>Ga0307374_10000574_pt1 | contig 69976 bp, 58 predicted proteins | sample OX3MG_FD_202532 | JGI IMG/M metagenome (GOLD analysis project Ga0307374, IMG submission 202532) | Soil microbial communities from Risofladan, Vaasa, Finland - OX-3 | ecosystem: Environmental > Terrestrial > Soil > Coastal area > Acid sulfate soil | place: Finland: Risofladan, Vaasa | collected... | reverse complement strand
ACGCACGAACGGCATCGGCAGCAGGCGGCGCGCCTGGCGGCGACAGAAGTCAAGCGATCTCACGATCCGGCCGTGGCCCGTGGTCCCATGTCCGTTGCCACGGACCACGGACCACGGACCACGGACTACGGACAACGGACCACGGACTACGGACCAATCTGTTTCAACTCCGCCACCAGCGAACGCAAAAACGGCTCCACGTCGGTCACCAGGCCCACGGTTTGAAACGAGCCGCGGTCGTTCAGCTTGATGACCGTCGAGGGATTGATGTCGACGCACGCCACCTTGACCCAGGCCGGCAGCAGGTTGCCCACCGCGATCGAGTGCAAGGTGGTGGCGATCATCAGGCAAAAGCTCACGTCGTGCAGCTTCCGCCGCATCTCGCGCTGGGCCACCAGCACGTCGGTGATCACTTCGGGCAGCGGGCCGTCGTCGCGGATGCTGCCGGCCAGCAGGAAGTCGACGTTGTGGCGGACGCACTCATACATGATGCCCGAAGTGAGCGCCCCGGTTTCGACCGCCTTGCGAATGCCGCCCAAGCGGCGAATGCGGTTGATGGCCCGCAGATGATGCTCGTGGCCTTCCTCGGTCGGAATGCCCTGCTCCATGTGGACGCCGAGGCTGGTGCCGAAGAATGCCTGCTCGATATCGTGCGTGGCCAGCGCGTTGCCGGCAAAGAGCACGTGCAGATAGCCTTCGCGGATGAGGTGGCAAACGTGCTCGGTGCTGCCGGTGTGGACGATGGCCGGTCCGCCGACCAACAACGCGCGGCCGCGGGCCTGGCGCGTGCGGGCCAATTCACGGGCAATCTCTCGCACCGCCAGCCCCTTCGGTTTCTCGGTCGAGACGGCGCTGCCCATGAACTCGAACATCTTCCGCTCGGCGGCCCGCTCTTCCGGCAAGACCCGCACGCCGCTGTGGCCGATCACCACCTGCTCGCCCGAGCGAATCTCGATCATCGGCACGCATCGGGCCGAGTGGCGCTGGAGATCGACGACGATGCCGCAGTCCATTTCCTGGTCGGCGACGGCGAACCACTGTCCGGCCAGCCGCACCTCGGTGCGCTGATTGGTGCTGCTGTAGAAGCCTTCGGGGAAGGCGCCGTCCATATCGGCGGCGGCAAGCTGGCAGTCGTGGGCGGTGGCGGGCACGGCCCCATGATCGGCAATCTGGCTGAGGATGTCCGCCAGCCCTTCGGCCTCGGGGGCCGAGACTTCGACGAGCGCGTAGCTGGGATCGCGGCGGGCCTGGCCGATGGTGATCCGCTTGATGTGGAACGATCCACCGCGGCTCGTGATGATGTCGAGCACCTTGGGCAGAATCAGGCTGTCGATTATATGACCGCGGATTTCGACGTCTTCCACATGACGTTCCGCGTCGCGCGACGTGCTCACGGCGCGTCCTCCTGATGACGTGACGAGTATGACAAAGGGCCGCCTGACAAATTGTATCCGTCCGGCGAGCGAGGCCAAGCGTCAGGCATGCTCGCCGTCGGCCGAGAGGGCCACGATGGCGATGCCGTGCTGGTCGGCGAAACGCACCACGTCGCACTCGTCGACGATCACCGTCTTGCCGGCTTCGATCGCCAGACACGTGGCGCCGGCTTCACGCATGGTCTGGAGCGTCCGCAGGCCGACGGTCGGCACGTCGAAACGCATGTCTTGCTGCGGCTTGGCGACCTTCACCACGGTGAAGCCGCCCTGCTTGCAAAGTTCGCCTGCCCGGCGAATGCACTGGTCGGTCCCCTCCACCGCCTCCACCGCCAGGGCCGTGGCGCCCTTCACGGCCACGCTCTGACCCACGTCGAGCCGCCCGATCTCTTTGGCCAACCGCCAACCGAAGGCGATGTCGTTGTGCTGGGGCTGCGAAGGCCCGCGGCGCGTCAATTGGCCAAGTTTCACGAGCAACTCCGGTGCAAAGTCAGTCGGGGGCCAAACCGTGATTCCGGCCCGCGCGAACATGCCCAACATGGTGCTCATCAGCGTGTCGTCGCGCAGGTCGCGCTGGTGCAGCAGAAAGTGTCGGTAGAAGGCGGCGAGCGTCGGCCAGTCGGGCAGGTGCTTGAGGAACGCGGCGCGCTGAAACAGCAGGTGCTTGTGGATTTTGCCCGCCACCGCCGCGCGCCGCACGCCGTGGCGGACAAGATAGCGGCAGGCCCCGCCGATCTTGCCCAGCCCGATCCACTGAAAATCGGCGCAGCATTCGGCGATCGAGGGGTCGGCATGTCCCTTGACGCCCAGACAATAGACCTCGAAACCCTGGCGGCGCATCGCCTCGGCGATGACCAGCGGGTAGCGTCCCCAGCCGGCCATCAAGCCGATCGGCTCGCCCGGCGCGGCGGTCGGTCGCCCGGTCTGCTCGGATAGCGTGGCCATCGCTTATGCCACCGCCCTGGGTCCATCGGCGCCGGGCCGCGCCTCCAGCCTGGCGACGGCGGCCTCGACGTCCTTCAGTTGACGGCGAAATTCGGGCAAACGGGCAATCGCGGCCAGGATGAGCTTCTGGTGGCGTTCCGGCCGGGCGGGGATGCCGAACACCACGGCCCCGGCGTCGATGTCGTTGGGCACTCCCGACTTGGCGCCCACCACCGCCCGATCGCCGATCTGCACGTGGTCGCGGACGCCGGTCTGTCCGGCCATCACCACATAGTCGCCGGTCGTCGTGCTGCCGGCGATGCCGACCTGCGAGCAGAGCATGTTGTGGCGGCCGATGCGGCAGTTGTGGGCGATCATCACCTGGTTGTCGATTTTCGTCCCTTCGCCGATGACGGTGGGGCCGTAGGTGCCGCGGTCGATCGTCGTGCAGGCGCCCACCTCCACGTCGGCCCCGATCTCGACGTAGCCGAGCTGGGCCGACAACTGGTGCTTGCCGTCGACCACGGCGTAGCCGAAGCCGTAAGCCCCCAGCACGGCATTGGCGTGGATCACCGTCCGCGGCCCGACGACCGTCCCTTCATAGAGCACCGCATTGGGAAAAATGGTGACGTGCTCGGCAATGCGGCAACCCGCCATGATCCGCGCGCCCGCGTGGATGGTGCTCCCCTGGCCGATCGCAACGTCGTCGCCTACCGTCGCCCCCGCGTGGACGTCGACGTCGGGGCCGATCTGCGCCGACGGACTGACGATTGCGTGCCGGCTGACGCCGATTCGCCGCGGAGGCCGCACCGGGCGAAAATGGCAGACGATCTTGGCAAACGCGGCATGCACGTCGTCGACCTGGATCGTCGGCCAAGGTTCGGGCACGAATTGCCGCGGCACCACCACGGCCGCCGCGACCGAGTGTTGCAGCCGATGCGCTTTGTCGGGCGAATCGACGAGGGTGATCTGGTTTGCGGTTGCCGTCGAGAGCGTCGCCGCGCCGTGGATTTGCAAGTCGGCCGGGCCGAAAAGGGTGCCGTCGACGAGTTCCGCGAGCTGGGCCAAAGTGGCTGCCATCTGGAATCCTTTCCACCTGCGTCATGGCGTCCGCGGCGCATTCGTGTACGAAGCGAAGAGGCGACATGGGTGCGGGATGCTAGTGCTTTCGCCGCCAGGCGGCAAGAGCAACCCGCCGCCGCGGCGAGAACACCTTACGTCCCTACGTCGCTTACGGAGGTCTTATTACTTCACGCGGCCGAGAATGAGACATTTTCCGCGAGCAAGCGGTGGCCGGGGCAGAGCTTGGCCAGAAAGCGGCTGGCGCCCATCAACGACGTGGCGGCCAAGCGATGCCCCGGTTGGACGCACCGGGGCATCGTCTGGCCGCCGAGATGAACGATGTGCCAGCCTCCACCTGGCCAGACTCTGCCCCAGCCACCGCCAATGTCTCATTCTCGGCCGCGTCAAGTATAGTCATGCGTGCTCTCACCGGGGTGAATCATCCGGCCACACTCGTGTCTCATTCTCGGCCGCGTCAAGTATAGTCATGCGTGTCTGCCACCAGCGGCACAAATCGGCAAGGAACGAGATCTTCCCAGATTTGCTGCCCGGCCCGTTTCGTAAGTTGCCGCAACGTCTGGCTTTCGCCCTCACCCAAGGGGATCACCAGCCGGCCGTCTTCGGCCAACTGGTCGATCAGGGCGATCGGACATTCGCCCGTCGCCGCCGCCACCAGGATGCGGTCATAAGGCGCAGCGGGCGGCCAACCCCCGGAACCGTCGCCCACGATCAACTCCACGTTGTGGCAGCCCAGCCGGCCGAGCGCGGCACGGGCCGACGCCACCAACTCGGCGTGCCGCTCCAGCGAGACGACCTGTGCCGCCAACCGCGAGAGGACCGCCGTCTGATAGCCGCTGCCCGTGCCGATTTCCAACACTCGTTCCGGACCGGCCAGATCGAGCGCCTCCGTCATCAAGGCCACAATGTAGGGCTGGCTGATGGTCTGGCCGCAGTCGATCGGCAAGGCGCGGTCGACGTAGGCCTGCTCGGCCAGCTCCGGCAACACGAACGCCTCGCGCGGCACCTGGAGCATGGCATCCAGCACGCGGCGGTCGTGGATGCCGCGACGCCGAAGCTGGTCGCGGACCATGTGCTGCCGCAGAATGTCGAAGTCGGACGGTTCCATGTTGGATTTTTCAGATTTGGCATTCCAATCTACGCGGGAGCTTGCCAGTCGCTCAACTGTAATTCTACACGGCGATAGCCGTTGAAGTCGTTGATCACCGGGCGAAAGGCCACCGAGAGCGGCCCCTTGATCTGGTTCAACTCGTCGGCCCAGTCGCCCCCGCCGAAGGCCACCGCCCGCATCACCACGCCATTCTGGGCCACCTTGAGGGCCAGGTGCCGGCCACCACCGCCGATCCGCTCGACGGGCCCGGCCAGCGTCACTCCGCTGGCACAGAGCACCGGACGCGGATTGTGCTGGCCGAACGGCGCCAGCCGCTCGATCTGGTTCAACGCCCCCAGCGTCAGCTCGCCCAGCGACACTTCGGCGTCGATCGTCAACTCGGCCGTCCGTTGTTCCAGCGTGATCGCCGCCGCCACCTGCTCGCAAAAGTCGTCGCGAAACGAGTCGACTCGCGATTCTTCGATCTTCAGCCCCGCGGCCGCCGCATGCCCGCCGTGACTCAGCAGGTGTTGCGAGCAGCCGCACAACGCTTCGTGCAGGTTGAAGCCGGGCACGCCCCGTGCCGAGCCGACGCCCGGCTTCACGCCCAGATCGTCGAGCGCCACCAGCACCACGGGCCGGTGAAACTTCTCGACCAGCCGGCCGGCGACGATGCCGATCACGCCGGCATGCCAGCCGCGCTCGGCCAGCACGAAGGCCGCGTCCCGCTCGACGTCGTGCTGCTGTTGGGCCAGCTTGTTGGCCGCCAGATAGATGCTCCGCTCCAGGCTTTGCCGGCTGCCGTTGAGCTCGTTCAGATACTCGGCCAGTGCGTTGGCCCGTTCGGGCGACGGCGTGGTCAGCAGCTCGACGGCCAATTGCGCCTGGCCCAGCCGCCCGGCCGCATTGAGCCGCGGGGCCAAGACGAAGCCGATGTCTTCGCTGTCGAGCGCCGGCTTGCGGTCGATCTGGGCCAGCCGCATCAGCGCGGCCAGCCCCAGGCCCGGCCGCTGCTTGAGGCTGGCCAGACCGTGCTGCACCAGCACGCGGTTTTCGTCGACCAGCGGCACCATGTCGGCGACGGTGCCCAACGCGGCCAGGCCCACGGCCGACAGCAGGTAGTTGCGCATCGCTTCGCCCACCTTTTTGGCGCCGCTGGCCTGCTGGCAAAGCGCCCAGGCCAGCTTGAAGGCCACGCCCGACCCGCTCAGGCCGGCGAAGGGATAAGCCGTGCCGGGCAAACGCGGGTGAACAATCGCGGCGGCTTCGGGCAACGTGGCAGCGAACTCGTGGTGGTCGGTGACGATCAGGTCGAGGCCCAACCGCCGGGCCGTTTCGGCCTCGGCGACGCTGGCGATGCCGCAGTCGACGGTCACGATCAGCTTCGTTCCCTGGCGGGCCAGCGTTTCCAGCGCTTCATGGTTCAGGCCGTAACCTTCATCGATGCGGTGCGGCACGTAGTAGCCCACGTCGCCGCCCAGCAGACGCAGGCACTCGACGAGCAGGCTGGTGCCGGTCATGCCGTCGACGTCGTAGTCGCCATAGATGGTCACGCGCTCTCGGCCCGAGACGGCCCGCCCGATGCGCTCGGCGGCCGCGGGAATGCCCGGCAGCTCGCCCGGATCGCGCAACTGGGTCAGCTTCGGCTCCAGAAAGTTGCGCACGGCCGAGGGGTCTTCGATTCCGCGGCAGATGAGCAGCCGGGCCACGACGGCCGAGACGCCGGCCGCACGCTCCAGCGCGGCGATGCGTTCGACGGAGTGCGAGTGAATACGCCAGCGCTTTGCCATACCATCCTGACGGGCAACGGACTGAGGGGCTTCCAGCCGCGGCGTGCGGGCCGACTACTTCTTCTTCTCGACGTGCAGCGTGTGTTTTCGCAGCCGCGGCGAGTATTTGCTGAGCTTGAGTTTTTCACCTCCGGTTTTTCGCCGGATGGTGTAGTTGTGATCGCCGGTTTCCTCGCAGACGAGAAACACGGTTTCGACTTTCTTTTTGCTTTTGGCCACGTGTGGCGCTCCTGTGCCGGGCGGTGGATGTCGGTTGAATCGCGGTTCCCGATTTTAGCCGGAGGGGCGGCGGAAACGCCAGCCCCCTTTACCACGACCGGCACCGCTCAGGGGCCGAGCCAATCCACGAGCGTCAGCCCCGGAATCGACTTAAAGTCGCGCGCATTATGCGTAACGAGGACATGGCCGTAGACCTTGGCCGTCGCGGCAATAAGCCTGTCAAGTCCGCCCACCGTGATGCCTTTGCGCCGGAGATCCGCGCTGATCCGCCCGAATTCCCCGGCGCAGCGTTCATCGAGATTTGAAACCTTCAGATCCGTCAACAGTCCGGCGATATTGTTCAACCTTTTCGCCGGGGCGCGCCGTATGCCCAAGTATAAAGCTCTGCCAGGATGACGTCTCTTGTAGGCAAAAGAGGTCACATTCTGCCTTCAATTATAATATGGAGCGAACCGACAAAGAACAAACTCGCCCGACCGATTTACCGCGACGCGCTTTTGTCGCGCCAGGCCTGCACCTGGGCGATCACCGCTTGGATGGCTTGCGAGGGCGCGGCGTCGATGGCCTCGAAGTGCCGGGTGGCGCGGCTCCGCGGCGCCGCGGCGATGCTGCACGAGCAGCGATAGAAATGCCCGCCGTCGCCCCACGTTTCCAACCGGTAGTAAATCGCGCCCAGCTCGCGCAGTCGCCGCTCGCTGTCGGCAAAGCGGTTGTCGGTCATTGCCTGCTCGATGGGCACCAACTCCAAGTCGCCGCCGACCGTCTTGGCCGCAGGCGCCGCTTCCGTCGCAGCATCTTCGTCGGGCTGAGAATAGACGGTCTTGTGCAACGCTTTGGGGCGGCCGCCCCGCGCCTGCCGTTCGGACGGCAGGGAAGCGGAAACTCGCGAGGGGGCAAAGTGGGCTGTCATGTCGCGGTTGCGGGGAGTGCTGGCCGTGCGGGGCGGCGCGTTCCACAAGGGCGCGGTCTCGATGGCGGCCTCCGCCGGTCGGCCGCCCGCGACCTCCGGCGCATCGGCGACCGCGCGGACAGCCGTGATCCGCGCGCGGGGCAAGAGGGGGCTGGCTTGGGCGACTTTCGTCGCCCCTCCGGCGGCCGGCGCGACGACCCGCGGCGCATGTTCCGGCTCCTCGGCGGCCGCGAGCGGCGGGCGGCCGAAAGGCCCTTCGCTGCCACCGACTTCGCCCGACGGCGACGACGCGCCGCGATCGCCCAGCGCCGTCTTGACGACTTTCGTCACGGCGGTGCCCGTCAGCGCGGCCAGCGGCACGGCCACCAGGCACGTGATCATGATCACCGTGCGAAACGCCACCATGGCCGACGATTGCATGGTCGGTTCGACTCCCTTCGCTTTTTCGCGGCGACCTCCTGTCGCCTTTCTTGGGCGTGTCGCGGCCGAGAACCCCGGCGCGCAGGCTGGCCCATTCTGTTGAAATGGTCGCGGATGATAGCGGACGCGGATTTCGGCGACAAGGCCAGTGGCACCGGGCCGCGGGAAGGGGAGCGAACACTTATTTATCGCCGGTTCCGAATCGGAAGGGGCGCGATAGGTCGGTCTTCTCAAAGGCGACTCGCTTCTTGATCTGCTGTCCGCGGGTCAGGTCGAGAGTCCATTCAATCGGGTCGTAGCCGCGGCGGCGAATCACCACCCGTCGCTTGCCGGCGGGCACAGAAACGGCCGCCGGATTCTGATTTGGGACCGCTAAGACATCGCCGTCCACCAGAAGCTGGCTGCCGCGCCGCTGGTCGAGCGGCCAGTTCAAGACCAACGTCGCCGAACGCATCCCCCAAAACATCAGCGCCACCACGGGCACCGAAATCGCGCAACCCACCACGACGCCCACGACCCAATTGCGCCGAGGTGCTTGCCGCCGGCCACTCGTGGCGCGCCGCGGCGACGGCCCGCTGACGGCCTCCCGCACGGGTTGAACCGCCTGCACGGGCTGCAGGGGCACGTCGTCCTCTTCCTCAGCCATGCGGTCGAAGAAGCTGCCCAACGCATGGTCGCTCTCGTGGGCGACGGCCGCGTTGACCGCACCCGCCGCGGTCCGCTGGCCTTCGAAGCTGAAAGGAAACAGCGCCTCGGCCAGCTCGGCCGGAGTCTGAAAGCGGTCGTCCGGCTCGCGTGCCAGCATGCGGGCCACGATCTCGTCGACCTCCTCCGGCAAATCGTCGCGGCGGCCCGATGCCCGTGGCGCGTCGTTCACCAACCGCGCCATCAAACGTTGCCGCACGTCGCCGCCCTCGAAGGGGACTTCACCCGTCAGGATCTTGTAAAAGGTCGCCCCCAGACTGTAAATGTCGGAACGAATGTCGGCGTCGCCGGCCTGCATCGCTTGTTCGGGCGAGACGTAATCGGGCGTGCCCATCAACCTGCCTTCGCCCGTCAACTCGGCGTCTTCGGCCGGTTCTTCGTGCATCAGTCGGGCCAGACCCATGTCGAGCAGCTTGACGGTGGGCGGCGTCGTGAGATCGGCCCCGTCGGCCAAAATGTTTTCGGGCTTGATGTCGCGATGCACCAGGCCGCGTTGATGAGCATGGTCGAGGGCCAGGGCCGCCTGTCGGATGCAATCGCAGGCCCAATCGACCGGCAACGGGCCGTGCTCCTTCAGCCAGGCCCGCAGGTCGCGGCCTTGGCCGAACTCCATGACGAGGAAGTGCATATCACCCACGCTGTCGGCGTCGTAGGCGGTGATGATGTTGGGGTGGTTGAGCGAGCAGATCAGCCGCACCTCGGTGCGAAATCGGGCCACGGCCGGCGGATTGGCCAGAATGGCTTTGCTGACCAGCTTCAACGCCACGACGCGGTCGGTCATGGCGTGATAGGCTTTGTAAACCGTGCCCATGCCGCCGGTCCCCAGACATTCGAGCAGCTTGTATTTGCCGACGAAGAAGGCATGCCGGCCACTGAGAAGCTGCCGGGCCTGCCAGAGCGTGATCAGGCCGCGCTTGACCAGCTCGTCGGCCAGGCCGCCGGCCGGCCGCGAGGGCTTGGCCAGCAGCTCATCGTGCAGGTCGGCAAGTTGCTCGGCGGAGAACAGCCGGCTTTCTTGCAGATGCTCGTAAAGTTGCTCGCCTGTGCTTACGCTCACGGCGTGATTCCAATTCCTTTGTTTGCCAATTCCGCTTGCGGACCGTAGCCCGCTCGCTCCGCGAGCGGAACGGGTTTCCCGTGCCGCTCGAGTTCTCCGTATCGAGGATCTTCCCAGCCTCATGGCAATTCCGCTTGCGGAGCAAGCGGGCTACGGTTCCGCTTGCGGAGCAAGCGGGCAACGCCCCCGTTACAATATACCCATGCCCAACTTCGTTCACGAGCGTCAAAAGCCGCTTTCGCCGTTGGAGCGGCCCCGCGAACTGATCGTGGCATGCGCTCCGATGCGAAGCAATGTGAACCTGTCGCGGATCGCGCGGACGGCCGGCTGCTGCGGAGTGCGTCAAGTGATCTGCTGCGGACAGGCGAAGATGATCGACAAGATCGCCCGCGACAGCATCGACGACGAAAACCCGGCGGCGGTCGAGATTCGCATCCATCGCACGCTCGCCCCGCCGTTGAAAGAGTTGAAGTCCGAGGGCTATCGGCTGGTCGGCCTGGAGCAGGCGACCGGTTCCGTGTCGCTCTACGACTTTCGCTTCGACCGTCGTAGCGTGCTGGTGCTGGGCAACGAGCGGCAGGGGCTCGACGACGGGGTTCTGCGGCTGCTCGACGCGGTGGTGGAGATTCCCGTTTACGGCCTGCCGTATGCGTATAACGTGGCGACGGCCGCCGCCATGGCGTTGTATGAGTATTGCCGGCAGTTTCCGCGCGGATGAGAGATGGCGGCAATCAGCTACCGTTGTGCCGGGCGCCAGGGTAGACTGAATCGGTGCCGCTGGCGCCATGATATTCTTAGGAGATTGTCGTCATGGACGAACAACAACTAAAGGAATTGCTTCCGCTCGACGCGGCTGCGCCTCCACTACGAATAGCCGAAGGCGGCTAAGCGCCGAGTGCAAGCGGGCGATCCGTTACCGGGCCTCATCATCGCAACAAAAGCAGCCGGTCGGCGCAGCCATCGACGATATCCTGACGGTCGTTGAGTGCATGTCGGAGGAAGAGATCGGGGATCAAGTTCTGTTTTTCCTGCCGTTTTGCCGTAGCAGCAGCAGCGGGAGAAAGCCGACCAGATACCACTGCAACGAGCCCGCGAAAATGGCCCTTTCCACGATTCGCCACGGCGAAATTGGTCCCCAAATGTCGATTGCCCTGTCGCACAGCCAGAATGCCGGCCAATCGACAACCGCCAGGATGCCGAGACCGAGTGATGCGGTTTCCGTGTTGAACGTTGCGATGATAAGCGGCGCCACCAGCAAAACCAAAATGGCGTGCGCCGCGACAAGCGACCACGGCGCAGGATGCAAAAGGATTCGAATCGCATAAAGCGCAAACGACTGGTCGGCGGCCACGGCGAGGCGCGGACGTCCTGGCACCGTCATTGATGCACCGCATGCCTGGCACCGTCCGATTTGTCCCGCGTATTCCGTCGCTACGGTCGTCGATACGCCACAGTTCGCGCAAGGGGCTTCGATCGCAGGAGATGAACTGGCTTGCATGACCCCATTCTACGCTCGACCCATGCACGAACATAGAACCCACCGGCACGCTTACGCGTGCCGCTTGCCTACTGCGTCGCTGCCGAAAAATCGCCCACCAGCCGCAGGAACACCTCTCGCGTCACCTGGGCGGGCAACGGCTGGCGCACGTCGCCGGGAGCTTTCATCCAGCGGCAGAGAGTCAGCTCGCCGCCGCGACGCACCAGCACTTCATAGTAGCTGGTGACGTCGGCCTCGCGCTGCGGAGGCAGCGAACGCATCTGAATCACGCACTGGTCGGCGTCTTGCTCGATCGGCTTGATCGGCTCCAGCAGATAGGTCAGCCGCGCGGCCAGCGCCTCGCTGACGCGCTTCAACTGGTCCATCGTCGCCGCCGATAACCGATCTGCCCGCAATGAGAACCGCGTAAACTCGCAGCCCACCCGGTCGAGCGTGGTCAATTCACATTCCAATCGTTCGCCGCCGTCGACTGCCACCAACGCGTACGGTGTGCCGGCGAAATTGCCTAGGCCGGCCAACGCTTGCTTCGCCTCTTCCAGTAATGACATTGCCTTGCTCCTTCTCTCTTGCCGTCTCGTTTCACTTCGACGGCTTGAATTGTTCGACGGCGTGTTCTTTGCCGTCGTAAGACAAAATCGTCTTCACCCCGCCCAGTATGGTCTCGATATGCACCGGCCGCATCCAAAGCCGCTGCAGGTTGGTGAGCGTGTCACGGGCGTAGTTCATCTGCAGCTCCACGCCGTTGAACTGGTGCCCCAAAAACAGCTCTCCGCGGTTCTTGTAGTTGCCGTCGCGGACCGTAATCATCGGTTGCCCGCGGTTCGTCAGGCTGAACAACAGCCTCTGCTTGATCTTCGGAAACTCGCGGCTCTCAATCTCATAATAATTGGTGTCTTCATTATAGCCGAACGAAAAGAATTTGTGCTCGCGGCAGAATTCCAGCGTCAGAAAGGTGTCGATGAAGGTCAGGTCGTTGTGGATCTTGCGGACCTCGAAGATCTTCTGCCGGCCGAGATTCGCGCCGGTGTCCCACTTGCGGCGGGTTTCATAATCGTCGCACTCGTCGTACTCGCGGCCGAAACGGCCCTTGTTCCAACGTTCTTCGATATCGCGATACAGCTCCAGGCCGAGCTTGTAGGGGTTCAACCGGCCGCCGCTGGTGGCCATCGTGCCGGAGTGATGGTCGCAATAGTTGACCACGTCGGCGCCCGTCAGCCCCTGGCGTGTCATGATGGTCGAGTGCCAGTAGCTGGCCCAGCCTTCGTTCATGATCTTGGTCTGCGCCTGCGGTGCGAAGTAATACGCTTCGTCGCGAATGACCGCCAGCACGTCGAGCTGCCACGGCTTGAGCGGCGCGTTTTCCAGCACGAACAGCATCACGTCGCGCATCGGCTCCTTGGGGAACTTTTCCTGCACGAGCTGCTGCTTTTTGCGTTTTTCGACCTCGGCCGCCAGGGCGTCGGGCGGATTCACGAACTGGTCCATGTAGTCCTTGGCTTTGAACCTGCCCGGCGGCTCCGGCTCGTCGACTTCGTCGCCCGAACGGAAGCGATTGGCGATCGGGTCGTCGAACCGCTTGATGAACGGCGAGTAGACGTCGATCAGGTCCTCGACGCTCAGGCAGGCATCGATGAAGTCTTCGACCTCATTGACGCCGAAGCGGTCCATGTAGCGGCGGATGCGATTGCCGTGGTTGGCCATGTGGTCCATCATCTTCCGGTCGGTCTTGCTGAACCAGAAGTTGTTCTTGAAAAAGTCGCAATGGCCGTAGACGTGGGCCATCACCATTTTTTGGTCCGACAGGCCGTTCGACCGCATCAGGTAGGCGTAGCAGGGATCGTTGTTGATCACCAGCTCGTAGATTTTTTGCAGCCCGTATGAGTAGCCCTTGGAGAGCTGTTCGAACTCCATGCCGAACCGCCAGTGAGGATAGCGGGTCGGAAAGCCGCCGTAGGCGGCGATGGCGTTGAGTTGATCGTGATCGACCACCTCGAAGAGGGTGGGGTAAAAATCGAGGCCGTGACCGCGCGCATGGTCTTCCATCTGCACCTGAACCTCGGCCAGTTGCGCAGACAGCGGTTCGACGCGCGTCATTCCGGTGCTCATTTGCCTTTCCCCAAAAAGAGCTTGATCGAGTCATAGATGCCGTCGCGGTCGCGGATTTCCGAAAGCACCAGGTTCTCCGCCTCGAGGCCCAGGCCGTCGCGCAAGGTGCGCAAATACTCGCCGCTTCCGTAGGGGCTTTCGACCTGGCCGTAACAGAACAGATTCACCTGCGGCAGAATTTGGTCGCGCAGCAGGCGGAGGCTGGCCTGGTTGTCTTCTCCCCAGTTGTCGCCGTCGGAGAATTGAAAGACGTACAGGTTCCACTCGCTGAAAGGGAAGCGGCGGTTCATCAGCTCGACGCCCACCTGATAGGCCGAGCTGATGCGCGTGCCGCCGCTTTCGCGCGTGTGGTAAAACGTGTCTTCGTCGACTTCTTTGGCCGCGGCGTCGTGGATGATATAGCGTCGCTCCAGTCCGTCGTATTGACTGCGCAGCCAGGTGTCGATCCAGAAGGCCTCGGTGCGGACGATCTGCTTCTGCTCGTCGGTCATCGAGCCGGAGACGTCCATGATATAGATGACGGCGGCGTTGGCGTCGGGCTGAGGATTCGTGGTCCAGGAGCGATACCGCTTGTCGTCGCGAATCGGCACCACGAGCGGCCGCGAGGCGTCGTAGGTGCTGGAGGAAATCTGCCGCCGCAGGGCCTCCATGTAGGTCCGCTTGAAGTGCCGCAACGACTCCGGACCCGTGCGGCGAATGCTGGTGTATTTCAGCTTCTCTTCGGTGATGTTCGCCTTGCCCTTGGGTTCGATCCGCGGCAACTCGAGCTCGTCGCCCAGAATCTGGGCCAACTCTTCGAGCGAGACCTCGACTTCCAGGATATGCCCGCCCGGATCGCCGCCTGCCCGGCCGGTGCCCTCGTCGTCGTCCGGATCGCCGGGAGCGATGGGGGTGCCTTCTTCGCCGTCGCCCTGCCCGACGCCGCCCGAGCCATTGTGGCCATAGCGGAAGTGCGGCACGTCGAGTTGCGGAATGGGGATGCTGACAAGATCGCGTCCCTGGCGGCCGATCAACTCGCCGTGCGTCACATATTTGCGGAGGTTCTCGCGAATCTTCCCCCGCACGATTTGCTTGAAGCGCGACTGGTCGCGCTCGATTTTGGTATACACTAGTGCTTCGTATCTCCCCTGGCAAAAATGCTGGCCACGTAGTTCAACACGTCGGTGGCACTCTCGTCGTCGTAGCCGTAGTCGCGGATCAAGCGCCCCTTGACCACGTCGATCTTGGCCTGCGTGTCGGCGTCGACCACCTTCGACACCAGGCTGGTGAGCTTGATGGTGTCTTTCTGGTCCTCGAACAGCTTCAACTCCAGGGCCTTGTTCAGCCGCTCGTTGGTCTTGTAGTCGAACGTCTTGCCGTCGATCGACAACGCGCCGATGTAGTTCATGATCTCCCGGCGGAAGTCGTCTTTGCGGCTGTCGGGGATGTCGATCTTCTCTTCGATCGACCGCATCAGCCGCTCGTCGGGTTCTTCGTACTGGCCGGTGAACTTGTTCTTCACCTTCTCGCGCTGCGTGTAGGCCTTGACGTTGTCGATGTAGTTGCCGCACAGCCGCTTGAGCGCGTCTTCGTCGGCCGCGATGGCCCGCTGCACCTCGTTCTTCACGATGTTCTCGTATTCCTCCTTCACCACGCCCAGTAGCTCGCGGTAGTGGTTCCGCGTCTCCTCGCTGGTGATCAGGCTGTGGTGCTTCAGACCCGACTCCAGCTCGTTCATCACCATGAAAGGGTTGATCGAGGAGGCGTCGGGATGGGCCACCAGGGCGTTCGAGATTTTGTCCTGCACGTAGCGGGGCGAGATGCCGAGCATCCCTTCGTTCGTGGTCTGCTCGCGCAACTCCTTGATGTTGTCTTCGGTGAAGCCGGGCAGCGTCTTGCCGTTATAAAGCTTGAGCTTTTGCAACAGCGACAGGTTCGCGTTCTTCGGCTCCTCCAACCGCGTGAGGATGGCCCACATGGCGGCCATCTCGATGGTGTGCGGGGCAATGTGCTTGCCATGCACCTTCGCGCGATTGTAGTCCTTTTCATAGATGCGGATTTCGTCGGTCAGCCGCGTCACGTAGGGCACGTCGATCTTCACCGTGCGGTCGCGCAGCGCTTCCATGAACTCGTTGTTCTGCAAGCGGCGATATTCCGGCTCGTTGGTGTGCCCGATGATCACCTCATCGATGTCGGTCTGGGCGAACTTCTTGGGCTTGACCTTGTGCTCCTGGCTGGCGCCGAGCAGATCGTAGAGGAAGGCCACGTCGAGCTTGAGCACTTCGACGAACTCGATCACGCCGCGGTTGGCGACGTTGAACTCACCGTCGAAGTTGAAGGCCCGCGGGTCGCTGTCGCTGCCGTACTCGGCGATCTTGCGATAGTTGATGTCGCCGGTCAGCTCGGTCGAGTCCTGGTTCTTCTCGTCCTTGGGCTGGAAGGTGCCGATGCCGATGCGGTCCTTTTCGCTGAGCAGCAAGCGCTTGACGCGAACATCCTGGACGACGCGCGTCCAGTCGCCCGCGTAGTGTCGCAGCCGGTCGTTGTAGACATAGCGGCAGAACGGGCAAAGCTCGCCCTCGATGCGCACGGGGAAAGCGCCCGCGGGCTGATCGGCGTTCAATCTGGCCACCACGTCGTCGCGGAAGCGACCGGGAATCAGGTGCAGCGGCTCCTCGTGCATGGGGCACCAATGCACGATCTCGGACTTGTCGAGATCGACCCAGCCGAGCGTGAACAAGGCCCCATCGTCGGCATGGGAATACCGCTCCAGCCCTTTCTTGAGCAGCCGGGCGATGGTGCTCTTGCTGCTGCCAACCGGGCCGTGCAGCAGCAACACGCGTTTTTCGATTCCGTAGCCCTTGGCGGCGCTTTTGAAAGCGTTGACCAGTGCGGCCAGCGTGTCATCGAGGCCGAACACCGCGTCCTGGCCGTTCTTCTCAGGATCGTCGAAGAAGCGATAGCGGGTCCGCTTCTCCCGGCCCTTTTCATAGCTCTCGGCGCCGTACGACATGATCATGTCGAAGACGCGTTGAAAGGCGTTGCGGGTGACTTTGGGGTCTTTTTTGACGACGTCGAGGTATTCCTGGAACGTTCCCTCCCAGTTCTTACGGCGGAACTGTTCCAGGTCTTGGCGCTGTGCCACCAGCGAAATAATCGAGTGTCCGTCACTCATTGAGGATCTCCTCCGATAGATTGATTGACTCAGTCGTTCAAGCCGCCTGGTCTTGCCCGATCCATCCGATTTCGTGCACCCGCATGTCCCTACGTCAGACGAGGTCCGGAGGCCGGCAAAACCAGGGCTGGCGCCCTTGTTCGACAGGCCCCACAGCCGTCGCCGGCGTGTTCCGTAGCGTGCCCAAGCAAGTTCTGTTCCCCGTCGCACGACACGCAAGCGCAGCGAGACACGGCTGGCTGCGCGCCGACCAACAGAAAGAGCCGCTCCGAGTGAGCGCCGCCAAAATCAAAGCAAATGCCCGGCAGCGACCGTCGCGAGAGCGACTCGGAAGAGAAACTTGCGAAAGAACACCCGGAACTGAGGCGAGGCGGGTTGTCTGGCATACTGATGCATCTTCGCGCTCGCCAGTGTGCAGGATTCCTGTTCCCGCACGTCTGCCACCGTAACCTAATTCCAGTATCTACACAATTCTGCCGCGCGGCAATACGAATTTCCAATAATTTGGGTAAGGTCCCCCCGTGGTGCCGCGGGCAAAAACACTGCAACCGGTTGTGGCAGCAGCAATTAGCGTGCCTCCGGCGGCTCCAGCCTGCGCGTTCGGATTGCCGGGTGCCGGCTGGACATTGGGCGGCGGTAGTCTGGCGAAGCTTGTCCCGGACTAAAAAGTCGGATGGCATGCAATCTGCGACGTGGGCGGCGGGGCATCGCACGCCAAGAGTCACTGTTTTTACGAAGGAGCAATGGAAATGCGGAAGAATTTGATGATCGCCTGTTGGAGCCTGCTGGCTTTGGCCGGCTATCCCGTGCTGGCACAAGAGACGTACAACGACAACGCGACTGACAAGGTCGCCGGGCGGGAGGGCGTTGCCGGTGAGAAAGGTGCCGCTCCCCTTGGACCGCAGTCCAGAGTGGGCATGCCTGCCAATACCGCTACGGCCAACGCCGGCGTGACCGGCGGAAACGCCGCGAACCAATGGCGTTATCGCCATCACAACGGCCACTGGTGGTACTATCATCCGAACAACCAATGGTCGTATTGGAATGGGAACGCCTGGTCGGGCTATAACCCGCAGACCTATCGGCAGTGGTACAGCAGCCGTCCCGCTTACGGCGGCAACTTCGGCTACAGTTCCGGCTACCGTGGCAATTACTATGGCAACGGCATGTATGGCGGCGGCTATGGCAACGGCATGTACGGCCGCAATTACTACGGCAACGGCTATGGCAACGGCATGTACGGCGGGAACTACGGCAACGGCTATGGCTCGCCCAGCGCGAACTTTGGCGGTGCCGTGGGTGGGGTGATCGGCGGCGCCCGCGGTGCCAACGCCGGCGCGGCGATCGGCGGCGCTGTGGGCGGATTCGGTCGGAGGTAAGTTTCCACTTCTCGCGCAAGACGCTCTGAAAGGACGCGGCGAAGCGATTCCTCGGGAAACCGGGGCATCGCTGAGCTTTGCGCGGGCAGTAAAATGAACAGGCAGTGCCCGGCACCATCGTTTGCCTGAACGCCCCTGCAGCCGGGTAATGGGCGTTTATGGGCGCACGAGCATAACACGATTCGTCAGAGTTTTGGCATCGGCGGTAGCTCGATTCTTTCGTCTATTGCGGCGGACGAGCGTGAGAAGTCGGGCCGCCGTCGCGAGTTACGGCCAGTTCCGGATCGCCGTGAAACGTGCTGCGCTGCGCACGTTTGAACGCCGATACGAGGTCTGGCATGGGAACTGCGTGCTATAATCGGGTGTGAGGGGCTTGCGCTACGATGGAGGGAGTTTGCTATGCGAAAGTCGGCCTGTTTTCTTGTAGCGGCTTTGTTGGCAACAAGCCCCTGTTGGGCGCAGTCGGCGGCGCCGCTGGGAACGCCGCCGCTGCCGCAAGGCGATCGGCAAGCCGGATCACAGCCAACGTCGTCCAGCGGGCTGACGGCCGCACGCAGCACCGGTCGCCCAGAGAATCGTTGGCGGTATCGCTTTTCGCAGGGCCGGTGGTGGTATTGGACGCCCGACAATCAATGGTCGTATTTCAACGGCCAGCGTTGGACCACTCGGGCCGCGACGAAGTTCAGCGAACAACGAGTCGATCCGGCATTGTTGAGATTGGAAGCGAAAGAGGGGGTGCTCGGCCGCAAGAAGTGGTCGAAAGGCCCCGCCGGATCGGCTGGCGGAGGACTGCCGATGAGTGGAACGCAAGGTACGGCCGGCGGCAATCCGAGCGGCTCGTTCACCGATCCCGGAGGCACGCCCAGCGCCGTCAACACGACCACCGGCTCGTACTTTGGTTATGGCGAACGCATCGGTGTGCCGGCTCGCCGAGGACGATGACAAGAGGGCTCGGGGTTCAGGAGGGCGTAAGCTGGGGCAAGTGGGCTTGCCAGTGCTAGCCCACTGATGGGGACGATGGCCTACGGTGGGCCAGACCTCGCAAGCCCGCGGCCGACCTTACGACAGAGGAATAAACCAATGAGATGGTCTACCTTGAATCTAGCTGTAGCCTTTCTGATCCTGCCGATGTGCGCTCTTGCCAGCGATCGGGGCGATCGCCCCAAGGGCACGCCGCAAAACGCCTGGCGTTACGAATTCTATAACGGGCGGTGGTGGTATTGGACGCCGGACGACCGATGGGCCTTCTACAACGGCCGAGAATGGGTCACCTCGCCGGCCCAACCGACCGCCGGATCCAAGACGGCTGCGGCCGGCGCGGCGCGGCACGGTGAGCTCGGCCCGATGCGCGGCCGTGTGCCATCGTGGGCCTACTCCAACTACGGCGGCAGCAGTTTTTACGATCCGATCGGCAAGTCGTCGGCGGGCCAAACGCCGGGCGGCCTGGGCACGATCGGGGGAGCAAAACCGGCGTTCGGCGGTGTGGGCCAGCCGGTGGGCGCCGCGGGAACGAGCGAGCTGGGCATCAGCGGCTCACGCTCGGGAGACGCCGGCTCTGGGGTCGGCGGCGGGTCGGTCGGCGGTACGAGCGTGACCAGCGGCCTAGGGCGCCCCTAGCCCGAAGCATGCCGAACGAGGACGTGGAATTCCTTGCGGACCGACTTGTGCAGGACCCCGCCGTCGATCGAAAACTCTTTTTCCGCCGCATGCCATCGTATTCCGTCGGCTTCGACCAACGTCAATTTGGCGGCACGCCTGTGGAACGCTCGCCGCTTAGGACCCAGGAAAAGGGGAGAAGTCCAATTATTGACTCCGCGGTGTTTCGCGGCCAAGTCGCCGCGCAGCACCCGGCGGACCTAACGTCGCAACACGAAGCACCAAAAGCATTTACGGCGATCATGCGGGGTGGCGCGGCACCCGCGTCCGCGACGGCGCCTGAACAAAAGCGACACGCGCGTGTCGCTTTTGTTAAGGCACGCGCCGCCCGCGGCGTGCGGCACGCGCTCGAGGTGCTGCAGGATCTCAATGTACTGCTGACGGACGTCCAGCCGAAGTCGCACCAGTTCTTGAACGTTGGACGCGACAAACGTGTCGCCTGCCGCGCAGGCCGAGACCCTGCGGACGCTCCGTCGGACCCTGTTCGGACCCAAGGCCACCGCCGTAGCTCTTGTATCACTTCCCCCGCGGTTGGGCCAACTCGTCGATCAACGGTTGAGCGTTCAGCTTGGCGGCGGATGCGGCGGCGAGCAAGCTCCGGGCGTTGCCCCGATCACCCTTCGGCTCGGCAATTTCAAAGGCCGCCAACACGAGATTCCGTATGGGGTCGTCGCGTGTCAGCCAACGGTCGGCCAAGTGGTAGGCGATGTTGTTGGGGAGCTTCGGCCACCGGTATTCCTGATTGCGCCCCTCGACGCGGACCACCAGATGGTTCGCGTCGGCTTCGACCACGTTCATCACCTTTCCGTCGATCTTTAGTTCTTCCAACTCGATCTTGGGCAGCGTCTTGCGGACCGCGTCCCAAAACGTCTCGACGTAGTCGGTGAGCACCTCCACGCGATTCACCGCGGCCAGTGTGTCGCGCGATGTGGCCTCGATGGTCGCCTCCGCGAGCAGATCCCGTGCTCTGGCAACGTCGCGGGCCGCCAAGGCAGCCCGTACCGACCGCAAAATATCGCCCACCGCCTTGGCCTCCTCCGGATTGGCCTTCGTCTCCGTAGGTTCGCTCGGCTTGTCGGGCTCCGGGCTCACGGGCTTGGCGGGCTCGGGTTTTATGGGTTCCGGCTTCACCGCCTCGGCTTTCATGGGTTCCGGCTCGGCAACCGCGGGTGTATCCGGGTGCGAAGGTATCGCGATGCCCGACGTGGTTCCCTCGCGGGGCGGCATTACCGGGTCGGGCGGCGGCTTGGTTGGCACATTGACGGAGCGCGGAGACGAAGGGGGCTCCGCGTGCGGGGTGGACGGCGCGACTTCGCGATCGCCATGCGTCGGCTCCGTTACCGCAAGTTTGCCGTCCTGATGCGGTTCGTTCAGGCGGGCCACCGCCGGCGTCTTTTCGCCGCCCCGGAAGTAAAAGAGTCCGCCCAAAACGGCCACCACAATCACGGCAACTCCGGCGATCGCCGGTGTCGCATTCGACCGCCGACGCGCCGCTCGGCGGCGGACCGCCGGCATGGGCTCGGCCGCCGGCGATGCCACAACTCCCCCCGCGGCAGCTTGCGGCGCGGCATAGTACGGCCCGCTCGCATAAGCCGGCGCCGCTACGGGCGCAGCCATCTGCGGCTGCCAAGCAGGGTATGCCGCCGCAGGATATCCCTGGGCAGTCGGGTAATTCGGATATCCCTGCGCGGCCGGATAAGTCTGGCCGGCGCTGTAGCCGCCGGCGGCATCGTAGCCCTGCGCCGGCGCGTAACCGCCATAGGCCGGCGCCGCCGGCTGCTGATAACCCGGTGTGCCAAGCCCAGCGGAAGCCGGCGCACTGGCCGCGGGCGGCAACAGCGGTCCGGGACCGCTTGCGGCCGCTGGTACGGGCGGCCGCGGCGATTCGGGTGACGACTGGTATCGCGACGCGAGTGCCTGGTCGTAGGCGCGCTTGGCCGTGGGAGTGAGCAAGGTCATGCGCGCTTCGGCAAGTTCGGCCAATAACCGCTGTGCGGCATCCGAGTCGCCGCCCGAAAGATGCGGCGACAGCCGTTGCGACTGCCGCTGAAACGCCGCAGCGATCTTGGCGGTGTCGGATTCCAGCGGCGGCAGCCCCAGCAAATCGTAGTAGCTGGGTGTCGCGGACGGCGATTCGACGCCGAGCCAATCGCGATAAGGATTGGGAGTGGTGGACATTATGGCCTTCCTCTTCGCTGTGCCTGTTCTCATTCGTTCCGGAAACTGCCCGCATCCAGGAAGGAAGCCTCGCTCCAGGCGAATGGAGTCTATTCATTATGGTGGTCTCCCTCGAATGGTGCAACGCGGCTTGCGGGACCACGGGACCATACCTTCTTTGCTCCGCACCGGCGAGCGGCACTGCCTCTGTAGGGAACGGACTCCGTGCCGTTCCGCCGCATACCGATGGACGATCGTGCGGTACGCGCGGAACGGCACGGAGTCCGTTCCCTACAGCGTGGTGCGCAGCAAAAGAGCCGGACGGTTTCCCGCCCGGCTCGTTCGCTTTTAATTCGACGAGAGACGCGTTCAATCGAGGAAGCCCGCCAACTCCTGGCTGCGGCTGGGCTGCTGCAGCTTGCGTACGGCCTTGGCCTCGATCTGCCGGATTCGCTCGCGGGTCACTTTGAAGATGTGACCGACTTCTTCCAGCGTATAGCTGTAGCCGTCGCCCAGGCCGTAACGCAACTTGATGATCTCGCGCTCCCGATAACTGAGCGTCTTGAGCACCTTGTTGATCCGGCCGCGGAGCATCTCCTGGGCGGCGCCGATGGCCGGACTTTCGGCCCCGGCATCGGGCAGCAAGTCGCCGAAGTGGCTGTCTTCGCTGTTGCCGACGGGCCGGTCGAGGCTGATCGGATAACGGCTCATCGCCAACACGCGACGGGCTTCGTCGATGGCCGTGCCGGCCCTACGGGCCGTTTCTTCGATCGTCGGCTCGCGTCCCAGCTCTTGAAGCAACTCGCGCGAGACGTTCCGCACCTTCGACATGGTCTCGACCATGTGTACGGGAATGCGGATGGTGCGGCTCTGATCGGCCACGGCGCGGGTGATCGCCTGGCGAATCCACCAGGTGGCGTAGGTGCAGAACTTGAACCCCCGCCGATACTCGAACTTGTCGACCGCCCGCATCAGGCCGGCGTTGCCCTCTTGAATCAAATCCAAGAAGCTCAAGCCGCGGTTGCGATACTTTTTGGCGATCGACACCACCAACCGCAGGTTGCCTTCCGACAAGCCGCGCTTGGCCCGCTGGTATTGAGCGTAGATCTGCCGCAGGTAGGTGACGCGCCGCCGGAGGCTGCTCGGCGTCTCTTGCGTGACGCGCAGGATGTTGCGGAACTCCCTCAGCCAGGCGGCCCGTTCTTCGGCCGGCCCTTTGGCCGCCTTGTGAGCGTCGATCTTGTGCTTCAACTCTTCGACGCGGCGGCTGAACGCTTCCAGCGTCTTGATCTTCAACTCGATCCGCTGGGTCCGCAGGCCGAGTTCTTCGACCAACCGCACGGTGCGCAAACGTCGGCGGCCGAGACGCCGCCAGGCGTGGCGGCGGTCCGCCAACTTTCGCGATTTGCTGAAGGCCAGGTAGTAATCGTGCCGGTTCCGCCTGAGCAGCGTATCCAGCGTCCGCAGGTTGTGCGGAAAGCGGCCGAGAATCTGTTCTTTCTCCAGGCGGTCGGTCACCGAGACCTGCACCGTCCGGTCGAAAGGCAACTCGCCCGCATGCACCCGCCGCAAGACCTTGACCGCGTCTTGAATGACGTAGTCGCACTCCAGCAGCTTGCGGCGGAAACGGGCCCGCGTGACCTCGATTTCCTTGGCCAAGGCGATTTCTTGACTCCGCGTCAACAGCGGAATCTCGCCCATTTGCGTCAGATACATCCGCACGGGGTCGTCGGACCACGATTCCCCGTCTTCGTTGGCCATCAGCAACTCGTCGCCTTGCAGCTCGGAGTCTGCGTCGGCATCCACCTCGGCCAAGTCGTCGCGAAGGTCTTCATCTTCATCGACGACGTCTTCTTTGTCCGCAAGATCGACAGCTTCGTCTGGGCTCGGAGTCCCTTCGTCTTCCAATTCGTCCAACAGCGCGTCGTACAATTCAACCACTCCTACATGCTGGGCCAATGGGTAGGCCGGATCGGATGCGGGTCAACTACGTGCGGTTCAAGCGGGCCGAGTCGCAGAGGCGAGGTGGGCATGGCCTCCTGCTGATGAAGCACGGCGGTTCTTGTCGCAGCACGAACCCCAATCCAAAAAAAAATCCGTCCGACAATTATCCACGCTACGCAGGCAAAAATCCATCAAATTCTAACACCGAAACCACAAGTTTTCCCGCCGCCCGCAATTTGGCAAAGGATTCGTCATGGGCAAGAGAATACGGCCTTGACACGCTTTCCCATTTACCCCATATTAACAGTCGCCGCTCTTGGCGAGAAGAAAAAAGCCGCCTTGGCGCAGGCTCTTGACAAATCCGACGCGGACGCTCAAAGGAATCTTACGCGTCGGCCGCTGGCGGTCTAGCCTCTGCGACCGTATTTCTTTCTTTTTGAAGTTGCACGTGCGAGGCGATCATCCATTGAGCGGCGCGACGGCGAGCGGCTCGTGCAGCGGGCCCGCGGCCTCCAGCTCGCTGGAAAAGACCACGACTTCATTGACGCTCGACACTCCGCCCACGAAGTCGGCCTGCTCGGCGACAAGCTGGCCGAGCTGCTGCAAGTCGCGTCCGCCGCGGACACGTCCCAACGTCAGGTGCGGACGAAACCGCCGCAGTTCCTGGCGGAAGCCCAAGCCCGCCAGTGCTCGTTCGATCGCTGCCTGCAACTCGATCAATTCCGCTTCGCCTTGCCCGACTCCCAGCCAGATCGTGCGCGGCCGGACGACGGTCGGAAAAGCTCCGGCGCCGCGGACCTCGATTTCAAACGGCGGAATCTCCGCGACCGCGCCGGTCACCGCCTGGCAAACAGCAGGGATGTCGACCAGGTCGATTTCGCCGAGAAACTTGAACGTCAAGTGCATGGCATCGGGCTTGACCCACGTTATTTTCGCCTCGGTGGCTTGCAGGCGGCTGATGAGCTGCCGGGCGCGGCCGCGGACTTCGGCAGACATCTCGGCGGCAATGAACGTGCGTAACGAGCGGGTCATGGGGGGATTTTGGATTTTGGATTTTGGATTGGACGGTCGGCCTTAGAACGTCAGCATCCGGCGATACTCTTCCAGCCGCTCGTCGATCTCGGACCGGTCGATCTGCCGCATCCGTTCGAGGCTGAATGCTTCCACATTGAAGCTGGCAACCACCGTGCCATAGGCCAGCGCGGTCTTCAGCGTCCGTGGATCGAAGTTGCCGCACTCGGCCAGGTAGCCCATCATGCCGCCCGCGAAGCTGTCGCCGGCCCCGGTGGGATCGACGACGTGCGGGGTGGGGTAGGCGGGCATGACGTAGGTCTCGTCGCGGCTGAAAAACATCGCCCCATGCTCGCCCTTCTTGATGACCACGAATTTCGGTCCCATCTCGCGGACGCGGTGGCCTGCCCGAACCAGGTTTTCGTCGTCGGTCAGCAGCCGCGCCTCGCTATCGTTGAGCACGATGCCGTCCAGCCGGCGCAGCAGCGCCAACAATTCGTCGTGTTGGATGTTGATCCACAGATCCATCGTGTCGGCCACGCACAACTGGGCGTCGGGCACTTGATCCAGCACGCGCATTTGCAACAGCGGCGAGCCGTTGGCCAGGAACAAATAGCGGCTGCCGCGAAACGCTTCGGGCAGCTTGGGATTGAAATCGCCGAACACGTTCAGATGCACTTCCAGCGTTTCGCGGTCGTTCATGTTGGGCAGATACTTGCCGCGCCAGCGAAACGTCTTGGCTCCGGCGACCACCTCCAGTCCGGAGGTGTCGATGCGCCGGTCCATGAGCAGTTCGGTATGCTCGGCCGGCCAATCTTCACCGACGACGCCCACCAATCGGACCGGCGTGAAGTAGCTGGCGGCGTAGGAAAAGTAAACGGCCGATCCGCCCAGCACGTCGTCGCGCCGCTCGGTGGGCGTTTCGACACTGTCCAAGGCGATCGAGCCGACGACGAGCAGAGGCATGTTTGAGACTCCTGACTTTGGCAGAAAGACCAAAGTCTACGGTTCGGCAGCGGCAGCGGGAAGGCGGCGGCTTGCGAGAGATTATTTTCTGGCCCGCTTTGTCGGCACGGTTTGAGAGGTATATTATTGAGTGCGGGGCGTATCACGCTCGCCAGAACCGGCCCAGAGTCTATCAAAGTGCGAAACATGGCCTGCGCCCGCTATGTTCTTGCCGCCCTGATTGCGGTTGGTGCCGCCTCGACGGCGCGCGCGGCCTCGACCGCCGGCGACCACAAGTTCCCCACGAAGCAGGAGCTCGACTTCTTCGAGAAGAAAATTCGCCCGGTGCTGGTGCGAAACTGCTACGAGTGCCACTCCGGCGACGTCAAGAAAGCCAAGGGCAGCTTCGTGCTCGATACTCGGGCCGGCCTGCGCAAGGGAGGCGAGTCGGGCGCGGCGATCGTTCCCGACCATCCCGACGACAGTCTGCTCATCGAGGCCATCCGGTACGACGGCCTGCAGATGCCGCCTTCCGGCAAGATGTCGGACGAAGTGATCGACGATCTGGTGAAGTGGGTGGAGATGGGCGCGCCCGATCCGCGCGTGCCGCGACCGGCCCGTAAGGGCCTGAATCTGGCCGAAGCCCGCAAGTGGTGGTCGTTCCAAAAGCCCAAGGCCGCGCCGCCGCCGGAAGTGTCGGACACGTCATGGCCCCGCAGCGACATCGACCGTTTCGTGCTGGCGACGCTCGAAAAGGCAGGGCTCAGGCCGGTGGGTGACGCTGATTCCGAATCGCTGCTGCGGCGAGTCACCTTCGACCTGACCGGTCTGCCGCCCACGCCGGAAGAGATCGACGCCTTTTTGCGCGGGCCGTCGGAGAGCGCCTATCAGGCCGTGGTCGACAAGCTGCTCGATTCGCCCCGCTTCGGCGAGCGCTGGGGCCGGCACTGGCTCGACGTGGCCCGCTTCGGCGAATCGGCCGGCAAAGAGCGCAACGCGCCGTTCAAATATGCCTGGCGATACCGCGATTACGTCATCGACTCGTTCAACTCCGACAAACCCTACGACCGCTTCCTGACCGAGCAGTTGGCCGGCGACCTGCTGCCCGCCAAAACGACGGCCGAGCGAAACAGCCTGCTGGTCGCCACCGGGTTCCTGGCAATCGGACCGAAGGGGTTGAATGAGAAGAACCAAGAGCAGTATCGCATGGATGTGATTGACGACCAGATCGACGCCACCACGCGCGGCATCCTGGCGATCACGGTGGCCTGCGCGCGTTGCCACGACCATAAGTTCGACCCGATTTCGAGCGCCGACTATTACGCCCTGGCCGGCATTTTTCACAGCACCGAGACGCTGGCGGGCGTCGAGCCGGCCAAGAACAAGGAGTTCGTCAGCGACAAGGCCCTCTTGACCTTGGCCGATCCGACGCAGTCGGATCGAGTGACGGCGGCCGAAGCGCGCAAAGAATTGGACCGCCGGGCCGAAAAAGCCGCGATCCAAAGCCAACTCAACTCGTTGCGTGCCGAGGTGAAAAAACTGGCCGGCCTGCCCAAAAAGCCTCAGAAGGGGAAGCGGAAGTCGGCCTTCATCGCCGGACCCGGCCAGCAGATGAAGGCGATCCGCGCCCAGATTAAGCAGTTCGAGGCGCGGCTGGCGGAGTTGAACGAGGTCGCGGCCCCGTCGGGCGAAAAGGCGATGGGCGTGCGCGACGCCGCCCTGCCCAGCAACTGCCGCGTGCTCAATCGCGGCGACCTGAAAGACACGGGGCCCGAAGTGTTGCGCGGCGTGCCCACGGTGTTGCGCACCATCCAGGCCAATCACATCAATCCGGCCCACAGCGGCCGGCTGGAAATGGCCCACTGGATCGCCAGCCCCGACAACCCGCTCACCGCGCGCGTGATGGTCAACCGCGTCTGGCAGCATCTCTTCGGCACGGGGCTGGTGCCGAGCGTCGACAACTTCGGTGCGCTGGGCGACGAGCCGAGCCATCCCGCGCTGCTCGACACGCTGGCCGTGCAGTTCGTACAGGAAGGCTGGTCGGTCAAGCGGCTCATTCGTTCGCTGGTGCTGAGCCGCGTGTATTGCCTGAGCAGCGACCACCAGGCGGCCAACTACGCGGTCGATCCCGCAAACCGGCTGCTCTGGCGCATGGAGCGCCGCCGGCTCGATGCCGAGGAAATCCACGACGCCATTCTCGCCGCCAGCGGTCAGCTCGATCTGGAGCGGCCCGACGGGTCGCCCGTCATGAGCATGGACGGCGATGGCAAGAAGAACAACAAAGATGACAAGATGAAGGACGCGCTGGCTGAGTTGTCGAACCACCGCGCCGTGTATCTGCCGATGTATCGAGGCAACGTGCCCGAAGGCCTGGCGGTGTTCGACATGGCCGATCCCAGCCTGATTGTCGGCAAGCGCGAGGTGACGACGGTCGCCACGCAGGCCCTGTTCTTGATGAACAGCCCGTTCGTGATGCAGCAGTCGGCCCAAATGGCCCGGCGGCTGTTCGAGCGGCACGACCTGAAAGACGCGGGGCGGATCGAGTTGGCGTATCGCTTGGCCTTGGGCCGACGGCCCAGCGCCAAGGAGGCGTCGCGGATCGAGGCATTTTTGAAAGATTATCGCCGAACGCTGGGCAAACAGGGCGACGGCGACCACGTTCGCGGGGCGGCCTGGGCCAGCGTGTGCCAGGCGCTGTTTGCCAGCGCGGAGTTCAGGTATTTGTATTAACCCGTAGAGTGGCACCAGCGAGCTTGCGAGTGCCGGCCCACCGTTATGAACGTCGATCACGGTGGGCCGGCGCTCGCAAGCTCGCTGGCCCCACCTTACATTTGGTGCCACTCCATGGAACCCTTTTTCGCCACGCGCCGGCTTTCACGCCGCGAGCTATTGCAAACGGCCTCTTGCGGCTTCGGCTATCTGGCGCTGGCCAGCCTCTCGACGGAGTTGTCGGCGGCCGAATCGTCGAACCCGCTGGCGCCCAAGCCGCCGCACTTTCCGCCGCGGGCCAAGCGGGTGATCTTCCTCTATATGGCCGGAGCGCCTTCGCACGTCGACACCTTCGATTACAAACCCCAGCTTGCCAAAGACGACGGCAAGCCCGCGCCCGGCAAAGGCAACCGCAAGCTCCTCAAATCGCCGTTCGTTTTCCAGCAACACGGCAAAAGCGGCCTGTGGCTGCCGGAAATCTTTCCGGAGCTGGCCAAGCACGCCGACGACCTCTGCCTGCTCAACAGCCTGCACACCGACCTGCCCAACCACCCGCAAGCCAGCGTGCAGCTTCATACGGGCAACTTTCAGCAGACTCGGCCCTCGATGGGCGCCTGGACGCTGTACGGCCTGGGCACCGAGAACCAGGAGCTGCCCGGCTTCATCACCATCAATCCGCCGGGCGGATCGGGTGGTGCGGTGAACTACGGCAGCGCTTTCCTGCCGGCGGCCTATCAGGGCACGCGCATCGGCGGCGAGGGCGGCAAACGGGCCGCCGAGCGGCTGGCCAACCTCGAGAACCCGCGGCTGTCGTCCGAGCTGCAACGCAAGGAGCTCGATCTGCTGCAGGACCTCAACCGACATCGGCTGGCGAAAGACGAGGTCAACACCGAGTTGGAAGGCGTAATCGAGTCGTACGAGCTGGCCTTCCGTATGGAAGGCGCGGTGCCGCAGGTAATGGACTATAGCAACGAGTCGCATTCGACGCTCAGTGCGTACGGAATCGGCGAAAAAAGGAGCGACGCCTTCGGCAAGCAGTGCCTGCTGGCCCGGCGGTTTGCCGAGGCGGGAGTAAGGTTCATCGAACTTTCGCTGGGAGGCTGGGACCAGCACAAGGACCTCAAAGCCCGCCTGACGGCCAACGCCCACGCCATCGACAAGCCGATCGCGGCGCTCCTTCAAGACCTGAAACAGCGGGGCCTGTTGAAAGACACGTTGCTCGTTTGGGGCGGCGAGTTCGGCCGCACGCCGGGAGCGCAGAACTCCAACGGCCGCGACCACAACGCCAAGGGCTTTTCGATGTGGATGGCGGGAGGAGGCGTCAAAGGCGGTTTCCGCTATGGGGCCACGGATGAATATGGCATCGAAGCGGCGAAGGACCCCATGCACATCCACGACTTGCACGCCACGATACTTTACCTGCTCGGCCTCGACCACGAGCGGCTGACGTATCGTTACAGCGGCCGCGACTTCAAGCTCACCGACACGGCCGGCATTGTGGCCAAGGGCGTGCTGGCGTAAGTGTCGGCGCGCCGACCACTTTCTTAAGATTTAGTTTGCCAACACGATCTCGACGCGATGGCTGCGCGGCGCAAGCGCCTGCCTGATCGCGGCGTCGAGTTCGGGCAACTTGGCCATGCGTTCGGCCATCGCCGACTGCCGCTTGGCCTCGATCTCGGCCGGGTCCAACTTCACGCCCAGGAAGTCGGGAATCGAAACCTGGGCCAACACGATGCCCCGAAAAACGCGATCGTGATAATACGAATTCTTGGCTTTCACGGCGATCCAAACGGCATTGACCTGCTCGGCGACCGGCCCGGCGGCCAGGGCGGGCCGTGTCAAATCGACCCCCGCCGCGAACTCTTCTGCTGAATAGTCGGCAACCTTGGTGCGGTTGAGCCGCAGCTCGTATTTGCCCGGCTTCAGTCCCGTGACTTTCAGGCCGTATTGATTCAACTCCTCGCGCACCGGCGCCCATTCGTTGATTTTGTCGGCCTCCACGGAGAAAAAGGGGAGCGCCTCGTCGGTCCGTTGAAAAGCCACTCCGCCGTCTTTGGCCACCAACTCGGCAATCTGGCACTTTCCGCTGGCCACGGCCTTCGGCTGGGCGGCGTCGATTTCGACGTTCGACACCAGCCGTGGAAAGTTGAGGCCCTTCAAGATTGCCCACGCCATGACGGCCTGGCCTGGCGGACCTGGATGGACGGCGTCGCCGCCGCCGATGCGGTTCTTGGCGTTGGCGCCGCGGGCCTTGTCGATGGCCGCCACAAATGGATGGAACTGATCGACGAACCGCCCGCCGTTGGCCGCTGCAAGCTGCTCGACGCCGGCCGAATAGCGTTCGAGCGTCTGGTTATAGCCTTCGATGGCCGGACCCTCTTTGGCCTTCTCAACCGGGCTGGGCGTAATCCAGGCCACGCGAATATTGGCCGCCTTGGCCTGGTCGGGGCGGGACGGTGCGGGACTGCAGATATGGTAATCGCCGCACCGGCGGATTGCGAGCCGGCGCGCCGGGACTGGTCCCACCTTACGCCCGATGCCTTGCGGGTTGCTAACCCATCAGGTCGCTGCGCAGCGGACTCGCCGCTGTCTGCACTGCGGGAACGCTCGCGTCGGCCGTAGGTTGCGGATTGCCGAGCGTGGCACTTTCAGCCGGAGGATTCGCCGTCGGTACGCCGGCCGCGCTGGCGACCAGTTCGTCGATCGTGTCGAACAACTCGAAGGCGGCGGAATGGTCGTGGGCGCTGGCTGCGTTGAAATACTCGTTCGACGACAGGAACTGCTCGGCCACCGATTCGAAATCAAACAACCCCGCATCGACCATCTCGCTCCAGCCTTGCAGCTCGGCGGCGCTGCCGCTACGGCCCAGGTACTGCTCGTAATACCCTTCGATCACATGGTCGGTCCGTTCGGGCGAGTCGAGCACCAGATTGACGAGCTGAATGCGGCTCATTCCCGCGTTCAATGCGTTGCTGAGCGCGCTCACGCTGCCGCCGTCGGCGGTGCGGCCTAGCTGGTCTTGAAACACCTCTTGGATGAAGCCCGCGTTGTCGGCGTGGGAATAGAGGTATTCGGGCGAGTACATGAACGCACCGGCCACCGCCGTCTCGCTGGCGCCGCGTTCAAACACGCCCACCCAGTAGTTCACGTCGGCGGGGCCGGCCGAGCGGTGCAGGAACTCTTGGTAGTCGGCCTCAACCTCTTGGGCCCGGTGCTCGGCCGAATCCCACAACGCGCGGACAAAATCGTACCGCGACAGGCCCGATTCCAAGTCGTGAACCCATGTGCTCAGGCCGGCGGGGTCGACCGCACGCCCCAAGACCTCGCGATAGATGGCGTCCACATACGACGAGGTGGGATCGGTCGGCGTAGGCGACGGCGTAGGCTGCGAGGGCGGACTGGGCGCTGGCGTGCTCCCCGCTCCGACGATCGACTGAATGGCGTTCAGCAGGTCGAGCCGTTGGTAGGTTTCGCCCGTGTGCGTCACGTTGTCTTGGCCATGCCCCGCATCGACGATGCTCACGCCGGTGCCTTGCATGATCGACAAGATTTCCTGCGGCGTGGCCTGGCTGTCGCGGCCGACGGAGTCGAGCGCCTCCCTGATATCGACGGCGGCCGCGGCGACGACGGGCGAGGCCATCGACGTGCCGGCCATCGTGGCAAAGGTGTCGTTCAAATACGTCGAGGTGATAAAGGCGCCGGGGGCCAGAATGTCGAGCTGCAAGCTGCGTTGCGTGAAGCTGGTGATCTGGTCGGAAGCGGTCGTGTAGTCTTGGGCGCCGTCGGCCCAGGTGACCGAACCGTAGTTGCCGTTCCAGACCGCCCCGACCGACACCACCAGGTTGTTGATGGCCGGGAAGGCCAGCCCCGGCTGGCTGCCGTAAGAGTAGTAGCTGTTGCCCGACGAGGCCGCCACGAACACGCCGTCGTTTCGCAGCGTCTCCAGGTCGGAGTCGAGCATCGTCCACGGCTCGGTGCTGGCGAAGTTGCCGGCGCCCAGCGACATGTTGACGGCGGCGATATGGTATTGCTGCTGGTGTTGAGCGACCCACTGCAAGGCCAGGTCGACGTTGCCGAAGCTGCCCGTGCCGGTGCTGTCGAGCACTTTCAGCGCGATGATGTTCACGCCGGGCGCGACGCCCAGGTGGTTGGGGTCGGCGCTGGCGATGATGCCGGCCACGTGGGTGCCGTGGCCGTTGTCGTCCATCGGGTTGTTGTTGTTGGCGACGAAGTTCCAGCCGCCGAGGTAGCGCCCGGCGAAGGCCGGATTGTTGTAGTCGATGCCCGTGTCGAGAATGGCGATGGAATAGCCGGCCCCGTTATAGCCGTATTGCTGCTGCTCTTGCGTTCCGCCGATCAAGGGCAGGGCACTGCCGGTCGTTCCGCTGGCCTGGGCCAGATCGCCGCTGTAGACCTGTTGGTCGACGCTGCCGATGGAGTACGTTTCATCCCGCCAATCGGTCTGGGCGGTGGCCGCGGGGGTGGTGCTGAGCAGCGACAAGTCTTCGAGCTGCTCGATAGCGAGTTCAACGCGATTCGTAACGGCGCCATGTTTGCCGCCGCTGGACAAGCCAGCGCGCTTGCGGACGGACATGCTATGATCTCCCAAGCCGCGAGCGCGGCACCTTAAGGAAATGCCCGCGGGAGCGAATTCATCGCACCCGCACGAACCTCTTTTAAGGCCCGGAACCGGGCCGGATTTGCCTGAGGAAAGGCTAGACAAATCTAGGTCGCGTTTTGCGCGCAGGGCGAGGGAGGCGGCAGGTCCGCTTGGGCACTGTGCCCGCAAGCGAGGACGCTTACGCTACGAGCGAGCGCGGACGAGCCAGGTCCGCCTGGCACTGTGGTTCGGGCGGCGCCGCTCACAGGTGACACTGCCTGAAACTAGCCTGCTAGCGGTCTTGCCTCTCGATAGCCCGCCAAGGAAGCTTCTCATTCGCGACTGGCCCGGCTGCCGAATTATCTCTCGTTCAACTCTGAGGGACGCAATTGCATGACCGTTTCGCCGTCGCACGACGCGTTTGGTTCCCTAGGTGGCCTAAACGACCCAGCTTTGGCTCTGCCCGGCATGATTCTGCCGACGCGCACGGAAATGAGCATTGCGCCGTCCGCCCGGCTTGCCGTGCCCGCGGGCGGGGCGGTGCCCTTATCGCGGCCAGCCTGGAGCGACCTGGCTGCCGGGCAAATCCAAGTGCCGGGCTGGCAGTTCTGTCAGCCTTTGCCGTATGGAGCGATTTGGCGGGACGGCGGCGTGCAGTTTGCCGTCTTCAGCCGCTCCGCCACGGCAATGCGCGTGCTGCTCTACGGCGATGTCCACGACCGCGAGCCGGGGCGAGTTGTCCACTTTCACCCCGAGTTGGACCGTTGGGGCGACATCTGGAGCGTGTTTGTGCCCGAAATCCGGCCGGGGCAACTCTATCACCTGCAGGCCGACGGCCCGTTCGATCCCGACCGCGGCCACCGCTTTGACGGCAAGGCCCGCCTGATCGACCCCTACGCGCGTGCGCTGGCCGGCGACTTTTTGCCCGACGACGACGGGATCATCCGCCCGCCCAAGTGCGTCGTCGTCGACGACACCTTCGATTGGCGCGGCGACCGGCCGCTCAATCGCAAACTTTCGGAGACCGTGATCTACGAGCTGCACGTGCGCGGCTTTACGCAGTCGCCCAGCAGTGGCGTGCGGCATCCCGGCACGTATTTGGGCGTGATCGAGAAGATTCCCTACTTGCAGTCGCTGGGCGTCACGGCGGTCGAGCTGATGCCGGTCCACGAGTTTCCGATTTACAACTGTCATGGCCGGCCGGAATCGCGGCCGAACTACTGGGGCTACGATCCGCTGGCCTTTTTCGCGCCGCACCGCGGATATGCCTTTGGCAGCGAGCCGGGCGCCCAGGTGCGTGAGTTCAAAGAGATGGTGCGGGCGTTGCACCAGGCCGGCATCGAGGTGATCCTCGACGTGGTCTTCAATCACACGGCCGAAGGCAATCAGCACGGGCCGACGCTGAGCTTCAAGGGGCTTGGCAACCGCATCTATTACATCCTGGCCAACGGCGGCCGCGACTACTGCAACTATTCGGGTTGCGGCAACACGGTAAACGGCAATCATCCGGTCGTCCGCGAGTTGATCTTTCTCTGCTTGCGGCACTGGGTACACAACTACCACATTGACGGCTTTCGCTTCGATCTGGCCTCGGTGCTCAGCCGCGACCGCAACGGCAATCTCGTGCCCAACCCGCCGCTGGTCGAGTCGATCGGCGAAGATCCGTTGCTGGCACGCACCAAGATTATCGCCGAGGCGTGGGACGCGGCGGGCGCTTACCAGGTCGGCTCGTTCTCGAACCGTCGGTGGGCCGAGTGGAACGGGCGATATCGCGACGACGTGCGCCGCTTCTGGCGGGGCGACGAAGCGATGACCGGCGCCTTGGCCACGCGGCTGGCGGGCTCCAGCGACCTGTACGGCCCCAGCGGCCGGCAGCCGTATCACAGCATCAACTTTATCACGGCGCACGACGGCTTCACGCTCAACGATCTGGTGAGCTACAACGACAAGCACAACTCCGCCAACGGCGAATCGAACCGCGACGGCGAGAACATGAACTGTAGCTGCAATTTCGGCGTCGAAGGGCCGACGCGGCGGGCGTCGGTCGAGCGGATTCGCGCGCGTCAGCTTCGCAATTATCTGGCTACCTTGTTCCTCAGCCAGGGCGTGCCGATGCTGCTGGCCGGCGACGAATGCCGCCGCACGCAGCAGGGCAACAACAACGCCTGGTGTCAGGACAGCCCGATGAGCTGGTTCGACTGGAAGCTCGCCGACGAGAACGCCGATCTGCTTCGTTTCTGTCGCGCGCTGATCGCCTTTCGCAAGCGGCAGCCGACGGTCCGCCGGGCAAGCTTTTTGGCCGGCACGCCGGTGGCGCCCGGTTCGCTGGCCGACGTCACCTGGTTCAGCGCCGAGGGGCGACCGATGACCTGGTCGCACGGCGAGCGGAGCCTGCAATGCCTGTATGGCGCCTGGCCGACGAGCGGCGCCAGCTCGCTTTCGGCCCGGCACGTGTTGGTGATGTTGCACGGCGACTGGGCCCCACGCGAGTTCACCCTGCCGTGGGTCGGTCAGGAGATCGACTGGCGGCTGTTTGTGAACACGGCGGCCGAGGGTCCCGACGACATTTACCCAGACGCCGACGGCCCGCGCCCGGTCACCCACAAGCTGACGCTGCTGGGTCATACGCTGGTGTGCTACGTGGCGAGTTGAAGTCGCCTTTTATCGAAGCGCCATCAGCCGATAGCGTCGGACGGCACCGTCGGCGTCTTCAAAGGTATGCTGTGTGAGGCACTCCAACGTTGCACCGCCATCGCCGTCGATTGCCCGCTCGACGAGCCGGCTGAGCGTTTGGTTGTAGTGGATGCCCGTCCCGCCTGTCGAGTCGGCCAGCAAGAGGTGCGTGAAGCCGTCGTCGCGCAGTCGCCGGCTGAGATCGCGCGGCGATGCGAGCGAACGGTCGTAGGCGGTCCGCCGCCGATAGAGGTTTTCGCGCGTTGTGGGACCGTTGAAGTAGAAGGTCCGCTGTTCCATGCTCAGCAAGCGCACCTGCGGCCCCAGCGAATTGGCCCACAACGCCACTTCATAGCTCGGCTCGCAACGCGATAGATACGCGTCGCGGCTTTCCAAGCCTAAAGCCACGGCCGCTCGATCGCGATTTCGCCGCACGCTCACCGCCGTGTTCGCCAGAAGCATCCCCGCCATGGCCACGGCAAACAGGCGCCTCGGCCAGCACGGCAGGCGTCGGGCTTCAATCATCACCCAGACCACCGCCACGCCGGCCAGCGGTACCAGCGGCAACAGAAACCGCACGTTCTGCCGCAGGAAGTACCAGCAGACGAAGTAGCCCAGGCAGATTTCCAGCAGCAGCGACATTCCTCGCAGACGACGACAAACCGCCAGTCCCGGCAACACGGCCAAAAACAGCACGCCAAGCTGGTGCCCTCGCCCGCCGAAACGCTCAGGGTGCATCGTAATGGCCCACGGTGCCGCAGGCAGATTCAGCAGGCCGCGGCCCAGCGGCGCTTTGTCGGCGGCGAGCGTCGGGCGACCGCCGCCGGCAATCGCTTCTTGAAAGAACGGGTAGACCGGATTGCCGTGATGCCACGCCGCCCGAAGATACCAGACGCCACTGATACTGGCCGCGACCACGAGCGTAGTCGCCGCCCCGGCAAACACGCGCCGCCAAGCCGCTTGCCGCCAGGCGTAACCGGCAAACACGGCGGCGGAGACCAGAGCGAAGACGAGTGCCAGATGTTTCGTTCCCAGCGCGCCCCCCAAAAACCAGCCCGACAGCAGACACCAGTGCGGATGTTCCTCCTCCACGCACGCTCGCCACCAGGCCGCCAGGGCCAGCGTAGTGAAGGCCGCCAGCCCCACGTCGTTCAAGGGCGCCGCCATCTGGTTGCCCACGCCGGGCACGAGCAGCGTCAGGCCGCCGGCGCACCAGGCCCAGGCCCGGCCGACGATCGGACTGGCCAGCAACACCGCAGCCAGACCCAGCAGGATACCCAGGCCGTAATGAACGAGCTGGGCTGTTACCGGGCCGTCGATCGACAGTGCCCAGAGGTAGAGCATCTCGATCAGCAGCGGATAGGTAGAGTTATCGCTATCGGGCAAGTAGACGATCGCGTGCTCGCGCAAAAATACCTTGGGCAGTTCCAGGTGATAGCAAAGTGCGTCGCCGGCCGTCGGTGGCGCCAGCGCCGCCACGGCCGTTGCGAGCACGGCAACCCCAGCGAGCGCGACGAGGCCGCGGCCGACCAACGCCGGCGGACCATCGCCGGCTTCACGTCGTGACTGCTCGCCGGTCACACGCCCCGCGGCCCGCAATACGCGGCTGCCATTCGCTCGTCCCAGTTCGCCGATGCCCCAGAACGCGGCCGCCAGGGTCAGCGTGCCGATGACCTGTCGGTAAAGGCAACCGATCATCCCTAACGCCGCCAACAGCAGGCCGGCCGCGATGAGTCCCGCCGCGACGCTCAGCACTCCGGTCGCCAGAGAATCGCCCTCGGCGACTTTCAGGCCGCGCACCATCGGGCGGCCGATGCCGAACGCGGCCACCGCAAGAATGGCGACCGCAAGCAGTGATAAACCAGAGGCGAGCATCGGACCATCAACGGCTTAAGGCGAAGGGCATGCCCGACATCGAAAAGGCGTAGGCCGTTACCGTCACGAATATCCAGAGAACGAACAGCCAAGCCTTCCAGGCGGCGATCGTCGGCGCCGGCATCGCTGCATCGCCGAGCAGCATGGCGGCAATCACAGACCGTGCCGCGCGGAGCCGCGGTGAGACGCGGGGCGAGCAACGTTCGGATTTGGTTTCGAGCGGCGCAATCATGGTCAGGGGACGGGTTACAGGGTACAGGGAACAGGAGCCGCAGCCGCGGCGGTTCCGGTTTCCGTCTGGTGCTTCACTTCAAGATCGCTCGCGCCGAGAAGCAGCCTTACACGCTGCATCACCGCTTCCGGCGCGATGCCGCTCATGCACGGATGGCTGGATGAGGACGGCGGTTCCGCTTGCGGAGCAAGCGGGCTACGTAGCCCGCTTGCTCCGCAAGCGGACGGGCCGATCAACGGGCATCGCTGAAGATGGCAAGGCGAACAGGCGACCGAGTGTTTGACGATGATTACACGACGGCCCCAAGGTCGCCATTGCCGGACACGATTGGTGCCGCTGAAGAGCACGATCGCCGGAGTCCCGACCGCCGCCGCCAGATGTGCCGGGCCTGAATCGGCGCCGACCATTAAATCGGCCTGCTCGATCAGTGCCGCCGTCTCGACCACGCTAAGCTGCCCGGTCCAGTCGTTGACCCCCGGCCACGATTTCCCATCGAGCATCTGGCGAGCGATCACCCGGTCGCTATGGCCGCCGACGAGTACGACGCGCGCCCCATACTCGACGATCACGCGGCCCAACAGCTCCTGCCAGTGCATCACCGGCCAACGCTTTGCCGCCGTACCCGCTCCGACGTGAAGCACGAGCAGCGGCGTGTAGCAGAATTCGTAAGAATTCTGATCGTCGCGTGTGTTGGCCGCCTGACTCTTCACAAGGTCAGTTGCGGCCAGCTTCTCGCGCACGCATGCGCGCGCCGCGGCGGGCGGAACGAACCACGGCTCCTTGAGAAGCAAGCCCTGCGGCGGCTCAACGCCGATCAACTTGAGCAAGGCCATCCGCGACTGCATTTCGGGGCGGCCGGCCACAAACTTGGCGCTGTCGGTGAGCAGAAAACCGCCGCCGCCGCAGTCCCAACCCACCCGCTGTTTCACGCCCGCCAGCCACAGGACGGCCGCAAAGGGAAACTCACCACGCACGTCGATGCCCAAGTCGAACCGCGTGTGGCGAAGCCGCAGCCCCCAAAGGACCAGCGCCAAAGGCCAATGTGGGCGCCAACTACGGGCAAAGCGATTGACGCTCGAGACGTGGACTCGATCGATCTCATCGCAGTTGTCGAAGACTTCCCGATTCCAGGGCGCCGCCAGCACCTCGATACGCGCGTCGGGCCAATGCCTGCGCAGTGCCGGAAGAATAGCCGCCGTCATCACCGCATCGCCCAGGTGATCGAGCTGGATCAGCAGAATCGAACGCGGTGTGGGCCAAATCTGGCCGCTCTTCTTACGACATTTGGAAATTCGTTTAAGCCCGTTGCGCACCGCATCGCCCACGAGGTCGATGAGGCCAAAAAGCACGTGCCAGCGCCAGCGGACGTAGCGATAGCGGCCCGTCGCCCGTCGCCGGCGCAAAGAAGAGGGCGTGTGTTGCCGAGCAAGACGACGTAGAGTGGTCACCATGGCGCGAGCCGGCTTCAGTCGGGCCTGACCGTTTGCCACCAGCTTTAGCTGGTGGTTCGCGACCGTCATATTCATTTTTCTTTGAGCCGGCTTCAGCCGGGCTTCCCGATCGCGCCGAGACATCCATGAGTAGACATGCGGCGCGCAAGGGCTAAAGCCGCGGTCGAGAAGCCCGGCTAAAGCCGGCTGAAAAACGGATCTCGGTGCCGCAAGCCACCAGCTAAAGCTGGTGGCAAACAGCCGCAGCCGGCTAAAGCCGGCTCGAGGAATTCTAACGATGAATTTCGCCCACCACACGAACCCGAAGCGCCAGCGAGGCGCGCCGGCGGGTAGGCCTCGCTTGCGCTTCGGGTTCGTGTGGGTGCGACCTGCGCTAGACCACATATTCATACGCCTCTCTCGTCGCCCAGGCCGCCGTGCGCCAGGTGAAGTGCTCGCGCACCAGCGAAGCAAGCTGCGGCGAGCGCCCGGCGCTTAGGGCGTCGAGCACTGCCCGGCGGATGCCGTCCACATCGCCCGGCGATACATACGCGGCCAAATCACCGAAATACTCGCGGGCACAGCCGCCGCGCGGCAGCACCAGCGGCGTGCCGCTCATGGCCGCTTCCAGCGCCACCAGCCCCGGCGTCTCGTACCAACTCGTCAGCACCAGACAACCGCAAGCGGCGTAGGCACTGGCCAACAGCGGGTCGTCGTGACCCAGTCCGGCTATGAACTGCACGTTTCGCCCGGCCGTCCGTTGACACGCCTCGAAGTACGCTTCATGCTCCGGCACCACGCTGCCCAACACAATAATCGGCACCACAATCCCTTCCATGGCGCGGAGAAACGTCAGTTGGTTTTTGCGCGGCTCGATGCGGCCGGCATAGAGGATGAAATCGCGGCAGCCGACTTTGGCGGCGAACGGTTCGGCCTCGGCCGACGAAAAACGACGCTCGGCCCCATTGGGCACGATGCGGATGCGGTGGGGCGGAACCTGAAAATAGCGGATAAGCTGATCGGCTTCGGCCTGCGAATTCGGCAACAGCAGGTCAACGCTGTGATAAAGCCGCCGCCGCCATGAGGCGAGCGCGGGAAAAGCCGCGCGAACCAGGAACTTCACACACGCCAGCCCGCGCTGGCTCAAAGACCAAGGCTCACGCCAGCACGACGCCAGGTCGAACCAGGCAATCGGCGAGAGCACAACCGGAATGCTCCGTTGCCGGGCGGCCTGCAACACCGTCAAATGCTCCGGCTCGCTGCCGAACAGATGCAGGCAGTCGGCAGTCGCGAAGTCGTGTTCCCAAGGACGCCAGAGCCGCGCCTCGACGCCGACCTCCGGTAGTGCTTGCGCCATCGCTCGCAACTGAGTTTCTCCGCCGCCCGGTGCGGTCATGCCCGTCAATTTGCCGGCCAAGAGAACACTTAGGGCCAGGAAATCTCGCTTGGGCTGTTCCAAAGGCGATTTAGGCGATGTGCCGGCTGGCACAGCCGAGGGCGGCTGTGCGACCTCGGCGCCTGATGCCTGACGCCTGACGCCTGACGCCTCCGCAATGTCGGGAACGTGTGACCTCATGCTCGCATCCGCCGCAAAGTTCGTTTCGCCCACCCGCGCCAGTTGTCGGCGTTGATCTCTTCAATCGGCGTCACGCGCTCCCAGTCGAGATACAACCGCAGACCCGCGCGCAAACCCGGTGAATGGGTTGCCATCGCCGGTCGGATGGTCCTGGGCGGTTGCCGTGTTCGCCATGGCAAACTGCCGGTCGAGAACGAGATAGTCGCTCGATCGAGCTCGACCGCGGCGACCTGCTGGCCTCGATGGATTTCCACGGCCACGCGGTGGTCCGCCGGCAAACCTCGCGACGTGATTTCGATTTGCTGTCCGCGGCCCACCGCCATTAAACGCACGGCCGACCGTGCCCGCCACCAGGCTTCGAAGTTGGCCAGTGTGGTACACCAGGTATTCGGCAGTTGAGCGGCGGCATCCAGTACGTCGCGCAGCAGTTGCGGAAAACGCCCCAGGCGGCGGTCGGGATGGCCATAGAAGATGATAGGCTCGCCGGTGCGGTGCTTCTCAACCATGACGGCCTGCCAGTGTTCGAGCAGTTCTGCGGCAACATCGGCATCGCAGGTCGCTTTGTCCTGCGCGCGGCGAGCTGCTTCCAGGCAGACGCCCAAACAGACAGGGTGAATCGGGATTTGCAACACATTGCTCTGGCCCGGAAAGAACGGCAAGTCGTCGTAGGCCAGGCCGAACTCCGAGCTGTGGCTGACGCCGAGTTCGTCGAGTGCCTCCAGCAGTCCGCGATGGAAACGGCCGTGCGGGGCCGCGAAGCCGACCGGACCGAGACCAAGCGCGTGCAGGCTCTCGATGCCGCGGCGGATATTGGCCAAGTTGTCGCCCTTCTCACGATAGGTGTGATGCCACCAGCCGTGCGAGCCGACGTGCATGCCTCTCAGCCGGGCCAACGCTTCCGGGTATGGGGCGTGCGTCGCCATGCATACGTAATGGCTCACGCTGTGCTCATAGCCGCAGATTGCCGCCAGCGTGGCGTTGAAGTCGGTTTCGTCGTAGTCGTCATGATCGAGCCGAAAACTAAAAGCGCTCTGGTGTGGATGCGGGTAGCGAGCGACGGATAGCCACAGTCCACCGGCCGACTCCAGCAGCACGCGCAGATCGGCGAGGAGGCGCGAGCGCACGGCGCGTCGGTCGACGCGGGCCACGCTCTCGTACACCACCAGTCCGCCGATCCGCCATTCGTGGCGCGCCGCGCGTTCATCGGCCAGTGCCTCGAACGGATCGCGAGATCGGCCGCGACGCAAGTGGTCGAGGTCGATGCCGATCTGCCGGCCATCCAGAACAGGAACCGCCCTCCTCGAATCAAACAATACAAACCGGCCCGCGCAGCCGCTTGTCCGATCGACGTGCGGAACGCCCTCTTGGGCCAGCGCCTGGCGCAGCCCGCTGGGCACGTCGTGCAACAGCAGCGGCAATTCCGGCAGCGGATCATTCATTTCATACCTCATGCCGCGGCCGTTGAGTCGTAGGGTGGGACCAGCGAGCTTGCGAGCGACGGCCCACCGTAAACGACGTCGCCAACGGTGGGCCGGCGCTCGCAAGCTCGCTGGTCCCACCCTACGGTCCACAGGCGCCGATGTTTGTCGGCCAACACCCACTCCGAAAGCCCGCTCAACAGGCAGAACGCCCAGCCTTGCGGTCCGTCCCAGATTCCTTGTTTCCAGACCAGCCGGCGAAAGACTTCGCGCGCTGGCGAAAGCCAGGCGTCGGCCTGTCGCGGCGCACGATTTCGCTCGGCGCGGGCCTTAGCCGCCAAGGTCGTATAGCGGTGCATCTTGCCCAGAAAACTGGCCAGCGTCGGCAACGGGTCGTGATCGAGCCAGGTGCGCAACTGCCCGACCGTTCCCTTCACTTCGAGGCTTTCGTGGACCTCGCCCTGCCACCAGGCCCGGCCACGCCGCACCAGCCGCACTTGCCGATCGTCTTGGGTGCCGGAAAAGCGCATCCGCCGGCCGAAGACCGAACTGCGGACGCGCACGCGGTAGGCATCGTGCCGGCCCTGGGTCACTCGGTTGCGAACTTCCGCGATCATGGCCGCCGTCGGCCGTTCGTCGGCATCGAGCGAAAGCACCCAGTCGCCGCGCGCCAGGCCGAGGGCAAAGTTCTGCTGCCGGGCAAAGTTGTCGAACGGGCGTCGATAGACCCGTGCGCCGAACGAGCGAGCGATCTCGCGCGTGGCATCGCGCGAGCCGCCGTCGACCACGACTACCTCGTCGGCCCACCGCACGAGCTTAAGCAGTCCCGGCAGGTTTTGCTCTTCGTTGAGCACGATCGAGATCACGCTGATGGTCGGCGTTGGTTTCATGCGGCCTCCCGCTCGGCTTCTGTTGGCGTTCCGCTGGCGACGCATTGGGCGTAGGGTGGGACCAGCGAGCTTGCGAGCGCCGGCCCACCGATAGCGACGTCGTTTACGGTGGGCCGGCGCTCGCAAGCTCGCTGGTCCCACCCTACCACTTCTGCCTTCAAGTTCCGCCAGTCGAAACCCCGCACGAACGCCCGTTCCGCTCGCCACGACCGCCGCGGCGGACGCTGCGACGGGCCATGGCGCCAGCGCCGCACGACGGCCTGAAAGACGGCCCTGGTAAACAAGAACCTCCGCTCGCCGGCAGCAAACGGCGCTCGCAACCAATCCCACGCCAGCCTAACTGGTAACGATGCCCAATGCCGAGCAACGTGCCACGGATGCCGCAGGTTCTTCCAATGAAACAGCAGGGTGTTCCGCACCGCCAACGCTTGCGACCTCGCCGCGCCCAGCTCCTGCCGGAAGGTCGCCTCGCCTTTGTGATACGCCAGGGCTTCGGGCACATACCTCGCGTGATAGCCGGCCAGGTAGCCGCGGTAAGCGAAGTCGAGATCTTCCAACCGGCCCGGCAAATAGAGCGGGTCGAAGCCGCCCAAGTCCAGAAAAGTCTGTCGATCGACCGCCATCACCGCGCCCGCTGACGCCGTCAGGCACGGACGGTGCATCACACGCTCGTGGCCCAGATAATCGGAGACGGCCTGAATGAGGCCCCATCGCCAGCGGAGGGCGCTTTGCAGCCCTTCGTAGGTTTGCCCGTCGAAAAGCCGGCAGAGCGGCGCGGCCATAAAACACCGTCCGCCGGCGCCGGGCCCTTCGGCCAGCAGCGGCTCAACCAAGGGGTCGATGGCCAAAGCCGACAGCTTGATGTCGTTATTCAGCAAGACGACCACCGGGCTATCGAGCTTGGCGAGCACGTCGTTGTAGGAGCAGAGTCCGTGGTTGGCACAGTGGAACAGCTCGATATCGGGATATTCGCTGCCGAGCAGTTCCAGCGAGTCATCCGTGGAGCTGTTATCGACGACCGCGACGCGGCAAGGATGGCGTGAATCGTCGGCGGCGCGGACCACCGACGGAAGGCACTCTTCGAGCAAATGCCGTCCGTTGAAATTGAGCACAACGAGGTGAATGGCCGTCATAGCGCCGCCGAGGACTCCTCCGTGAGTGGGCAGAGGCTGGAAAATATGGCGATTTACGCGTTCTGGTCAAGAGCAACGTCCGTCTTGACTCAGCTTTGGCATCGCGTAGACTCAATTGAGGCAAAATGCCCTATTCTGCGGGAATGGCGGAATTGGCAGACGCACCAGCTTGAGGGGCTGGCGGTAGCAATACCATGCAGGTTCAAGTCCTGTTTCCCGCACTCGGTAGCCCGCTTGCTCCGCAAGCGGAAGAGCGTTTGCGCGCCAATTGATGCTATGGTCCGGAAGGGACGCCCAACGCGGATGAACGGTCATTCCTCTTGCGGAGCAGGCGGGCTACGACGCCGCCAGCTCCACGACCACTTTCCGGCTCAACTCCAGCACCGTCGCGCGATCGATGCGGCCGGGCAAAAGCTGCGTGACGTTCTGAGCCGCCGCCGCGATGCCGAGCTTCAGGCTGTCGAGCGGCCCGCGACCCTCGGCCAGGCCCCAGGCCAGGCCCGCCGCCAGACAATCGCCGCAGCCGATCGGGTTGACGACTTTATCCATCACCAACGGCTGCAAGCGAAAGACGCCTTCGGCCGAGCTGGCCCACACCGGCCGCTTGCCATCGGTGATCATCGCCCACTGGGCGCCGAGCGTATTGAGTTGGCGCATCGCGTCCACGAGCGCCGCGTCGTCGTCGAGCGGCAGGCCGAGCGTCTTGCCGAGCTCTTCGCGGTTCGGTTTCACAGCGAAAGGATTGAGCGGAAGCGCCTCCAGCAATTCAGGACCTCGCACATCGAGCACCGTCTTGCACGCGGTACGCTCCAGCAGATCGCGATAGAAGCTCGTGGGTGTGCCTGCCGGCAGCGAGCCGGTCATCACGACCGCGTCGGCCGCGACCACCTCGGCCGCATACTCTTCGGCAACTCGATCGAGCACGCTGGCGGCAAGTGGCCGGGCATTTTCGACCAACTCGGTCACCGTGCCGCTGGACGAATCGATCAGCGTCGTGCAAACACGCGTCGGTTCATCGCAGACAATCAGCTTCGACTCAACGCCCAGCTCCCGCAACTCCGCCTCCACGTGGTCATGCACGTTGCGGCCGACCGGGCTGACGAGCCGGCAAGCAACTCCGAGCTGCGACAAAGAGATGCCGACGTTGAACACCTTGCCCGACGAGCACCACCGCGCTTCGGCCGCCCGGTTGACTTCGCCGATGCGCAGGCTTTCAAACCGCAGTATTTGCTGCCAGGCGGGAGAGAGGCCAACGGAGACAATCATCGTCTTGAACTCCAGCCGCCCTCAATGGCACAATTCGCGGACACGACGATGGTCCGATGCTCGCAGAAGGCGAGACCGCCGTAACGAGCGCCGAAAATCTCTTGAAGGGCGTGAACGGAGGGGAGAACGAATATGAGAACTCGGCCACGCAACCGACAGCCGCACCACTCGGTTAGTTCAGTCAGACACGACTCTGCTTTGCGCGCAATCCTGGCCGCCTCTTTGGCGTCGATCGAGGCGGGATCGTACCGAATGACGAGGCGGCCGACGATCATCGAGTGATAGTGAAAAACGGTTTTGTGCCAGCGCCATGCTTGTCGCCATGTGGTCGACGCCGGCTCGCGAAAGATGCGTGCCACCCATACCGTCACGACGACGGTGGCCAGCGCCTTGGACCAACCAACCAAAGGCGCCGCTGCCAAGATCGCGAGCGCGATCAAAAGGACCGAAACAACGGCTGATAAGCGCCGATGCCGCCGAATGAAGTTCATGACACTATTCCGTCGCACCGTTCTTCTCCAACGGATCGAGGTCGATGTGCAGGACGAACCCGATCCAGATTGGACAGTCCGAGCCAAGAACCGTATTGGATGGCAGACATCGGTTTGGTGATTCGCTCCTTACCTCGACGGGGGCCGAGTGCAGTATAGCCGAGCGCCGCGCGAAAATCGCCGGGTTGGCCGATTCTGCAACGCCGGTTGTTGCGACGAATGTTGGAAAGACGGAGTTCGCCGCGGCACGATGTCGTCCTTTCGCCACAAAGCCGCCGCGTCTATAATGCCCTCAAACAGCCTCTCTTGCGAGGAAACTATCATGCAGGTGTTCATCAGTCACGCCAGTTCCGATCGCGATCTGGCCGATCGGTTGTCTGGGAAACTCCGCGAGGCGGGTATCGACGTTTGGGATCCTTCGTCCATCTTTCCCGGCGACAATTGGGCCTTGGAAACCGGCAACGCCTTGGCACAATCGGAAGTGATGGTCGTGCTCTATACGAAAAATGCACGCGAGATCGCGACGCTGAGCCAGGATGTGCAGTACGCATTGACGCAGGGCAACTATCGAGGGCGAGTGATTCCTGTTTTTATTGGACTCTCGACGGTCGAAGCGGGGAAAGATGTTCCGTGGATTCTGCTCCGTCTGAATCCAATCTGGCTTGAGGGCGATTCGCCCGATCTGGTTCCCGTCGTCGCTCGGGTCCGAGCGGAAATTGAGAGCGGCTGTAATGCCTCCGCTTGAGGTCTTTCTTTCTCACGCCAGCGCGGATCATGACATGGCCGAACGCCTGGCGACGCTGTTGCGCGGGCACGGCATTCCGACATTCTACAGCCCGTCGAACTTGCTGGGTGCCCAGCAGTGGCAAGACGAAATCCTTAAGGCTCTTCAGCGATGTGACTGGTTTGTGGTGTTGCTCTCGCCTGATGCTATTGAGTCGATGTGGGTGCGACGCGAAACCGCTCTTGCTCTTCGTGACAAGCGATTCGAGGACAAGATCATCCCGGTCCGCTACCGCCCCTGCGATCTTGGCAGGCTTGGTTGGCTAGAAATCTTCCAGATGGTGGATTTTCAAGGCGACTTCGATCAAGGCTGCCGCAACCTCCTTCGAATCTGGGGAATCGGACTGAAATCCCATCGATAGCGTTTCGGACAGACATCCGCGATGTTTGGTCGAGATAGGCCACTCAAGTGGATGGCGCCGGGTAGCATCAACGCATCGACAACCCATACTCCGGGTTTCCCGCGTCGTCCGTCCCGCATGTCAGGCGAAACCGGCGGTCAAAGACACCCGATTTGATCCAACCACCTTGTTTGCGCGCGGCCGCATATCCGCCGGCTGCGTGTCGCAGAATCGTAAATGCCAGGCGGTCGGTTCTGGCGTCAACGAGCCAATACTCCGTAATCCCGGCCCGCCAGTAAAGATCGCGGAGCGTTTCCGTGTCCTTCTCGACCGAGCTGGCGCTTACCACCTCGAGCACCATGTCGGGCGAACCAGCCAGCTCGAGATAGCCTTCCTTCTCGCCTTCAACAAGACGCACGCGACCCGACTTGAGGCTCTGACGAGACACGAAGGTTCCGTCTGGCTGAGAAGCCAGATTTGCCAGGTCGTTCGTCACGTAAAGTCCATCGGGAAAGTAACGGCCAAGTCGCTCCGCCTTCACCAAACCGCCGATCACCAGGTTGAATTCCTGCTTGACCTGGTTATGGGTGAAGATCTGTTCCTTGCTCATATCCACCCATACCTGCCCGCTCAGGTAGCAGATGCGTGCCGCCTCAGGGAACTCGTCGGAGCGCATCCAATGACGGAAATCAGCCAGATTGCCGATTCCGTCGGGAATGTGTACCGCGTCGTCGTAGACAACAATCATGCTCATAGAAAGCTGCCGCGTTCAGAATAACAGCCGCCGCCCGAACGAATCGGACGGCGGCTGTGAAATAAACGTCGCTATCGGTGGACCGGGCTCGCCAAAGCGAGCTTGCCCCACCCTACGAATCGGTCTCGGCACCGTCGCCGGCGACGGCGCCCACGGGCGTCTCCAACTCGCCGCCCACCGAGCCCTCGAAGATGAGCTGCTTCGTCTCGCCCACCTTCTTCACGTCGACCGTGATCGTGTCTTTGCCTTCGAACTCGCCCTTGAGCAGTTCTTCGGAAAGCGGATCCTCGACAAAATTCTCGATCGCCCGACGCAGCGGACGAGCGCCGAAATCGGTGTCGGAACCCTTCTTGATCAGGAACTTCTTGGCCTCGTCGGTGAGCAGCAGCTTCAAGCCACGCTCCGCCAAACGGCCGCGGACCTTGCTCAACTCCAGGTCGATCACCTCCTTCAAGTCGTTGACCGTCAGGTGGTGGAACACGATCACGTCGTCCAAGCGGTTGAGGAACTCGGGCCGGAAGTGACGCTCGATCTGCTCCTTGACGCGAGTTTTCATGCTCTCGTAGTTGGCGTTGTCTTCCGGCTTCTGGAAGCCGAACGCCGACTCGTTCTTGATCGCCTCCGCGCCGGCATTGGTCGTCATGATCAAGATCGTGTTGCGGAAGTCGACGTTGCGGCCAAAGCTGTCGGTCAGCCGTCCTTCTTCCATCACTTGCAAGAGCATGTTGAACACGTCGGGGTGGGCCTTCTCGATTTCGTCCAAGAGCACCACGGCGTAGGGCCGGCGGCGAATCTTCTCGGTGAGCTGCCCGCCCTCCTCGAAGCCGACGTAGCCCGGCGGAGCGCCGATCAAGCGGCTGACGTTGTGCTTCTCCATGTACTCGCTCATGTCGATCTGGATCAGCGCGTCGGCGTCGCCGAACATGAACTCGGCCAGCGCCTTGGCCAGCAGCGTTTTGCCCACGCCGGTCGGCCCGGCGAAGATGAAGCAGCCGCTGGGCCGCTTGGGATCTTTCAGACCGCTGCGGCTGCGGCGAACCGCCTTGGCGATCTGCTTGATCGCCTCGTGCTGGCTGATGACGCGCTTGTGCAACTCGCCCTCCATCTCCATCAGCCGCTTCGAGTCTTCGGTGCTCATCCGCGTGAGCGGAATGCCCGTCATCTTCGAGACGACCTCGGCGATCACCTCGTCGTCGACCACGCCGTCGGCCTCGCGCGAACGCTCGCGCCAGTCGCGGGTGATGGAAAGCTTTTTCTTCTTCAGCTTGTCGGCCTGATCGCGCAGGGCGGCGGCCTTCTCGAAGTCCTGATTGGCGACCGCCTCTTCCTTCTCCTTGTTGAGGTGCTCGACTTCTTCGTCGATTTCCTTCAAGTCGGGCGGACGGGTCATGGCCTTCAGACGCACACGGGCACCCGCTTCGTCGATGACGTCGATCGCCTTGTCGGGCAAGCAACGGCCGGTGATATAACGGCTCGACAGCTCGACGGCCGATTCCAACGCCTTGTCGGTGATCTGCACGCGATGGTGCGATTCATAGCGGTCGCGCAGACCCTTGAGAATCTCCACGGTTTCCGGCTTGGTCGAAGGCTCGACCATCACGAGCTGGAAGCGGCGATCGAGGGCGCTGTCTTTCTCGATGTACTTGCGGTACTCGTCGAGCGTCGTGGCGCCGATGCACTGGATTTCGCCGCGGGCCAGGGCCGGCTTGAGCACGTTCGAGGCGTCGATGGCCCCTTCCGCGCCGCCGGCGCCGACCAGCGTGTGCAGCTCGTCGATAAACAGAATCGTGTTCTTCGCGCGGCGGACCTCGTTCATGACCGCCTTGATGCGTTCCTCGAACTGGCCACGGTACTTCGTGCCGGCCACCATCATCGCCAGATCGAGCACCACAATCCGCCGATCGGACAACAGCTCGGGAATGTCGCCATCCACCACGCGCTGGGCAAAACCTTCGACGATGGCCGTCTTGCCGACACCCGCCTCGCCCAACAGCACCGGGTTGTTCTTGGTGCGCCGGCAGAGAATCTGGATGGCGCGTTCGATTTCTTTTTCGCGGCCGATCACCGGGTCGAGTTTCCCTTGACGGGCCAACTCGGTCAGGTCGCGGCCGAAGCTGTCGAGTGCGGGCGTCTTCGACTTGCTCGATTTGCCCCCGCCCTCGCTGGCCCCGCTGCCGCCGCCTCCGCCCGCCGGGCTGCGTTCTCCCCCTTCGCCGCTTTCCATACCGTGTCCTAACAAGTTCAAGACCTCTTCGCGTACCTCTTCCAGTTTCAGCCCCAGGTTCATCAGCACCTGGGCCGCCACACCCTCTTGCTCTCGCAGCAGGCCGAGCAGAATGTGCTCGGTGCCCACGTAGTTGTGATTCAGGTTGCGGGCCTCTTCCATCGAATACTCGATCACCTTCTTGGCCCGCGGCGTTTGCGGCAGCTTGCCCATGGTGACCATGTCGGGGCCGCTCTGCACCAGCTTTTCGACCTCCAAGCGAATCTTGCGCAGGTCGACGTCGAGGTTCTTCAGCACGTTGGCCGCCACCCCGCTGCCTTCCTTGATTAGGCCCAAGAGCACGTGTTCGGTGCCGATGTATTCGTGGTTGAACCGCTGGGCCTCTTGATTGGCCAACTGCATAACCTTACGGGCGCGGTCAGTAAATCGTTCGTACATTCCAGGTCTCTCCGTTATGGTTCAGGACGGCCTGGGAAGGCCATCCTCCGTTACGCCGCCCCCAGCATTGCGGGCGGCATCGCCACTTGGTCTCCCACTTCCATCTCGTCGCCGACTTCGACGACCGCTTGCTCTTCGGCATCGGTCAGTCGCTGCTCCTCATCAGTAATTTCGAATTCCCATCCTGCGGCGGCCTCCAGCCGTTTGAGCGTGTGCAACTGCTCGCGTGCTTCGGGCCAACGCCGGGTACGCCGCAATAACGTTGCCAACAGCAGCCGAGCTTGGATGTCGCCCGGCACGCGCCGCAGCAGGCTCTTGCAAGCGGTCTCCGCCTCGTACCAGTTCCCCTTTAAGTATTCCCCCAAAGCCCGCGGAAACAAGTCCTCCTCGCGCGGACGCTGGAAAGACGTCTTTTGCTCGCTCGACCAACGCCAGCCGGTCATGACGGAAATGCCCCACAGCACGGCCACCGCGGTCCAGCCGGCAAAACGAAAGGCATGTTCCACCCATTCCGTCCACAGCAAGCTTGTCAGTAATAATAGGTCGAGCAACAGGGCAAAGCCGATGGCCAGCGCCAGGCCCGACCACGCCCCCGACAGCCAGAGTTGGGGCAGTCCGGGCCAAAGACAGAGAATCAACCGAACGTGTGTGGCTCGCTCAACGGGCATGGGATCCGCTCCTTCGTCACCCAGGGTGCCTCCGCCGCGCAGCACGCAAAATCATTGTATGTCGCGCGCCCGGGCCGGCAACGGCCCGCGGTGGATTACCGATTTTAGCCCTCACGCGGGCCGCAAGCAAGGCAAGTAACGGCGCCGCTTTGAGTTGCGCTGAAAATGACGTAAAGCTTCGCCGAACCCGTTCCCATTTTTACACTAACCCGAAGCGCAAGCGAGGTTTTGCCGCCTTTTCACGTTCCTCGCTGGCGCTTCGGGTTGGTGTACGGGGCCCGCGTACCGAGTTCGGCGAAGCTTTACAAAATGACGGTTATCGCGGCTCCATCTCAAATACGTAAATACTGTGCCCCAGAATGGCTTTCGGGCGAATCTGGCGAAAGGCCCGGTAGCCGTCGGGATCGTCCGGCCAATAGTTCAGGTCGCCGTTGACGACGTACATCACCCCCCAAAGCAAGTTGGCGCTGATCGCCACGTGTCGGTTGATGGGCTTCTCGCCTGCCCGCAACGTTCGGTGGCGGATGCCGTAGACCGCCGGCGGAACGCGGCCGAAGTGGGCCAAGTCGATCTCTTCGATCTGCTCCTTTTCCATGTACCGCCGCAAGGCAATCAGGTCCTGGCCCCAATCGAGATTGGAATCGAGCAGCCAACGATGACCGTTGTTCGGGCCGCCGCTGAGCCAGTTGAAATACGGGAGATAATGCGGCCAACTCGTCAGAGTAATGGCGATGAGGCAAGCTGCGGAAGCAGTAACGGTGTAACGCAGCCAGGTTCGCCGGATGGCCGTGCCGCTCAACAGGCGGCCGATCCACACCGCCATCATCGGCTCCAAAAACAACACGTACCGCACCCCGATGTTTTTGTGCCGTGAAAGCGAAAAGAACAGCAGCAAAAAGGCGGCGGTAGCGATCATGGGCAGCTCGCGCCGCGTCGGCCACCCGCCGTAAAGCCACGCTAGGCCGCACAGCAACAACACCGGCACGGGCGTTTTCACCAGCAGGGCCACGAGGTAATAGGAATAAAACCCCGTGTCGTTGAATTCGCCCATCAGGTAGGCGGTATAGCCCGACTCGGCGAGTTGCGCGTCGATGCCTTGAAAAAAGTATCGGGGCAGCGGCACGGGCAGCCAGCCGGGAAAGACGTCGGCCAGCGCCCGCATCTGCCGGCTTTCGAATTGGAACTGTCCCAGCGGCGCGAACGTGCCGCCGAACAGATAGCCGGCGTTGATGACGAGTATCCCGGCAACCAACGAAACGGCCATGAGCGCCCAGACGCGGTGCTTTGGCGGGCGACCGACTCCCGCGTCTCGCGATCCTATGCGATCGACGAGCGATTGGCCGGCGAGCAGCGCGGGAAAGAGGAGGAACAGCAGCAGGCCCGTAAGCTTGCACAAGGCCGCCGTGCCGAGGCACAGGCCGAGCACTCCGCTGATGCCCCAAGTCGGCCGGCTCAGCCAATGGTCGAATGTCCACAAGCAGCCAATCATGGCCGCGGCCAGGTAGATGTCCGGCGTAATCAGCCGGCCGTGGGCCAGCAAATTCGGCGAGAAGCAGGCGACGAGCATCGCCAACAGCCCGCTCGGCGGACCATACAGACTGCGCGCGTAACCATACGTCAGGCCACAGGTGACGAGCAGCACAGCGACCGAAACCAGCCGTCCGGGCAAAAAGTAGTCGTGATAGCGGCCGGAGGGGACGAGTTGCCCGGATCGCGGATCTCGCTCAAGAGCGTTGTCGATGACGAACTGTCTGCCGCACTGCCACGAGCTGGTGTAATCGCGCATCGGAGACACATCCAGTCGTGCGTCGGTGGCCAACAGCGGCAGTGCCGGCAGCAGGCTGGGCACGAGCGGCACGGCGGTCGCAAGGTGCAAGTCGCCGGTTTTCAGCATCGCCAAGCCATGCGGCAGCGCCTGGTATTCATCGACCGTCACCGACTTCTGCGCCGCGGAACCGGCGGCCAGCGAGAACGTCGTCAGCAGCAAGAGCGAGACGACCGTCTTCTCACGCCGATAGTGCATGCAAACTGCTCTCGAAATCCGTCGCCCCGGCGGTTAGTCTTTGGTCATATCTCAAACCTAACGATACGGTCTGCCGCATGCAAACTTTGGCTGACAAGCGAGTGTTGATTACCGGCGCGGGCCACGGGCTGGGCCGCGAGCTGGCGCTGGCCTTTGCGGCGGCCGGTGCGAAGCTGATTGTCACCGACCTTATGGCCGAACGGATGGCGGAAACGCTCTCGCTGGTCGGCGGGGCGGACGGCCGGGCGGCCGGTTACGCGCTCGACGTCACCGACAACGCCATGATTGGCGACGTGCGCGACCGCGTGCATCGCGAACAGGGTCCCATCGACGTGCTGGTGAACAACGCGGGCGTGGCCTTCGGCGGGACGTTTCTCGACGTGCCCCTGGAAAAGCACCACGCCACCTATCACGTGAACCTGCTGGGCCAGGTGGCGATGGCGCACACCTTCTTGCCCGACCTGATCGCCCGTGCGGAAGGGCATCTGGTACACGTGGCCAGCGCATCGGGGTTGATTGCCTTGCCCTACGCCACGACCTACGCATCGAGCAAATGGGGCGTGCTCGGCTTTTCGGAGTCGATACGCGAAGAGTTGCGGCTGCTGGGCCATCGCCACGTGGCGGTCACGGCGGTTTGTCCCAGCTACATCGACACGGGCATGGCGGCCGGCGTGCGCGTGCCGCTCTTGTCGCGGATGCTCAAGGCGGACGAGGTGGCGCGGCTCGTCGTGCGCGCAGTGAGAAAGCGGCAGGAACTGGTGCTCACACCGTGGCTGGTGAAGATCACGCCGTTCAGCCGAGGCGTATTGCCGCCCTCTTGGTTTCGTCGCACCTGCGACTGGCTGGGCATCACCGGCAGCATGTCGACCTGGCACGGGCACAATCCGCCGTCGGGTGAGGGACGCGGGGAGTGAGGAAGAGAACTCACGGCAGTACGGCGAGCGTACGTCATTCCTCGTCGCGGATTTCACGGATGAGGTCGACCGCAATCTCGATTGTGCCGTGCTGCCGGCGAATTTCCTCGGTAATTCTGTCGCCCTCTTCCCGGATTCGTCGATAGACCTCGGGATCAAGCGGTTTGCCGTGCAGAACGCGCTCCATGAGCGCTTCGGTATCTGCGTCGAGGATCGGCTTCGCTTCAGTGCTCATAATGAAATTGTCGAGCGCGGCAAGGCCGGCGTCAATTGGCAAAACCGGTCGATTTGCGATCGCGGCGCTGGGACATCAACTTGTCGCAATCACGCCGTTTTGGCCACACGAAAGCTGACAGACGAGTAGTCGTAATGATCGGGGGCGTAGTAATTTCGCTCGTTTTCTGTAAGCGGCGGTGATCTCTCGAATGCAGCTAAGTACGGGCCGTGGCACGCGAGAAACGTGCCGTCAGGTCCAACATCGCCGGTCCAGCATTCGCCGCCCCACATATGACGGTGGCCGTCACGCGCCGTTGACAAGAAAAACGCGTACACTTCTGCTTCCGAGGGCAATCGCATCCGCGCCCATTCGCAGTAAGCGAGGGCGTCATGGTGAGTGACGCCAAAGGCCGGCACCTTCGGGCTGCGCCCATAGTTGATTCTCAACCAACCCATCAGAGCGCCGTCGCCCTTAATGCGATCTCGCGTTGGGCGATAGCCCGTTTCACGCATGAATTGTTCGAATTGGCCAACCGACACCTGATGCAGCGAAATGTCAACGTCGCCGATCGTGACGGGATTGCCGCGAAGCATCACCTCGCCTCGCGGAACACGCACCCATTTAAATCCTGAGCGAACGGTCGGCCCTTCGATCGGAAAGCCAAGCCGTAAGTGATCGACGTCGGGAAACGACCGCTCGACCGCCCCGGTAAGCTCCTGCAGCCACTCCGGCGGAATGAGCTCGGCGTGCGTTTCGACAGCGGTGGCGCCGTCGATATTTGCCCCGCAGTAGTCTTTCACGAAGGGTTGTGGCTCCGTTCCAGCTCCTCTTGCGGCAAGCCGGCGCTTTTCTTTTTCGCCAAACCAATCGTCGATAAAGGCGACCAACACCTCACGCCTTCCATCGGCGACTGGGTCCTTGAAAATGAACCGCATCCGCAGCGGCTCCCAGTCGACCATGTCTTCTTCAATGATTCGCATGCCCTTATCCTTTCGGGCCGCGTCGATGGGCCGCTTGAAGTCGCCTGACGAAGCTGGCATGCGGCCGGCTTGCGAGGCCCTGCTGGAGAACTTCCATCAGCCGATTTGAATCGCGGCGCAGAAGGGCCTCGATATCGACCCAAAAGCCGGGGAATACGCGCGAACGGCTGATCCCCTCACGATTCGGCCGGATTTCGTCGCGGGGAAAGCGAAACCACCGGATCTCCTGTTCCTCCACCAGCAGGACTAAATACTCGATCACCCCGCTGCGCTGGTAGTCTTCGTGCTTCGTGTGCATGGCCAAGGCACGGCGGCTGTGGGCGACTTCGACGACCAACTCCGGAGCGCCTTCCAAATAGTCATCGGCCGTGGTCCGCGACTGCCCGCCGTATTCCGGAAGGATGCGCATGGCGAGGTCGGGCTGCGGCTCACTATGCTCACCGAGTATGGCAGTGGCGTTATGCATCACTTCAATGCCCGGCGTTCGCAAGCGATAGGTTTCCAGCAGGAGACCGATCTCGCCGTCATAGCGGGAGTGCTTGAGTTTCAACGGCGATGCCATGTAAACGATGCCTCCGACAAGCTCCCACTTTTCGCCGTTGCGACAAGCTTCGTAGCGCCGGTGGAATTCCGGCTGCGACATGCGCTCGCCGTTGACGAACAGCCGGACGCCTTTTTTGGGATGCGCTAGGATGCTCATAGATCGTTTCCTCGTAACTTATTCGCCTCCCTGTCCTCGATACTAAGCCAATCACCACTGGTTTTCAATCAGCACCAGCCACCGGATCTGGCGTGTGCCGCCGCCCACACACGGTTTTTCACGGCTTCGCCGCCGCATCAACCGCCTCATAGGGGCTGACCCTTTTCGGGCCTTTGCCCCCAGTCGCCGCCACGCGGTTGATGGCGTTCAAAAACGCCCTGGCGCTGGCCTCGATGCTGTCGGTCGAAACGCCGCGGCCGCGATAGGTGTGCCCGTTGTGCTCCACCTCCACCGTCACTTCGCCCTGGGCGTCTTTGCCCACCGTGACGCTGTGAATGCGAAAATCTTTGCACACCACTTCGATGCCGGTGATCTGCTCGATAGCCCAAAACAGCGCGTCGAAAGGGCCGTCGCCCGACGTCACCTCGCGCGTGACCTCCTGCTCGCCGTGCTTGAGCGTCAGCGTGACGCTGGGCGTCATGCCGGTGCCGGCCGTGAGGTGGTAATGGCTCATCGACCACAGCTCCAGGTCTTCGCGGAATTTGTCGTCGATCAGGGCCGCGATGTCGGCGTCGTAAACCTCTTTCTTCTTGTCGGCCAGGGCCTTGAATTGCTCGAACAGGCGTTGAATCTGCTCGGCCGAAAGGTGATAGCCCAGCGCCTTCACGCGGTCGGCAAGGGCCGCACGGCCGCTGTGCTTGCCCAGCACCAGGTCGGTCTTCGCCAGACCCACGTCTTCGGGCCGCATGATCTCGTAGGTCGAACGCTCTTTGAGCATGCCGTCCTGGTGGATGCCCGCCTCGTGAGCGAAGGCGTTGCGGCCGACGATGGCCTTGTTCCGCTGCACTTGAATGCCCGTGATGTTCGACACCAGCCGGCTGGTGGGCACGAGCCGCTGCGTGTTGATGCCGGTAGTGCAGCCATAAAAATCTTGCCGCGTGCGCAGGGCCATTACGATCTCTTCCAGCGAGCAGTTGCCGGCCCGTTCGCCGATGCCGTTGATGGTACACTCGACTTGCCCGGCCCCGTTCTCGATGGCCGCCAGACTGTTGGCCACCGCCAGGCCGAGATCATTGTGGCAGTGGATGCTGATCACGGCCCGGTCGATGTTCGGCACGCGGTCGCGGAGCGTGCGAATCACGCCGCCGATATGCGCCGGCGTGGCATAACCGACCGTATCGGGGATGTTGACCGTGGTGGCGCCGGCCGCGATGGCCGCCTCGACCACCTGGCAGAGGAAATCGACTTCGGTGCGGGCGGCGTCTTCGGGCGAAAACTCGATGTCGTCGCAGTAGCCCGCCGCCCGCCGCACGCCCGCCACGGCCCGCTCGACGATCTCGTTTTTGTCCATCTTGAGCTTGAACTCGCGGTGGATGGCGCTGGTGGCCAGAAACACGTGGATGCGCGGCCGGCTGGAATGCTTGAGGGCTTCCCAGGCACGGTCGATGTCCTGCTCGTTACAACGGGCCAGGCCGCAGATAATCGGGCCGCGAACGGCCTGGGCCACTTGGCGGACGGCGTCGAAATCGCCTTGCGAAGCGATGGGGAAACCGGCCTCGATGACGTCGACGCCCAGCTCGTGCAGAGCCTGGGCGATTTCCATTTTCTCGTTGATGTTCATGCTCGCGCCGGGCGATTGCTCGCCGTCGCGGAGCGTGGTGTCGAAGATCGTGATTCGTCGTGAAGACATGGTATGTGGTTCCTTCAATGAGGCGTGATAATGAATTGTACCGCGAAGCGTGGAGGCCGGCCCCTCGCCGGGAGCGCGCAACGCCAACCATGCCCTGTGTGGTGATTTCGGTGCCATAAACGCAAAAACCCCGAGGTCTCTTGGCAGAGGCCTCAGGGTCCGTGATTCTTCTCGCTCGGTGCGGTTTTGATCTCGCTTGCGCGAACCCTTACGGCCTCGTCCGGCGTAGCGCCAGCAACAAAAGCGGCAGTCGGGCGGCAAGCAACATCGTTCTAACCTTGTTTTTTCGGCCGGGAAACGTTCCCGGCACGTGCTTAACTGTAGTCGTCGGTTGGCGGCGGGTCAAGGCGTTCCGAATCTGCCTCGCACGTGTTCCGGCGCCCGCGACTCGATTCCTGTCTCCGCGCAGCGTTTCGCCGCCGAGCAACCGAGCATAGAATGAATCATAAGGCTGTTCCGCTCAACTTACCAGACGCCGACGTTATCATTGAGTTGCAACCCGTTTTTCTGGAGGCGTTCGCGCGTGGCGACTACGATCGGCGGCTGGCGTATGGTGAGACTCCCGATGCCCCTCCTTCTCCTGCCGACCGAGAGTGGGCGGCGCAGATCTCCGGGGCAGCGCGCGGCGACTAAGCTCAACATCGCCGCGGAGCGTCACAGAGTGCGTTCCCTACCGAACCGCCAACTGGCAATCGTTGCCAGTTGCCAAAGGTGGGGTGTCGATCAACTCGTAGAACACGTCGCGCTGCCGCGGCGTGTAGCCAATCTCGCGGATCGCGTCGCGAATCTGCTCCAGCGTCAGGTAATGCACCGTGCCGGCTGAGGCGACCACATTCTCCTCGATCATCAGGCTGCCCATGTCGTTCGCCCCATACACGAGAGCGATCTGGCCGATCTTCAGGCCCTGCGTCACCCAGCTCGATTGGATGTTGGGGAAGTTGTCGAGATATAAGCGGCTGACGGCCTGCGTTTTCAGATAGTCGAACGCTCCCGCCTTGGGCAAGTGTGCCAGGTCGGTGTGTTCGGGCTGAAAGGTCCAGCAGATATACGCGGTGAAGCCGCCCGTCTCGTCCTGCAACTGCCGCAGCCGTTCCAGGTGCTCGATCCGCTCGGCCAGCGTCTCGACGTGCCCGAACATCATCGTGGCACTCCCTTTGCCGCCCAGCTCGTGCCAGACGCGGCAGACGTCGAGCCAGTCGTCGGTGAGCACCTTGCCGCGAGTGATCTGCTTGCGGACGCGATCGACCAGAATCTCCGCCCCACCGCCGGGCAAGCTGCCCAGGCCCGCCTCTTTCAATCGCGAAAGCACCGTCCGCAGCGGCAGCTTGTTCACCTTGGTGAAGGCGAAAATCTCCGGCGGGCTGAAGCCGTGGACGTTGACCTGCGGAAAGCGGGTTTTGATGTCGTACAGCAGCTCTTCATACCAGTCGAGCTTCAGCTCGGGGTGCATTCCGCCCTGCATCAAAATCTGGTCGCCGCCCAGAGCGACCGTTTCTTGAATTTTTTTCAGCAGAATTTCGCGGTCGAGCACGTAGCCTTCGGGGTGCTTGGGCCGGCGATAGAAGGCGCAGAAGTCGCACACCGCCGAGCAGATGTTCGTGTAGTTGATGTTGCGGTCGATGTTGTAGGTGCGGTAATTCTCCGGGTGCAGGCGGCGCGTGACGGCGTCGGCGGCGCGTCCCAGCGCCGCCAGGTCGCGCGACTGAAGGAGTTGCAGCCCTTCGTCGGGCGAAAGCCGTTCGCCGGCGACCGCTTTATCGAGTAGTTGGGAGTTGGAGGCTTTCAAGGTATTACCGGCAGGCTCACGCCTGCCGCTCGCCTGTGAGAACGGAATAGCGTTCGACCAGCGTCTGAGCCAGGCTGCGAAACAGGTCGAGCCCGCGGCGCTCGCGGTCGCCGAGATAAAAATGGAGGTTGTCGCGGAGGTACGAAACGCACTGCGGCCGCGATAGGCCCAGCGGCGCGGCTTCGGCGGCGGCGATTGTTTCCAAGTTCGCCAGTCCCAGATCGCGGGCCGACGAAAAGGCGGTTTCGAGCTCGCCAACGTCAATTCCCGGCCGGGCGACCCACATGGCAAACACAAACGGCAAACCCGACCACCGGCACCATTCGTCGCCCAGGTCCCAGACCTCGACGAACGGGCCGCCCTGCGATTGGATTGCCCGATCGCCGATGACCAGCACCGCGTCGGTGGGCGTGTCGGCCACGGCGGCGCCGATCGCCAACGGCTCGATGCGTGGTTCGAGGCCGAATCGCTCTTTCAGTAGGACGCGCGTCAGCACGGCGCTGGTGCGCGAGCCTTCGTCGAGGGCCAGGCTGCGGATTTCGCGCATTGGCACGCGGCTGAAAAGCTTCACCGACAGCACGGGGCCGCGGCAGGCGATGCAGGCATCGGAAACGATCGTGTAGCTCGGATCGCAGAAATACTCGATCGACGGGATCAGTGCCACGTCGAACCGACCACCGGCCAGCCCGTCGGCCAGCCGGCTGGGCAAGTCGAGCAACAGCTCGATCTGCGGCGCGAGCTCGCCCAGCCGATAAATGAGCGGCTTGGTATTCAGGTAGCTGACCGCGCCGACGCGAAGTTTCGTTCGAGGGTGCATGAAGCGGAGATCGTTTGGGGCCGAAGTTCGCATTTTAGCCGCTGCCTCGCGACATGGCCATTGCACGAAGAAGCAACCGCATTTGCAGCGGCTTGTTAACTCGTTGGTTCATGGATGTGCATCGCTCGCGCTCTGTCAGGTGTGGTAGCCGCGATAAAGAACCCGGCCGCCGTCCAAGTGCGAAACCACTCCTGAAATGACGAATGCTCGAGCAGGTAAGGGAAATGAGCGGTGCGCAGGCCGACGCCCAGACCGAGTTGTGGCAGGCCGAGTCGCGGTGGTGTCATAAGTTGCGGGGACCGGTGGGAGAGGATGCGACCAGGCGGTGCCCCCGGTGCTCTCGGCGTCAGGATTTGGGCCTCAGGCGTCAGGCGCGCCTGATACCTGACGCCTAGGATAACACCGGGGAACTCGCTTGGGCAGGCACAGCAGGCGACTTACCATTTGCGCCTGGATTGGCCGCCGATAGAATCATGGCATGCCTGAGAAAACCTGGTATCTGAAGCGGTGCAATCTCTTCGAGCAATTGACGCCCGACGAGCTGGGCTTTCTCGAAGGTCGCTGCCGCTTCCGCTCGTTTCCGCGCGGCAACCCGATCTACTTGCCCGCCGACGAGGCCAGCGGCGTGCTGCTGTTGGCTTCAGGGAGGGCGAAGATCTGCAGCCTGTCCGGCGACGGCAAGCAGGCCATCTTGGCGTTCATCGAGCCGGGCGAGCTGTTCGGCGAACTGGCGATCTTCGAAACCGGGCAACGTGAAGAATATGCCGAGGCCGTTGAGGCCTCGAACGTCGTGCTCATTCCCGCCGCGGAAATGAAACGGCTCATGGAGACGCATTCATTCGTCTCCGTGGGGATTACGAAACTGATTGGACTACGCCGCAAGCGAATCGAGCGGCGTTTGAAATACCTCTTGTTTCGCTCGAACCGCGAGCGGCTGGTGCATCTGCTGCTGGAGTTGTCGGAGCAGTACGGCAAGCGCACGGCCGCCGGCATCGAATTGGGCATCAAACTCTCGCACCAGGATTTAGCCAGCATTATCGGCAGCACGCGAGAAACGGTGACCGTGCTGCTCGGCGAGTTGCAGGCCGAAGGAAGCCTCAAGCTCGGCCGCCGGACGATCGTGTTGACCGACGCGGAGCGGCTGGCGGCGAGCATTTTGCTTCTGCCGCCGAAGGTTCCGGCGGACCGGCGTGCGGCTCCCGCCTGGGGAGCGGCGCCGGTTCCGAAAGCGAGCAGATAATTGTTTGGGAATGTATGGCCTTTCACAGTCAAGACGGCTGGGAATGGCGATAATGACAAAGATGAGGAACAGCGTTTACAGGTGAAGGCCATGACCAAGCCAGCTTTGGACAACGACGACTGGCAACCGTGCCCACCAGGTGTGCTGGGCGGCATGGTGCAGAAGGCGCGCAGGCGCCGGCGGCACGAGGTGCTGAACCGGGGTCTGGCGGCGGCACTGGTCTTGGTGTTGACGGTTTGGGGAGGCGTCTTTGTGGCGTCTCGCCATCAGGGTCAGGCCGAATTCGACTTTGGCGGCATTACGTGCAGCCGCGTCCGCGCGCTGATGCCGGAATACATGGCCGGCAAGCTCGCTGCGACGAAGTCGGAAAGCATCCGGCAACATCTGGCCCAGTGCCCCCACTGCGGTCAATTGATGGAGCGGATGCGGCAGCAGATGCCCGCCGCGGCGTCAATGGAATCGGGGACGCCCGTCGTCGGTGAACATCGACCAGGGGACGTTGATTCAGTTTCAGTGCCGCTGTGGCGTGATTCCTTCACGGTGGCCGTGGCAGATTGACACGCGGGTGACTGAAAAAGACCGATCCAAGAGAGCGAAGCGATGTCGGGAATCAGAAGCAGAATGGGCCGTTGTTGCTTTGCCGGCCGCGGCGGGCGGTGGTCCGCCGCGCTAGCGGCACTCGTTTGCGCATTTACCGCGCCTGCGTGGGCCGCTGAGCCGCCGCAGTCGCCGGGATTATCCCTGCGCCAGTTTAATGAGAAATGGGATGAGTCGGCCTGGCTGCCAAAGCCGCCGTCGCGTCCGCCGTCGTACCTGCGTCCGCTCGACGACACGGGCTGGAAATCACGCCTGCGTGCTCGACAGGCGCTGATCGCCGCCGGCGACGATGCGATACCCGTTCTCATAGAAGCTTTGCGCAGCACAGAGACTCCGGCACGAATCCTGGCTGCCGAGACACTGGGCTACCTGGGGGCTGAAGTGCCCGTGAAGGATTTGCTGGAAGCCGCGGCGAGCGACAGCGAGCCGGCTGTACGGCTTTATGCAGTCGATGCGTTGGGGATGCTGGGCCACGGGGTGGAACTGGAAGCTGAGCTTAAATCGCTCGATGGAAACGAAAGGAACCGGGACGTCAAGCGGCATATCGCTTATGCCCTGGAGCGCAACAGCGAGCCCGTGCCGGCCGAGCTGGTTAAGACCGTGGCCGAATGGAATGTCAATCAGATGGACACCGCCGCCGTGGGCCAACCAGCGCCCGACTTCGCGTTGGAGAGCCTGACGGGCGCGACGTTCTCGCTGAGCCGATTCCGCGGCCACAACCACGTCGTGCTGATTTTCATCTATGGCGACACGTGACCGGTCTGTCATGGCCAGCTCGCGCAGTTGCGCGACAAGCTTCCGCAGCTCGCCGAGCTGGCCGCTCGCAACATCGCGCTGGCGGAATCGCCCGTGGAGGCCGCGAACGCCGGCGACGCGATTCCGTGGCAGCCCTATGCGCACGCCCTTCTCACCCAATACACGGCGGCAGGCAAAACGGTTTTCGTCGACTTCACGGCCGATTGGTGCCCGACCTGCAAGGCCAACGAAGCCGTCGCCATCGACCGGCCCGAAACGCGGCGATTCATTGCCGACAACGTCATCATCGCCTTGAAGGCCGACAAGACGCAGCCGGCGCCCGAGGTCGACGAATTGCTGAGGAAGCTCGGCAACAAGGCGGGCTCGATCCCGTTCTACGCGGTCTTTCCCGCCGCAGTCCAAATAAGCCGATCTTGTTGGATGGAATGTTCGCGTCGCCGCAACCGATTGTCGACGCCTTGCGGAAGTCCGTTCCGCCGATCTCGATTTCCTCGAAACAAAACGAACTCTTAGGACTGTGAGCTATTTCGCTCCGCTGATTGGTGTGCTACCTCAAACAGATTGAGGCGGCCGCCGCCCGAAATATGTGAAAGGAGCCGTTTTCGGGGCGAACTCCCGACGCTCCACGCCGCTTCATTTTGAAAGGATTTGCCATGACTCGTGCTTTGGTGTTCGCCGCGGCCGGCATCGTTACAACCGCCCTCTGTCTTGCCGGTTGCGCCCAGAACCGCGCCTGCTGCGGGGGAGGCGGGTGCCCTAACGGCGCCTGCGCCGTCTCGGGCCCCGTTTACGGCGACGGCGGCTCCGCCGAAGTTTATCCACAACCCGCCGAACCGGCCCCTGGCCCCATCCGCCGCATGATGCAGGGTTCGGGCATGCGGTAAAAATTTTCTACACTCGGTGCTTTGTTCCTGGCGCGGCCAATGCCTAAGTCCGGGGCTTGCTCACGATTTCGTCCATCCAGTGTCGGTCCGCCTCACCGACAAACGCCGGAATTGGGGCTTGATATTCGACACGCCGAAAGAACTTCCCGCGTTCGTAGACCGTGGCGAACACCGCGCCCAGGTCGATCTGGAGATCGGGGTCAGGATGCCGTAGCGGCACGGGCAACGTGGGCAACGGTTGGCGGAGCGTCCAGGAATAGACCTGACAATCTGGCCGCCGCTCGCCGCGTGAAAGGAAGTAATAATAGTGGGCCTCCGGTAAGGGCTCCTTAAAGGGCAAACGGCGCCCGGCCAGCAGCAGATCTAACTCCACCAGGTGGATCTTTTGCAGGAGCAAGGCGCGTCGCTTGGCAAGGTACTCCACCCGTCCCGGCAACTCTTTGTTGGCGGGCGACAAGAGCTCCAACGCAGTCGCCAGGCTGTGCTCCGGCCGATGGAGAATCTCAATGTACGTCTCCCGCGGCCCTTCCAACATCGTCAGCGGAATGGTGGCTGGCTCAAGCGTGGCGGTTGGGCCGCCAGCGTGCGGCCTACTGGGCAGGGGCCCGTCGTCACGCGTCACCGCGACGTCCGGATAGCCGAGCTTGCGCTCGTCGGGATCGCGTTCCACCGGATACACGCGCTCGCCGAGCGTCGCCTCGTACGTCGGCGGCAGCAGGTCGGCGATCGCTTCGCGCCAGTAATTGACGAAAGTGGCGTGAAAGTCCGGCCAATAGGCGGGCTGCTCCAGGAACGGGTCCATGCCAGGAAACGGGCTTCTCATGGTCTGCGCTCGACATCTGAAAAAGGAATCCTCCTGACCGCGATGTCATTCTATCTGCGGAAATCGCGGATGCGAAGAAGGTAAAAGCCACACCGCTCAACTGCCAGGCACTTTGCAGTCGGCTCGATCAGCAGCAGGAACCGCCCTCGCCGCAACAGGGGGCCGACGGTTCGATCGTCACGCCGTAATCAACCCCTTTCGTTTCACGAGGGTGCCGAACGGCCGAGCGACGGCAGTCGAAAGGCTCGGCCTGCTCCAGCGCCACCGCTTGGCGCGGCTCGATCGCCTCAAACAGGCCGGCGTAGGGCTCGCACTGCAAAAGCCGAAAGGTTTTGTCGCAGACCGCGGTGCGCTCGCCCCGACGATAGGCATGCCCGTCGTCGTCCTCGACGCTCTTGAACGGCCCGCGATAAATCACCGCTTGGTTCCGTTCCAAGCACGGTCCTGGCTTGCCTTTGAAGGCCAACACAGTGACGGACCGAAACTCAATGTCCTCGACCGTGCGCCAAGGGTCGCTTTGTCGCTTGGCGATCGTCACGCCATGAAATCCCGCCTTCTCGAACGCCTGCAGGAACTGGTCGTCGCGGAAGGCGCCCGAAATGCAGCCCGACCAGAGCCGCGGATCGCGCCGCAAGTGCTCGGGCACGTCCTCATCCGACACGATATCGCTGATGGCGGCGCGGCCGCCTGGCTTCAATACGCGGAACACCTCGCGGAGCAACTGCTCGCGATCTTCGCCGCGGACCAGGTTCAAGACGCAATTCGACAACACGCAATCGACGCTTTCCGTGGCCACGAGCGGATGTTCGCGGCGCAACTGCTCTTCCACGCCGCGCAGCTCCAGCCAGTCGGCCTGGTTGCGCACCGGCCGTTGCGCAAGAGTGTCGGTCAGCCTGTCGAGATCGAGCTGAAGATCCTGGATCAACCCGCAACGGAACTCGACGTTGGCATAGCCGAGCCGCTCAGCTACCGTCGACCGGTTCCGCCGCGCAAGATCGAGCATTTGCGGATTGCAATCGACCCCGATCACGCGACCTTGGGGGCCGACGATCTGCGCCGCGATGAAGCAGACCTTGCCGCCGCCCGAGCCGAGGTCGAGCACGGTTTCGCCCGGCCGGACCCAAGGCGTCGGATCGCCGCAGCCGTAATCGCGGTCGATAATCTCCTGCGGGATGACCTTCAGGTAATCGGCGTTGTACTCGATCGGGCAGCAAAGCTCCTGCTCCACCTGCTCGGCCGCGGCGGCGTAGCGCAAGCGGACAGCCGACTCGGCATCGTCCCGAAGTGAAACCTGTTCCGTATTCACGTAAAAACTCCTCGCCCTTGTGCCGGAGAGTTGGCGGTAGTTATTTCTTTTTCGGGGGGGCATCGCCGAACTTCTTGCCGGCTTTCTTCATCAGCTCTTCGAAGCGTTTACGGGCTTTTTTCCAGGCAGGGTTGGAGAGCGGAATCGCACACTCGCCCTTGCCTTTGCAGGCGTTTTCGCCCGGCTTGGCTCCGCAGCCGCCCTGTCCCTTGCACTCGTTTTCGGCGTGGCAGGAGTGGGCCTTGGCGGTGGCGCACGTTCCTTGCCCGGCACAGGCGTTCTTCTTGTCGGCGCCTTTGCCTTTGCAGGTGTTGATGCCGCGGCAGACGTGCGGATCGGACAAAAGCGGGTTCTTTTCTTCCTTTTCGTCCGCGGCATAGCCGAGCTGCGCGCCGGCCAAGGCGCCGCCCAGGGCCGCCATGCTGAGCCGTTGGAAATCGCGTCGAGTCAAATCAGAGTCTGCCATGGCATGGGTTCCTTTCAAATCGGTAATCTTGGAGACGTGCCGGATTGCTAGGGCATGATAGCCGCCGAAACGGTTTTTGTCGAATCTTCGCCCCGGCCGCGTCCTTCGTCTCAAAAAAATCTCCGCCCGCATCTGCCACAAACGTCCGGCCTTGGTATGATATGAATAGCACGCCCTGCGGCACGAGCATTGCTGGCCAAAGGGAAGCGGCGTGTAACAAGTCGAGGGTCCCAGGCATGAAACGCATTTTGGCGCAAGCCGTCGGTTGCTGCGCTGTGGTGGCATGTTGTCTCGCGGTGGCTGCCGAACCGGCCGTGCCGGCTTACCGCGAGGTGGTGCGCCAATATATCGGCCACCACAAGGACGCGCAAGACGGCAATCAGCCCGCCGCTTTTCCGCTCAGCGGCGAGCGCGTCGTGGCCCTGGAATATACGGTGCTGCTGCGTAAGGACGGAGTCGACGTACCGGTCGATACGCAAAGCTACCGCTTCAAGCAAGGCGATCAGATCCGAGTTCGCATTCAGTCTTTGCAGGATTTGTTCCTTTATGTCTTCTTCGAGGACGAGGCGGGCTGCCGGCGGTGCTTGCTGCCCAGCGACAAGAACTCGCCGCGTCTGGTCAAGCACGACCAACCGGTCGAGTTGCCGACCGACGGCAGCGTGTTCGAGTTCGAAGCGGCGGCCAAGCCCGGCTCGTTGGTGCTCATCGCCAGCGACGAGGCCGAGCCTGAGTTGACGACGCTTTGCGACGCAGTTTGCAAAAAGCAAGAGGCACTGCTGACGCCCGAAGAACGCTACGTACAGACCCAGCTTCGGCAGCGGAACGAAAAGGCGTTGGCCGCGATCGAGCAGTCGCAAGCCATGGCGTTGGTCTATCGCGGCCCCCTTTCGGCCAAAGTGTTCGACCGACTGGCGGCCGAAATGAAAGAGTCGGGCGCCGATGACGTGTTCGTGCAGGAGCCGGCGACCCAGACGCAGGCATCGAATCTGGTGATGCTCGTGTCGAGATTGGCCTCGCACCACAAGCTCTCTGTGACCATCCCGTTGAAGTCGGCCCCCGTGGAGTGAGCAAGGGTTCGGGGTTCAGGGTTCAGGGTTCAGGCGATATAATTCTCGCGGGGCAGTTGTTTCGCGTCTTGAGGCAAGGGAGTGCCGAATGTCGCCCGCGTCGTCGATTCTGAGGGCTCCACGCCCGCGCTCGGTGTTGCCCTCTGAGCGGGAGCCGATTGCGGCCAGTAACGACGTCGGGCTCGATCCGCGACGGCAAGAACAACTTATCTGGGCGTTCGTCGCTCTGGCGCTGGCGGCCCGCGCCGTCCGGTTTCTGCTTTGCTTTCCGCTCTGGGAAGACGAGTGTTTTCTGGTGTCGAACTTCATCGACCGCCCCTACGGCGACCTGCTGCGGCCGCTCAATTATCACCAGGTGGCGCCGTTGTTGTTTCTGGCCATCGAGCTGACCGCGGTCAAGCTGTTGGGCTTCAACGAGTGGTCGCTACGGCTGTTTCCGTTCGTTTGCAGCGCGGGCAGCCTGCTCCTGTTTCGGCAGCTTGCCGTGGGGCTGCTGACAGGTCCCGCCCGGCTGCTCGCGGTGGCCGCCTTCTGCGCGAGCTATTCGGGCATTCGCTACGCCGCCGAGGCCAAGCCTTACGGCCCCGATCAGCTCGTGGCACTGGTGTTGCTGACGGCGGGGGTCGAATGGTGGCGAGGCAGCCGCCGCACGCTTTGGCTGACCGTGCTCATCGGCTTCGCGCCGCTGGCGATCGGCCTCTCGTATCCGGCGGTGTTTGTCTGCGGCGGCATCAGCCTGTTGATGGCCGTGGTGCTGTTTGGCGTAGGGTGGGACCAGCGAGCTTGCGAGCGCCGGCCCACCGAGGGCAACGTCGTTGATGGTGGGCCGGCGCTCGCAAGCTCGCTGGTCCCACCCTACCTTGATTGTCGGAGACGTTTGTCAAAACCGAGTAGGGAAAAGCAAGGCGGCTGGTCGGGCTGGCTGCTTTACAACGCGTCTCTGCTGTCGGCGTTTTTGCTGTTGCTCGGCTTTGCCGCCAAGGGCCAGAGCGAGGCCGAGCTGGCTTGGATGCAGGATTACTGGAAAGAGCACCTCCCTTCGCTTGGATCGCCGGTCGAGTGGATCGTCTGGCTCTTTAAGACCCACACGGGCGACCTGCTGGCTATCCCCCTGGGCGGAGAACGGGGAGCCAGCATCGTCACGTTCTTGCTGGTCGTTACGGGCACGATCGCCTTGTTCCGTGCCCGGCAACATCGTTTGCTGGTGCTGTGCCTCGCGCCGCCGGCCTTGAACTTGGTGGCGGCGCTGATGGGACGCTTTCCCTACGGCGGGCACGTGAAATTCTCGCAATACCTGGCGCCGGCCATCTGCGTTTTGCTGGGCGTGGGCGGCGCCGCACTCATCGCCCGTCGCCGCAATCGCGTAAGGCGCGTAGCAGAATTCGTGGGAATTTTGGGGATCACCCGCGAAGCCGGCCTGACTTCTCACGAAGTCAGCTACGTCCCGATGGATAACCTGCGTTGGCGGAGGCTGGCGGGGGGGCTCATCGTGTTGGCGTTGATCCCGCTGGGTACGATCGGCCGCGATTTTGTCTGCCCGTATAAATCGCCGACCGACGCACGCTATCGCGATTTTGCCCGCTGGCTCTGGCCGAGCGTGGAGTTCGGCGGCGAGGCCGCGTGTTTGTACCGCGATCTCGGCCGGGAGTTTGCGCCGGGCACCTTCCGCCATCTCGGCTGGTCGGCGATGTACCTCTGCAATCAGCAGATTTATTCGCCGCGGCACGCCCGCGGCGGGCCGGTCGATTGGCAGCGGGTCTCGCACGACTGGCCGCTGCACGTGGTCGAATACCGGGCCCAGGTCTACCAATATCAAGACGCGGCCTGCCGTGCCTGGCTCGATGCGATGAGCGAGCGATATGAACTTGTTTCGCGGGACGAATTCCCTTCGCCCGTCTTTGATCAGCGGGGCCAAAACCTGCTGTGTGCCGACCGACTGGTGCTCTATAAATTCCTGCCTCGCGGAGATAGAATCAACCGCTAGACAACCCGTGCCGATAGCATTAGAATTCAATTGTTGGAGGGGCGTCCTGGCGATTCAGGTCTGGGCAACTCATCGGGCAGAACCGTCGCGGAGAAAATTTTTCGCGGGCTGTTGACACAGCCTGATCGCTTGTTAGAATACCTAGTCCCTGAACGGCACCGACCCGTTTGACAACTGGCCGGAGCCAATCAGGGATTTTTGTTCTTTGACAATTTGGTAGTTGATCCCAAGTCAATTTTTGTAAGCCAGCACAAGACCGTGCAAATGGCCCTTGGGCGTTCTCTCCTCACGGGAGTGCGTTCGAGGGTTCACAATCAAAACTTTCAGTTGGCTAATCAACCGGGTTGCAGTCGCAAGGCGGCGGCCCGGCTAAGCGTTAAAACAATTGAAGGGTTTGATCCTGGCTCAGAATGAACGTTGGCGGCGTGGATTAGGCATGCAAGTCGAGCGCTAACCCCGCAAGGGGGGAAAGCGGCGAAAGGGACAGTAACACGTAGATTACCTACCCTCTGGTTCAGAATAGCTGCGGGAAACTGCAGGTAATGCTGAATGACGTCTCCGGACCAAAGGTGAGATTCCGCCGGAGGATGGGTCTGCGTCCTATTAGCTAGTTGGTGGGGTAATGGCCTACCAAGGCAATGATGGGTAGTGGGTGTGAGAGCACGACCCGCGTCACTGGGACTGAGACACTGCCCAGACACCTACGGGTGGCTGCAGTCGAGGATCTTCGGCAATGGGCGCAAGCCTGAC
>Ga0307374_10000573_pt1 | contig 70150 bp, 60 predicted proteins | sample OX3MG_FD_202532 | JGI IMG/M metagenome (GOLD analysis project Ga0307374, IMG submission 202532) | Soil microbial communities from Risofladan, Vaasa, Finland - OX-3 | ecosystem: Environmental > Terrestrial > Soil > Coastal area > Acid sulfate soil | place: Finland: Risofladan, Vaasa | collected... | reverse complement strand
GCGCGTCGCCGTCTACCACGGCGACACAAAATTGCAGATCGAGGCCCTCTAAAAAAATAACGAGGGGGTGACATTTTCACTCGGCTGTTAGGGGTGACATTTTTACCTTGCTACAACACCGTTCCTGTTCTCGGCCGGCCGGAACCAGGGACTTGGGGGGCGGTCAAAGTGGCCATTCCGATTTACGATGAAGTAAAGGCCCAGCCCTGTAACCCCGTACCTCGGACATCACTTATCTAAATTTTCCAAGCGTTGTAGGATGCATGCCACTTTCGTGCGTGGTGGACTACAAAAGGCCAGCCGCAGGGATAGGCACACGGCTGGATGAGTCACCCCCTCAGCGCGATCACGTCAGACTTCAAGGAAGGCCCTCTCTTGAATCACGTGAAAGATGGCAGTGGCAGCGGCGTCTCCCCGGTGACTTTCCGGATCTACCTCGGGCTGTTCTTCCTCACGGCCGGCACTCTGATGCAGGAAGTTCTGCTGACGCGTATTTTCAGCGTCACGATGTGGTACGACTTTGCCTTCCTCGCTATCTCGCTGGCGATGTTCGGAATGACGGTCGGAGCCCTCGTGGTCTACCTCCGGCCGAAAGTATTTACCGGACGGGGTCGGCAAGAATGTATCGCCGGATCCTCCCTCTTGTTCGCCGCGAGCGCCGTTCTGAGCGTACTGATACATCTGAACGTTCCCGTGGATATGAGGTTCTCCCTGCATGGAGTGTTTTCTCTCAGCTTCAACTATCTGTTGATGTCCTCCCCGTTCTTCTTCAGCGGAATCGGCGTGTGCGCCGTGCTGACCGGCTTCCCTCGACAAGTGGGAAAACTCTACGCCGCCGATCTGGCCGGCGCGGCTGGCGGTTGTTTGGGTGTACTGGTTGGGCTTGCCGCGGGCGGCGTTGCGGGAACGGTTTTCGGAATTGGCGTGCTGGGCGCTGGGGCGGCTCTGCTATTCGCCGACGGCCCCGGTTTCCAGCACTTGCGCCGCACATCGATCGTTGTGGGCACCGCGCTGCTATTGCTGGCCGTGGCCAACGGCCTTTCATCCCGATGGGGAAGCACGCCTTTCCGCTTGCGATGGGCCAAGGGTATGTGGGAGCCGCGGCCGCTGTACGAAAAGTGGAACTCGTTTTCCCGAGTCGCCGTTTGGGGCAACCCCAACGTTCCCGACCTGCCCGCCAGTGAAGGTCTCAGCTCCACCTATCAGTTCCCCGGCCCGATGAGGGTGCTCGATCTCGCGATCGACGAAGACGCGACGACTCCCTTGATCGGATTCCATGGCGACTGGAACCAATTGGGGTTTCTCAAGTACGACGTGAAAAATCTGTGCTATTGGCTGCGGCCCGGAGGCAAGGCTTTGATCATTGGGGCCGGCGGCGGACGGGACGTTCTTTCTGCTTTGCTATTCAAGGAACGATCGATCCAGGCCGTGGAGGTGAATCCCGCCATATTGGATGCGCTCCTGAACCGTTTCGGGGAGTTCACCGGGCATCTCGACCGGTATCCGGGAGTGAAATTCGTGAACGACGAAGGCCGCAGTTACACGGCACGGCAGAAGAAGGGTTCCTACGACGTGATTCAGGCTTCCTTCGTCGACACCTGGGCGGCAACGGCCGCCGGCGCCTTCACGCTCAGCGAGAATTCCCTCTATACCGTCCAAGCCTGGAAACTCTTCCTCAGTCGTCTGACTCCCCATGGCATCCTCTCGTTCTCGCGTTGGTACCTGCCCGCAATGCCTGGAGAGACTTATCGGCTGACATCGCTGGCCGCGACTGCTTTGCGGGAGCAGGGCGCCAAAGATCCCCGGAATCACATCGTGGTTCTGGCGAATTCGCCGCGGGGCAACCTGCCCGGCGCGTCGACGATCCTGGTGAGCCCTTCTCCTTTCTCGGCGGCCGATATCGCCCTTCTGGACCGGATTGCCGGCAAAATGCGGTTCGATGTTTTGCTCAGCCCGGCCGCGGCCGCAAATCCCGTCTGGGCGGAACTGGCGACGGGAGACTACCAGGACCCGCCGGCGTCAGCCCTGCCGCTCAAGCTCTCTCCCCCAACCGACGACAGCCCGTTTTTCTTCAACCTCGTGACTTTCCGCGATGCGTTCCGCAGCGGGGTGCGGCAAGGCGCGGGGACGGCTCCCTTCAACGTGCAGGCCGTCGTTCTGCTCGAGGTCCTGCTCGCGATCGTCTTTGTTCTCACTCTCGGCTGCGTCTTCGTGCCGCTCTTCATCAGCAACGCGGCAAGGCGAAAAGAAGCGCTCCAAGGAGCCGCGCCGTACATCGGTTATTTCGCGGCCATCGGGCTGGGTTTTATGTTGGTGGAAGTCTCGGCGGTGGAACGGGTAATCGTTCTTCTCGGCTCGCCGACCTACGCCCTTTCTGTCGTTCTTCTCGTGCTGCTTTTGGGCAGCGCGCTGGGCAGCTTTTCGACCCGGACGCTCCGGTTGCCCGACAACCGCTGGGCGGCGGGCTTCCGCTTGTGGGGACTTGCGGCCGTGCTGGCGATTTTCTGCCTGCTGGGCCCGAAGTTCTTCGTTGCCTACGCCGCTTCCGGCATTTTCACGAGGATCGGTATCGCCACGGCTTGGCTCTTGCCGATGGGATTTTTTATGGGAATGGCTTTCCCGCTTGGCTTCCGCTTGGCCGCTGACCGCTCTCCCCATCTGACCCCGTGGCTTTGGGGGATCAACGGCGCCGCTTCGGTCTGCGCCTCGGTTCTGGCCGTCACGATTGCCATGGCATGGACGATCTCGGCGGCGTTCTGGACGGGTATTGGCTGCTATATGGTCGCAGCAACGGTTTTCGTGGCCGTCGTTGTCCGGGCGCCCGAATGGCTAAAGAGAGGTTCCCTAGGCGAATCCCTCCCAGCCTCCAGATTGAAGATCGAGCTGACAGGCGCCTCTGCCATCAGGAAATCGGAAGCGTACATAGCGCGATCTTCAAACGAAATGCTGTGACCCCCGCAGCCGCCAGCCGGCTACGTGCCGTGAGCGCGGTATCGCCAGAGGGACATCCGAGGGAAGCGCCGCCGTTCGCGCCTTCAGCAATTTGCAGCGACAATCGAGCCATCTGTCAGGGAGGATTCTCGGCCATCCATCAGGTGGCGGGGAAGCCAGCAGAAGATCGCGGCTAATTCAACCTTTCGAAAATCCCGGCCGCGCCCATTCCGCCGCCGACGCACATCGTCACCATTGCGTACCGCGCCGCGCGGCGCTCCATTTCTCCCAGGGCGGTTGCCGTCAGCTTGGCCCCCGTACAACCGAGCGGATGTCCCAGCGCGATGGCGCCTCCATTCGGATTCACCCGTTTCGGATCGAGACCGGCCTGCTGAATCACGGCCAGAGACTGCACGGCGAACGCTTCGTTGAGTTCCACCACCTCGATCCGGTCCAGCGTGATTCCAGCCATCTTCAGCGCTTTCGGAATCGCGAAGACCGGTCCGATGCCCATGCGTTCGGGCGGACAGCCGGCTGTCGCGAAGGCGGCCAAGCGGGCCAGCGGCCGAATGCCCAGCGTTCGCGCCCGTTCGTCGCTCATCAGCACGGCAGCGGCAGCGCCGTCGCTCATCTGGGAGCTGTTGCCCGCCGTTACGACGCCGTGGGCGCGAAAGGCGGGCTTGAGACGCGCCAGCGCTTCCATCGACGTATCGGCGCGAGGACCTTCGTCGGCGTCGAAGGTTACCTTCCGGGTCTTGGGCCGGCCGTTGTTCGCCTGGGTCCAGCTCACCTCGACGGGCACCGTCTCGCGGCGAAAATTCCCCGCCGCCATGGCGGCAAGAGCCTTCTGGTGGCTGGCCAGCGAGAACTGGTCGGCTTGCTCGCGGGTAATCGAATATTCCCGGGCCAGATTCTCGGCGGTCAACCCCATATTCAGATACGTGTCGGGATAATGATCCACCAGCCAGGGATTCGGCGAGATCTTGTTGCCGGCCATCGGCACCATGCTCATCGATTCGGTTCCACCGGCAACGATCACTTCGGCGTGTCCGGCGGCAATCCGCTCGGCGGCCAGCGCGATCGTCTGCAACCCGGACGAACAGAACCGATTGACCGTCATGGCCGATATTTCCACCGGCCACTCGGCCCTGAGCATTGCGATGCGAGCGACGTTCATTCCCTGCTCGCCCTCGGGCATCGCGCAGCCCAGAATCACGTCGTCGATTTCTCGGGGGTCGAGTCCGGGGACCCGGCGCAGGGCCTCCTTCAACGCCACCGAAGCCAGGTCATCGGGCCGCATCGCCCGCAGGCTTCCCTTGAACGCCCTGCCGACCGGCGTCCGTACTGCGCTGACAATCACCGCATCTCGCATAAACACTCCTCATCATTTCCATTCGCGCGAGCCGTCAAGCGGGACGGAGGCGGCCTTTGACGATTTCTCCGGGCACCAGCTCGTCGACGTAACACCAAACCCACCGCTCGCCCGGCTCGATCGAGCGCACCAACGGATGACCGGTCTCGCGAAAATGCCCGGTCGCGTGTCTATTTTTCGATGAATCGCAGCAACCGACGTGGCCGCAAACCAGGCAGAGCCGCAAGTGCACCCACCGGTCGCCGGTCTTTACGCAATCTTCGCACACGCGGATTTCCGTCTCCAGAATTTGCGCCTGGCCGGCGTGATCGCATTGGGTCGCCAAGCTCGCCCTCCCTAGCCGGCCGCAGTCAGCCGGCGGCGCCGCCTCTTTCCAAAGCGGCGCGGTCCCACTGGGCCAGATTGGCTCCGGCTTCGTAAGCGCTCTCCATGAAAGAAAGCAGGGTATCGCGCGGCGAGCGCGCCTGGCGAACATCTTCGTATCGGAGCAGAAATTCGCCCAGATCCTTGTGGTAGAAGGCCGACCCCGGCGAGATGCGGGCGTCGCGGTACCCGGCCGGCTCGGGCGCCATGTAGGCGTAGAAAACCGGCTCGTCCACGCCGGCGGCGCCACCGGTCCAGAAGCCCGCGCTCGAGCATTCGTGCGAATAACCTTCCCTGGTCATCGCATCGGCGCCAGGCCGCTCGGGCGCGCGCCGGCCCGAAAACCGCGTGACCGCCAGATCGAACGCGCCCCAGAAAAAATGTACGGGGCTGCATTTGCCGACGAACTGGCCGCGAAATTCCTGGAAAACCGGCTCGATCGATACCAGCACGCACCAGAAGCGGCGGGCCTGCTCGGGGTCGTAGGAACGATGGAGGCGATCTTCGTCAAACGGGATCGGGTCGGGCACTTCGTCGGGCCGCGGATGGATTTTCCTCTCGATGCCGAGCGAATCGAGCAGGGCCATCAGATCGGCGTAGAAATCGGCGACGCTACACGGCCCGAGAGCCATTCGCCGCGCCGCTCCCGCGCTGGTTTCGACGACGAGCTGATGGTCGATGAAATCGAACCGGATCTCGAAGAGGCCGCCCGGCGACGCAATGGCCGAAGTGGTGAGGCCGCGCGGGGAAACGTAGAGCGTCACGTTCCACCAGTGATTCACCAGCGGGCTGTGCGCCATGCGGATTTTCCCGGCGATCTGCGTCCACATGTGCAACGTGTCGCGGGTCGCGCGCCATTCATCCAGCGGAAGCGGGGGCCAGGCGGCAGTGGTCGAGGCATTCATAACGCTGGGAAACCCTGTTTTCCATGATAGCGCGTCCGAGCTTCTTTATTTCATCAGGGTTCAGACTTTCCATTTCTTCCCCGTGTCCGAGGTTTCCAGGCTTCCCGAGAGTCCAATAGAGCTCGAGAGCGCGGTCCCATGCCTTCTCGTTGTTGGCGGCCCATGGTTCGCTAATTCTCCACGCCATGCCTGCCTTCTCTCAAGCAACGGCCAATCAGGACGCGCATATATCAGCCCGCTTTGTCCATGTGGAGTTTGGGTCGGCCTGGCTGACGAAGAATTTTGAAGAACAGGGGCGGACCAATTTCGCGGCCGGCATGAAGGGGAATCGTAACGGCGCGGCCGTCCGGGTGGTTCCAGCGCTCATGACTTCCGGTTTGTCTTGTTTTGGTGAAACCCAAGCGGCGCGCAACGGTCTGAAACTCGCGGGGTGTCGCGCTAGGCATGAACGATTTCGGTCGTGTCGGCGGGTAGGGGAAGCCCTTTTTCGGCGTACTCCTCGGCGAGCATCTGAAAGACCCTCGTCAACTCTTCGAGTGCCGCTTCGCGAGTTGACATCAGCGCGTAGCAGCCGGAAATGGCCGGAATCTCAGCCACCCAAGAGCCGTCTTCCTGGCGGTAGAGCACCGTCTTGTAGTCCTCGAGTCTCATAGGCGACCGCCTGATCCAACGCCAGGTTATCACGAGAGCCGCCCAGGACCCGATCGACTTGAACCAAGCGATCTCCCGGAATCGTCGCGGCTTGCATCGGCGTGGAGCAGAAATCTTCGATCGGCTGGGCGGGCGTTCAGTTTCTCAAAGGTTTGCCGGTTTTGAGGGTGTGGGCGATACGCTCCTGCGTCTTCGCTTCGCCCAGCAGGCTGACGAAGGCCTCGCGCTCGAGATCGAGGATATAGGCTTCGTCGACCGATTGCGGCGAACTGAGCGCGCCGCCGGCGAGAACGTGGGCCAGCTTGCGGGCGACGACGGCGTCGTACTCGGTGATGTACTCGCCGCGAAGCATCATGTGAATGGCGAGTTTCGCGGTTGCCAGGAACTCCTCGCCCAGGACGCGGATGGGCGGGGGCGCGGGAGGGTGATAGATCGATCGGGTCATGGCCAGGGCCGTCTGCTTGGCTTGCGCAACGAGGCGGTCCGGGTTCATCGCGACCGGATCGGCCGAATCGAGGTAGGCGAGCTTGCGCGCCTGCTCGGCCGAAGTCGAAATCTTGGCCATGGCGATGTTCTCGAATATCGGTTTCAGGTGCCCGAACAAATCGAGGTCCGATTTGCCCGCGGCCGCCGAGGTGGCTCGCACGAGCATTTCCTTGCAGCCGCCACCGGCGGGAACCAGTCCGACGCCGGCCTCGACCAGCCCCATGTAGGTTTCCGCGGAGGCATGCCGGCGCGCCGCGTGCAAGGAAAGCTCGCATCCGCCCCCGAGCGTCATTCCGTGCGGCGCGGCCACGACCGGCTTGGGCGCATACCGGATCGCCTGGTTCGTCTGCTGGAACTGGCGAACGGCCAAATCGATTTCATCCCACTCCCGCTCCTGCGCGGTGACGAGCAGCAGCAGCAGGTTCGCGCCCGCCGAAAAATGCTCGCCCTGATTGGCGATCACCATGGCGTCGAAATCGCTTTCGAGCCGCCGCAGGCCCGCTTGCAGCATCTGAAACGCGTCCGAGCCGAGCGCGTTCATCTTCGTGTGGAACTCGCAACAAACCACCCCGTCGCCCAGATCGACCAGGCTCGCGCCGGCATTGCGCTCGACAACGCCCGCGCGCTGCTTCACCGTTTCCAGCAAGAGCACGCCTTCGCGTTCCGGCAGCGGCTTCGGCGCTCCCGCGGCCAGATCGAAATAGCTCGTCTTTCCCCCGGCCGATTCGTAGAACGAGCCTCTGCCGGATTCGAGCATCCGCTCGACCCAGGGCGGCATGGAGTTCCCTTCCCGCTCGAGAGCGCGCGCCATCTGTTCGAAGCCGATCGCGTCCCAGGTCTCGAATGGCCCGAGTTCCCAGCCGAATCCCCAGCGCATCGCCCGGTCGACATCGACCAGCGCATCGGCGATTTCCGCCAGATGTCGCGCCGCGTAGAGGCAGGGACCGGAAACGACGCCCCAGAGGAAGAGGCTGATTTTGTCGGCCGGTTTGCCCTGCAGAACGGGGGCCAGCAGAGCGCGCAAGCGCTCGGCCGTACCGGCGATCGGCGCGGCCGCATCGAGCGCGGCAAGCCGGGGGCGCTGCCGCGGCCGGTATTCCATCGTCTGCGGATCGAGGGTGAGGATGTCGCTTGCGCCGCCTTTCCGCACCCGCTGGTAGAAGCCCTTGCCGCTCTTTTCGCCGAGCCATCCACGATCCAGCAACTGGTCGATCATCTCCGGGACGCGAAACAACTCGCGGGATTCGTCGCTCGCCAAGCTCTCGTAGAGATTGCGCACGACGTGGGCGAGAACGTCGACGCCGACGACGTCGATGGTACGAAACGTTGCCGAGCGCGGCCGCCCGAGGAGGGGGCCTGTCGCGGCGTCGACATCCTCGATCGTCAAACCGAGATCGGCCATCAGCCGCAGCACGTTCATGATCGAGAACGTTCCCACGCGGTTGGCGATGAAGTTGGGCGTGTCCTTGGCGAAAACGACGCCCTTGCCGAGCCGCTCGTCGGCAAACCGGGCAACCGTTTCGAGAACTTCCGGCCGCGTCGACGGCCCGGGAATGATTTCCACCAGTTTGAGATAACGCGGCGGATTGAAGAAATGCGTTCCGGCCCAGTGGGCGAGAAAATCGGCCGAGCGTCCCTGGCCGATGCCGGCGATGCTCAGCCCCGAAGTATTCGTCGTGACGAGCGTGCCCGGCCGGCGCAGCCCGTCGACCCGCTCGAGAAGCCGCCTCTTGATATCGAGGTTTTCGACCACGGCCTCCAGGATCCAGTCGGCGTCGCCGCACCAGCCGAGGTTGTCGTCGAAATTGCCGACCCTCACCAATCGGGCGGTTTCGGGAGTGAAAAATGCGGCCGGGCTGGAGGCCAGCGCGGCCGAGAGGCCCGTTTGGGCGGGCTGGTTGCGTTCCTGGGGCGGGGCGCCCGGGCCGCCTCCGGCCACGTCGAGCAGCGTGCAGGGAACGCCCGCGTTGGCAAAATGGGCGCCGATGCGCGACCCCATGGTTCCCGCGCCGAGAACCACTACGCTGTCGATGGTCTTCTTCATGCGCTCATGGACGCGGCTACGCGCCGCAGCCTCCCGTACCAGCGTACTGAAGCGTTCTAGACCGGTCAACGAAATCCCGGACTGCTATTTTGCCGCGGGCAGCGGCTGTGCTACGCTTTTCGACTAAGTTGCGTTCGTTCCCCGGAGGAATTCCAATCGCTGAAACTGAGATGAGCACGGAACCTGCAATCGGTACTTCTGTGGAAATTCAGGTGGCGCATTCGCCCGATGCGGATGACGCTTTCATGTTCTATGCCTTGGCGACCCGGAAGGTACAGGCGCCGGGCTTGAAGTTCGTTCACACGCTGTCGGATATCGAAACGCTGAACCAAAAAGCCCAGCGCGAAAACTACGACATCTCGGCCATCAGCATGTCCGCCTACCCGCGGGTCATGGACAAGTATCTTCTGATGGACTGCGGCGCCAGCTTCGGCGACGGTTATGGCCCGCTGGTGATTTCCTCGCGCCCGATTCCGCCCCAGGACCTGGCCGGGTGCCGGGTCGCGGTGCCCGGCCCCATGACCACGTCGTTTCTGGTATTGAAGCTCTTCGCGCCGGACATCGAGACCGTGACGATGCCGTTCGACAAGATTCTCGGCGCGGTCAAGGAAAACGCGGTAGAAGCCGGCCTGATTATCCACGAAGGGCAGCTGACCTACGGGCAGTTCGGACTGCATCGCGTAATCGACCTGGGCATCTGGTGGCAGCAACAGACCAAACTGCCGCTGCCGCTCGGCGGCAACGTGATCCGGCGCAGCCTTTCGCGAGAGGTAGCCCTGAAGGCAACGCGCGCCATCCGCGCCAGCATCGCCTACGCCCTCGAGCATCGCGAGGAGGCGCTCAATTACGCCCTCCAGTTCGCCCGGGACATGGACCCGGAACTCGCCGACCGGTTTGTCGGCATGTACGTGAACCGGTGGACGATCAGCTACGGCGAAGTCGGCCGCGCCGCCGTGCGCGAGCTGCTCCGCCGCGGCGCCGCCGCGGGACTGATTCCCGGCCCCGGCCCCGTCGAGCCGGAATTTCTCCTGGAAGAAGGCGCATGAATTTAACTATTGCCCACGCCGGCAGTTATCCCCGCATCGGAGACTCACCCGAGCTCCAGGTATTGCGCCGCGCCATCGCCGGCTTCGATCGCGGCGAGCGCACCGCAGCCGACCTCGCCGAGGCCGAAAACCAGATGACCCGCCGCGCCGTCGAGGAACAACTGGCGGCGGGAATCGAACTGGCCACCGACGGACAGATCCGCTGGAACGACCCCATCTCCTATCTCGCCGGCAAGCTCGAGGGCGTGCGGGTAAACGGCCTGCTGCGCCTCTTCGACACGAACTTTTACTTCCGGCAGCCCGTGCTCGAAGGCCGGCCGCGCCGCACGAAGGATCTGGCGGTCGCTGATTTCCAGTTCGCCAGGCAGATGCTGCCGAAAACTTCCGGCGTTTCTCAGGTGAAGCCGGTTCTGACCGGCCCCTACACGCTGGCCCGGCTCTCGCTCGCCGAAGCCGCCGATATGAAGCCCATCGGGGCGCGCGTCGAGGCTTACGCCGAGGCGCTCGCCGCGGAAATCGGCGCTCTCGCCGATGCCGGCGCTGAAACCATACAGATCGACGAGCCGGCCATTCTGATCCACCCCGGCGACTGGGAAATTTTCGCCCAGGCGACCGGCAGCCTGGCGGCCGCGCGCGACCAGGCGCGCGGCCGTGGCCACAAGGTGAATCTCCACCTCTGCGTCTATTTCCACGACTGCGTTCCGCTCTACGGGAAACTGGTTTCCCTGCCCGTCGACGGCGTCGGACTGGACTTCACGTATAATCCCAAGCTGGCCGATCTGGTGGCGCGGGAGGGTTCGCCCATCCCGCTCGGACTAGGGCTGGTGGACGGGCGCAATACCAAACTCGAGCGGCCGGCCGAAGTCGCCAGCGAAATCGCCCGCATGCTGCCTCGGATTGCCGGCGAGAGCGCGTGGATCGGTCCTTCCTGCGGCCTGGAATATCTGCCGCGCGATCGCGCGCAGGCGAAACTGGAGCTGCTCGGGAAGATCCGGTCGGCGGTCGAGGGCCGGTAAAAATCTCGCTGGAAAAAGCCAATATGAATCGTGAAAAACTTGAAAAGTTAGGATTGCAACTGCCGCTGTTCCCGGTCACTTCCGTGGGCAGCTTCCCCAAAACCGACGAAGTCGTCGCCGCCCGCGGCCGGTTTCGCCGCAAGGAGATTTCCGCCCAGCAGCTGGCCGAAATCGAGCGCGCGGCCACGGCCTTCTGGATCCAAAAACAGGAAGAGCTCGGAATCGACATCCTCGTCGACGGCGAACAGTACCGCGGCGACATGGTCGCCTATTTCGCCGAGCGCCTGCCCGGCTTCACCCAGGGCGGCCTGGTCCGCAGCTACGGCAACCGCTACTACCACAAGCCGATCGTCACGGGCAAGGTGAAGTGGACCGGCCCGATCACCGTCGACTTTTGGCGCTATGCCCAAAGCCTGACGAAAAAGCCGGTCAAGGGCATGCTCACCGGCCCCTACACGATCATGGACTGGAGCTTCAACGAGCACTACGCCGACCGCAAGGCCACCTGTATGGCCTTGGCCGGCGTGATTCGCAGCGAAGTCGAAGCCCTCATCGCCGCCGGATGCAAGATCGTCCAGGTGGACGAGCCGGCGCTATCGGTCCGGCCCGAGGAACTCCCCGTCGCCATCGAGGCGATGCACCGGGTTACCGACGGCCTGGACGCCTATTTCATCACCCACGCCTGCTACGGCGCCTTCGAGCTGATCTATCCGGCCATGCTCGATCTGCCGGTCGACAATTTCGATCTGGAAATGTCCAATTCCGGCCTGGATCTGCTGGACCTGTTCCGCCGCAACCGGTTCACCAAGGACATCAGCTTCGGCGTCGTCGACGTGCACACCCACGTGCTCGAGGATTTGCCCACCGTTCGCCGGCGCGTCGAGCAGGCGCTCACGATTCTCCCGAAAGAACAGATCTGGATCGATCCCGATTGCGGACTCAAGACGCGCACCGTGGGCGAAGCCATCGACAAACTCCGGGTTTGCGTCGAAGCCGCCAAATCCTTCCGCAACTGACAATAGCCACTTTACACACAGCAGGATACTTAATTCTGCTTAGGCGCTTGGCGCGATGCTAACCTGTTGCCGCTTGAGGTGCGCCGGTTCGCTCCGGCGTCCCCGCCCCGCCCGTTCCCGCCGATGCATCCATCTTCAAGTTTCCGCTTCATCGCCGTGTGGCCTTGCTCGCGATTGCGGTATTCGGGCTCGCCTTCCTGGTCCCTGCATTTACCATGCTCGCCACCGGGCCCATTCACGTGCCGATCGGTCTCTTTTCGCTGCTCGTTCTTGGTTTCGGTATGCTCGCGGTGTTGTCCAGCATAGGACTTGCACGCTTTTCTGCCAGAGTGGCTGTCAACTCCGACGGGCTCTGGTATCTACGAGGAAAATCCAAACCCAGTTTTATCCCGTGGAGCGACGTCGCCCGCGTCGAGGCCCACGACACGGCACAGGGCCTGGTGCTTGTCGACGCGCGAGACGGCGCCAAGATCCGATTAGGGTATCAGCTGCAAAACTTTGGGAAGCTTAGAGAATTCGTCCTGTCCCACGCATCCCCCACAGCAGTCGTTCCCGCTACGCTCCCGAATATCTTTCACCGCGTCTGGATAAACAAACTCATCTTCCTGGCTATTATTGCGTTCTTCCTTTTCATGGCCTACGAGGACAAAAGTCAAAGCCAGTTTTTATTGCTAGCTGGCGCGGGATTCACAGTGTTCGGATTGGTCGCAATCGCACTGGACCCGATGCTTGTGGAAATCATCGATAGTGGAGTAGTCGTCAAGTACCCCGGCTGGAAACGAACCATACCTTTCGACGACATCAGCGGGATTACTCAGATGGATATGCCTAGCCGGGGCACCGTATGGCCTGTCGTCATGCTACTGCTCAAGAAGGGCAAAGTGATCAAGCTGTCCGGATTCCGCGAGGGCTCCATTGCGTTGCGGGACGCGATCCATTCCGCCTGGGTCTCGGCCGGCGGCCAGGACAGATTTCCCGCCATCTAGCCCAGGCTCGGTCCGCATTGCCGCCCCGCCGGGCCGGAACAAAGCCCGGCTAGCGTGACGGGAGCCGGGCACCAGGCGCGCCTTGACGCCCGCTATCGATTTGCATAGAGTCATTCTTCCCGATGCGTTTGAGCGGCGGATGTGCCGGAAAATCTGAGCTAGGCTGCAGAGCTGCCGCGCGCGCCGGAGACCGGCTCGGCCCGGGCGACAACCGCGGCCGAAGCCACTGACGATTTTCGCGCTCCATGCTACGCGTTCTCTCGACCTACCTTTATTCCAATCACCCGATCGGTCACGACCACCTGGCCGCAACCGCCCGTGCCGGCTTCGCCGGCATCGAGCTGTTTTCCGCCAATGGCCATTTTAACTACCGCTCGCCCGAGCAGGCCGACGACCTCATGCAATGGCTCGACCAAACCGGCCTGGGCCTTCACTCCGTCCACGCCCCCCTGGAGCGCTGCTCGGGGCAGGGGCGCGAGAGCGGCGCGCCCATCTCGATCGCCGAGCCGGACAAACTGCGGCGCACCGAGGCGGTCGATGAAATCAAGTGGGCGATGGAACTGGCCGAGCGAATCCCCTTCCGGTTCCTCGTGCTGCACATGGGCACGGGGCGCGAGCCGCTCAGTCCCCGCCATCAGGATGCGGCCTTCAATTCGCTCGAATATCTGGTGGTTTTCGCCAAGCAACGCGGCCTGACAATCGCCCTGGAAAACACGCCCGGCGAGCTGGCCGCGCCCGACGCTTTGGTCGATTTCCTGCGCCAAACCCGGCTCGGCGATTTGCGCCTCTGTTTCGACGTGGGCCACGCCCACATCGGCGCGGGCGTCGATGCCGCTTTCGACTGGATGCGCAAGCGCGTCGTCACCACTCACATTCACGACAATCGCGGCGACCGGGACGATCACCTGGTTCCCTTCGAAGGCGCCATCGACTGGGAAGCCGCGCTGGCGAAGCTCCGCTCGGCTCCGGTCGAATTGCCGCTCGTGTTGGAACTCAAGGAGCAGCCGCCTGGCAGTTGGAAAAGCATCCTCGAGCGGGCCGCCGCGGCAGCCGAGCGCCTGGAAAAACTGGCGGCGCGCCAAATCCGTTCCGGGGAAGCGGGCTGAGAACGTTCATGCCGGTCGCCACCATCGATCAAATCGCGGCCTACGAGGGACAGGAAGTCACTCTGCGCGGCTGGCTCTACAATCTTCGCGAATCCGGCAAGCTGCTCTTCCCGCAGTTCCGCGACGGCACCGGCGTGATGCAAGGGGTCGTCTCGCAAAGGGAACGCCCCGAGGCTTTCGCCGCCTTGGCCGATCTCACCCAGGAATCCAGCCTGGAAGTTACCGGCCTGGTTCGCGCCGATCCCCGCGCTCCGGGCGGCTATGAACTGCAGGTGACCGTGCTCGCGGTCCTGCAGCGGGTCCCCGAAAGCAATCCTTATCCCATCCAGCTCAAGCAGCACGGCATCGATTTCCTGCTCGAGAATCGCCACCTATGGATTCGCACGCCGCGGCAGGCGGCGATTCTCCGCCTCCGCGACGAGGCCGTCTATGCCGCCCGTCAATTCATGCACGAGCAGGGCTACGTCCTCACCGATTCGCCGATCTTTACCCCATCTTCCTGCGAAGGCACGACGAACCTGTTCGAAGTCGATTACCTGGACGACCGCAAGGCCTACCTCAGCCAGTCCGGCCAGCTCTACGTCGAGGCCACCGCCGCAGCCCTGGGCAAGGTCTACTGCTTCGGCCCCACCTTCCGCGCCGAGCGCTCGAAAACGCGCCGCCATCTCACCGAATTCTGGATGCTCGAACCCGAAGCCGCCTTCGCCCGCATGGACGACATGGTCGCGCTCGCCGAGGGCCTGATCGCTTACGTGGTCCGGAGCTGCCTCGAGCATTGCCGCAAAGAGCTCGCCGCCCTGGGCCGCGATACCGCCAAGCTCGAAGCCGTCCGCCCGCCCTTCCCGCGCGTCAGCTACGACGAGGCTATCGATATCCTTCACCGGCAAGGCAATTCCACGGCCTGGGGCGAGGACTTCGGCGGCGACGAGGAAACCGTTCTTTCCAGCCAGTTCGACCGGCCGCTCGTCATTCACCGCTTCCCGGCCGCGATGAAGGCCTTTTACATGCAGCCCGATCCCGACCGTCCCGAACTCGCGCTGGGCTTCGACATCCTCGCGCCGGAGGGCTTCGGCGAAATCGTTGGCGGCGGCGAGAGGGTTTCCAGCTACGATTTGCTGCTCGAGCGCCTGCGCGCAAACGGTCTGCCCGAGGAACCGTTCCGCTGGTATCTCGACCTGCGCCGCTACGGGAGCGTCCCGCACGCCGGCTTCGGCCTGGGCCTGGAACGGACGGTTGCCTGGATCGCCGGCGCCGAGCACGTCCGCGAAGTGATTCCATTTCCCCGCACGATCTATCGCTTGTATCCGTGACGCTCGGTATATACTACTGAGTTACATGACCCGCAAAATTCGCATTATTGGCGTTCCCATGGATCTTGGCGCCAGCCGCCGGGGTGTGGATATGGGCCCGTCCGCGTTGCGGATTGCCGGACTCCCGTCTCGAATCAAACAGCTTGGTCACCAGGTCGAAGACACGGGCAACGTCCCGGTGAAACAGCCCGAAGAATTGCATTTCGGCGACAAGCGCGCCAAATATCTGAATGAAATCGCCGAAACCTGCCGGGGTCTGGCAGCGATCGTCGAGCAGGCCGTCGCCGAGGGCCTGTTGCCGATCGTGCTGGGAGGCGACCATTCCCTTGCGGTCGGCTCGGTGGGCGGAGTCGCCGCCCACTTCCGCAAACAAGGCGGGCATGTCGGCCTGCTCTGGCTCGATGCCCACGGCGACATGAATACGCCGGAATCCTCGCCTTCCGGCAATATTCACGGCATGCCGCTGGCGGCTCTGGTTGGCGCCGGCGCGGCTGAGCTTACCGCGATCGCAGGCTTCTCGCCGATCGTCCAGCCCCGCCAGGTCGCTCTGGTCGGCGTGCGCGATCTCGACGCCAAGGAACAACGCCTGATCAAACAGACCGGCGTTCATGCCTTCACCATGCGCGATATCGACGAACGCGGCATGCGCGACGTCATGACCGAGGCCCTGCGCTTCGTCACCGACGACACGGCCGGCGTCGCCGTCAGCCTCGACATGGATTTCGTCGATCCGGGCGAAGCGCCCGGCGTCGGCACACCGGTCCGCGGCGGCGTAACTTACCGGGAAGCCCACCTGGCCATGGAAATGATCGCCGATTCCCATTCCATGGTTTCCCTGGAGATCGTCGAAATCAACCCGGTGATCGATCTTCACAACCAGACCGGCAATCTCGGCGTTGAACTGGTTCTCTCGGGTCTTGGAAAGAGGATTCTCTAGGTCTTGGAAAGCGATCAAGCGGCTGCCGGCCCGTAACGCCGGCGGGGGGAGAAGAAAGATGCCGCCGGCGCCTGGCGGGAGGGGGGAACGACCGGCGCATATTCCATTTCGGAGATAACCGTTACGATGACGAACAACAAACTCCTGCGGGTCGCCATCCTCTTCGGCGGCCGTTCGGCCGAACACGAAGTTTCGATCGCCTCGGCCGCTTCCGTCATTCGAGCTCTCGACCCGGCCAAGTACATTGCCGTCCCCATCGGCATCAGCAAGGAAGGCCGCTGGCTGGTCGCCGGCAGCGAGCAGAAAACGCTGGCCGATACGATCCGGCAGGGCCGCCGCGTATGCCTGTCCGCCGAGCCCGGCTCGGTTGTGCGGTCCCTCGATCTGGACGGTTCCAGCTTGCCCATCGACGTGGACGTCGTTTTCCCCGTCCTTCACGGCACCTTCGGGGAAGATGGCACCGTTCAGGGTCTTCTCGAACTTGCCGGGCTCCCCTACGTCGGCTGTGGCGTTCTCGCTTCGTCGGTCGGCATGGACAAAGAAGTCCAGAAGCGGCTCTTCGATCACGCCGGCCTGCCGGTCGTGAAATATCTCTCGGTATCTCGCGCCCGGTGGAAAGCCGGAAGCGAGGCTGTCCTCGAAGATGTCCGCCGGCGCTTTCATTTCCCCGTTTTCGTCAAGCCCGCCACGCTCGGATCTTCCGTGGGCATGACGAAAGCTCACAACGCCGTCGAACTCACCGAAGGCCTCCAGCTCGCCGCCCAGTTCACCGAGAAGATTCTTGTCGAGCGCGCCGTCAACGCCCGCGAAATCGAAGTCTCGGTCCTCGGCAACGAAGATCCCCACGCCTCGGTACCGGGCGAGATCATTCCGCATCGCGAATTCTACGATTACACGGCCAAGTACAGCGAAGAAGGCACTCAACTCGTCGTCCCCGCCCCCCTCACCGCGCGCCAGACCGCCAAGGTTCAGGATTACGCCGTTCGCGCCTTCCAAGCCATCGAAGGCAGCGGAATGGCCCGGGTCGATTTTTTTCTCGAACGCCAGACCGGGCGCCTCTACGTCAACGAGATCAACACGATTCCCGGCTTCACCCCGATCAGCATGTACCCGCACCTGTGGGAAGCCTCCGGCGTCGGTTACTCGAAACTGATCGACCGCCTCATACAGCTGGCCCTCGAACAACACCAGGAAAAGCAGCGCACGCGCTTCTCCTTCGATCCGCCGCCCGGGGGCGCTCTCGCGGTTTAGCCCGCGCGCCCGTTTCTCCCGCCCAGCCGCTTGACACGTTTATCCACGTGCTTAAACTAACTAACTGGATAGTTAAGGAGGATCGCCGGTGCCCCCAAAACGCAAAACGGCTCCGCGAATGGAACGCCCGGGCCGCATCCTCGCCGCCGCCGAGCGGAGCTTCGCGGCCCACGGCCTGGCGGGCGCCCGCACGGAACGCATCGCCGCCCTGGCCGGAGTCAATAAGGCCCTGCTCTATTACTATTTCGGCAGCAAACGCAATCTCTATCGCGCCGTCCTCCGGCACCTGCTCGACCAACTTGGCCTGCTGATTGGCCCCGCCGAATCCGCATCCACTTCTCCCCGCGAGCTTCTGATCGCCTTCGTCGAAGGCTACTTCGATTTCCTCTCTTCCCATCCCAACTATCTGCGCCTGATTCAACGCGAGGTCCTGGAATCCAAAGGGGAAATCGACTGGATCATGCGCGAGTATTACCGCCCCCTTCTTTGCCGGGTGATCGCCCTGATCGAATCGGGTATCAGCCGGGGCGAATTGCGTCGCGTCGATCCGCAACAGGCCGCCTTCAGTATCATGGGCACGACGGCCTCTTATTTTGCCGCCGCCACGATCTGGAGCCGCTATTTCGGCCGCCGCTTGCTCGGCCCCGCGGCCCTCGAAGCCCGCCGGGGCGCTTTGCTCGATTTCATCGGTTACGGCCTGTTCCGGCCCGCCGGGAGGCCCTCGTGAGCGGGCGCTGGTTCCTCATCGTTCTCGGTCTGGTTTTCGCCATCGCCTTGGCCGTCTATTTCACCACCACGCCGCACGGGAACGAGATTCGGCTGATTGGCACCGTGGACGGCAACCAGGTCGTCGTCAGCCCTCAGATCACCGGCCGCATCACTCGCTTGTTCGTCGATGAAGGTTCCCCGGTCAAGAAGGGGGAACTCGTCGCCGAACTCGATTCCAGCGAACTTCAGGCCCAACTCGCATCGCAAAACGCGAACATCCGCATCTTCGCGGCCAACCTCGCCGCTTCCGAGCACACCCTGTCGCTCACCAACAGCCAAACCGCCGCCCAGATCGATCAGGCCGAAGCCAACCTCACGGCCGCGCAGGCGCAATGGAAACAATCGCAAGCCAACCTTTGGCGCGACGAGCAGAATTACCGCCGCATGGTCAGCCTGTTCCAGAGCGGCATCGAGACGGCCCAGAATCGCGATAACGCGCTCGCCACCGTCCAGGCCGATCAGGCGGCCGTGAATGCCGCCGCCGGTCAAGCCAAGGCGCAGGCCGCCGCCTTGAACCTGGCGCGCGCCAACCGGAAGCAACTCGGCGTCATCGCCAGCCAGACCGCCGCTACCCGCGCCCAACTCGCGCAGGCGCGGGCCTTGCGCGACCAGATCGCCACGCAGCTCGGCTACACGCGCATCGATTCCCCGCTCAGCGGAATCGTCTCGGTGCGCGTGGCCTTGCAGGGCGAGGTGGTTGCCATGGGTTCGCCGATCGTCGTCATCGTCGACGCCGATCACCTCTGGGTTCGCGCAGACGTCGAGGAAACCTATATCGATTCGATCCACTTCGGGCAGAAACTCGAAGTCGTCCTGCCGTCCGGCGACCACCTGGAAGGAACCGTGTTCTTCAAGGATGTCGAGGGAGGCTTCGCCACGCAGCGGGACGTCAGCCGGACCAAGCGCGACATTCAAACTTTCGCCATCAAGGTCGCCATCCCCAATCCCGGCCATCGCCTGTTTACCGGCATGACCGCTACCGTGCTCCTGCCGCCGCCTCCCGCCGCCCGCCGCAGTTGGCTGGGCCGGCTCCTGCACTCCATTTCTTGAGGCCCCGATGAGCGCCATCGAAGTCGATCACCTGACCAAGCAATTCGGCGATTTCATCGCCGTGAACGAAATCTCCTTTAACGTCGAAGAGAATGAAATCTTCGGCCTGCTCGGCCCGAACGGGGCGGGCAAAACCACTCTGATTCGCATGCTGACCACGCTCACACCGCCCACCTCGGGCCGCGCGACCGTCGCCGGCTGCGACATCGTCCGCGATGCGAACGGCGTGCGCGGGTCGATGGGCGTGATTCCCCAGGCCCTGACGTCCGATCCCGAACTCACCGCCCAGGAAAATCTCATGATTCATGCCAAGCTCTACGGCGTTCCCGGCCCGCTGCGTGAGCGGCTGGTTCCCGAGCTGCTCGCGGCGGTCGAACTGGAAAAATTCCGTTATGCTCTGGTCCGCACGTTTTCCGGCGGCATGCGGCGGCGCCTGGAAATCGCCCGCGGCCTGATGCATTCGCCGAAAATCCTCTTCCTCGACGAGCCGACCAGCGGCCTCGATCCCGTCTCCCGCACCAACGTCTGGGAAATGATCGAGCGCCTCCGGCACGAAAAGAGTCTCACTATCCTCCTCACCACCCATTACATGGACGAGGCCGACAAGCTCTGCGACCGCATCGCCATCGTGGATCACGGCCAGTTGAGGGCCCTCGATTCCCCCACGCGGCTCAAGGCCTCGATTCCCGGCAACGACATCGTCGAAGCCGAATTCGGCGGCGCGCCCGACGACTGGGCCGATCTGCTGCGCCGCCTCGACGCGGTCGAGGACGTGCAGGCGCGCGACGGCCTCATTCGCATCTCCTCGCTCAGCGGCCCCCGCACGATCGCCGCCCTGATGGAACTGGTCCGCTCGCGCGGCGTGGTCATCCGCCGCGTCAGCGTGCAGAGCACCACGCTCGACGACGTGTTTCTCCATTACACCGGCCGCGGGCTGCGCGACGAGCTCGGGGAGGGCCGCCGCGACATCAGTCATCTCTACCGTTGAGGCCCGGAGAATGCTTCCATGAAGCTCTATCGCATATCAGCCCTGGTCGAACGCGACATGCGGAAATTCTTCCGCAGTCCCACCTTGATGATGGTCTCGATGATTTTCCCGCTCGTGCAGCTCATCGTTCTGGGCTACGCCTTCGGCGGAAAGATCAAGAACGTCGACGTCGCCCTGGTCAATAACGACCACGGTCCCGAGGCCGTCGTGGTCCGCCAGATGCTCGACGCCGTTGTCACCGGCCCGGGTGACCTGCACATCATCAACTATGCGTCCGAGCCCCAGGCCGTCCGCGATCTCCGCACCGGCGTCGTGCGGGGCGTCATCCTCATCCCGATCCATTATTCCCGCCGCGTCGAGCATCAAAACAACCCGCGCCTGGTCTTCATCGAGGACAATACCGACCAATTCCTCTCCAACACCCTGCTTGCCAGCATGCAAGGGATCGTGCAGCAGCTCAATGCGCCGGTCTTGACTCCCAACCTTCCTCCCCAAGTCAATCTGGACGTCGTCGAGATCTATCCCTACATCCAGTACATCAAGTATTTGCTCCCCGGCTCGATTGCCATGTCCATTTTCATCGTCGCGATGATCGGCGGCGGCATCACCTACATCGACGACAAGTCCCGCGGCTTGCACGAAGGCTATCTGGTCACGCCCATCGAAGGCAGCGAGCTGGTCCTGGGCCTGAATCTGGCGGGAACGATCAAGGGGCTGATGGCCGGCATGGTGATTACGGTGGTGGGCAGCCTGATTGCCGGCGTGGGCGGACTTGCCAATCCCGTCAAACTCTTCTACCTCGCGGTGGTTTGCGCCGCCACGGCGCTGGCCATGATCTCGTTCATGTTCGTCACCATGGTTCGCGTCGACGATCCGATGGTTCCGCGAGCCATCTTTGGCGTGCTCAATACCCTGCTCTTTTTCCCCTCCGGCGCAATCTATCCCATCCAGGGCTTCCCCAAATGGATGCAGGCCATCGCCATCGTTGACCCCTTCTATTATTCCGTCCACGCCTTCCGCAATCTGCTGCTCAAGAACGTCGGCATCGCCGGCATCTACAGCGATCTTCTCGTGCTGAGCGGCATGTCGCTCCTGTTCCTGGTGGTGGGCAAGCTGCTCTTCAAACGCCAGCTCTAACGCCATTTGACCCGCCAGCCAGCCGGCTGGGACGGGCCATCCCGGCGCAAAGCGGGCGCAGGCGTGGAAAGGCAAGGATGGAGTATACGTACCAGGGGGCAGAGGCGAACCAGATTAGCGGCGGTTTCCCGTTCCCACTCCGTCCGCCTCTTCACGGTCGGCGTAACCGGCAAGCAAGCGCAACCCATTCTTCATATCGAACGCGAGATCGGTCACACGTCCCAGCCGCCGCACAACGTTGCCCGGCAAGCGGGATCGCTCACCGAGAACAAGCTCCAGGTTGTCGAGTATCGCTCCGATGATTCGAAGAGCCTCTACGGGGAAACCGTCTTCGTCAGGGGCTTGGTCCCGGCTGGCATCGAGCCAGGTTGCTTGTCGTTCCGGAAGCTGGATCCGCTCGTGAACTTCACGTTCCCACCGCAAGGTGCGTTCCACAAGCGCGGCGGCCAGGGGGATGAAGTAATCTCCCCGGGGAACGAAATCAGCTTTCCCTTCCGCCACCAGCGAAGCCACTTGCACCTGATGCTCGGGGCGAGCAACCAAAATCAGGGGCGCATACCAGGAGAACTCCTCCGCCACGGCAGCCAGCGGCTCCTCGCGCAGAAACAACTCGTCGATGACAATCGCCAAAGGCAAACTGTTGCGTCCGCAGAGCCCCAGGCGGGCCTGTTCGGCGTTTTCGACGGCCCAAAGCTGCCCCCGGCAGCCTTGGCGGATCAGCAGGCGAGCCAGCGCCCGTGTCAGTTCGGTGTCCCGCGAAATCGCAAGCAGCCATTCCGCCATGGCGTGTTCTTTAGACCGTCTCCACGGCCGGATGCGATTGGCCGGGTTCGGCTGCCGCCTGTTCGGCCAGCATTTTAGCTACGGCCGCTTTCAATTCGATCAGCAGAAATGGCTTCGCCAGACAAACCAAATTGCTTTCTCGCAGGAATTCCAGCGAGTCGCGAAGCGTCGGATCGGAACTGATGAGCAGGAGCCGCTCGCGCCGCAGGCCTCCCGAATCGCCCAGGGCGCGGTAGAGTTCGAGTCCGTTCGGGCCTCGCATTTTCCAGTCGCAGATGATCAGATCGTATTGGCCTTGTTTCACACGCTCGATCGCATCTCGTTCTTCACCGACCAGATCCACTTGGTGTCCGATCTCCGTTAGGGCCTCCACAATCAAACGGCCAACACCCAGTTCGGCTTCGACGACGAGGATTCGGCCCCCGGCGGGTCGCGAGCCGGCCGTCTTGTCGCCGGACGCCTCGGACTGGAGCTGCGCCACAGGAAGCGAAACCGTGAACATCGTTCCCTCCCCGCTCGTTCGAGTCAGATGGATTTCGGCTCCGTGTTGCCGCAGGATGCCGGCGATGATGGACAGGCCCAGGCCGGTTCCCACGCCTACCGGCTTGGTCGTGAAGAATGGCTCGAAAATTCGCGATTGGAGATAGGGAGCGATACCCGGCCCGTTGTCTTCAATCTGCAGAAAAACATGACTGGCGCCGTGGCGCGTGCGAAGCGCGATGCGTCCGGCTCGCCCGGCCTCCGCGATCGCCTGCTGACTGTTCACCAATAGGTTCAGCACCACCTGTTGCAATTGAACGGGATTAGCCGATGTATTCGGCAGATGCGGATCGAGCTCGGCTTCCACCTGGATGCCGGCTCTCCGCATATCGTAGCTGCACAGCCGCAACGTGCGATCGACAATCTCGTTCAGATTGACCGACGATCGCTCGAGTTTCGCCTCCCGCGCCAGCATCAGCAGATTGCGAACGATGCGCGCCGCACGCTCGGCCTCCTGGCAAATCCGATGCACGTCCGTCAGCGACTTCTCATCGAGCGGGCGCTCCAGCAGGAGATGACCGTAGCCCATGATCGTGGTGAGCGGATTGTTCAGTTCATGCGTGATCCCGGCCACCATCTGGCCGAGCACCGCCAATTTGTCGGTTTGGAGTAGTCGCGCGGGGAGTTCGCGTTCGGAAGTGTAATCCCGGTACCGTTCCACCCATCCGGTCACTTGGCCGGACTCGCCCACCACGGGGCGCGCCGTCCGTTCCACGATTAGCTCGCCATCGCCGAACTCAAGCTGCTCGCGACATGCGCCGTTTCCCGGTTGCCAGAGAAGCCATGGCGGACGAAGCGGCTGTTGCCCGTTTGCCAACCGACGCGCCAGCACCTGCGAAAAGCCGTGAAAATCCCGCAGGCTGCTCTGCTCCCGCTTGCTCAACTGGAGCAGTGGCCCAAGCCGTTCGCTGGTCAGCCGAATCCCACCGACGCTGTCGTATACGACAAACGCATTCTCGGCAATTTCCAGAATTGCCTCGAATTCCGACTCAGGAGATTTCGGACCAGCATTTGCAATCTTCCTGATTGCAGACTTCACCGTTGTGTCCCGCCTACCTTGAGCCCTGCCGGAACCCGATTGCGCCCTAAATGATCCCGTGCAATATCAAGTAGCTCGCGAATAGTGCGGAACCGACCGCTACCGCGATCTCCAGTGCAACCTGCATGCCCCAACTCAGCCGCACGTATCGGATACTCTTCGGATAGCTATAGTTCATCGCTCGCTCCGCCCCCTAACCCTGCATCGGACATTCCAATCTTCAATCTAACGAACTGCCTGAAAGGACAGGAGATAGAGACACCACCACTATCGGATGTCCCTTCTCGATGTTTCATAGAGGAAAAAGCTGTTTCAAAACAGAATTGCCCGCGATAAAGCCTGCCCCGTATGAATTCCGCCCTGATCGGTCCCGGCGAAAGGAGCCGGCAGGGGTTGACCATGCTTGTGGTTGCTGATTACACTCAGCGCGGCTAATGAAGTTTGACTCACGAGCAGCCTGGTAGAAATGTCACACGAGTTCAAAACCGCCAGAGATTTCCTGCTTCGAACCCGCACCGACTACGAAACGGCGTACAAGGAATTCCGCTGGCCGCGGGTGGAGCGGTTCAACTGGGCTCTCGACTGGTTCGATGAAATTGCCCGCGGAGCCCGAGCCGACCAGCCCGCGATCCAGGTCGTCGAGGAGGATGGGCAAGAATCCAAGCTGTCGTTTCGGCAGCTTTCCTCCCGTTCATCGCAAGTGGCCAACCACTGGCGCGGTCTGGGCGTGAGGCGCGGCGACCGCGTCCTGGTCATGATGGGGAACATTCCCCCGTTGTGGGAGGCGATGCTGGCGGCCATGAAACTCGGAGCCGTGATCGTTCCCACCACCCCACTGCTGACAAGCGATGACATCGCCGACCGCATCGCCAGGGGGAAGGTCAAGTGCGTCGTGGCGGCTTCCGTCTTGGCGCCGAAATTCGACGGGGTGAACATGCCCGGCCTGCGCATCGCCGTCGGTTCGCCGGTTGCGGGATGGCATTCTTACGAACAGGGTTATTCGGCATCGCCCCGTTTTGAGCCCGACGGCCCGACGCTCGCCGCCGACCCTTTGCAGCTCTACTTCACCTCCGGCACGACGATGAAACCCAAGCTGGTGATGCACACGCACGCCAGCTATCCCGTGGGACATCTTTCGACGATGTATTGGCTGGGGTTGCGGCCAGGCGACGTCCATTTCAACTTGTCATCTCCGGGCTGGGCAAAGCACGCCTGGAGCTGCTTCTTTGCCCCTTGGAACGCCGAGGCAACCGTATTCGTACTGAACCAATCCCGGTTCCGGGCGCACACCTTCCTCGACGCGCTGGTCCGTTGCCGGGTGACAAGCTGTTGCGCCCCGCCGACGGTATGGCGGATGCTGATCAAGGAGAAGCTGGAAAACTGGACCGTGCCATTGCGCGAAGCCGCCTCGGCCGGTGAGCCCTTGAATCCGGAGGTCATCGAGCGAGTGCGTCAGGCTTGGGGGATTACCATCCGCGATGGTTATGGCCAAACGGAGACGAGCGCGCTGGTGGGCAATCCGCCCGGCCAGGAATTGAAGGCCGGCTCGATGGGACGCCCGTTGCCGGGTTACCGGATCCTGTTGCTGGACGGCGAAGGCCACCAGTCCGGCGAAGCGGAGATTTGCGTCAGCCTGGATCCCCGCCCGGCCGGCGTGATGCCCGGCTACCTTTCCGATTCGGGCGAAATCCTGCCTATCCAGGCAACCGCATATCACACCGGAGATATTGCGTCTCGAGACCGGGATGGTTACCTGACGTTTATCGGGCGCACCGATGACGTGTTCAAATCCTCCGACTACCGGATCAGCCCGTTCGAACTCGAAAGCGCCCTCATCCGGCATCCCGACGTCATGGAGTGTGCCGTGGTTCCGTCTCCGGACCCCGACCGCCTGTGCGTGCCCAAAGCCTTCATCCTTCTGCGCGCGGGAATCAACCCATCCCGCGATACGGCATTATCGATCTTCCGGCACGCGCGGCGCGTGCTGGCGAGTTACAAGCGCGTACGGCGAATCGAATTCGTCGACCTGCCGAAAACCGTCTCGGGCAAGATCCGCCGCTTCGAACTGCGCCGGATGGAGGACGCGCGACCAGGCAGCGCGCCGCAGCGCGAAACCGAGTTTTGCGAAGAAGGATTTCCCGAACTTCGATAACGGTTCGAGAAGACAGGTTTGCCCGCCCCCGGCGCCCGCCTGCGCCAGAAGCGATCAGGCGCCTCGCCTCGCGTGGACCCCGCCGCCGGCCCTACGTTACAATGGCCGCGGTGATTCGCCTCGATCGAAACCGCCTGGCGCCGCTGCTCTTCCTGCCCTTGTCCGCGTTGCTTGCCGGCTGCACCCAGCCCCTCGGGCCGGGTTACCAAATTCGCAGGGAAACGGTCACGGTTCGTTACGACCATCGGGCGGTGGCACCTGCCGTCTATTACAGCGTTCGAGCCGTCGTGCGAAATACGGGAAACCGGCCGCTCACCATGCTGAGAATCCGGGCGCCGCGGCACAATTCACCGGCGGCGTTTGCCGCGCCATCGAGCGCAGGCCCGCCCGGCCCCGGCAGCCGGCCGGGGTCGTTGCCGGTGCCCATGGAGCCGCCGCTCCGCCGGGGCCGGTCGCGCCTGATCCCTTTCGGCTACCTGGTACCGGTGCGAGGTGGCGGCGTCTTCCTCGAACCGGAAGACTGGTTCCCTTCCTTTCTTCCCCCGCACGGACTCTTTGCCCATGGAGAACCATGGGCTCGGAAGACGGAAATCGATATTTTCGTTCCCCACGGATATCGGGCGCTGACCACCGGGCGATTGCGCCTGGTGCGCCAGGGCCGTCCCGGCGGAGAAACCGAATACGTCTATGAAATTCGCGGGCGCGATTTTCCCCCTTTCCTCTTGATCGGCCAGTACGAGGAAGGAAGGATCCGGGCGCGCGGACGTGACGTGTTGTTTTGGACGCGCCGGCCATTCGATTCCGGTTGCGCCCAAACGGTTGCGACAGAAGCCGCCGCGACGGCCACGCTCTACCGATCCTTGTTCGGGGGGGTTGGCAAAAAGCGGGGGCCGATCCGAATGATCGAAATCACGCCCGCCAATTCGGCTGCGGCGCAGGACTCGGACGCGCCAATCGGAACGGTGCCCTACGGCGTGTTGTTTTCCGCAGATACTGCCGACGTCTGCCGGCAGCCCCATCGATTTTTCCACCTCGTCGATCGCGATCTGGCGGCGACCTGGTTTGGCTGGGCCGTTCGGCCCGAGCCAAGCGCCCGAGCGATCCTCGGAAACGGTGCTGGGGACTACGCGGCGCTCATTGCCGAGGAGAAAAGGGATGGTCCCGGAGCACGGGAACGGCAGGTGAAGGATTGGCTGGCCGAATATGACCGGTTGGCTTCGCGCACGCGGCCATTGGCGCCCGGGAATTTGGGTCTTCACCCGACGGGCGACCAGCGGAAGCTGGCCGGCATCCAATCGGCATTGTGCTTGGTCGCTCTGGAAGACCGCTTGGGCGCCGAGCCGGTCCGGCGCGCGCTGCGGGATCTGGTGGAAAGCCTGCGCGGCCGAGCGGCGGGACGCGACGAATTGCGTTCCGCCCTCGAACGGCAGAGCGGACAGAATCTATACGATTTCCTCAACAGGTGGTTTGGACAGGCGGGGATTCCGGCGGCTTTTCAGCAGCGCTATTCGGCGGGAAAAAATTGAAAGCCTCGACCCCGCAAAAGACGCGGCTTGCCGTCGCAGGAGGAGAAAATGAGAGACGTTATCGCCACCGAGCACGCGCCACGGGCCATCGGCCCCTACTCGCAAGCCATCCGGGCCAGTGGGCTTGTGTTCCTCTCGGGGCAGGTAGCCATCAATCCGGCGACCGGATACGTCGTCGAGGGCGGCGTCACCCAACAGACCGAGCAGGTGCTGGAGAATTTGAAGGCGGTGCTCGCAGCGGCCGGCTCTTCGCTCGAGCAGGTGGTCAAGACCACCGTGTTTCTCAAATCGATCGACGACTTCGGTAAGATGAACGAAATCTACTCCCGGTACTTCACGAAAGACCCGCCGGCGCGATCGACCGTCGAAGTGGCCCGGCTGCCACGAGACGTTCGCGTGGAGATCGACGTCATTGCGATCGCGCCGCTCTTCTGAGCCACCGGGCGCGGCGCCCGGTGGCGAAGCGTGACGCCGCCGCTATCCGCGGACGGCTGCCTCCGCTGCGATCAGGCGGGGCTGGCGCCGGCACGGATTAAGGTTGATTCCCCATCGTGAAATCGGCCGTGGTCGTTTCTCCCGCGCGCACGGTAACGTGGTGCTCCGCGGTCCCAAACGTCGCGGTCCACACGGCCACCGTGTATTCGCCCGGAGGAAGACCCTTGAGGGTGAATACGCCGTCGGTCCCGGTAACGGCATAGAAGGGATTTTCGACGACGCCAACGTACGCCTTCATCCACGGATGCACGTTGCAGCGAACCGGGATCATGATTTCCGGAAGCTGAAATTTCCGCACGACCGAGGAAGAACCCGGCAGTTGGCTTACGTTCCATTGTGGATTCTTTGTCGGCAGTACGTGAATGTTGTGCGTCGTGGGGTCGACATTGACCACCTCGAACGTCTGTCCGACCATTACGCCGAGGACGTGCGGTGCATACGTGCACCCCTTCTGCGTCAGGATGGCCGGAGAGCGCGGCGGCGTCGAGGGCAGTTTCACGCTGGCCGACTTGATGTAAACGAAAGCGTTGGGCAAACTGCCGTCGGGGTTGACGCGCCCGTCCTGAGGAAGAACGCGGCTGCCGTGCAGCGAAACGCAGACCGGGTAATTGGCCATGTCGATCGGTGTCAGTTCCGGCTTCTGGCCCTGGAACGAGATCAAGCCCGAGATCTGGCCGGTGCCGGCCGCGGGAGCCGGTTGCGGCTGCGCCTGCTGAGCGAGAAGAGCCACGGACATTCCGCAGGCGATAAAGAATATGAGCGCTGTCTGGCCGGCAAAGCAAACAATGTGGCGTTTCACCATTCCACTCAAACCTGCCTTTCCCTGTTATCCGGCGAGGGCGTCGCCGGAAACCTTGATTTCTGATTCGGCCCCGCCCCGCCCGCAGGCGGCCGGGGCGGCTGCGATCCCCACGGCTCAGAAGATCAGGTTGAAGTCGAGATACATCGAGTTGTTGTCGCTGGCGTTTCTTCCCAAGCCATCATAGTTGGCGCCGCCGCCGTTGAATTGAGTATAGGCGGTGTACTGCGCCGCCAGGCGGACGTTTTGCACCGGCCAATACGTGAAATTGAAAACCACCCCGGCGTTTTTCGGGTCGCCGTTGGGGTTGCCGTCCACGGCAGTCCCGTAAAGCAGCGGATCGGCGGTGCCTGTCGTGATGAAGTAGCCGATCGACGGTTCGTAGCGGTAGCCGAAGTGATAGACGCCGTTGATTCGGAACGTATCCAAATGGTGATCGGCGAAGGCCGCTGCGCTGTCTTGGAGAGAGGCATCGAGAGTCGAATTCTCATGGATGTAAGTGGTGTGAATGGTCAGGATGTCGTTGGCCAGTTTGGGAAACACGCGTTCGTACTGAGAATCGACGGCGACATCCGTATAGGCGTCCGTGGGACCGATGATTCCCCCGGGCGTGCTTCGCATGTGCATGCCATAGGCGCCGACTTCCAGGTAGTTGTTTCCCGCCGTCTGCTGCCATGCGGCTCGCCAATAGGGAGCGACGCCTCGGATATTGAAACCGAAGCCGTCACCGGTGTTGGGCAGCGGATTGCCGACGTGCGAGGAACGATAGACCAAGACGGCACCGTAGAGATGGTTGTCAAGCATCGCGTAGCCGCCGATGCCGGCCACGTCCTGGCCAAGCGTGCCGTCGATGATGGTGGCCGCCGCCGGGCCAGGGGCCGAGGGCGAATCGACCCACGGGAATCCCCAGGCGGGCGTATCGTTCCAGAGATCCTCGACGGTTGGGTTGTTGTTCAAGTCGATGCCATACGTGAGGCTCTTGCTACCCAGCATGGTGCTCCGGGCGTAGCGGACGTCGGTGTTGTCCCAACTGAAGTGGTCGTCCTGAATATCGTAGGTGGCTTGAATGAAGCCGCCGGCGTGGGCGGTAAAGGCACCCGCCAGAAACAAGGATACGTCCTGGGGGAAAGAATAGTCCCAGTTCGACGAGCCGCTGACGGGCTTATTGAGGCCGGTCGTCGACGCTTCCAGCCAGGCGGCCAGCGGCAGGTAGGAAAGCAGCTCCAAGCCGGGCGTGTTCTTGCGCGGCGGCGCGCTGATCACCTTGATGCCGGTCATCGTGTAGCCGGCGAGCTTGAATTGGCGGCCCAAGGGCGTGAGCTCGGGCGGATTGATGTGACAGGCGCTGCACGGCAAGCCGGTCTGGCGCGCGAAGCTGGGCACCGCCGAAGCCGGCGGCGGTGCCGCCAGTAACATAAACAGCAGCGCCGCAGGCGCAAGCACCCACGCGCACAACCACGCCTGTGATCTTTGATTGGCAACAAACGGTCGCGTATCCTTCAGTTCCATCTTTATCCTCTCCCCGATCCCTGGAAAATGGTCAGCCACCGAAATCGATGGCCACCGCAGGGATTTTCACGGCTGGGACGGTCGCTTGCCGGCTTTCAGTCTCGATCTGATCCACCCAGACGTCCAGGTGGTCGGTGCTGGCAGGAGCAATCCCTTTGCATAAAGCTGCGGCCCGGCCCGCTAATCGCAAAGCGAGGGTTCTTAGTTGTAACGATGTGGATTGACGTCCCGGTACGAATGTTGCGGCAAAGTCTCTGTGGTTTTTCCGCCCCAAGCAGTTTTCCCTGGATGGTTCCCCCGGGCCTTGTTGCACCGTGTATTTTCCTCGAGCAGGTAACATATTTGCTGTTCTAACGACCGCCGCCAAAATCCCGAGTGTAAAGCAGGTTTATTGCGACGCCCGTCGAAAACTGCCCATGATGTTCAGTTCCGCAACTGAGCTTCGTCTTCATTCGATCCCTCCTTCTCGCTCAACTTCTTCCCGAAGTTGCCGCATCGGGCACATACAAACCCCCGCCGAAGATTTCCATCCTGGCCGGTTTCACCGGAGCATGCGCTCCTCGCTCTCGGCGGCTCTTGGGAATGGCACGGAAGCGGCCATACGCCACATTTACTTCAATAACCTTTTATCTCTAACGCCGAAAAGGAGTTGTTGAACTCACATCGCGAGGAGCTAAGAAGAGGCATGCAGGGTGAGCGGGAAATCCCCCACCGTCAATTGTTGCGAGGTGCGCGAAATCTCCCAACCCTCAATACATCGCAGGAGCGCCCTACGCCAGCCGTTTTCGATTTTTCTTCAGAGAAAGCCGGATTTGCGGCAGGCAGAAAAACTTTACTGAAGAACGGGCGTTTCCACGACGTCTTGATCGACGGCGCGCGGCGCGCGGCCATCGGGCGCCGCAAGCACCTATCCGCCCAGTTCGATCGTGAAGGGAGATTCCGAGGCGGCAGCGGTGGCTTCGGCGGCGCTTGCGCGGTTGACGCAAATTTCGAAGTAGCCGCTCGATCCAACCAGCAGGCACGGCTGGCCCGGGTCGCACTCGCCGAATGTCGCGACCAGGCGAGTGATCGTGGCCTTGCCCACCGAGAGGCGGAACGGCGCGCCGGCCAGCAGTTCGGGCGCATCCTCCGGCCGGAGGTTCGTGAGCAGATTGCCGAAACGGTCGGCCCGGAGAACGACCCCGGCGATCCGGCCCTGGGCGATGGCTGGTTTCGGCAGGGAAAAACGTTCGTAGTCGCCGACTTCGGAACCGAAGCTTTCCGGCTGGCCGTTGCGCGCGAGCCAAGCCGCCGAAGGAGCAAAAATATCGCGGCCATGAAATGTGCGGCTGACGGGCTGCAGGAAATAGTGTTCGGCGGTGATATGCCAGGCGCGGATCTCCGGCTCGCGGTCGAAAACGAGCGAGAGAACGCCGTTATCGGGAGCCACGAAATAATGCGACCCGGCGCTGACGAGCAGAGGACGGCGGGAGCTGCCGACGCCGGGATCGACGACGACCACGTGGATAGTTCGCGCGGGCCAATACCGGTAAAAGTTGGCCACGGTGAGCGCGCCGTCGAGCCGGTCGAAGGAACCGACGTGATGAGTGATGTCGTGGACGCGCGCCTCCGGCTCGATCGAGGCGATCACGCCCTTCATCGCGCCGACCAGGTGATCGGAAACGCCGAAATCCGTGGTGAGCGTGATCAGCGGCGGCGTCACGGCTTCCCCATCGGCTTCATGGTGCTTGGCGGCGGTGCGTAGGTTTTGCGCAGCCGCTCGAGAAACTTCTTGAGCTGGCTGTCGGGCGTCTTCTTCTCCTCGAGCACGACGTAGAGGTAGGCGTCGACGACCGGAATCCGATCGTTACCGGAGTCGAGATAGAATTCGTCCACTTCGAGCACGATCTGATTGAAGGAAACACCGCCCACGGTCAGCCGCTCGGCGGTGCCGACGAGGGTTTGCTGAGCCTCTTTGGGCATGGCATTCCAATTCTCGCGCACCGAAAAAACAATGCCTTGCTCGATTCCAACGATCATCGAAACTTTCGCGTCGTCGCCGAGCGCCATCCAGGCCCAGCCGTTCCTCCACCCATACGGCCTCCCCCCCACCTTGCCTACGGATTGGAGCGGATGGCCGTTCAAGCCCGTGCCGGCCGGAGCAGCGGGCGCCACGGGCGCAGCGGGCGCCTGCGAACTTTTTTGGCCCGCCCGTGCGGCCGGCGCAAGGGCCGCCGCGAGAACGGCCACGATGATTGCACGCAGGAAATTCATAGTCGCCTCCGGCGGACGGTTGTGAATCAAAATCCTTCCTCGATGAGCCGCGCGAGAGTCAAACGTTCGGCTTGGCTGGCCGCGGGTTCGGCGCGCGCTTCGATCAAGCGCTCGATGTAACGGGCGAGAACATCGATTTCCAGATTCACCGGATCGCCTTCGCTCCGCGCGCGCAGATTGGTGTGCTCGAACGTGTAGGGGATGATGGCGAAATCGGCCAGCGTGCCCGAACAGGCGGCGATGGTGAGGCTGATCCCGTCGATGGCAAGCGATCCTTTCTCCGCCGCGTAGCGCCCCAGTTCCGGCGCCAGGCGCACGCTGACCCATCCATTTTCACCTTCGCGGCGAATCCGCTCAATGCGTCCGACTCCGTCGACGTGTCCCAAGACAAAATGACCGCCCAGTTCGGCTCCGGCGGTGAGCGGACGCTCGATATTGACCACCGAACCGGCCGGCAGTTCGGCGAAGCTGGTGCGGCGGAGGGTTTCCGGCGACAGATCGGCGGCGAAGGCTTGATTTCGCGCGGCGGCAACCGTGAGGCAGCAGCCGTTTACCGCGATGCTGGCGCCGGCAGACAGCGGCACGGTTCCGGCGCTCTCGACGGCGATTTCGATGCGGCCTCCGGCGCCCGACTGCTCGATCCGCTCGATCCGCCCAACCGTCTCAACGATTCCGGTAAACATCGCGCAGATACCCCTCCAGCAGAATATCAGGTCCCGAGCGGCGCAGCTCGATTCTCGAGATCGCCGCCGGCAGATGGGGCGAGGGCTCGAAAGCGAGGGCGAGCGGCATCCCCGGACGGGCGAGAATCCTCGGCGAGTAGAACAGCAGGACCTTGTCGATCCAATTTCCGGAAAGCAGAGCGCCGTTGACGGCCGCCCCGGCTTCGGCGAGCAGGCTGAGCACCTCGAGACGGCCGAGCGCGGCGAGAACGGCGGCCAGATCGAGCCGGCCGCGGCGCCCGGGAACGCGCAAAACCCGAACGCCCCGCTCGGCCAGCTGGCGCGCCGGCGCGCTCCGGGGCGAGCGGAGCGTGAAAACGAGCAGATCGTCCGCCGCCGAGCGAACCAGTTTCGATCCCAGCGGCAGGCGCAGCCCGGAATCGAGCACGACGCGGAGCAGCGGGCGGCGGCGCGGGCGGCCGCTGCGATCAGTGAGCAGTGGGTCGTCGGCGAGCACGGTGCCGACGCCGGTGAGAACGGCGTCGGAGGCGTGGCGCAATTGTTGAACGCGCCGGCGCGAAATTTCCGAACTGATCCATCGTTCGGCGGGGCTTCCGGCGGCGCGAGGCCGGCGCCCCGCGCCCGGTTCCACAAGCGATATCCGGCCGTCGAGCGTGGCCGCGGCTTTGAGCGTAACCATCGGGCGCCGATGGCGAATCCAGACGGCGAAGGCCTCGTTCAGGCGCCGCGCTTCGGCCTGGCCAGGGCCGACCTGCACTTCGACGCCCGCGCGGCGCAGTTTGCGAAACCCTTTTCCCGCGACCAGCGGGTTCGGGTCGGCCATCGCCGCGACGACGCGGCCGATACCCGCCGCGAGAATCGCGTCCGTGCAAGGACCGGTGCGGCCCCGGTGGCAGCAGGGCTCGAAATTGAGATAGAGAGTGGCGCCGCGGGCGCGCGTTCCCGCGCGTTCGAGTGCGAGGATTTCGGCGTGGCGAACGCCCTCGTACGTGTGGAACCCCTCGCCGACGCTGCGGCCGCCGCGCACGACCACGGCGCCCACCATCGGATTGGGATGCGCGAGAGCCTGGCCCCGGCGCGCCAGCGCCAGCGCCCGGCGCACCCACTGCTGGTCGAATGGATTTTCATCGGGCGGTCGCTCATCGGGCGTGCGGGCGGGGGTCATCGGCGGGCTCAATCGAACAGGGAATCGACGTAAGTAGCGGCGTCGAATGGCACCAGGTCCTCGGCCTTTTCGCCGGTGCCGACATAGCGCACCGGCAAACCCAGCTCGTGCGCGATGGCCACGACGATACCGCCCTTGGCCGTGCCGTCGAGTTTGGTGAGCACGATGCCGGTGACGCCGGCATGGGCCGTGAACTCGCGCGCCTGGGTGAGGCCGTTCTGCCCCGTGGTGGCGTCGAGCACCAGGAGCACTTCATGGGGCGCGCCGGGAACGATCTTTGCGGCGGCGCGCTTCATCTTTTCGAGTTCGGCCATCAGGTTGTGCTTGGTGTGCAGGCGGCCGGCGGTATCGACGATGACAACCTCCACCTGGCGATTCAGAGCCGCCGTCAGCCCGTCGTAGACAACCGCCGCCGGGTCGGCGCCTGTTTTCTGGCGGATGACATCGACGCCGGCGCGGTGGCCCCAGACTTCGAGCTGCTCGATGGCGGCGGCGCGAAACGTGTCGGCGGCGCACAGCAGCGTCGAGCGCCCTTCCTGCTTGAGCCGCCTGGCGAGCTTGCCGATGGTCGTGGTCTTCCCGGTGCCGTTGACGCCGACGACGAAAATAACCTGCGGAGCGGCGCCGTTCGCCCCGTCCGCGGCCGGCGGCCGCAGCATTTCCGCCAGACGCGCTTTCAGCGCGGTTTTGACCTGCGCGGCGTCGCGCAAGTTACCCCGCTCGGCTTGCTCGCGCAAACCGGCCAGCAATTCCTTTGTGGTGCGGACGCCGAGATCGGCCGATAGCAACGACGCCTCGAGCGCGCCGAGCAGTTCCGGATCGACGGCGCGGCCGGGCGAGAGGAGCGGGCCCAGGCGCTCGCCCAGTTGCTCCCGCGTTTTCGCCACCGACTGCTTGAGCCGGTCGAGCAGAGTTGGTTCGGGCTTTCCGAATAGGGTCAGCATGGGATGGGGATGACCGATCGAGTCAGAGATGAATTGTAAAGAACCGGGCCGCGGGAAGCAAAACCGGCGGCAGCGAGAAGCCGGCGTGAGGGAGCGGGGGAATGCGGGACCAGGAAAAGGCGGCGAACGCCAAAACGATCAGCAGCACCAGGCCGCCCCAGCGCAACGGTTTCTGCTCGGAGCGGACCAGCGCGGCGCCGGTGGCGAAAATCTCGGCCACCAGCGCGCAGGCCAGAATCACCGGAAGCGATGTGAGGCCGGGCGGGAAGAAGGTGGGGCGCAGCGAGGGGAAACCGTTCAGCAGGTCGCGCAGGGCCTCTTCGAACAGAAGCATGAAGCCGTAGAGAGGACTGACGAAGGGTTCCGGCCCTTTCTGGCGCAGGCCGAGCCAGAGCGATAGCCAGCAGAGGACGAAGCCGAGCGCGTAGACGAGGGCGATCTGAGAGAACGACGGGAGCCAGGACCCCAGACGCGCCAGAAGGGCGCGCGACGATGCCGAACGCGATTGGGAAGCGGCCGGGGTCATTCTTCCCGGAGTCTCCGCTGCATCAGCTCGCGGATCGCCTCGCGCGGAGCGCGGCCGCCGTAAAGGACCGCCTGCATCTGCTCGGTGATCGGCATTTCGACCTCAGCCCGGCGAGCCAGTTTGAGGGCGGCGCCGGTCGTGCCGACGCCCTCGGCCACCATTCGCATCGATTGCAGGATTTCGACCAGCGGCCGGCCGCGGCCCAGGTCGATGCCCACCGCTCGATTGCGGCTGAGCGCGCCGGTAGCGGTGAGCACCAGATCGCCGATCCCCGACAGGCCCGAAAGCGTGCGGGGCTCGGCGCCGAGCGCGCAGGCCAGGCGGGTGATCTCCGCCGCGCCCCGGGTAATCAGCGCGGCGATGGTGCTGTGCCCGAGCCCGAGTCCCACGCAGATGCCGGCGGCGATGGCAATGATATTCTTGAGCGCCCCGCCCATCTCGACGCCGCACACGTCGTCGCTCACGTAGACGCGAAACGCGGAGCCGGAAAACATCTGCTGAACGCGGCGGGCCAGATCGGGATCGCGCGAGGCGGCAACGACGGCAATCGGATCGCCGCGCGCGACTTCGCGGGCGAACGAGGGACCGGAAAGCACGGCGATGCCCGGGCCGCTCGCGCGGGAAGCGGGCCGCTCGGCCTGGCGCGCCCGAGCCGCCTCCTCGATCACCTGACTCATTCGCGCGAGCCGGACGGGCTCGATTCCCTTGGTCGCGCTGACGACAGGCGGAATCGGGTCTATCCAGGCGAAAGCGGCGCTGTAAATCTCCCGCGCGTGGGCCGAGGGCATGACGCCGACAATGAGCGCCGCACCCGAAACGGCTTCGCGAAGATCGTGCGATATCCCGATGGCGGCCGGTAGCTCGAATCCCGGCAGGTAAGTTTCGTTGGCGCGCTCGGCGCGCATGGCGCTGGCCACTTGAGGATCGTGCACCCAAAGCTGTATTTGGCAGTTGGGGCTGTTGCGGGCGAGCAGCAGCGCGAGCGCCGTGCCCCAGCTCCCTCCTCCGAGAATCGCGATCTTATCCACGGCGGCTTGACCCGCGGAAATGCATTTGTGGTTCGCTGCCCTCGATCAGCCGCTCTAAGTTGGGCCGGTGGCGCCAGAGGATGAGCAGCGCGGCGATAACGGCGGCGATCGAGATATCCTGCGGCGGGTGATGCCCGGGGACGTAGAGCCAGTACATTAACAAAGGAAGCAGCGCGGCCCACAGAATCGAACTGAGCGAGGCGTAACGCCAGATCGCCATCACCACCACCCAGACCAGCAGGTCGGCCAGCGTGGCCATCCAGCCGATCACGAGAAACGCGCCGATCGCCGTCGCTACGCCGCGGCCGCCGCGGCAGCGCAGCCACACGGGAAACAGATGCCCGAGGATGGCGCCGATAGCGGCGAAGGCGAGCGGGGCGGATAGGTCCCCGTTCAGCCGCGTGGCCAGCCAGACGGCGCAGGCGCCCTTGCCGGCATCCAGCCCGAGCGTGGCGAGCCCGGCGCCGAGCCCGAGCGTGCGGGCGACGTTGGTGGCCCCGATGTTGCTGCTGCCCTCCCGGCGAATGTCGTGCCCGCCGAAGAAACGCCCGATCAGATAGCCGAACGGAATCGAGCCCAGCAAATAGCCGGCGCCGAGCATGAGAAAGGAGTTCATGGCAACTCCGGCGCGAAGACGACGCTCGCCAGCCGCGTGTAAATGGATCCGTTTGGCGAAAGCCGGCTTTCATAGAGATGAAATTCGCGCGCCACGGCCCGGCCAAATTCCGGCATGCCGCCTTCGGCGATTGCTCGCCGAAGGTCCCCGCTCTCGGACGGATGCTCGAATCGGGCCAGGGTAATATGCGGCTCGAAGCCGCGCGATTCGGCCGGGATGCCCAGCGGCACGAGCCGGCGCTCGATTTCCGCCGCCAGTTCGCGCAGGGTGGCCGGCGCGTGGACGCCCGCCCAGAGCACGCGGGGCCGGCGGTCGTTGCGGAAGAACCCGATGCCGCGAAATTCCATTTCCATCGGCGCGGGAGCGCGCACCGGCTCCAGGGCTTGGCGGATGGCATCGAGCCGGTCGGGCGGCACCTCGCCGATGAACTTGAGCGTCACGTGCGCGCCCGCGGCCCGGGCCCAGCGCGCCTTGGGCGCGTGACGGCGAAGTTCGAGGGCGAAATCGGCAATGCGGCCGCGGACGTCTTCCGGAATATCGAGCGCGACGAAAAGCCGCACGCTCAGCCTCGCACCGTCAGCGCGCCATCGAGATAGCGGCGCACCATATCGAGCGCCGACTGGGCCGCCAGGCGGCGAATGCGCTCGCGATCGCCGCCGAAATGAAGCAGCCGCTCGTAGGCGCCGGAAGCTTCGGTGAGCGCAATGTGAACGGTGCCCACGCTCTTTGCCGGCGTGGCGCCGCCGGGACCGGCGATACCGGTGATGCCGAGGCCGAGCGTCGCGCCCGAGGAGCGGCGCACCCCTTCCGCCATCGCCACGGCGACTTCGGCGGAAACCGCGCCATGCCGCTCGATCAACGCCTCCGGCACGCCGACCCATGCGGTCTTCATCTGGTTGCTGTAGGAGACGACGCCGCCCCGGAAAAAAAGCGAGCTGCCGGGGACGCTGGTGAGCCGCTCGGAAACCAGACCGCCGGTGCAACTTTCGGCGACGGCGATCGTCGCCCCGGCGCCCTGGAGCCGGCGGGCAACGACCTCGTCGAGCGATTCGCCCTTGGTGGAAAATACCGCCTCTCCCAGGGCCGTAGCGATCCGGCTGGAAAGTTCGTCGAGCAGCAGTTCGCTCCTCGCCGGATCTTCGCTCCAAGCGGTCAGGTGAATTTCGATTCCCCCGGGCGAAGCCAGGATCGTCGTTTCGACCTCCCGATACGGGCCGTAGATGGGCGCGATCCGGTGATCGAGATCGGATTCCGGCATGCCGGCGACGAGCAACTGGCGGTGAATCATGCGGCGCGCCCCGGCGCGGGCCTCGACGAGCGGGCGCACGTGGTCGATGAAAATTTTTTGCAGCTCTTGCGGGGGACCGGGAAGCAGCACCACAGCCCGGGCGCCCAGCTCGAGCCACAATCCCGGGGCGGTGCCGTAGGCGTTGGGGAGGACCAGCGCGCCTTCCGGCGCCATGGCCTGGCGCTCGTTGTTGGGCGGCATAGCGCGGGACAGGCGCGCGAAGCGCTCGCGAATGCCGGCCAGAACCCGTTCGTTCGGGAGCAGGCGGCGGCCCAGCGCTTCGGCCAGGGCGTCGCGAGTCAGATCGTCTTCGGTCGGGCCCAGGCCGCCGCTCGAGATCACCAGGTCGGCCCGTTCGAGCGCCCGCCGAAACGCCTCACTCAGCTCGTTGCGGTCGTCGCCGACCACGCTTTTGCGGATTACCGCGATTCCCAGCCGATTCAGTTGTTCGGTGAGGAAGAGGGAATTGGTGTCCAGACGGAAGGGAGTGAGAAGTTCCGAACCCACCGCAATGATTTCCGCGCGCCTCATTCGCGTAACGGTCCTGGCGCCTTCACGAGCCGGAATCCCCGGCGTCCTCGGCCAGGCGCAGGGCAGCCGCGTTAATGCAGAAGCGCAGGCCCGTTGGCGGAGGCCCGTCCGGGAACAGGTGTCCCAGATGAGCGTCGCAACGGGCGCACTTCACTTCCACGCGGCGCATTCCGTAGGAATCGTCTTCTCGAAGAGTCAATCCCGAAGCTTCGATCGGAGACCAGAAACTGGGCCAGCCGGTGCCCGAATCGAATTTCGTTTGGGAACTGAACAGGGGGGCGGAACAGCAAACGCAACGGTAGGTGCCTTCATCATGGCAATTCCAATAGCGGCCGCTGAAGGCGGGCTCGGTGGCGCCCTGGCGGGCGACCGCATACTCCACCGGACCCAGTTGCGCTTGCCATTCGGCGTCTGTTTTCTGGATTTTGCCTTTCATCGGGCGCTTAGCTGCCGAGCGGCAGGCCGTCGACATCCCAGTCGATCGAGTAGATCGAACTGCTCGACGCCAGGATCGCGCGTCGCGAAAGCAGGGCCAGTCCGACCAGTCCGTAGCCGCTGAGCAAGAGATCCGCGCTCGCGTCCGCGGTCAGGCGTACGACGCCGCGGCGTCCGCCCAACGAGGCCACGACCAGCAGATTCCCCTCGCGGTCGAACGCCATGCCTTGCGGCCTGCCCAGACCGCGAAAAAACACCGAAACCTCGCCCGCATGGCTGATGCGATAGACGCGATCGAAGCTCGACGTGGTCGGGCCGGTGACGAACAACTCGCCGGCGGGACTGAAGGCGAGATGATAGGCGGACATGGAGGGTTCGAGCGTGGCGAAGACCAGGATTTCGCGCTCGGGCGAAATCTTGAAGATCGTGCCGCTGCGGTCGCCGACGTAGAGAGCGCCTTCGCGGTCGAACGCCAGCCCGGTGGCGATGCCCATGCCCTCGATCCATTTATGGACGCGACCGTCGGGTCCGATGCGGTGAATGGTGCCGTCGTTGCGGCAGGAAACGAACAGGGCGCCGGTCCGGTCGAAGGCCAGGCCGGTGGGGTTGGTCAGCTGGGCGGCCAGGGGCTTCACGTCCAGATCGGGGCTGATTTTGTAGAGGGGGACGGCCACTTTTTGTCCGCGCTGGCCGCTGAAGGTGACGTAAATATTGCCTTCGGCGTCGACGGCGGGATTGGCGACCGGGTGCAGATTTTCCGCCACGAGCCGCCCCAGGGCGAAGGGGATGGTATCGCTGCGGCCGCGCCCGGTTTCGATGGAAACTCCCGCGCCGGCATCCTCGGGAACGCGCGCCACGACCAGCTGCTCGCTCCAAAGCAGGATGCTGCCCTGAGCTTGGCCGAAGCGGACGTTGGGCAAGGAGCCGTTGGAGGACTGAAAACCGCTTCCGCGAATAAAAATGTCGCCGCCGGGAATCGCCGCGATGGGTGAAACGCTTTCGATTCGGGGTCCGGTTTCTGGTCGATTCGGCACGCGCTTCCCGCCTTAAAAACCCAGCCTGTGAATCAGCCACAGCGCGATGGCCGCATAGCCACCGGCGACCCAATCATCCGCCATGATGCCCCAGCCACCGGGAAGCCATTCGGCCCGCCGCGCGGGGGAAGGCTTCAGAACATCGAATCCGCGAAAAAGTATAAAACCCAGCATCAAAGATTTCCAGTTCAGCGCCGCAAGACCCGTGAGAAATCCGGAGAAAGCGATCAATTGACCCGAGACCTCGTCGATGACCACCGACGAGGGATCCTTATGTCCCATGTACGCGGCGGCGCGCGAGGCGGCCCAGACACCGACGACGGCGACGGCCACATTCACGATGAAGTAGGTAGCGATAAAACCGCGGGAGAGCGGCCCGGCGGCGCCGCCGGCGGCAGCCCGCGCGATCAGCCAGCCAACACCCACACCGACCAGCGAGCCGAACGTTCCCGGAACCAGCGGCAGGCGCCCGGCGCCAAAGACGGTCGCCAGCGCCAGGGCCAGACGCGGTTTCGCCAATCGATTTTCAGAGTTCATTGCCATTTCCATGCCCGGGGATGCCGGTCTGTCCGGATGGGGCGCCGAAACCGCGAATTCTTCCCCGTCCATCTAGCCGAGGACCCGCAAAGCCCCGGCGCCGATGACGGGCGTGGGAACGGGCCGCGGGGCGTCGAGAAATTCCATTACGCGGGCGACCAGATCGTAGTCGGTCGATTGGGTGATGCGGACGCGCGCCAGCCGGCCGGGCCGGGGCTCGGAACCATCGGGGAATTCGGTCAGGTAGACCTTGCCGTCGATGTCCGGGGCCATTCCTTCGAGCCGGCCTTCCCAGAGCCCTCCGGCCTCGCGCGAGGGTCCGTCGAGCAGAACGACGGACTCCCGCCCGACGCGGGCGCGGAGTCTGCCGGCGCTGATCCCGCGCTGAAGCGCCATCAGCGACTCGCGGCGGCGGGCGATGGTCTCCCGGTCGACTTTCCCGTCGAGCGCACTGCTGGCCGCGGCATCTTCGTCGGAATAGCCGAAGACGCCGAGCCAATCGAACTGGGCCGCGCGAACGAAATCGCGCAGCTCGCGGAAATCGGCTTCGCTCTCGCCCGGGAAACCGACGATGAACGTCGTTCGAAGCGAGACGCCGGGAATCGTTCGCCGGATTCGCTCGATTAAATCGAGGAACGCGCCGGCGTGCGAGCCGCGCTTCATGCGGCGAAGCACGTTGCGGCTGGCATGCTGGAGCGGAATATCGAGATAGCGAACCAGCTTGGGACGGGCGGCGATCGTTTCGAGCAGCCGGGAAGTGATGCGGTTGGGATAGCAATAGAGGAAACGCACCCAGGAGATTTCCTCGACCTCCGCCAAGCGCTCGAGCAAGGCTGGCAAACCGTCACTGACACCGAGATCGATGCCGTAGGCGGTCGTATCCTGGCCCACCAGCGTGATTTCGCGAACGCCGGCTCCGGCCAGGGAAACGGCTTCGGCAGCCACCGATTCCGGCCGGCGGCTGCGGAAGCGTCCGCGCAGCTGCGGAATGATGCAGAAGGAACAGGGATGATCGCATCCCTCGTTGATTTTGACGTAAGCGGTATGGCGCGCCGTGGCGCGAAGGCGCGGCGTCTGGTCGTGATAGAGGTAATCGGGCAGGCGGGAAGTTGACGCGTGACCGGTAACGAGTTCACCGCGAACGGCTTGCAGGATATTTTCCACCTCGCCGGTGCCGATCACCGCGTCGACTTCGGGAATCTGCTCGCGGATTTCGTGGCGATAGCGCTCGACCAGGCAGCCGGCGACGATCAGACGGCGCGCGCGCCCGCTTTTTTTCAGCTCCGCCATCTCGAGAATCGTCGCAATGGACTCTTCCTGCGCCGGAGCGATGAAGCTGCAAGTATTGACGACGAGGACATCGGCTTCTTCGGCGTTGGAAGTGATTTCGTAGCCGTCAGCGCGCAAAAACCCCAGCATCACCTCGCTATCGACGAGGTTCTTCGGGCAACCCAGGCTGATGAATCCTACTTTTGGCATCGAAATCGGCGCCGCTAAGCGCTCGGGAAGCGCACGGCAGTCAACGTTCAGTATACCAGTCAACGGGAAGCGGACGGCAGGCTCATGGCCGCCGGCTTGGCGATTTGCCCGGGGCGATCGTTGCCAGAGCGGCCGCGGCGATTTTGCGCGAGGCGCTCGAGATCGCCATTTTCGGAACCCGGTCGAGAGCGATCACCCGTCCGGGCGCGGCCGCGGGCAGCTTCTCGACGTGAAGCAGCCAGGGCTCGATCGTGATTTGGCGAAACGTAACGGTGTGGCGCAGCTTCCCAAGCGGCTGCAAGCCTCGCGCGCAGAGACCAAATTTAGCGGCCAGGTAGCGCCGGAGCTCGGCGGCGGAATCGCCCTCCGCACCAACGGCGGGGAATTGCCACATTCGCGAAAAAAGCGGCCCGAGATCGGCGGCGTCCGATTTTGCCGTGCGGGTCAGCAGCGTATTCCCCTGGCGATCGACCAGTACGGCCGCGGCCAGGCGCAGACGCACGGGCGCCGGCTTGGGGCGGCGCTCGGGCAAGCGATCGACTATGCCCAGGCGGAAGGCCAGGCAACCGCTTCGCACCGGGCAGGTGTCGCAGCGGGCGCGGCGCGGCATGCAGACAGTCGCGCCCAGTTCCATCATCGCCTGATTCCAATCGCCAGGGGCATCAGGGGGGAGCCAGCGGTCGGCGACGGTCTGAAGGCGCTTCCACCTGGCCGGCTCGCGCAAATCGCCTTCGATCGCCTCGCGGCGGGCGATGACGCGGGCAACGTTGCCATCGAGCACGGCAAGCGGTTGGCCGTAGGCAATACTGAGAACGGCGCGGGCAATGTAGCGGCCGACTCCGGGCAGGGCAAGCGCCGCATCGATCTCTATGGGGAAGCGGCTGCGATGATTTTGAACGGCGATTTGAGCGGCCCGGTGGAGGTTGCGCGCGCGGCTGTAGTAGCCGAGGCCGGACCATGCCCGCAAAACGCTTTCGTGGCGGGCGCGAGCGAGCGCGCCGAGCGAAGGGAAAGCGCGGAGGAAACGGTTGTAATAGGGAAGGACGGCCGCGGCGCGCGTCTGTTGGAGCATCACCTCCGATACCCAGACGCGGTAGGGATCATGAGACCGGCGCCAGGGAAAATCGCGCCGGCTCGCCCGAAACCAGTCGAGAAGGTTTTGTTGGAATTTAGGAAGCGATTTCCCGTCCTGTCCGCGCGCCATGGCTCGCCATTGCACCACGGGCGCGCATTCGCGGCAAGCGGCTAGGGCCGCAGGCCGCTGGAAGAGCCGGAGCAGCCATGCCCCCCGGCGTGCGATTTGTAGGAAGCGTCCGGTGAGCCTAAGATTTTTAATATGGGTCGCCGAAGGGGACTTTCGCTGGCATCGGCGGCCGTGCTGTGCGGCCTGCTCCTTCCTATAATTGTGCGCGCACAAGCGCCCCGGATACCACGGCGATGCCAAGCGCCGCCCAAAAGAAAACCCGAAACGAAACTCTCCATCGACAGCTTGCAGCTCGAAGGCGCGGAACTTCCGCCCGGCGTGAGCCAAGCGCGGTTCGCTTCCCGGCTCGAGCAGCGTGCTCGATCCGGGGAGAGCAGGTGGCTCGGCCGGGTCCGGGATGCGGCAAGGGCAGAGTGGCGCGATCGCGGTTACTTCCAAACGGTGGTGGACGTTCAGCCGCTCGAGGATCGCGTCCAGGGAGGCGTAAGGCACGTTTCCCTTCGAATCCGCATCGATACGGGCCCGCAGTATCGAATCGCGGAAGTCAGAATTCTGAACGTCAATCCCGGCGGGAAGCTGGTATTTCCCAGCGAGCGGTTGCGCCATCTGATCCCGCTCGGTCCAGGGGATATAGTGAACGTGGAAAAGGCCGGGCAGGGTGTCGAAGCGATCGACCAGCTGTATGCTTCGCGCGGATACATCGATCTTCAAGCCACACCGGATTTTCAGATCGACGGCCAACAGAACCGGATTTCTCTTTTCGTGATGCTGGATCAGGGCCAGCAATACCGCGTGGGAAAGATCGTGGCTCTCGGATTCGGCCCTGCGGGCCTCTCGATGCTGAAATCGAAGATCAAGTCCGGCGATATTTTCGACTGGAACGCTGTGCGCGATTTCTACAGCGGGTACCAGTGGCTTATGCCCGCCCGCGCATCGGTTTCCGACGACCGTGTTACCAAAAACGCAAAAACCGGCACGGTCGATCTGCTGCTGGATTTCCGCGCATGCCCGAAACCCGCCGGGCCGCTCTCGCCAGCCGAATCGGCAGGCCGCCACCAAACCATCGCGCAGCCGAAGAACCAGTTGCGGACGGCAGAGCCCTTCGATTGATAATTGCTTCCCCGGCTGTTATAAACGGGATCAGCGTGGGCGATTAGCTCAGTGGTTAGAGCGCTCCCCTCACACGGGAGAGGTCCAAGGTTCAAGTCCTTGATCGCCCACCATGCCCCCATCCCCTGCATCTTTCCTCGCCGATGCGACGGGCGTGAATCGGAGTGGTGAAACGATGAATACATTTCTGCGCTATCTCGAATTTCTTTCGCTGGGAATCTGGGTGGGAGCCATTGTCTATATGGCTTTCGTCGTCGCGCCGGCGGCCTTTATGACCCTGCCCAGCATGGATCAGGCCGGATCGCTGGTCGGCGTGGTGCTGACGCGGCTGCACTGGCTCGGGGTGATCTCGGGAGTGGTGTATCTGGGGGCGGCGGCCGCGCGGGGGCGCTCGCTAGGCGCGCTGGGACGGCCGGGCGCGCTGGCCGTGATCGCGATGATCGTGCTGACGCTCATCTCGCAGCAGGTGGTGATGAAAAAAATGTCCAGGCTAGGTAATGAGATGGGCTCGATCGAGCGGACGCCGGCGACCAATCCCCTGCGCCGGCAGTTCGACCATCTGCACGTTGTTTCCGTGAGGATCGAAGGAGCGGTGCTGCTCTTGGGCCTGGCGGCGATTTTCTTTACCGTGCGCGAACTGCCCCACTGATGTTGCGTAACGGCGGCGCTCGCCGAAAGCCTGCCATGGCCCGAGCCGGGATTGCCGCAGACCAGGTTTCGGCAGGCATTGCTCGGCGATGGCCGTGTTCCTACGGGCGAATCCGGTTCCAGGCAGTCCGCCAGTTGCCTGCGCAGTTCGGTCAGGGATCACTTCTAGTGGACTTCGGGGATGCCATAGGCCCGGCCTGTTCCGCCGAGCCAGCGGCGGGCGTCGGGGCAAGGGCGGCACTCACCTTGGGCGGGAGCTTATCGGCCTTGCGCAGGAGCAGGGATACCTTCCACATCTGCTGATAGGTCAGCGAGGCTCCGAAGCTTGGCATGCCGGTGAGGCGGATACCGTTCCGCACTTTCCAGTAGGTGATGCCCGGCGGGTCGTCGGTAACCATCCCTCTGGGCGTAAACAGCTGCGGGGCATGAGGATACATTCCATGGCCCTCTTCGGAGGATTTGGAATTCGGCAGGCCGTGGCAGAACGCGCAGTTCTTCTTGTAGATCATGGCGCCGGCCAGCAGGTTTTCCGGCGTAGCCGGAATCTGCGGCGGAGCCGCTTTGGGCGCTTCTCTGCGTATCCGCGCATGCAAGTCCGCGCCGGCGAAGAATTTTTCGAACGGCATCGGCGCTGCCGTTGCGGCAGCCGGCGCCATCCCTGTAGTGAAATAGAAAAAGGCGCCGCCTGCCACGAGCAAGATGCCCACAACGACTCCCAGGAGAAAACGTCCCATTATTATTTTCCTCGCTTTTTTCTACGAGCTTTTCTGCAAACCGCGATCGATCGGTGGACTACTGATGATGGTTCCAGTTAAAAAATATAACAAAACGATAAGACGCATGGGAAACGGAATCGGTTTCCCGGTCGGCCGCGGAGGCCCGAAGAAACAGCGTTGCGCGATGCGTCCGAACCCTTCCGGCGCCGGCTTGGCGGGGCGGGACCGGCCCCAACGCGAGCCGTCCCAGCCAGCTGGAATGGAGGCGCCCCAAAAAGCGCTCCAACGGAGGCGATTGGACGTATACTGCTTCGCAGCCGGGAGGTCAAAATGGAAATCCCGATTGAAGAAGTCCGTTCCGAGAAGCCTGAGAATCAACTCCCCCCAAAAACGATTGCAGACAAGATCAAGAAGAATCTCTTTATCGTCGAGGTGCCGTCCTACGGCAACAAGGTCTTTTATTCGCTCGGCTTTCTCGCGCTCACCTGTCTCGCAACCCTGATTCTATCCGGCATCGTAATGGTTTTCTTCGCCCCGACATGGTGGCTCACCAGTTCCTGGGGGGTATTCTTCCGCAGCATCCACCTCTGGGCGGCGCAGGCGTTCATCGCCATCATTATTCTCCATGCGCTCGTTGTGTTCTCCACGAGCGGATTCAAGGCTCCCCGGCGGCTCACCTGGATGCTGGGCGCCGCGGTTTTCACTCTTGCGCTCGGGGAAGCGGAGTTCGGCTACGGCCTTCGAGGTGATTTTTCTTCCCAGTACCGGCCGCTCCAGGCCGCCGATTTCTTCAACGGCGCCTTTCTGGGGAAACTCGTCAACACCCTGAACTTCTCTCAGATCTATGGAATGCACATCATTGACGTCCCGCTCGCCATTGCCGCGCTCGTATTCTTCCACTACCTTCTGGTGAAAGTTCGCGGCATTGCGAAGCCCTATCGCTCCGACATCAAACCCGCGATGGTTCCGGCGGACCACAGGAAACTTTTCATCCGTGGCGGCGTTCTCGTTGCGTTGATCATCCTATTTGCCTACATTTCCCCTTCTCCGTTCATCCCTCCCGCCAAGATCGAGCAGATTGCCAAGGACGATCCATCCCTGCTGGCCCAAACGCTCATGAAGGAATTCACCAAAACGTCGGACACGGCGACCTATCTCGATTCGATAGATCCCTACACGTATGACACGCGCAAAGTGTATGTCTCGGTCCCGTACGAACAGTATGTGGCGGCAAGCCATGCCACCGATGATCTGGCGGCGTTTAACGCGGAGACGTCCGACGCCCAGAAAACCAGCATCGGTCAAGCCAACGCTTACTTCGGCAAGGGCGGCGAAATATCCTCCCAGCCGAATGCCAATCCTCTGATTCCCGCGGTGAGTTCTCTGGTCGTGATGGCAAAAAGCGGTCTATATGAGGCCGTGGTGGACGCCGAAAACAAGAATCTGAATCCGACCTATTCCTTGAGGCTCTTGGATGATACCGGCGTTCTGGACGCTGAGGCGACCCGCCTGCACATCTCGACCGAGCAATGGGGCATGATGCGTCCGGAAAGAGGCGTTTTACCGCCCGGCGCCTGGTGGCTCGCGCCGCTGGGATTCTTAAGCAATGTGGCACTCGCCAACGACCCCAACGCCGACCGAGATGGCGCGGCGATCCTCGGTTTTTTGGCCCTGCTCTTGATCGTGTTTCCTTACATACCCTATCTGAATCGGATACCGGAAAAGCTGCACATTGCCGAGATCATCTGGAAAAGATGATCGGACAGGGTGCATCCGGCGTGCGTGCAGGGAATTCGCGCCAGCCCGCGTGACGGTCAAGACCGGCCAACACCCTACGGCAAAGTTTCCGATTCCAGGACAACGACCGGTTGATAGATGCGCGGCACGACGGGCTGCGCGACGGCGATCAGCTTTTCCTGGTGATTGAAGACGCGCACCCGCGCCGGCTTCCAGCGGTCGGCGTCGAGCTGGGCGGGGAGCAATTCGCCGGTCCGAGCGGCGCTGGGCTGCACTTGGGAGTCGGGAACGGTGAAACGGCCGCCGTGCCGGATGCGCCGCTCGACGACCGGGAGCACACGGACCCGCGGCAAATCGGCGAGCAAGCCCTCGAGCGGTATGACGTGCTCCGCCAGGCGTCCGGCGGCGTGCGCGGCCGCCACGCTCTCGAGCGAGAGCGCATGATCGAGAGTGAATTCGCCTACGGCCGTGCGGATGATTTCCGAAACGTGAGCGCCGGGGCCGAGCGCGCGGCCCATTTCGTGAGCGATCGAGCGCACGTAGGTGCCGGGGCCGCACTCGATCGAGAAACGGGCCGAGCACCCTTCGATTCCCAGCAGGCGCAGCTCGTAGACATCGACTTCGACCGGCTTCAGTTCGACCGGCTTGTTCTTGCGGGCCAGTTCGTGCGCCCGGCGGCCGTTAATTTTCTTGGCCGAATAGGGCGGCGGGGTCTGCTCGATGCGGCCGATCAGAGGCGCGGCCAGCGCGTGCAGGATCTCGGGGGTGAGCGGCGGAGCGGCATCGGGAGAAAGCGCGGCCCCGGCGGCGTCGTAGGTGTCGGTGGCGAAGCCGAACCGCACGGTGCACAGGTAGCGTTTGCGGCGGCCCGAATAGAATTGCGCCAGGCGCGTGGCGCGGCCCAGCACCAGGACCAGCACGCCCGTGGCGATCGGGTCGAGCGTCCCGAGATGGCCGATGCGCCGGAAACCGACCAGCCTTCGCATGGCGTCGACGACGTCATGGGACGTACGCCCGGGAGGCTTGTCGACGACCAGCGCGCCTTCGAGCGCAGGGATTACGGTTGGCTTCGACATATTCGGATCTGGTGTCCGCCCGGAGGCGCAAGCCCTTGCCGGCGAGCCGGCGCGGCTTCCGCTCAGCGCTCGGGCGGCCTCTTCTCCTGGCGCAGCAGTTCTTCGATGTGAGCGCCGTATTCGGCCGAACGGTCGAGCACGAACTCGAGCCGGGGACTGCGCCGGAGCTGGAGCCGCTCGGTCAGTTCGAAGCGAACGAAACCGGTGGCGGCTTCGAGGGCCTTGATAGCCGCGGCGCGTTCCGCCTCGCCGGCCTGAACGGCGACGAAAACTCTCGCTTGGCGCTGATCGGGGCTCAGCCGTACTTCGCTGACGAGAATCGTCGGAGTGAGCCGCGGGTCCTTCAGATCGCCGGCGAGCATCACCTCGATTTCCTTACGGATATCCTCGACAAGCCGCTCGCGATGGTGTCCAGACATAGCATCCTCGGCGAGGGTCGCTAAAAGAGCTCGGTTTCGTGACCGATCAGGCCGCGGCCCAAAACACGCTCGGACTCCTCCAGTGCCGCCTGCAGGGCTTTTTCCAGGTAACCGGCGTCGGCCGAAATCGCGACGATGCCGACCACGGCGCTCTGCCAGGTGTCCTGGCCATCGAGTTCGGCGACCGAGACGTTGAACCGGTGACGGAGCCGGTCCTTCAGGCTGCGCATCACCTGCCGTTTATCCTTCAGCGAGCGCGACTCGGGGAGATGGATTTCCAGCGTCAGGCAGCCGATCGGCATCTCGACCTCGCGGCGTCTACGCGGTGGCCTGTGCGAAGGCGATTTTCTCGACGGTGAAGCATTCCAGAACGTCGCCTGGCTTCACGTCATTGAAATTCGATACGCCCAGGCCGCACTCGAAGCCGGCGCGAACCTCGTTCACATCTTCCTTGAACCGGCGCAGGGAATGCACTTTGCCGGAGTAAATCACCGCACCGTCGCGGACCACGCGGACGTCGGCGTCGCGCCGGATTACTCCGTCGAGCACGCGGCAGCCCGCGATCGTGCCCACGCCCTTGATCCGGAACGTATCGCGGATCTCGGCCCGGCCCAGAACGGTCTCCTTCAGGACCGGCTCGAGCAAGCCCGTCATCAGTTTCTTCATATCGTCGGTCAGTTCGTAGATCACCGTGTAGGAACGGATTTCCACGTTTTCGCGCTGGGCCAGCTCGATGGCCTTGCGGTCGGGCCGGACGTTGAAGGCGACGATGAGGGCCTTGGAAGCCGTTGCCAGGAGAACGTCGGATTCGGAAACCGCGCCGACCGACGAGTGGATAATATCGAGCTTGACCTGGTCGGTGGAAAGTTTCGGAAGCATCTCGGCCAGAACTTCCACCGATCCCTGCACGTCCGCCTTGACGACGATCGGCAACTCCTTGACTTCGCCGGCGAGAAGCTGTTCCTGGAGCTGATCGAGGGTGAGCCGGGCGCCGGCGGTGCGGGCGAGTGAGGCCTCGCGCCGCTTCGAGGTCCGGTAATCGGAAATATGGCGAGCCTTGGCCTCGTCGGCCACCAGGAGGCGGTCGCCCGCTTCCGGGACGCCCTGCAGGCCCAGGATTTCCACCGGCGTCGAGGGCTCCGCGCGTTTGACCGGCTGGCCGTGCTCGTCATACATCGCGCGTATTTTTCCGTAGACGGCGCCGCAGATGAAGGAATCGCCGGTATGCAAGGTGCCGTTTTGCACGAGCACGGTGGCGACCGGTCCGCGTCCCTTGTCGATCCGGGATTCCAGAACGACGCCGGAGGCCGATGCGTCCGGATTCGCCTTGAGTTCGCGCAGTTCGCCGACCAGGGCGATCATTTCGAGCAGTTTGTCGACGTTCTGGCCGGTTTTGGCGGAGACTTCGACGAATACCGTATCGCCGCCCCATTCCTCGGGCACCAGGTTGAGTTCGCCCAGCTGGCGCTTGACGCGCTCGGGTTGGGCGTCCGGCTTGTCGACTTTGTTGACGGCGACGACGATGGGGACCTTGGCGGCGCGCGCGTGGTCGATGGCCTCGCGCGTCTGCGGCATCACACCGTCGTCAGCGGCAACGACCAGCACGACGATGTCGGTGACTCCGGCGCCGCGCGACCGCATGCGGGTAAAGGCCTCGTGGCCGGGCGTGTCGATGAATACCACGCGCTTTCCGTCCAGGTGAACCTGATAGGCGCCGATGTGCTGGGTGATGCCGCCCGCTTCGCCGGCCGCCACTTTGGTCTGGCGAATCGCGTCGAGCAGGCTAGTCTTGCCGTGATCGACGTGGCCCATTACGGTGACGACCGGGGCGCGCGGTTTGAGAGCCTCGGGCTTTTGCTCCTGAACTTCCTCTTCGACGATCTGGTCTTCGAAGGGTATGGCTTTCACGGTGGCGTTGAACTGGCCGGCGAGTTTGGTGGCGGCGGGCACATCGAGCACCTGATTGATTGTGGCGAAAATCCCGCCCTCCACCAGCTCCTTCAGCAAATCCTTCGTCCGCAGATCGAGCTTCTGGGCAAGCTCCCGTACGGTCACCCCTTCGGTGATCGTGATTTCGCGAGGTTCGCGCAGGATCACCGGGCGCTCGACCGGAGCGACGCGACGCGTGGTTTCCGGAGCGCGCGTCCGGACCGGATGCAGCTTCCGTTCCCCCTCTTCGAATCTCTTATCAACCAGCGGCCGCGTTCGCTGATCCGGCTTGCGTACGTAGATCGGTTTGCCCGGCTCGGGTTTCGGCGGCAAGTTGGTCGGCAAGCGGCCGGCAGGTCCACCCAGGTGCCGGATGGGCCGCGAACCGGGAGGGCCGCCTTCTACGCGCCGACCCGGACCGGAAGGACGGGGCCCGGAAGGAGCGGAACGGCCGGGAAACTGCGACGGGCGCGCCCCGGGAGGCGCCGGCCGCATGCCAGGCCCCGAAGGCCTTTGTGAAGTGGGCGCAGCGGCAGAGGGCCGCGTACCGGTTGGATGAACGGGGCGCGGCGGCGCTGTCGCCGGCCTGCTGACAAGAGGTTGACCGGTGATTGGCTTCGCTGGCGCCGGTGGAACTGCCGGCGGCCGCGCGGGCGTAGCGGAAGCGGTTGGCCGGGGCGCCGCGGGCTCCGCGGGCACGTGGGGCGGATGAATAGCCGGCGGCGCTGGTGGTACTGACACGGACTGGGCCGCGGGCGCCGTCGGAGGCGCCAAGGGTGATTCTGGCGAGGCTGCCGGATGCGCCGGCGGGGCGGGCGCGGGAGCGGGAGCAGCGGCCGGTCGCGCCGGTTCGCGCGTTTTTCTTTCGGCTTCCGCGGCAGCCTTCGCGCTCGCTTCCTCGGCACGGGCAAGACGCTCGAAGTGCTGACGCACCTTATCCGCAGCGGCATCGTCAATGGAGCTGGAGTGAGTCTTCTTTTCCGTGACGCCAAGCCGGGGAAGCAACTCGACAATCACCTTCGCTTTGACTTCCAGTTCCCGGGCCAGTTCATTGATGCGGATTTGATGATCCGTTTCGCTCACCCTTTATACCTTCTCATCATTGTAAGATCCCGATGCCTGTCCGGATTCGCCGCTTGCCGGAGTCTCCGCCTCGGACGGAACGGCGGCCTCGGCGGCGGGCTCGGCCACGGGCTCGACTTCGGGTGGCTGGGCGACGACATCGGCCGGTTCCGCGGGGGGTACATCCTCCGGCTCCAAATCCGGATCGGCGGTTTCTTCCTGCTCGGGCGCGGCCGGTTCGGTCAAGGAGGCTCCGGATTCGAGCCTCTCGAAATAGTTTGCGACGGCGGCGCGAATCTTCTCCACCATTTTTTCGCCGATCCCCGGAATTTCCATGAGCTGTTCGGGCGTCATATCCGCGAGGCGCTCGATGGAGCTGATTCCGTGCGCCTGCAGACGCTCAATGGTCTTGGGACCGACGCCAGCTAGCTCCTCGAGAGAGGTCAAGGGAGTCGTCAGCGCGGTCATCTGCTGCTCGATCTCGCGGCGTTTCTCTTCCTCGCTCTTGATGTCGATATTCCAGCCGATCAGTTTGCTGGCGAGCCGCACGTTCTGGCCCTTCTTACCGATGGCGAGCGAGAGCTGGGTATCCTCGACGATGACTTCCAGACGCTTCTCCTCGGGGTCGACGATTTGCACGCGGGAGACCTTGGCCGGGCTGAGGGACTTGAGGGCAAAGCTGACGGTGTCCTCGGAAAAAGGGATGATATCGATCTTTTCCCCGCGCAGCTCGCGGATGATGGACTGCACCCGCATGCCTTTCATGCCGACGCAGGCCCCGACCGGGTCGACGTCCTTATCGCGGCTCTCGACGGCGATCTTGGTCCGTTCGCCGGCCTCGCGCGCGGCGGCGCGAATCCGAACCGTCCCGTCGTAGATTTCCGGCACTTCCATCTCGAACAAACGCTGCACCAGCACGGGGTCGGCGCGGGAGACGACGATTTGGGGGCCGCGGCCGGCGCGCTCGACCGCCTTGATGACCACGCGCAGACGGTCGCCCATGTTGTAGGTTTCGGCCCGCGATTGTTCGCGGCGAGGCATACGCGCCTCGGTTCGCCCCAGTTCGACGATGACCTCGGGCCCTTCCATGCGCTTGACGATGCAGTTGACCAGTTCGCCGACCCGGCCATTGAATTCGTTGAAAACGGTGTCGCGCTCGGCCTCGCGCACTTTCTGCAGGATCACCTGTTTGGCGGTTTGCGCGGCGATTCGGCCCAAGTGTTCGGTGGGCCTGGGGATGAGAACTTCTCCCCCCACCTCCACGGAGGGATCGTGACGGCGCGCATCATCGAGCGACATCTCGCGCAGGGGGTCGGCAACCGACTCAGCCACCAGGCGCACGGCGAACACGTCCACCTGACCGCTCTCGGGATTGTAGCGGCCACGCATATCCTCTTCGGTCTTATAGTATTTCCGAGCGGCGACCACCATCGCGTCCTCGATAGCGGCCACGATCACCGCGGTATCGATGTGTTTTTCGCGGCTGATCTGCTCAATTGTCTGGTTCAGCAGCGGCGGCATCTCGCTCTCCTACCACTCGACGACCAAATTCGCCTTGCGAATGCGCTCCAAGGGCAAGAGCAACACCCGGCCATCCACCTCGAGCCGGACCATCCCTTCACTCACGCCGGCCAAGCGACCCTCGTAAAACGTCGCGTTCTCAACCGGCTCGGCAAGGCTAATCCGCGCCTTGCGGCCGACGAATCGCTCAAATTCGGCGGGGTTGCGCAGCTTCCGATCGAGTCCCGGCGAACTGACCTCGAGAACGTAGCCGGGCCCAGGCACCAGATCCTCGACGTCGAGGATCACACTGAGTTGCTCGCTGACTCTCTGGCAATCGTCGTGGGTAATTCCCCCCGGCTTGTCGATATAGATTCGCAACAATCGCCGGCGGCCCTGCTTCCACTCGACGTCAACGACTTCAACGCCTACTGAATTCGCCGCCCGCCCGACAGCTTCACGGATACTGACCAGGTCCACGCCTCGTCCGGAGCAACAAAAAAGTGGGCTTTCGCCCACCGAAGAATTCGACAGGTTTCTCGACCAGTATACCGGAGGGGTAGGCTGGCCGCAAGCCACCCCCCCGGCCAGCGGGAAAGTCCACCTGCCCGGCAGTACTGACTACGGCTTGGCTTTGGGCTTGGGAGCGGTGGCGGATTTGACGGAATACGCCTCGTTGTAAAGCTTGACGATAGCGCCGGTAATGTCGACGGAATTGGAGGCAAACAGGACGGGGCTGGCCTGAGCGGAGGTGTCGAGCACTACGCTATAGCCCCTCCGGCTGGCGTAGCGATTGATGATCGGCATCATTTTCTGCCCGATGCTATCGACCGCGTCGGTGCGGGCATCCTGAGTGTCTTCCTGGTATTCCCGCTGTTCGCGCTGGAGGTTGCGGGTCAGCTCCTGATATTGGAGCTGGAGCCGCTGCTTCTCGGAATCGCTCAAGGTATTCTGACCGTCCTGAACGCGCTGCTGGATATCCTGAATTTGTTTGGAGATATCATTGATTTTGCTCTGCCGGGGAGCGAACTTGGCCTGAAGTTCCTGGGCGGTTTGCCTACCCTCTTCGGTGCTGGCTATGGCCGCCTGGATATTGATCACGGCGATCCGGGTGGGGGCGTCTGCGGCCGTCGACCGCGCCGCGCTGGTCTTCGTCTGTGCCCAGGCGGGCCCCGCCATTGCGAGTGCCATACTCAAGACAATCACGTTGCGCAACATAGTCGGATCTCCTTGACTATCCCTATCTGACCGCCTGACCGGGGAATTATAAAATTCCATTCGCCGCAGGTCAAACCGCCCATCAATGACCCAGTGGCACCAGCAGAACCTGATTGTTCGACTGGTCCGCAACGACCGCCACGTTCGTCAGCGGATTGATGGCCACCGACTGTTGCGTAGAGCCATCGACCAGCATGATCGCGCGCACATGGCTGCCACTTGGCGTGATCTCGACGAGCGAAGCCGTATGGCTACCCTTATTCACCGTGACGGCCTCCAGGGCGTTGAAGTTGTACGCGATGGAGGTGGGGTTGATGCCCGTGCCGATGTTCTGCGTAACCTTATTGCTTTGCGGATCAACGATGAGGATCCGATTGCCCGTGCTATCGGCCACCAGGAACACGTCGTTTACCGGGTCCAGAGCGATACCGGTCGGCAGATTCGCCCCCCCAATATGTCCGGAGAGAACGGCGGGCGAGGTCGTGATCCCCGCCTGGAGATCGGCAATGTCGATGGCCGCCGGAGACTGGGTGCTGCAGAGCACCGCGGCGTATTCGATTTGGGGATCGATGGCGACGCCGAGCGGGCCGAGATCGACCGCCAAGCGCGAATACAAGGCGCCTGTCAGCGCGTCAATGAAACTGACGCTATTGGATTGCTCGTTGGCAATGGCCGCAACGCCGGAGTCGGGATCGATATCGACGGCGACCGGTTCCTGCACGGTGCCCGTCGTCGAGGATACCGAGGCGGAGGTAGCCGAAGGGGTGCAGGAGGCTGAGCTGTTGGCCGAGGCTGCGGTGCAGAGATCGACCAGGGAAACCGTGTCGTCACCGCTATTGGCAACCACCGCTTGCCCCGCCCGCGAAAACACGGCGACCCCCAGGGGATCCGACCCGACATCGACGGTTGCCGTGACGGCTCCCGCGGAAAGATCGACCAGGGAAACCGTGTCCGAACCGGAATTCGTGACAACTGCCGTGTTACTGGCCGGATCAATGGCTACCCCAACCGGCGCCGTACCGACGGGAATCGTCTGAATCACCGGGATCTGATAGACGTTCGAGAGCGCGCCATTCGAATCTTGCACATCGAGATTCAGAATTCCCGGCCCGGCGAGGAAAGGGGCGGGGATGGTGAGGTTGAGCTGACGGCTGCTGGACCACTGGACATCCGCGATGGGAAGAGCCGTCCCGTCGATCCGGACCGAGGCCGCCGAATCGAAACCGCCCCCAATGAGCGTTACCGTCTGCGCCGCGCCCGAAGTAAACAGGCGCCCCACGCTCGCCTGGGTCACGGCCAGAGGACGCACCGCCCCCATAGACAACACCGAGGCCGTCCCATCGGCCTGGTTGACCACGACCGCCCGGTCGGTCACGTCATCGAAGGCGACGTCGACGGGGCTGTTGCCGACCGTCAGCGGCGAGCCGATGACTTCCGCGTTGAGCAGATCGACCAACTGAATCGAATTGGTGTTCTGGCCGACCAGCAATCCGACGTTCGTCAGGGGATTCACTGCCGAGGCGACATTGTCGTAGCCAACTGTGCTGTTATTGGCGTTGGTAACGCTGAGCACCGATTCATCCAGGAGACTAAAGATGGTGGCAAAGCTGGAGTTGGGATCGGTCAGCAGAAGCTGGTCCGTGATCGGGTTCAGCGCGATGCCGGTGATGGTGGTCGAAATGGTGAAACTGAAAACCACGTTGAAAGTGGGCTGGGCCGTCACCGGACTGATCACTTCGTGACTCATGTCGATCGCCGAGATGGCGCCTGCTCCGCCGGGCGTGACAATCGCCCAATCCAGGCGCGGCTCGATCGCCACGCGGGGATTTAGCCCCGTGCCCCCCGGGCGCGTACCTCCCTGGGTCACGTCGACGGTGGTGACCGTTGCCGGGTTCTGAGACAAATCGACAACGGTGACCGTATTGGTTTCCTGATTGGCGACCAGAGCGTGACCGGTCAGGGGATTTTCGCCGATCGAGACCGGAACGTAGCCGGCGGGCAGCGGGATCGTTTGCGTTGGATTGACGCCGGTCAGATCGACCAGCGAGAGCGTATTGTCGCCCTGGTTGACGACAATCGCGAGATGGCGAAAGGGATCGATGGCCACGCCGGTCGGTTGATTGCCCACCTTCACGGACGTCGCCGGACAGCTAACGCTCGAGCAATTGGGCACATTGAAGATCGATACGGTGTCGCTACCGCTGTTGGCCACCACGGCGACACCGGTTGCCGGATCGACGGCCACCGCCGAAGGCTGCGGCCCCACGGTAGCGGTCGCCAAGTTCGCCGGCGCGTTCACCGCCGGCGACGGCTCGACCGCCACGTTCACAGCCGATTCCGGCTGCGCTGCTCCGGGATTGGTCAGCGTCAACTGGTATAGGCCTGCCGTCTGCAGCGTTGTCCCCGGAAGCGAAACCGCCATCTGATTCGCATTGTTCAAAGTGGCGCCGACGCTTTGTCCGTTGAAGCTGACCTGGGTGGATGGAGAAAAATAGCCGCCGTCGAGCGTCACCGAAGCGGGCCCGCAGGAGGACGACGGGCATTGGGGCACGCTGACCGGAGAGAACGATACGATTGACGGCCGCACGGGCGCGACCAGCAAGCCGATCGAGTTCGAAACCTGGTTGTTCTGGGCCTCGACGGCGATCTGAACCTTGGTCCCGGTTTGCAGCATGGTCGCGGGCACCTGCGCCCGCAGCAGCGAGGTGCCGAGGAAGATGGTCGGAACCGGCTGGCCGTTCGCCAGGACCGTGCTGGTGGAAAAAAAGTTGGATGTCGATTGCGAATTTACGTAAATCTCCTGCCTGACGGCGCCCTGTGCCGTGGCCGGAGGCGAAATCGAAGCAATGGCGGGAGCTACGGCCGGCATGATGCTGATCTTGACGCTGGCCTGCCGCGTGGTGTCTGCCACCGAAATCGCTGTCAGCGTCACCTGCGTCGTTCCCAGGGTGCTCGCCGGAGCGATATAGGTAATCGTGTTCAGGGAGGCGGCCGGAGCCTGACATGGATTCGAGCCGGGCACGCAGACCTGGCCGACGCTGGAATTGCCGTTGGGCGTCGCGTTCACATCCCAGTTCACCTGGGTATTGGTGGTGCCGGTGACGGCAACCGTGAAGTTGTAGCTTTCGTTCGAGCCGAGCGTGGCCGCCGTGGGGGAAATCTGGAGGCGAACGCCCGAATCCAGCGTGAGATTCGCCGTCGCTGTCGCTTTGGGGTCGGCATTGCTCGTAGCGGTAATCGTCACGGTGTTCGGGCTGACTATCTGCGAGGGAGCGGTATAGAGGCCGCTGGTATCGATCGTGCCGCAGGCGGTGCCGCTGCAACCGGAGCCGGTAATGCTCCAACTTACCGTCGTGTCGCTCGGGCCGGAGACCGTCGCCGAGAACTGCACGGTGCCCCCCAGGATGACGGAGGTTAGCGACGGGGAGACGCTGACGCTGGTGACGGTGCTGGTGCTGCCGCAAGCGGAAAGCAGGCCCGCCAGCAAGGCGGCAAGCATGGCAGAAAGATAGCGCCGGCTCTTCATCGCTGGTTTCCTTCCGGCAAGAACGCTCGAACGGCGGCTGACATGCTCTCCTCCATGATCGTCATCAGAAGGTTCGACTGACGGTAAATCGGATGGTATGGGACGGCTCGAACAGGAACGGCGCGTAATGACCGGGTTCGGTAACCAGAAGATTATCGAGCTGCGGCACGATCTGGGACTGCAACACTTGAGCAGGCAGCGCTGCTTTCGCATTCGCGCTCAGGTAGTAGGCGCCCGAGGGCTCGACGATCGTGTTCGTCAGGCGGTTCACGTTGTAGGCGTAGTAGACGCGGAACGGCGCCTGGATGATCGGCAGCTGAACGACAAACTCGATCCCCGTCGAAGAGTGCAGATGGAAATTCGTATGCGGAGCGAGCGGAATCAGCGAGGGAATCCTGCTGTTCGGAAAATCGGGGTTGGGGAAGTCCTCGCTCAAGCTGGTGAGACTATTGGAATTCAGCGCCAGTTGGTTGCGGCGGAATATGCCGACAATTCCCATGTCGTAGAAGAAGTCCATGCTGAGGTAGTTGCCCACGAGCGGAATCCGATACTCGAAGTTGCCGACCAGCTCGGTATCGCCGCCGGGCCGAGTCGCCACGAAGTGCAAAACCGGAACGCTGATGGTGCGCGGGGTGGGCTGACCGTTGAATCCGAGAACCGTCGGATCGTAGTAGTTGATCGGCGCGGACTCGAGGGTGGGGACGAAGGCCCAGGGCGAGATGTCGTAGTAATCGAACCCGCGAACGCTGTCCTCGCCGCCGGAATAGAGGCGTTCGTAGGGCGGCAGGACCTGATTGCCGAAGCCGGTGGCGAACGACCCCAACAGGTGGAAGGCCAGCACGTTACGATGCTTGTTAATCGGGTGAAAATACTTGAGATCGAAAGTCGGGGTCACCGAATGAACGTTGCCCTGCAACGGGCCGCCTTCGAAAGCCAACCCCACGTAAATCGATTTGCCCCCGGTCGGGTTCAGGGCGCTGTTGACGGTGCTGTAGCTGAACGTGGGGGTAATCTTGCTGGAAACGATCCCGTTGAGCTGGGAGGGTCCGGCGAAACCGCGGAACTGGAGGGCGTCAAAAAGGACCGACGAGGCGGAGCTGAAAGCCGTCAGGCTGGTGCGGGAGTAGGAGTAGGTCACACCCATGCGGGCAAACGGGGACCGGCGGTAGGGCGAGCTGGCGAAAAGGGTGAATCCGCTGCTGTTGATATTGTAGTTCTGGGCGATGTTGCCGGGGATGTTCACCCGTTGCCCGATCAGCAGTGACGTCTCGATCGACTGGTTGTAGCTGTAGCGCGACGAGAATATGGTAAATCCCGTCGAGATGGGCCGGTCGAACATGTACGGCTCGGTGAATCCGAACGTGAACCGGCGATTCAGAGTGCCCGCATCGGCTTCGAAGGTGAGCGTCTCGCCTAGTCCGAGGAAATTGTTGGTCTGGTAGTTGAATCCGATGAAGGTGCCGGTGATGCCGCTGACGCCGCCGGTGAGCCCGATCGATTGCTTGCCCTTTTCCTTGACGTGGAGAAGGATGTCGACGGTCGCCTGCTTGTTATTTCTCTGGATATTGGCGTCGGTGGGTTTGATCTTCTGGAAATAGCCGAGCTGGTTCAGGCGGAGCAGGCTGAGATCCCAGAGGCGAGAATTGAAAAGATCGCCTTCGTTGAGCAGCAGCTCGCGCCGGATCACCTTGTCGCGAGTGGTGGTGTTGCCGGTGAAATTGATGCGGCGCACGTAGTATTGCTTTTCCTGGTCGAAGACAAGGGTGAGATTGATGAGCTTGTGCTTCTCGTCGATGTCGAACTGCGGCGTGGGGGTGAAATTGATGAAGCCCCAGGCGCCGTAGAGTTTCGTGTAGTTGTCGAAGGATTTGCGGACCTTATCGGCGTTGAACAGGTCGCCTTTTTTCAAAGGGAAAATGCTTTTGAGGTAAGGCTGCTTGAAAAAGAGCCCCTTCTCCGGATCCGAGCTGCGGATGAAGAGGTTGCCCATGCGATACTTCGACCCTTCCTCGATCGGGATCGTGATGTTGGTGGCCTTGCCGTGTATGGCCCCGATCCAGGGAATCGGAATCCAGGGAATGCCGAAACGGTGGACGTTGATGGTTTCGAGCTTCGGGTTGTCGCTCACGAAGACGCGGAAATAGCCGTTGTCCTGATAGAGGGCGCGAACCCCGGTTTCGAGATCCTGCTCGAGCTTGTCCTGGTCGTAAGTCTTGCTCATCACCGGGATATTGAACAGGTAGAGCGGAATCGCGTAGGGGCGCGTGTTCTTCATCGACCGGACCAGCCGCGCGTTGCTGAAGGCGTGGTTCCCGACGAACTGAATCTTGCCCACCTTGACCTTGGGGCCCTCGTCGACATGAAAGGTCAAAATGACGGCGTTGACGTCGGGGATCTTCTCATAGGTCGGCCTGATCGTGGCGAACTGGCGGCCGTGAGCGGCCAGCAGCTCTTTGAGCACGACGGTCGCGCGCTCGATATTGGTGGGGTCGAACCGATCCTCGACCGAGAGGTTTACCTTGGCCTTTTGGAAAGCGGTGAGGATGTCGGATTCGCTGACCGACTTATTGCCGACGTAGCGGATGCGGCGGATCACCGGCCGCTCGGTCACGTAGAAGATCACGATCTTGCCGTTCGGATTCTTCGAGTCGGTTTGCACGATCAGCTGAATGTTGGAGAAGTATCCGGTATTCCACAAGGCGTGGAAATCGCGGCGAAGCGCGGCGGGATCGTAGGGATCGCCGGCTCGGCTGAAAATGCGCGCCAGCAGCATATCGCGAGGATAGGTGAGGTTGCCGTAAAACTCGATCCTTTCGATAAAGGGCTTCTGCGATGTCCGGGCAGGCGGCGCCTGGGCGGGATTCTCGAACCCCCGCTGCGCGCGCACCGGCATCGCCGTGCCCAGCCACACGATCAGCGCGGGCAACAGGATGCGGAAAAAAAACTTTTGGCAAGCGGCCGTCGCAGGCCTCAAGGCCGCAAACCCCCTCTAGCATGGCATCTTTGGTGCTGCCAAACACACCGAGGTCCGAATCGGTGCTGTAGGATTCTCAGCGAACCACCGGTGTTGCTTCCACCAGCGGCCGGAAGGCCAGTTCTTCGCCAGCCACATAGGCTTCGATTGTCGCCGGTGGCTGAACGTTGCCCTGAATCAAGGTTTCCGAAAGCGGATCCTCGATATAACGCTGCAAGGCGCGTCGCAACGGACGGGCGCCGTAGCTGCGGTCGCCGCACGTCTTGTCGAGAATCCACCGCCGAGCTTCGGGCGTGAGCGTGATCTGGACTTGGCGGTGTATTAGCGTCTCATTGATCTGGGCGACGAGCAAATCGATGATTTTGAGCAAATCGTCGTCGCCGAGCGGCCCGAACACAATGATCTCGTCGAGCCGGTTCAGAAACTCGGGATTGAACGTCCTGCGCACCTCGCTCATCACCAGGTCGTCCATCCCCTGCTGGCCGACTTCGCGGGCGGCGGACTGGAAGCCCATCGTCTGGCCCTTGTGCAGGAAGCGGGCGCCGATGTTGGACGTCATAATGATGATCGCGTTCCGGAAATCGACGGTGTTGCCCAGGCCGTCGGTGAGCTGGCCATCCTCGAAAACCTGCAACAGGATGTTATAGACGTCCGGGTGCGCCTTTTCGATCTCGTCCAGCAGAATCACCGAATAGGGCGCCCGGCGCACGCGCTCGGTCAATTGCCCGCCCTCCTCATAGCCGACGTAGCCGGGCGGCGCGCCGATCAGCTTGGAAACCGAATGCTTCTCCATGTATTCGGACATGTCGAAACGGACCAAGGCGCGATCGCTTCCGAACAGGAACTCGGCCAGGCGGCGGGCCACTTCCGTTTTGCCCACGCCGGTCGGACCGAGGAAAAGGAAGCAACCCACCGGACGCGCGGGAGATTTCAGGCCGGCCCGGCTGCGGCGGATGGCGCGGGCCAGGGCGGTGATCGCGGCGTCCTGGCTGACGACGCGCTTGTGGAGCTCATCCTCCATGCGAAGCAGTTTCTGCTGCTCGTCTTCCTTGATGGCGGTGACGGCGATGCCGGTCCAGCGGGCCACGACCTCTTCGATGTCCTCTTTGCTGACGCGACCGGTCGAGGAGTCGTCGAGCTTGTACTTGTCGCGAAGCTGGCGCAAGTGTTCTTTTTCCTTGCGCTCCTCCTCGCTATAGTAGCGGGCCTTCTCGAATTCGTGGTTGGCGATGGCCGTTTCCATCCGGTGGTTGATGAATTTGATCCGCCGCTGGACCTCGGCGACATCCTCGGGAAGCATCGCCTGGCGCAACTTGACGCGGGCGCCGGCTTCATCGATCAGGTCGATCGCCTTGTCGGGAAGGAAACGATCGGGGATATAACGGCTGGAAAGATAAACGGCCTGTTTCATCGACTCGTCGTCGTAAGCGACGGCGTGAAATTTCTCGTAGCGGTCGCGAACGCCGAGCAGGACCTGAATGGCCTCCTCTTCGTCCGGCGGGGCCACCTTGACTGACTGGAAGCGGCGCTCAAGCGAGCGATCACGCTCGACCGTCTTGCGGTACTCGCCCGGGGTGGTCGATCCGATGCACTGGATTTCGCCGCGGCTCAGGGCGGGTTTGAGAATATTGGCCGCATCGAGCGAACCCTCGGCCGAACCGGCTCCGACCAGCGTGTGAAGCTCGTCGATGAAGATGATGGCGGTCTGGCTCTCCATCAGCTCCTTCATGATCGTCTTCAGCCGCTCTTCGAACTGGCCGCGGTACTTCGTTCCGGCGACAATTAGGGAAAGATCGAGGGAAAGGATGCGTTTGTCGGCCAGAAAGCGGGGGACATTGCCCTCGGCGATTCGTTCGGCCAGACCTTCGACGATCGCCGTCTTGCCGACGCCCGGCTCGCCGATCAATACGGGGTTGTTCTTCGTGCGGCGGCACAGAATCTGGACGACGCGCTCGAGCTCGCGTTCACGACCGATCAGCGGATCGAGCTGGCCTTCCACAGCTGCTTGAGTCAGATCCCGGCTGAATTCGGAGAGCAAGCTAGTCTCCTTGGCCCGGCTGACGGGCACTTTCTCGGCCGTGCTGCGGGCGACTTCCTCGCGCAGAGTGGAAAGCCGCAGTCCGCGTTCCTGCAACAGCTCGGCTCCGAACGATTTTTCCTCGCGAAGAATTCCCAGCAGCAGGTGCTCGGTGCCGATGTGCTTGTGATTGAGCCGTTCGGCTTCCTCGGCGGCGTAGTTCAGCACCCTCTTGCACTCGGTGCTGAGCGGCACCTCAATGGAAGTGGAAATCCGCTCGCGAATGGTGATGCGGGATTCGATTTCCTGGCGTATGGATTCGATGACGCCGTGGGTGCGCAGAAACCGGTTGGCCAGCGCCTTATCTTCGCGGAGCAGCCCCAGGAGCAAATGCTCCGTCTCGATATAGGGACTGCCGTATTGGGTGGCCTCGTAACGGGCGAAAAAGATCACTCGGCGGGCCTTTTCGGTGTAGCGCTCAAACACGGCTCAGCCTTGCTCCCTCCCGTCGGCTTCCGACAAGCCGGCGATCTGCCCGGGGCCCGCCGCGACTTCAGCGGGAACCAGTAACCCGTGTTCCAGAGCCAGAACCCGATTCGAGCGGCGCGCCAAGGCCGCATTGTGCGTGGCCAGGATGGTGGTCAATCGGCTGGTTCTGTGCAGTTTCTCCATCAAACCGATCACCGCCTCCGCATTCCGCTCGTCCAGCTCACCGGTCGGTTCATCGGCGAGTAGAAGCTCGGGCCGGTTCGCCAAGGCCCGCGCGATGGCCACTCGCTGCCGTTCGCCTCCGGACAATTCCGCCGCCCGCTGCCGGGCCCGGTCGCCGAGCCCCACCTGATCGAGCAGCTCACCCGCCCGGTGGAGGGCTTCCCGTTGCGGACGGCCGTCGAGCAGAAGCGGGGCCGCTACGTTTTCCGCCGCGGTGAAGTCGGCCAGCAAGTGATGGCGCTGCCAAACAAATCCGATCGAGCGGCGGCGGAAGCTGGTCCTCTGCTCTTCACCGAGCGAATAGAGTGCGCGAGACGCGAAGTATACTTGACCGCTTGAGGGCGTGTCTAGCGCGGCCAGCAGTTGCAAAAGAGTGCTCTTTCCCGCACCCGATGGACCAACAATGGCCACCCATTCACCGCGCCCGACCTCGAGATCGACGCCCGCGAGAACCACTCTTTCCGACGCCCCGGCACGGTAGGTTTTCGAGAGCTTCTCGACGCGCAGCAGAGGACCGCTGTTTTCCGCGGTTGCCACTGCGTGGCCTGCCTCTGCGGCGGCTATGACGGTCTCTGGCACTCGTCGAGCCTCTGTCGATTCATTCTAGCACGGGCGCAGCGCACCGCCCGAGCCGACTTGCTGCTAGCTTCCATGGATTCTCATGCACGTCGATGCCCAGAAAACTTGCGGGGCGGAGAGAAATTGCCGCGGTCCTAACCGTTTCCATACACGATCGCCCGGCCGCGCCGCTCCGGGCCGGCGCCCGGTTCACTCGTAGCGAAGGATTTCGACCGGATTCAGGCGCGCCGCCGACCAGGCCGGATAGATGGTTGCCGCAGCGCTCACAGCGAGCGCGAGCGCGCCGATCCAGACGGCATCCATCGCGCTGGTGTGAAACGGGACGTAGGAAATCGAATAGATCTCCGGATCGAGCGGAATCAGGTGCCAGGCATTTGCCGCCCATGCCGTCGAATATCCCACGACGAGTCCGGCGGCCGTTCCCAAGGCGCCAATGAGCAGTCCCTGCAACACAAACACGTTGCGGACCTGGCGCCGGCGCGCCCCCATCGCCATGAACACGGCGATATCCGGGGCGTGATCGACCACCGTCAAGGCCAATGCCACCAGAATGTTCAGACCGGCCACGAAGGTGATCAAGCCGATGAATATGCCCGTCGCCAGCTTCTCCAGGCTGAGCGCCCGAAACAGCGCCCGGTTCTGCTGCATCCAGGTGGTCGCCTTGAATCCCGGCCCGGCTTCTTCGAGCAGCTGGCGCGCCATCGCCGGCGCCTGATCGGGATCGTTCAAACGAACCTCGAGCACGCTCGCCAGGTTGCCGACCCCGGCCAGATTCTGGGCGGCATGCAGCGTCACAAACGCCCAGTTGGCGTCGTAATCGTAGAAGCCGGAATTGAAAATTCCCGTAATGTGAAAACGGCGCGACTGCGGCAGCAAGCCGAACGGCGTCAGGCTGCCCTGCGGGCTGGTGACAGTGAGGTACCCCCCGGCGCGAAGATGGAGGCTCTGCGCCAGAACCTGGCCAATGATGATCGCCGGAATACCGTTCGAATCCGGGGCGAAGCTGGCCGTTCCGGCGACCATATGCTGAAGGACGCGGTCGGAAGCGATTTCGAGCTTCGGATCGACGCCTTTGAGCACGGCGCCCTGCGCCTGGCCTCCGCCGGCAATGAGCACGGTGTTGTAAATCGCGGGAGCCACCGACTCAACTCCGGGAGTTTTGGCGAGCCGGAGGATCAACGGCCGCCAGTTGCGGATTCCATCGAGGTCGGAAGGTTTCAGGTTCACGTGGGCGGTCACTTCAAGCAGGCGGCTGGTCAGGGCCCGGCGAAAGCCGCTGTCCATCGACAAGCCGACTTCGAGCGCGATGACGCCGGCCGCCACGCCAACCAGCGAGAGCCACGTGACCAACCGCAACAAAAGCGGCTTGTAGGGCGAACGCAGGTAGCGCAGGGCAACCCACGATTCGAACGTCATGACTCCTCGTCGCGGCTCGGCTGCATCTTTCGGGCGCCGGCTAACAAGCTAAACCTTTCCTTCCGGCCCGGGGAGCCCTTCCTCGGGAGGCGCGCCCTGCGCCTGCTCTTCCGCCGTCTCTGGCCGCAACAGCGGGAACAGGATCACCTCCCGGATCGAATGCGAATCGGTCAGCAGCATCACCAGGCGGTCGATTCCCACTCCCTCGCCAGCCGTTGGCGGCATGCCGTGCGCGAGCGCTCGGACGTAGTCCATGTCCACTTGGCGCGGCCGTTCGTCGCCGCCCTGCTCGACCTGCGCGCGGAAGCGCGCTTCCTGTTCGCCGGGATCGTTCAGCTCGGAGAAGCCGTTTGCCAATTCCATCCCGTCGATGAACAACTCGAATCGCTCGGCGATCGTGGGGTCATCGGCCCGGCATTTGGACAGAGGCGAGATTTCAGCGGGAAAGTCGCAGATGAATGTTGGCTGGACCAGATGCGGCTCGGCGACGGCCTCGAAAATCTCCGCCACTATTTTGCCTGGCGGATCGTGCCGTTCCGCCAGGCCGCGGTGAATGAGGCTGAATGTTCCGATCGAAACCCCGAGCCGCTGGCGATCCTCGCTTCCGAGCGGCGCCCGGTCGTGGCGGTCACGCAACACGGCAAGGGCACCCTCGAGGAAACTGCCCAGATCGCCCCCGGGGCGCAGATCCTCTTCACGGGGGGGTTCTCCGGCATCCGCCTTGGGCCAGAACCTGCGAACGGCTTGCCGCATCGTGAGGCGCTCGAAAGGCTTGCCGAAATCGATCTCCTTGCCGCCATAGACGATCTTCGTCGACCCGTAAGCCCGCTCGGCCACCTGACGGAACATCTGCTCGGTCAGGTCCATCAATTCATTGTAGTCGCTATAGGCCTGGTAGAACTCGAGCATCGTAAATTCGGGCTGATGAGTCGTATCGACGCCTTCGTTGCGGAAATTCCGGTTGATTTCGTAGACGCGGTCCAGGCCCCCGACGACGAGCCGCTTCAGGTAGAGCTCCGGGGCGATGCGCAGATACAGGTCCAGGTCGAACGTGTTGTGATGCGTGACGAAGGGTCGCGCGGTCGCACCGCCGGCCAGCGTCTGCATCATCGGCGTTTCGACTTCCAGGTAGCCGCGCTCGTCGAAAAATCCGCGCAACTCCCGCACGATCGCCGCGCGGCGCTCGAAGATTTTGCGGACGTCGGGATTGGCCAGCAGGTCCAGATAGCGCCGGCGGTAGCGCATCTCGACGTCGGCCAGACCGTGCCATTTCTCGGGCAGGGGCAGCAGGGATTTGGTCAGCAGCGTCAGGCCCTCCACCCAAACGGTCAGCTCGCCGGTCTTGGTGCGGAACAGGTGACCGCCGACGCCCACAATGTCGCCCAAATCCAGCAGGCGGAATAACTCGAAGGCCCGCTCGCCCACCGCGTCGAGCTTCACGTAGATTTGCAATCGTTCGCCCTGCCCGCCCAGGTGGGCGAATCCCGCCTTGCCGTGCAACCGAATCGAGAGGATGCGCCCGGCCAGGCGCACGGCCACCGGTTCGGCTTCCAGTTGCGCGGCGCCCGAAGCGCCGAATTTCTCGCCGATTTGGGCGATCGTGTGAGTCCGCTCGAAGCGATGCGGGTAGGGGTCTTCGCCGAGCGCCCTGATCTCGTCCAGTTTCCTTTGTCTTTGGAGATACTGATCGAGCGGTTCAAACGGCAAGCGAGTTTCCTTCGGTGACAACGAGAAGTTTGGCAGTATAGCGATGCCGTTCCGGGCGAGTCAAGGAACCGCGGTCCTACAACCTGGTATAATTCGGGCATCTCTCGGAGGCTTCTTGAGTCCGCGTCCCACCAGTCCGAGCTCACCCGCCGAACGCTCCGTCCGCGAAGAATGGCTTTCCGGTCTTCCCGAGGACAAACAACGGGCGTTTCAGGGTGTCGTCACGCAGATCGAAGCCAGCTACGCGATGTTCAGCATCGCAGTGAACGAATCCTTCACGTTGCGCCGTTCGGGGTTACTGATCCGCGCCCGCGAACAGGTGGGCACGACGGCCAGCGTCATGCATCGCTTCACCGATCAGCTCTCCCATCTGATCGAGACCCTGGTGGAGCAGGCCCGCCAGTCGAGCCACTGGCCGCGCGTCGCCCCGTTAAACCCGGCCTTTTTCCGCTGGCCGATCGTGCGGCGTCTGGCGTCGTGGGAGGGTGCGTTGGACCTGGTAGTCCCGACGCGCAGCCTCCGCTTCCGCAGGAAATTGAGCGTCTTGCTCCGGTCGGTGAATCATTTGGCCGGAGAGTTTCACCACGCGGCGCGAGAAATCTCCGAAGGCTCCTCGGTACACCCGGAAAGCCATTGGGAAGCCCTCGATGCCCTTCATTATGATTTGAACACCTGTCTGCGGGAAACGATCGTCGTGCTCAAATCGTTCCTGATGGGATTGTCCCCGGCCGAGCTGGATGCTTTCTGCAGCCAGCTCGAGAGCAATTCGGTTGAAAAACCGGGCAGCGGAGACAGCCTCTCGCATCGTTCGGCATAGGCCATCGGGCCGGGCTGGCCGCGGAGTCGTAATGGGACATGCGCAGGGCGGGTACTATGACTTTCCGGAAGAACAGCCAATCAGGCTGGGCCGAGCGGGTCACAACTGCCGGTAGTGGAAGGACAACTTCAAGAGGAGAGGGCGCATCCCACCAAGCATGGCGGTGCAGCCCGAGCGGGTAGAGTGGCCCGAGTCAGGCGAACCGATACCGGGGAGCTAGCCGAGGCGGATGCTATCCGTCTGGCGCAAAGGGGCGACGCCGGGGCGTTTGAACGCCTTTACCGTCTGCATAGTCGGCGCGTGTATTCGCTGTGTCTGCGGATGGTCGGCAACCCGGCCGCGGCGGAAGATCTGGCACAGGAGGCTTTTTTACAGCTTTTCCGCAAGATCCAGACTTTCCGGGGCGAGTCGGCTTTTTCGACTTGGCTGCACCGGCTGACCGTGAACGTCGTGTTGATGCGGCTCCGGCGTAGGAATGTGATGGAAACCTCTCTCAACGAACTGGCCGAGCAGGACGAGGAGTCCGGAGCGGCGCCGCGCGAGATCGGAGCGGCAGACCCGAAGCTTTCCGGCTCGGTCGACCGGGTAAACCTCGACCGGGCGGTGAGCCAGCTTCCGCCCGGCTACCGAGCGGTCTTTCTCCTTCACGACGTCGAAGGCTACGAACACAACGAAATTGCCGACATGATGGGCTGTTCCATCGGCAACTCGAAATCCCAACTGCACAAAGCCCGGACTCGTTTGCGCGAACTTCTGCAGGAAGCCGGGCGCAACCAAGCCCGGCAGGAGCGACAGGAAGCCAAGCGTGAGGTCGATGCGGCAACCGAAACCGGAACGCGATCGGCCCGGCAGGACTCCTGAGGAACCACGATGAACTGCGAGGAATTTGTACGCCAGAGCGAAGAATGGATGGAGGGCCGGCGCAGCGCCCCGGCCCGGGCGCACGCGATGGAATGCGAGCGGTGCCGGGCCTACGTCGAGGATCTCGACGCGATCCGCTTGCTCGCGCCGCAACTGGCGTCCCTCGAAACCGCGCCGCCCGAGCGCCTCTGGCGGTCC
>Ga0307374_10000572_pt1 | contig 70203 bp, 68 predicted proteins | sample OX3MG_FD_202532 | JGI IMG/M metagenome (GOLD analysis project Ga0307374, IMG submission 202532) | Soil microbial communities from Risofladan, Vaasa, Finland - OX-3 | ecosystem: Environmental > Terrestrial > Soil > Coastal area > Acid sulfate soil | place: Finland: Risofladan, Vaasa | collected... | reverse complement strand
GCGCGACCTGTTGCTAGGCATCCGCCCCAAGGACTTCGACGTCGCGACCAACGCGTTGCCGGATGAGGTGCGCGCGTTGTTCCGCAACTGTCGCCTGATCGGCCGGCGCTTTCGCCTCGCACATGTGTATTTCGGCGGCGAAATCATCGAGGTGGCGACTTTTCGCGCGGCCGCGGCACCGGAGCGGGAAGACGCGGAGGATCCGGACATCGAATCCCCGAGCGTCGACGACGGTGAGGATCGCGCGGTCGATCTACGTGGGCGCATCTTGCGCGACAACCTCTACGGGACCATCGAAGAGGACGTCTGGCGGCGCGATTTCACCGCGAACGCGCTCTACTACCGCATCGACGATTTTTCCGTCTGGGACTTCGTCGGCGGCGCCGCGGACCTGGCGGCGCGTCGCTTGCGGCTGATCGGCGATCCGGAGGCGCGCTTTCGCGAGGACCCCGTGCGCATGCTGCGCGCGGTTCGCTTCGCGGCGAAACTGAATTTCTCGATCGATCCACCGACCGAGGCGCCGGTCCGTGCTCTCGCGCAGCTGCTCGACGGCGTGCCGCCGGCACGCCTGTTCGATGAATCCTTGAAGCTATTTCTGTCCGGTTACGGCGCGCAGTCCTACCGCTTGCTGCGTCAATACGGGCTGTTCGAGCACTTGTTCCCGCTGGCGGCCGCCGCGTTCATGCAGCCGCCGTACGCGTATGCGGAACGGATGCTCGAGCTCGGGCTGCAGAACACCGACGAGCGGATCGGCGCCGACAAGGCCGTCACGCCGACCTTCCTGTTCTCGTTGCTGCTCTGGGGCGCGGTATTGCGCGAGATGAACGAGCGCGGCGCGGGTCCGGCGCCGGACGTCGCACAGCTGCTCGAGGCCTGCGACATCGTGGTGCGGGCGCAGCAGACGCGGGTGGCGATTCCCCGGCGCTTCTCCGTACCGATGCGCGAGCTGCTGATGCTGCAGCCGCGGTTCAACCGGCGCAGCGGCGTCAAGTCCCTGGGGCTGCTGCACCATCCGCGATTCCGCGCTGCCTACGATTTTCTGATGCTGCGGGTGCAGGTGGGGGCGGCGGAGGTCGAGGTCGCCGATTGGTGGACCGAGATCCAGCGTTTACCGCAGGAGGAGCGCGTGCAGCGGGTCCAGGCGCGCGCGGCGCAAGCGCCCGCGGCCGAGGGCGCCGAAACCTCGCCGCGTCGCCGCGGGCGGCGACGCGGCCGCCGCAGCGGCTCGCCGCCCGTCTCGCCCTGAGGTTCGAGGCGCGGATGGACACGACCTGGCGACCGGCATACGTCGCGATCGGCAGCAATTTGCACGATCCGCCGGCCGCACTGCGCGAGGCCCGCGCGCGCATCTCGGCGCTCGCCGGCACACGCTTGATCGCGCGCTCCCGCACCTATCGTTCGGCGCCGATGGGGCCGCCGGACCAGCCGGATTTCCTGAATGCCGCCGCCGGATTGCTGACGACGATGGACGCGCGCGGCTTGCTCGAGGCGCTGTTGTCGATCGAGCGCACGATGGGGCGTGACCGGCGCGAGCGCTGGGGACCGCGGATCATCGACCTGGACCTGATCTGGATCGCCGGCGCGCCGATCGACGAACCGGGGCTGCGCGTCCCGCATCCGGGCGTTCGCGATCGCAATTTCGTGTTGTATCCTCTGGCGGACATCGCCCCGACGCTCGCGATACCGGGATGCGGCCGGGTGTCGGAACTGCAACGACGGGCCGGGGACGCCGGACTCTCGGTCCTGTATGACGAATGATGCCGCCACCTTGAGCGTGAATCCGCACCGCTTGATCGTCGTCGAAGGCCCGATCGGCGTCGGCAAGACCAGCCTCGCGCGCCGGCTGGCGCAGTCCTTGGGCGGGCAGTTGATCCTCGAACAGGCCGAGCAGAACCCGTTCCTCGAACGCTTCTACCGCAATCCCCGTGCGGCGGCCTTTCAAGCGCAGCTATTCTTCCTGTTCCAGCGGGCACGGCAGCTCGAGGAATTGCGGCAGACGGACCTGTTCGATCGGGTCCGCGTTGCCGACTACCTGCTGCAGAAAGACCGCCTGTTCGCGCGCGTGACCCTGGACGATGCGGAGTTCGCCCTCTACGAGCGGGTCTACGAGCGCATCGTCGTCGACACGCCGCAACCGGACCTGGTCGTCTATCTGCAGGCACCGGTCGACGTGCTGTTCGACCGCATCGCCAAGCGCGGCATTCGCTACGAGCACTACATCGAGCGCGTCTATCTCGAGAAGCTCACGGAGGCCTACGCGCGTTTTTTCCACGAGTACGCCGCGGCGCCTCTGTTGATCGTCAACGCGGCCTCGATCGATCCGGTCGGCAACGAAGCCGACTATCGGCAGCTGTTCGCGCAGATCGAAAAGACGCGGCGTGGCAGGCACTTCTTCAATCCGCGCGGCGGCGGTCTGCTGCCGGCAGATTGACCGGTTTTGAGCCTTGTTCGGCGAGCGCCCAGCGCACATGCTCGCGCACGAGCGCGGAGGGATGGTCGGCGCGCGCTTCGAGGGCGGCGACGATCGCGGTCGCATGCGGCGCATTGCCGAGCGCGACCGCAATGTTGCGCAGCCAGCGCACGTGGCCGAGGCGGCGAATCGCGCTGCCCCGGGTCCTCTCGCGAAACTGAGCCTCGGTCCAGGCGAACAGGCTCAGTAGGTCCGAGCGGTCGAGATCGTGGCGCGGCGCGAAGTCCGTTTCACGGGTCGGCCGCGCAAACTTGTTCCACGGGCACGCGAGCTGGCAATCGTCGCAGCCGTAGATGCGGTTGCCGATCGCGCGTCGATACTCGAGCGGAATCGCACCGTCGAGTTCAATCGTCAGATAGGAAATGCACCGCCGCGCATCCAGCCGGTAGGGCGCGACGATCGCACCGGTCGGACAGGCGGGCAGGCAAGCGCTGCACGTCCCGCAGTGCGCGCTCGCCGGCGCCTCCGCAGGCAGATCCAGGTCGCAGTAGATTTCACCGATGAAAAAGTAGGATCCGGCGTCGCGCCGGATCAGGTTCGTGTGCTTGCCGATCCAGCCGAGGCCGGCGTTGCGGGCGAGCGCCTTCTCGAGCACGGGTGCGCTGTCGGTGAACGCGCGATGGCCGAACGGGCCGATCGCCGCGGCGATGCGATCGCACAACCGCTGCAGGCGCGTGCGCATGAGTTTGTGGTAGTCCCTGCCGAGCGCGTAGCGCGACACGTAGCCCTTCTGCGGCGCATCGAGCAGCGCCCGCGCATCCGCGGCCGCTTCCGGCCAATAGTCGAGACGCACGCTGATGCAGCTGACGGTGCCCGCCACGAGGTCCGCGGGGCGGCTGCGCTTCGTCCCGTGCCGATGCATGTACGTCATGCGGCCGGCAAATCCGGCCGCGAGCCAATCGAGGAAGCGGGACTCGTCGGCCGCGAGGTCGATCGCGGCGATGCCGGTGCCGCTGAAGCCGATCTCGGCACTCCAGCGCTTGATGTCGGCGGCGAGGTCCGCCCGATCGGCGACGGTCGGGGAATTCATGACCGTATAATGCAGCAGAATGGGTCCGCTGACTCTGCAACTGCCCGACGCGCGGGCGAGCGCCGAGCTCGGCCGCGCTCTGGCGCGCGCCGTCTCCGGCGCCGAGTCTTGCAGCCGCGTCGTGCATCTGCAGGGCGAACTCGGCGCGGGCAAATCCGCCCTGGCGCGCAGTTTTCTCCAAGCGCGAGGCGTCGCCGGCCCGATCCGCAGCCCGAGCTACACCCTCGTCGAGACGTATCCGACGGCCGCGGCGACCTACTTCCACGTCGATCTGTATCGTTTGGCCGCGGGGGCGGATCTGGAGGAGCTCGGCCTGCGCGAGCAGACGGGTCCGGGACACGTGATCTTGATCGAGTGGCCCGAGCGCGGCGGGGTTTCGCTGCCGCCGGCGGACCTCTCGATCCTGCTGCAGTATGCGGGTAGCGGACGTCACGCGACGCTGTCGAGTACCGGCGCGACCGGGGATCGCTGGCTCGCATTGTTAGCATCAGACCGTAGGATAGTCTCGTATCTATCTAATTTAACTTGAAAAACGATTGGCATCGGCGTTAACGTGTCGTCCCATGAGGTGGTGGACGAGCCGATTTGCCTTGATCTCGCTATTGCTGACGGCGTGGTCGTTGCCGGCAGTCGCGGTCAGTGTGCGGCAAATCCGCATTTGGCCGGCTCCCCGCAGTACCCGGGTGGTCCTGGATCTGTCGGGTCGCACGACCCACAATCTCTTCATGCTGCATCACCCGGATCGGCTCGTGCTCGATCTGCCCTCCACGCGCATGCAGGCGGATGTCCGTGCGGTGACTGCGGGGGCGGGGATCATCCGCGACGTGCGTTTTGGCGAACGGCCGGGCGGCACGCTGCGCATCGTCCTCGACCTGAAGTCGATGGCGGCCGCGAACACCTTTCTCAGTCCGCCGAACTCGCGCTATGGGTATCGCCTGGTCCTCGACCTGGCGACGCACTCGCGGATCGATGCGCCGGTCAAGGCGATTCGCGCGCCGCCGCGGGGCCGGGACGTCGTGATCGCGGTCGATCCGGGCCACGGCGGCGAGGATCCCGGTGCCATCGGCATTTACGGGACGTGCGAGAAGAATGTCGTGCTCGCGATCGGGCGAGATCTCGCCGCACGGATCGACGCGCAACCAGGCATGCGCGCGTACATGACACGCGATGGGGACTATTTCGTGCCGTTGCGCGAACGGATGCGCAAGGCTCGCGCTCACGACGCCGACTTGTTCGTATCGATCCACGCCGACTCGTCGCGCAACCGCGATGTCGACGGATCCTCGGTGTACATCCTGTCGCAGCGCGGCGCGACCGACGAGGCGGCGCGCTGGTTGGCCGAGCGGGAGAACGAGTCAGATCTGATCGGCGGCGTCTCGCTCGAGAACAAGAGCCCGGTGCTCGCCTCGGTGCTGCTCGACCTGTCGCAATCGGCGGCGATGACCGCGAGCGAACAGGCCGCGCACGACGTGCTGCGGGCGCTCGATCGGGTGGGCGAGATACATTATCGACACGTGCAGGAGGCGCGTTTCGTCGTGCTCAAGTCGCCGGATGTGCCGTCGATGCTCGTCGAGGCCGCGTACATCTCCAATCCGCACGAGGAACTGCAGTTGCGGACCCACGCGCGGCAGATGAAGATCGCCGGCGCCATTCTGCGCGGCGTACGGCGGTATTTTTACGCGAATCCGCCGACGGGCACCCGCATCGCGCAGTCGGTCGCCGAACACTCCCGCGAGACCTTGATGGCGGACGGCGCCGCCCGCGCCGCCCGCCCCGCGCACTCCGCCCGCTAGCGCCGCGCAAGCACACCCACGCGGCCGGGTACTATGCGAACATACCCGACTCGCGAGGTTGCCGTTGCCGATCCAAGTCTTACCCGAGGAGCTGATCAGCCAGATCGCCGCCGGCGAGGTCGTCGAGCGGCCCGCGTCGGTCGTCAAGGAACTTGTCGAGAATGCGCTCGATGCGGGAGCCCGGCGCATCGAGGTCGAGCTCGAACAGGGCGGCACCGCGCTCATTCGCATCCGCGACGACGGCCGTGGAATCGTCCCCGCGGAACTCGGCCTGGCACTCGCGCGCCATGCGACCAGCAAGATCGCCTCGCTCGAGGACCTCGAGCGCGTTCGCAGCCTCGGATTCCGCGGTGAAGCGCTGCCAAGCATCGCTTCGGTCTCGCGCCTGACGCTGACCTCAAGGGCGGGCGATCAGGAGCACGGTTGGGCTATCCAGGCCGGCGGGACCGCGGCCGCCCCGGCCCGGCCCGCGGCGCATCCCCTCGGCACGAGCGTCGAGGTGCGCAATCTTTTCTTCAACGTGCCGGCGAGACGCAAGTTCCTGCGTACGCCGCAAACCGAACTACAGCACGTCCAGCGGATGCTCGAGCGGCTCGCGCTTTCGCGGTTCGACGTCGCGTTCCACCTGTCGCACAACGGCAAAAGTATCTGCAGCCTCGCATCCGCCGAATCGCCCGCCGAGCGTTTGTCGCGCGTCGCGCGGATCGCGGGCGAGGAGTTCGCCGCGCACGTCGTGGAATTCGCTCATCCCGTCGAGAACATGCACCTGTACGGTTGGTTGGGTTTGCCGACGTTCTCGCGCGGCCAGGCGGATCTGCAGTTCGCGTTCCTGAACGGCCGATTCGTGCGCGACAAACTGTTGTCGAGCGCGGCGCGGCTGGCCTACCAGGACGTGCTGTTTCACGGCCGGTTCCCGGCGTACCTCATGTACCTCGAGCTCGATCCGGCGATGGTCGACGTCAACGCCCATCCACAAAAACTCGAAGTGCGCTTCCGTGATCCGGGCCGCATTCACGATTTCGTCTTTCGCACCGTGGAAGCGGCGTTGGCCGCAACGCGGCCGCGCGAGTCCGCCGCGGGCAGCGGCGCCGCGGACTGGCTGACGGACGTGGCGCGTCGCGCATCCGTCGGGCCGCGCGACCAACGCGGGTTGCCGTTCGGCGCGAGCGCGGCGGCCGTCCCGCCCGGCGTGCGCGACGGATCACCGATCTCGCGCGACACGCCCGGCGACGAGGCGGCGCCGCCGCTCGGCCTTGCGATCGCGCAACTGCACGGCGTGTACGTGCTCGCCGAGTCGGCGCAGGGACTCGTGCTGGTCGATATGCACGCGGCGCACGAGCGCATCCTCTACGAACGATTGAAGAAACTGCTGACGGGGCAGACGGCGAGCCAGCGATTGCTGGTGCCCGAAGTGCTGCGTACGGGCGTCGCGCAGGCACAGGCAGCGGAGGCGCATCGCGAGGAATTTGCCGCGCTCGGCTTCGACTTGACGCGCCTCGGCCCCAACGAACTCGCGTTGCGTGCCGTTCCGGGGCTGTTGATCGGCTACGACCCGGCCGATCTGGTCGGCGACGTTCTCGGCGATCTCGCCGCGGACGGTCGCTCCAGGCGGGTCGAGGAGGCCATCAATCACCGTCTCGCAACGATGGCTTGTCACGCGGCTGTACGGGCGAAGCGCAAGCTGACGCTGCCGGAAATGAACGCGCTGCTGCGCGAGATGGAGCGCACTGACCGCGCGGACCAGTGCAATCACGGCCGGCCCACCTGGGTGCGGCTGTCGCTCGCCGACCTCGATCGGCTGTTTCTGCGTGGCCGGTGAGGGAGCGCGATCCGTGACCGAGCGCATCGCCGTGCTGTTGATGGGGCCGACGGGGACCGGCAAGTCGGATCTCGCGATCCGTCTCGCCGACCGATTCCCTCTGGAGATTGTCAGCGTCGACTCGGCGCTCGTCTATCGCGGCATGGATATCGGCACCGCCAAACCCCTCGCGGCGACGCTTGCGCGCGTGCGGCACCATCTGGTCGACATACGCGATCCGGCGATGAGCTATTCGGCCGGCGAGTTCGTCCGCGACGCCGAGCGCGCGATGGGGGAGATCTGGTCGCGTGGCCGGGTGCCGCTGCTGGTCGGCGGCACGATGCTCTATTTCCACGCGTTGACCGCGGGGCTAGCACAACTGCCCGCCGCGGACGCTGCCGTGCGTGCCGCGATCGATGCGGCGGCGGCACGCGGCGGCTGGGGTCCGTTGCACGAGGAATTGTGTCGCATCGACCCGCAGGCGGCAGCGCGGATCCATGCCAACGATCCGCAGCGTATCCAGCGCGCGCTCGAGGTGTACCGGCTGACGGGTACGACGATCAGCGATCTGCAGCGGCGCAAGCAGCCGCCGTTGCGCGACATATCGTTCGTCGAGTTCGCGCTCGCCCCGGGGGAGCGCGGCGATCTGCACGCCGCGCTCTGCGCCCGGTTCGGCGCGATGATGCAGGCCGGATTCCTCGGTGAGGTGCGGGCTTTGCAGCAACGCGGCGACTTGACCGGGGAACATCCGTCGATGCGCGCGGTCGGATACCGTCAGTTGTGGAGACACCTGACGGGCGAGTGGGCGCTGAATCAAGCGGTCGAGGCGGCAATTGCGGCGTCGCGTCAACTTGCCAAGCGACAACTGACCTGGCTGCGGCAACGATCGCGGGCACGATGGTTCGATCCGGCGCAGCCGACTGAGGCGCGCATGCTCGAAGATGCCCTCGCCGACAACCTCGCGCAACGGCGCAGCGGAGCCGCCGGGCCGCGGGCTTGATTACAGTGTGGTCAGACCCTTAACGCCGCGGTCGGCTGCCGTGCTAGCATCATCCGGCGTTTGCCGCGTGCTTCAGGGAAGTGCCACGATCGGACAAATGACAGCAAAAACAAGGAGCTTTACTCATGGCCCGTGGTCAGTCTCTGCAGGACCCGTTTTTGAACGCCCTGCGCAAGGAGCGGGTGCCCGTCTCGATCTACCTGGTGAACGGCATCAAACTGCAAGGACAGATCGATTCGTTCGATCAGTTCGTCGTTCTGCTGCGCAACAGCGTCAGCCAGATGGTCTACAAGCATGCGATTTCGACGGTCGTGCCGGCCCGCAACGTCCGTTTGCCGACCGGCGAGGACGGCGAGGTCACCGAACCGGCGATCGTCGAGTGATCGACGGACACGCGTCCGTTGATTGAGCGCCCGGGGCGAGGCGAGCGCGCCGTTCTGGTCGCGGTCGGCATCGGGCGCGCGGTCGATGCGGCCGACGTTGCCGAGTTCAAGGCGTTGGCGGCGTCGGCCGGCACAGAGTGCGTCGGCGTCGTCCTGGCGATGCGGCCGCGACCCGATCCCAGATTCTTCGTCGGCTCCGGCAAAGCCGAGGAGATCAAGGCCTGTGCGCAGGCCGCGGGCGCTGATCTCGTGCTCGTCGACCGGACGCTCACACCGAGCCAGGAGCGCAACCTCGAGAAACTCACGGACCGGCGCGTGCTCGACCGCAACGGCCTCATTCTCGACATCTTCGCGCAGCGGGCGCGCAGCTTCGAAGGCAAGCTGCAGGTCGAACTCGCGCAGTTGACCCATTTATCGACGCGTCTCGTGCGCGGTTGGACGCACCTCGAGCGGCAGAAGGGCGGCATCGGCCTGCGCGGTCCCGGCGAGACGCAGCTGGAAACCGACCGGCGCCTGATCGGCAGGCGGATCCGCACGCTGCGCGCGCGTCTCGACAAGCTCGCGCTCCAGCGCGATACGGGGCGGCGCGTGCGGCGCGACGTGCCGGTGCCGACCGTCGCGCTGGTCGGATACACCAACGCCGGCAAGTCGACGCTGTTCAATGCGCTGACCGGCTCTTCGATCTACGTCGCCGATCAGTTGTTCGCGACGCTCGATCCGACCGTGCGTCGCCTGCGGCTCGACGGCATCGGCGAAGTCGTGCTCGCGGACACCGTCGGCTTCATACGCGAGCTGCCGCACGAGCTCGTCGCCGCGTTCCGCTCGACGCTGCTCGAGGCGCAGGAAAGCGAGCTGCTGCTGCACGTCGTCGACGCCGCCGATCCGCAGCGCGGCGAGCGTGTCGGGCAGGTTCGCGAAGTGCTGCGCGGCATCGGCGCCGGCGAGGCGCCGGAACTGCTGGTGTTCAACAAGATCGATGCGAGCGGCGAGGATGCGCGCGTCGCGACGGGCGCGAACGGCCTGCCGGCGCAGGCCTGGTGTTCGGCGGCAACCGGAGCGGGGCTCGACGGCCTGCGCGCCGCGATCGCGCGCGCAGTTCGCCCGAATCTCGTCCGGCGCACCCTGCACGTGCCGCTTGCCGCGGCGGCCCTTCGCTCCGAGCTGTATCGGCGCCACGCGATCCGCGAGGAGCGATGGCGCGACGACGGCAGCTGGGAAATCGACGTCGAGCTGGAGGCTCAGGAGGTCGCCGCGCTCGCCGGCGGCAGCGGCGCCCTGCTGCTCGATGCGCAGCCGGGCGCGGCTCCGCCCACCGGTCAGACCAAGCGAGTGGCCTGAGCCGCTTGTTAGCAAGGCGCCGTCTCCATAGAATGATCGGCTGGGCCATGTGGCCTGTGATTGTCCCTGCAACGAACGGCTCGAACCCCCTGTAAGGTCATCGATGGCTTGGAACGACCCCGGCGAGAAGCGCAACCCCTGGAATCGTCAGCGCCCGCAGAACGATCTGGATGAGATCCTGCGCAATCTACGGCGGCGGATAGCCGGGCTCTTCGGCCGCAAGCCGCCGGCCGGTGGAGCGAAGCCGCCGGTCAACTTCGGCCGCGGCGTCGTGCTGATCCTCGTCGTGATCGGCGCGCTCTGGATCGGCAGCGGCCTGTACCGCGTCGACGCCCAGGAACGGGCTGTGATCCTGCGCTTCGGCAAGTACGTCGCGACCACCGGTCCTGGCTACAACTGGCATTTGCCGTGGCCGATCGAAAGAAAGCTCATCGTGAATGTGTCGCATCTGTACAGCGTCACCGACGAGGAGAGCGTCCTGACCTCGGACACGAATCTCGTCGAGGTCAAATCCGCCGTGCAGTACACCCAGCCGGACCCGCTGCGACTCCTGTTTCAGGTGCGCGACGTCGACGAGACGCTGACGCAGGTCTGCGAGAGCGCGATGCGCGAGGCGATCGGGCAGACCACGCTCGACCAGGCACTCGCGATGGATCCGTCGATCGCCATCCGCGCACGCGCTCTGATCCAGAATGCGCTGGATGCCTACGACACGGGAATACACGTCGTCAGCGTCAACCTGACCGACGTCAACGTGCCCGAACCGGTGCAGGAAGCGCAGCGTGACGCGATCAAGGCCGACAAGGACCGTCAGCGCTACGAGCAGGAGGCGCAAGCCTACCGCAACGATCTGCTGCCCCGCGCCCATGGCGATGCGGCAAAGGCGATCCAGGACGCCAAGGCCTACAAGGCCAAGGTCATCGCGCTTGCGCAGGGCGATACGGCGCGCTTCGACGACGTGCTCGCGCAATATCAGCGGGCCCCCGCCGTCACGCGCGAGCGCATGTACCTCGGAACCGTCGAGGACGTCTACAAGCACGCCCGAAAGATCATCGTCGAGACCAAGGGCGGCAACAACGTGATCTACCTGCCGCTCGACAAATTGATCGCGCCGCTGCCGCCGGCGGCGGCGCCCGACTTGCCGGCCGACGCGGGCTCGTCCCCGCCGGCGCATGCGGCGGACGGGCAGGGTGCGGCGCCCGCGGCCGGCGATGGCGCCCCCGCGAACGGGGGACGATGATGCAGAACAGAGCGCTGTTCATTCTCCTCGCCGCGGTCGCGGCGATTTTGGTCCTGCGCGCGAGCGTGTTCACGGTCGGCGAGGGGCAGCTCGCGATCAAGTCCGTCGGCGGCGAGATCGTCGATTCGAATTACCGGCCCGGCCTGCATTTCATGGTGCCGATGGTCGACGAGGTCGCCAAGTTCGACAAGCGGATCATCACGCAGCTCTATCCGGGCGAGCGTTTCCTCACCCACGAACAGGAGCAGCTGAACGTCGATTTCTACGTCAAGTGGCGCATCGACGATTTGCAGCGCTACTACGAGTCGACCGGCGGCTCCGAAGACGTGGCGAATGCCCGCCTCGGCGAGACGATCAAGGACATCATCAAGAGCGTCGTCACGCAGCGGACCCTGCAACAGGTGATCACCGAGGACCGCGCAAAGTTCACGGGTGCGATGATGAAGACCGCGGCGCCGGCGGCGCGGGAACTCGGCATCCGCATCGTCGACGTGCGGATCACCAAGATAGAGTTGCCGACGCAGGTTCGCGACTCCGTGTTCGACCGCATGCGTGCGACCTTCAAAGCGCAGGCGGCGAAGCTGCGCGCCGAAGGCGCCGAGTCGGCCGAAGCGACTCGCGCCGAGGCCAGCAAGGAAAAAACCGAGATTCTCGCGGACGCGGCGGCGCAGGCCGAGCAGATTCGCGGCGAGGGCGATGCGTCGGCGAGCAAGATCTACGCGCTCGCGTATTCGAAGGACCCCGAGTTCTACGCGTTCTATCGCAGCATGCAGGCTTACCGCGCCTCGATCGGCACGCCGGGCGACATCCTCGTGCTCTCGCCCAAAGGTGCGTACTTCAAGTACTTCGAGCGGCCGCAGGGCCCGCGCTGATTTGCGGGGCAGGATCCGCGCCATGCGTGTCGGCTGCAGCGACTGGATCGTGCGCAATGGGTAGGAACGTCGTCGTGATCGGCCTGCAGTGGGGCGACGAGGGCAAGGGCAAGGTCGTCGACCTGCTCACCGACTCGGTGCACGCCGTCGTGCGGTTCCAGGGCGGGCACAATGCCGGTCACACCCTGGTGATCGGCGGCAAGAAGACGATCCTGTCACTGATCCCCTCGGGGGTGCTGCACGCGGGCGTTCAATGCCTGATCGGCAACGGTGTCGTGCTGTCGCTCGAGGCGCTGTTCCGGGAGGCGCAGACCCTGATCGCCGAGGGCGTGCCGGTCTTCGAACGCCTGCGGGTGAGCCCTTCCTGCCCGCTGATCCTCGCCTCGCACGTCGCCCTCGATCGGGCGCGCGAGCAGGCGCAGGGGGTCAATGCGATCGGCACGACCGGGCGCGGGATCGGGCCGGCCTACGAGGACAAGGTCGCGCGCCGCGCGGTGCGGGTCGCAGACCTCTTCCATCGCGAGCGCTTCGCGGCCAGGCTCGGCGAGATCCTCGACTATCACAACTTCGTGTTGCAACACTATTTCAAGATCGCGCCGATCGACTTTCAGCAGGTGCTCGAGTCCAATCTCGCACTCGGGGAGCGGCTCAAGCCGCTGGTCGCCGACGTCACCGGCATTCTCGAGCGCCTCGACGCCGACGGCCGCAACGTGCTCTTCGAGGGCGCGCAGGGCGCGATGCTCGACGTCGATCTCGGCACCTACCCGTTCGTGACCTCCTCGACGACCACCGCCGGCGGCGCCGCCTCGGGCACCGGGATCGGCCCGCGGCGCCTGCACGAGGTGCTCGGCATCGTCAAAGCCTATGCGACGCGCGTCGGCGCCGGCCCGTTCCCGACCGAACTGTTCGACGCATACGGTGAGCACCTGTCGCGCGTCGGCCACGAGTTCGGCTCGGTCACCGGCCGCCGGCGGCGCTGCGGCTGGTTCGACGCGGTCGCGCTGCGCCGTTCGATCGTGCACAACAGCTGCTCGTCGCTGTGCGTGACGAAGCTCGACGTGCTCGATGGCCTCGATTCGGTGCGTGTCTGTGTCGGCTATCGGATCGATGGTTGCGTCGTCGATACGCCGCCGCTCTTGTCGGCGAGCTTCGCCGAATGCGCCGCCGTCTATGAGGAACTGCCGGGTTGGGCCGAGAGCACGGCTGGGATCTCCCGCGACGCGGATCTGCCGGCGAACGCCAGGGCCTACCTCGCGCGCCTGGAGGAACTCGTCGGCGTGCCGATCTCGATCATCTCGACGGGACCCGACCGCGAGCAGACGATCCTCAGGCGCAATCCGTTCGACCTGGCCGCGCAGGGGGCCTGATGCGGTTGAGGTTGCAGAAGACGCTGGCGCTACATGAATGGCGGCGCCGGCTGGTTTTTTGGGGCGGCGCGCTCGCGACTGGCGCGATCGCCGTGGTGTTCGCCCGGGCGAGCACCTATGCGATGCTCGCGTTCAAGGATCTGCGCATTGCCCATCCTTGGTTTCCCTACGTCGCGACGCCTCTCGGGCTCGCGCTCGCGTCCTGGCTGACGCTGCACGTGTTCGTCGGCGCCGAGGGCAGCGGCATCCCGCAGACCATCGCCGCGCTCTCCCTGCCGACCGAAGGCGCGCGCAACCGCCTGCTGTCGTTGAAGATCGCCGGCGGCAAGATGCTGCTCTGCCTGCTCGCGCTCGCGGCCGGCGCCTCGATCGGCCGCGAGGGGCCGACCGTGCAGGTCGGCGCCTCGATCATGCATTTCCTGCGGCGCACGGCGCGTTTCTCCGCCACCGAGATCGACCGCGGCTTGATCCTCGCGGGTGGGGCGGCCGGCATCGCCGCGGCGTTCAACACGCCGCTCGCCGGCGTCGTCTTCGCCATCGAGGAGCTGTCGCGTTCGTTCGAGGAACGCACCAGCGGCACCATCCTCACCGCGGTCATCGTCGCCGGCGTCACCTCGCTCGCGCTGATCGGCAATTACACTTACTTCGGCGTCACCAACGCGGTGATGAGCGAGCCGAAGATGTGGTTGTCGGTGCCGGTCTGCGGGATCGTCGGCGGACTGTTCGGCGGGATTTTCTCGTACTTGACTCTGAGGCTCAGCGCGGCGTTGCCGGGGCCGCTCGAGAGGTTCCGCCGGGCGCGCCCGGTCGCGTTCGCGGCCGGCTGCGGCTGCCTGCTCGTGTTGCTCGGCTGGCTCTCGTCGAGCACGACCTACGGTACGGGCTACGACGAGGCGAAGGCGCTCGTGCAGTACGACGCGCTGCCCCACGCCGGCTTCGCGATCTACAAGTTGCTCGCGACCCTGATCTCCTACGTCAGCGGCATTCCCGGCGGCATCTTCGCCCCGTCGCTCGCGGTCGGTGCGGGGATCGGCGCCCGATTGCACGTTTGGTGGCCGCTCGCGCCGGCCGGCGCGATGGTGCTGATGTCGATGGCGGCCTATTTTGCGGGCGTGGTCCAAGCGCCGCTCACCGCACTCGTGATCGTCACCGAAATGACCGGCAATCGCGCCTTGACGCTGCCGCTGATGGCGGTCGTGCTGATCGGCCGCGCGGCGAGCGCGCTCGTCTGTCGGCGCTCCCTCTATCACACGCTGGCCAAGGGCTTCATCGCGCGGGCCCAGGAGCCCGGTACCGCGGCCGTTCCGGCGCCGCTGGAACCGACCTCAGTGCAATAGCCGCAGCGCGTTTTGCAGCGTGTGGGCGACGCCCCAGGCGAGCGGCAGGCCGACGATCAGCCAGAGCAGAATCAGGCGCAGTTTGTTCAACCCGGCGATTCCCGGTGATGGTGGCGTTGGTCGACTTCGCGGATCAGGGCGTTGCAGATCAGGCCGAGTAACAGCAAGCCGCACATGACGTACATCGTGACCGAGTAGGCTTGCGCCTTGGGCACGCCGCGGTCGATTTGGAATTCGCGGATGTAGTCGATCAGCACCGGGCCCAATATGCCAGCCACCGCCCAGGCGGTCAGCAGGCGCCCGTGAATCGCGCCGACGTGCATCGTGCCGAAGAGGTCGCGCAGGTAGGCCGGTATCGTCGCGAAGCCGCCGCCATACATCGACAGGATCACCGCGAACGCGCCGACGAACAGCGCGATCGAGCCGAAATTGCCGATCGTCGGCACGGCCGCGTAGAGTGCGATGCCCAGCACGAAGAATACGAAATAGGTGTTCTTGCGGCCGATGTAGTCGGAGATCGTCGCCCAGAAGAAGCGGCCGCCCATGTTGAACAGGCTCAGCAGGCCGACGAAGCCCGCCGCGGCGGCCGGCGCGACGCGCCCCGAGAACATCTCCTGGATCATGGGCGAGGCCTGACCGAGCACAGCGATGCCGGCCGTCACGTTGAGGCAGAGCACGCCCCAAAGCAACCAGAATTGCGGTGAACGGGTCGCGGCGCCCACGCTCACCTGTGCGGTCGTGACGAGCCTGCGGGGTCGCTCCGGCGCCCGCCAGCCGGTGGGCGTCCAGCCTGCCGCCGGTACGCGCACGACGAATGCGCCGATCAGCATGAAGGCGAAGTACAGGATTCCCATCGTGGCGAATGAACCGGCGACCCCGTTCGAAGTCGCGGTGCCGAACTCGCGCATCAGAATCAGCGACAGCGGCGCCGCAATCATCGCGCCGCCGCCGAAGCCCATGATCGCCAAGCCGGTCGCCATGCCGGGCCGGTCGGGAAACCACTTGATCAACGTCGACACCGGCGAGATGTAGCCGATGCCGAGGCCGCAGCCGCCGAGTGCGCCGTAGCCCAGATACAGCAGCCAGAGCTCGTGCCAATGGACGCCGAGCGCGGCGACCAGCAAGCCGCCGCCGAAGCATAATGCCGCGACCGCCATCGCCTTGCGCGGTCCGGCGGCGTCCACCCAGCGGCCGCAGAGCGCCGCGGAGGCGCCGAGGAAGAAGATCGCGATCGAGAAGATCCAACCGACCTCGGCCAGGTTCCAGTCCGCCGGCGCCGAATGCACGAGCCCGAGGAGTCTCGTCAACGGCAGGTTGAACGTCGAGAACGCATAGACCTGGCCGATCGACAGGTGCACGGCGAGGGCGGCTGGGGGAACGAGAAAGCGGTTGAAATCCGCCGGCGCGACCGTGCGCCGCCGATCCCAGAACGATACGCGGGACTCTCCCCCGAACGTCCGCGCAATTGCCGTCATCGCGGTCCTCCCCCTTGCGTCAGTCGTTCAGGCCTTGGCTGTGCGATTGGCGTTTCTGCGCCTGCTCGTCGAGCAGGCGCCGCGCGGTGTCGAAGGCGTGATGCAACGCATTGTAGGCGTTGGCGTCTTCCGGATGGTGCGTGCGCGCACTGTCGACGTGCACCGTGCGCCCCGGCAGTTCGATGTCGATCTTGATCACGAATGGCGCCCCCTTGTTCTGGTGCGCCGCGGGTACGTCGATGGTCACGTGGCAGCCGAGCATTGCCTGGTGAACCCGTTCGAGGCGCCCGACCAGATCGCGCGCGAGGCCCGCCACCGCGTCGGACGGCGCCATGTGGCGAAACGTGATACGCAGCGGCTTTTGCATGCAACTCTCGCCCGCGATCAGCCCGAACCGATTATCGCCCGAAACCTGCCGTCCCGCATGCGAAGGCGCACCCCGGCCGGCGCACGCCTATGGTACTCTTTAGAACGCTCCGGCGCCGAGGGTCACGGCTGCGGCGATGGTGCCCAGGAGAGGACTCGAACCTCCACGAATTTCTCCACTGGTACCTGAAACCAGCGCGTCTACCAGTTCCGCCACCTGGGCAAGAGGGGCGCGCCGACGGCGCAGGCGGCGAAATTTACGCACAGACCCGGGGCTTGTCAATCGCGCTTCGGTGTCTCCCTGCAACCTTGGACAAGCAAACGGCGGCGAACACGATCATGCACACCAAAGGCGGCCCCGCAGCGCCGTCCTCGAAACGCGGGCGCCAGAGCCTGGAGCAAGCGGCGCGCGATGCCGCCGATTGGCGCGGCGAGGACCCGAATCTCGAGCTGGAACGGGCGCGTTACGCAGATCCCATTCCGAGCCGAGAACTGCTGCTCAAGCATTTGACGGAGGCTCCCGAGCCGCTGCCGGCGGCGCGCCTCGCGCGCCGGCTCGCGTTGGCGAGCGACTCGCAACGGCAGGCCCTCGAGAAGCGGCTCACCGCGATGGTGCGCGACGGTCAGGCGGTGCTCGGACCGACGGGCTACGCCGTCGTCGGCGAGGCCGAGAGAATCAAGGGCCGCGTGCGCGGCCGATCGAGCGGGGAAGTCTCGGTGGTGCCCGACCGTGGCGGGCCGGCGCTCGCGCTCGCGCGTGCCGACGCGGCGACGCTGATGCACAACGACCGCGTCGAGGTGCGCGCGGTCGGCCTCAATGAACGCGGCCGGCCGCTCGCGCGGCTGATTCGCCGGATCGGCGATGCCCCGGCGCGGATCGGTGGAATCTGGCACACGGGGCCCGGCCATGGCCGCGTCTCGCCCGAGGACCCCGGACACTGGTACATGGTCGAAGTGGCGCTGCGCGACCGTCTCGACGCCGGCGACGACGACTACGTAATCGTCGAGGTGATCAAACGCCCCCTCGGGGACGTGCCGGCGCGCGGCAGGATCGTCGAGGTGCTGCGCGACCTGCGACCGTCCGATCTCGCCGCGCGCTTCGCCATCCTGCGCCACGATCTGCCCGAGGAAATGCCCGCCGAGGTGGCGCGTGCGGCGAATCGGTTCGGACCAGAGGTCCGCGCCGCCGACCTCGCCGGGCGCGAGGATCTGCGCGAGCTGCCGCTGGTGACCATCGACGGCGAGGATGCCCGGGATTTCGACGATGCCGTGTTCGCCGAACCGCTGCGCGGCGGCGGCTGGCGCCTGGTCGTCGCGATCGCCGACGTCAGCCACTACGTGCGCGTCGGCAGCGAGATCGACGTCGAGGCGCGCGCGCGCGCCACTTCGGTGTATTTCCCGGACCGCGTGTTGCCGATGCTGCCCGAGCACCTGTCGAATCATCTGTGCTCGTTGATGCCGCTGGTCGACCGGCTCGCGTTCGTCTGCGACATGCGCATCGGCAAGACCGGCGCGCTCGGCAAGCCGCGTTTCTACGAGGCCGTGATCCGCTCGCACCGGCGCCTGACCTACGATGAAGCCTGGTCGTTCTTGCAGGATCCGCACGGGCCCGGCGCGCCGGCGCTCGCAAGCGACGTCGAGCGATCCTTGCGCGGGCTGCACGCGCTGTATGCGGTGCTGAAGCACCAGCGTGACGCCCGCGGCGCGCTGGATTTTCGCAGCGGCGAGGTCAAGGCGCGGATCGGCGCGGACGGACGGATCGAGGGCTTCCGTTCCCTCGTGCGCAACGACGCGCACCGCCTGGTCGAGGAGTGCATGATCGCTGCGAACGTCCAGGCGGCCTCGGCCCTGCGGCTCGCCAAAGCGGGCAGCCTGTACCGCGTGCACGGCCAGCCGGAGGACAAGCGGGTCACGGAACTGCAGCGGGTCATGACCGCCCTGAAGATCGGCGCCAACTTCTCCGAGCGGCCGACCGCGCGGGAGTTCTCGCAACTGATCGAGCGCCTGATCGACCGTCCCGACGGCGTGCTGCTCGAGGGTCTCGTGATTCGCGCGCTCGCGCAGGCGGTGTATCAGCAAACGAACATCGGCCACTTCGGGCTCGCCCTCGAGGAATATGCGCATTTCACCTCGCCGATCCGCCGCTATCCCGATCTGCTCGTGCACCGCGCGATCAAGGCGGCGACGGTGCCGTCCAGCGCCTCCGGGCATCGGTACAGCACGGCCGACCTTCAGGCGCTCGGCCAGGAGAGCTCGCAGCGCGAACGGCGTGCGGACGAAGCCGCGCGCGACGTGATGGGCTACCTGAAATGCCTGTACCTGCAGCCACTGATCGGCCAATGCTTCGACGGGACCATCACCAGCGCGCTCGAATTCGGCCTGTTCGTGCAGCTGCGAGACATGCCGATCGACGGTCTCGTGCACATCTCGGCGATTCCCGGTGATTATTGGCAACTCGACGACGCCGGCTTGGGCCTCGTCGGACGCAGCACCGGCCGGCGCTTCAGCATGGGCGATGCGGTCCGGGTACGCCTCGGCCGGGTCGATCTGGCGCAGCGCCAGGTGGATTTCGAGCTGCAGAGCGGTGCGGAGCCTGGGGCGCGCGCGGACCAGGGCGCGCGGCGTTCGAACGGCGGCCGGCAGCGCGACGCCCATCGCGGGGACGGACGGCGCGGCGGCCGGCGGCGCGGCTCGCGCGGCTGAGCGCAGATTGCCGGACGTGGCGCGCGAGAAGCGACAACTCATCCACGGACTGCACGCGGTCGGAGCATGCCTCGAGCGCGCCCCGGAGCGCGTGCTCGAGATCTGGGCGGCGACGGCGCGCGACGATCGGCGCATCCGCGAGCTCAAGGAGCAGGCACGGCGCGCCGGCATCCACGTGCAAGCGGCGTCGCCCGCGACGCTGTCCGCGATGACCGGTGCGGCGCACCAGGGCGTCGTTGCCGCGGTGCGTCCTTTGCGGCCGTGGGATGAGGCCGAACTGCTCGCGGCCGTCGAGCGCACCGTCGAGGATCCGCTGCTGCTGGTGCTGGACGGCGTCACGGATCCGCACAATCTCGGGGCATGTCTGCGTACGGCCGCAGCGGCGGGCGTGCACGCGGTCGTGATTCCTCGCGACCGGGCGGCGGCCGTCGACGGCGTGGCGCGCAAGGTCGCAGCGGGTGCGGCGGAGTTCGTGCCGGTCGCGAGCGTGACCAACCTGGCGCGCACGCTCGGTCGTTTGCGGGAGCTGCGGATCTGGATCGCCGGCACCGCGGCGGACGCTCCGCAGACGCTATATGCGGCGGATCTGCGCCGCCCGCTCGCCCTGGTGCTCGGCGCCGAGGATGCCGGCATGCGCCGCTTGACGCGCGAACACTGCGATTTCCTGGTGCGCATCCCGATGGCGGGCCTGTTCGAGTCCTTGAACGTCTCGGTCGCTGCCGGCGTCGCGCTGTTCGAGGCGCGCCGCCAGCGGCAGCGCTGAGACCCGGGGCGCGGCGCCGGCAGTTGACCAGGGCGCCCCCGAGCGCTTATGATCCGCGCTCTTTTTCGCCGGCTGACCGGCCTTACTCCTTGCCTCACCGCTCGCAACGGGAGGCTAATATCCACGGGGAGCATACGATGCGGCACTATGAGATCGTGCTCCTGGTCCATCCGGACCAGAGCGAGCAAGTTCCTGCGATGATCGATCGTTACAAGGGAATGATCGCGGCCGGCGGCGGCTTCGTGCATCGATTCGAGGACTGGGGCCGGCGACAGCTCGCGTTTCCGATCTCGAAGTTGCACAAGGCGCATTACGTCATGCTGAACATCGAATGCGATCAGAAGACGCTCGACGAGCTGTACGGCGCATTTCGCTTCAGCGACGCGGTGCTGCGCCAACTCGTCGTCAAGATGGACGAGGCGGTGACCGAACCCTCGCCGATGGCCAAGGCGCCGGACGAGAATGCGCGGCGTCACGAGGATTTCGACGACGGCGACGACGACGAGATGCCGGCCGGCGCGCGTTGAACGGATCCCCCCAAGGAGTTCACATGGCACGTTTTTTTCGTCGCAAGAAGTTTTGCCGATTCACCGCCGAGGGAGTCAAACAGATCGACTACAAGGATCTGGCGACGCTGAAGGGCTACGTCACCGAAACCGGCAAGATCGTGCCGAGTCGCATCACGGGTACGCGTGCGCATTACCAGCGCCAGCTACAGCTCGCGATCCGCCGTGCCCGGTTCCTCGCGCTGCTGCCGTACACCGATCAACATTAGGCGACGGGTTCGTACATGGACATCATCCTGCTGCAAAAGGTCGCAAACCTCGGTCAAATCGGCGATCGAGTGAAGGTCAAGTCCGGCTACGCGCGCAACTACCTGGTGCCCACGGGCCGCGCGACCCTCGCGACCGCGGCGAGCATCGCGAAGTTCGAGGCGCAGCGCGCCGAACTCGAGGCGAAGGCGAACGCCGAGCTCACGCTCGCCCAGGAGCGCGCCGCAAAGTTCGAAAATTTCAAGCTCGAGCTGCGGGCCAAGGCCGGCTCGGAAGGCAAGCTGTTCGGTTCGATCGGCACCGCCGACATCGCCGAGGCGGCGGTGGAAGCGGGCCGCCCGCTCAGCCGCAGCGAAGTGCGGATGCCGAACGGCCCGATTCGCACCATCGGCGACCACCAGATCGAGCTGCACCTGCACACCGACGTGGACGTGACGCTCGGCGTCACGATCGTCGCCGAAGAGTAGCGGCACCCGTAGCCGCGTCGCGAGAGGATTGCACGTGGCCGAGGTCAGGCGACCGAGAATCTCGGACTCAGGCGTGCGCCTGCCGCCGCACTCGGTCGAGGCCGAGCAGGCGGTGCTCGGCGGCCTGATGCTCGATACGGCCGCCTGGGACCAGATCGCCGACCGCGTCGTGGCTGAAGATTTCTACCGGCACGACCACCGCCTGATCTTCGCCGCCGCGGCCGCGTTGATCGAGCGCAGCCAGCCCTGCGACGCGGTGACGCTCTCCGGTCATCTCGACAGCCAGGGTCTCGGCGAGCAGATCGGCGGCCTCGCCTATCTCGGCTCGCTCGCGCGCGACACGCCGACTGCGGCCAACATTCGCGCGTATGCGGACATCGTGCGCGAGCGTTCGATCCTGCGGCAACTGGTCAGCGCCGGCAACGCGATCGTCGGCGCAGCGCTCGAACCGGAGGGGCGCGAGGCGCGCGAGATAGTCGACGACGCCGAGCGCACCGTTTTCGAGATCGCCGAGCGCGGGTCGCGCGGCAAGATCGGGTTCCAGTCGGTCAAGAGCGTGCTGCCCCGCGTCGTCGACCGCATCGACGAGTTGTACAACTCGCAGGGCAAATTGACCGGCATTGCGACGGGCTTCAAACAGCTCGACGAGATGACCTCGGGCCTGCAGTCCGGCGATCTGATCATCATCGCCGGCCGCCCATCGATGGGCAAGTCGGCGCTCGCGGTCAACATCGCCGAGAACGCCGCGCTTGGATCGGGCAAGTCGGCGGCGATATTCAGCATGGAAATGTCGGCCGAGTCCCTCACCTTGCGCATGATCTCCTCGCTCGGCCGGATCAACCAGGCGCACCTGCGCTCGGGGCGATTGCGCGAGGACGATTGGCCGCGGATCGACTCGGCGATGACGCAGCTGTCGGGAGCGAGGATCTTCGTCGACGAGACGCCGGCGCTCACCCCGACCGAGGTACGCGCCCGTGCCCGCCGCCTGAAGCGCGAGCGCGGACTCGATTTGATCGTGGTCGATTACCTGCAGCTTATGCAAGTTTCGGGTACGAAGGAGAACCGCGCGACCGAGATCTCGGAGATCTCCCGTTCCTTGAAAGCGCTCGCGAAGGAGTTGAAGGTGCCGGTGATCGCCCTCTCGCAGCTGAATCGCGGCGTCGAACAGCGCGTCGAGAAGAGGCCGGTCATGTCGGATCTGCGCGAGTCCGGTGCGATCGAGCAGGACGCGGACGTGATCCTGCTGATCTATCGCGAAGAGGTGTACGAGCCGAACACGACCCGCAAGGGCATCGCCGACATCATCGTCGCGAAGCAGCGCAACGGTCCGACCGGCGACGTGCAACTGACGTTCCTCGGTCAGTACACGAAATTCGAGAATTACGCGCCGGAGTCCTACGCCGAGGGCGTGTTCGGCTGAAGGGCGGTTGCGGCCGGATCAATAACGCCGCGACAGCAACCAATGCGACAGTTCGCGCAGCGGCGCGGCGCGTTCGCCGAACGGCGCCAGCGCGGCGAGCGCCTCCTCGTGCAGCCGGCGCATCCGCCGCTGCGACGCCTCGACGCCGATCAAGGCCGGGTAGGTCGGCTTGCCGCGTTCGCGGTCCGCCCCGGTCGCCTTGCCGAGCGTCGTCACGTCGCCGATCACGTCGAGCAGGTCGTCCTGGATCTGGAACGCAAGTCCCACGGCCGCCGCGAAGCGCGCGAGTGAACGGTCGTCGGCCGAATCGCGCGCCGGCGCGCAATCCGCGGCCATGAGGACGCTCGCGCGAATCACGGCGCCGGTTTTGCGCGCGTGCATGTCGTCGATCTGCTCGATCTCGAGCCTGGCGCCCTGGGATTCCAGGTCGATCGCCTGGCCGCCCGCCATCCCGTGGGTGCCGCTAGCAACTGCGAGCCGCTCGATCAGCCGCAGACGCACCGTCGGCGAGGCCGGCAGTGCGGGGTCGGTGGCGAGCCATTGGAACGCGAGCGGTTGCAGCGCATCGCCGACGAGCAGCGCGGTCGCCTCGTCGTAGGCCTTGTGGCAGGTCGGACGTCCGCGGCGCAGGTTGTCGTCGTCCATCGCCGGCAAATCGTCGTGCACCAGGGAATAGACGTGCACGATCTCGACCGCGCATGCCGCCGCCTCGACCTCGTCGTCCGTCAAGCCGAGGGTGGCGGCGGTTGCGAACACCAGCGCCGGGCGTACGCGCTTGCCGCCGCCGAGCACGGCATAGCGGATCGCCTCATGCAGACGAGCCGGCACGCTCGACGGGGGCGGCAGCCGCGCCTCCAGCGCCCGCTCCATCCGCAGGCGCCACGCTTCCATCTGTGCGTCGAATGCCGGCGTCGGGCCGGGCCCGGCCGCGGTCAGAGCGGCTCCGCGGCGCGCCGCTCGTCGGCGGTTTCGCGGTGACTGTGCCTGATCGCCTCGAGCGGAATCGCGACGATCGTCGGCGCCGCCGCGGCGCCGTTCTCCGCGTACTTAATCGGCAGCTCCGGCGCCATCGGTCCGCTGACGCGCGGTCCGCGAAGCGTCGCCAGCAGCGCCTTGATCGGGTGGCTGAAGGCATCGTTGACGGCGGTGCCTTCGAAGCCGCAGTGGGCCATGCAATTGTTGCAGCGCGGATTGCGGCCGACGCCGTAGTGCTCCCAATCCGTGTCGTCGATCAGCGAGCGATAGCTCGGCGCGTAGCCCTCGTCCGACAACAAGTAGCACGGCCGCTGCCAGCCGAAGATGTTGTACGTCGGATTGCTCCACGGTGTGCACTGATATTGCTGGTTGCCGGCGAGAAAATCGAGGAACAGGCCAGAATGGTTGAAAGACCATTGGCGGTGCGAACCGGGGCGGCGGCGGCGGCGGAAAATCTCACGGAACAGCTGCTTGCTGGCGTGACGGCCGAGGAACACGTCCTGGCGCGGCGCATGGTGGTAGCTGTAGCCCGGCGAAACCGTGATGCCCTCGATGCCGAGGCTCATCGCCGTGTCGAAGAAACTCGCGACGTCGTCCGGATTCTCACCGTTGAACAGGGTGCAGTTGATCGTCACTCGAAAGCCCTTGTCACGGGCGAGCTTGATCGCCTCGACGGCCTTGTCGAAGACGCCTTCCTGGCACACGGACTCGTCGTGTCGCTCGCGGTTGCCGTCGAGGTGGATCGAGAAGGTCAGGTAAGGCGATGGCCGGTATTCGTCGATGTGCTTGGCGAGCAGTATCGCGTTGGTGCACAGGTAGACGAATTTCTTGCGCGCGACGATTCCGGCGACGATCTGCGGCATCTCCTTGTGGATCAGCGGTTCGCCGCCCGGTATCGATACGATCGGCGCGCCGCACTCGTCGACGGCGTGCAGCGCGTCGGCGACGCTGACGCGCTTTTGCAGGATGTCCTTCGGGTAGTCGATCTTGCCGCAGCCGGCGCAGGCCAGGTTGCACTGGAACAGCGGTTCCAGCATCAGCACCAGCGGATAGCGCTTGTCGCCACGCAACTTGCGCCCGGCAAGATAGCGCGCGACGCGGTAGACCTGAAGAAGTGGGATGCCCATGAGGTATTCTAAACGGATCGGGCCGCCGATGCCTCTATAATTCGCGGCCACCCCCCCGCATCGGAGTCGATCGACGAATGATAGCCGCCCGAGCATTCGATCCGCCGGCGCGCGCCGAGCCGTAAATGGGCGCCGCCGCGCAGCTGCTCGCCGTCGCCTGCGGGATCGCGCTCGCCGCGATCCCGGCCGCCTATCTGTGCATCGCGGTGTTCGCCGTGCGCAGGCGACCGCGGGGCGGCGCACCGGGACCCGCGCAATGGCCCGCGGTTACCGTGCTAAAGCCGCTTTGCGGCGCAGAGTTCGCGACCTACGAGTGCCTGCGGTCCTTCTGCCGGCAGGACTTCCCGTGCTTCGAGATCGTTTTCGGCGTGCAGGATCCGGCCGATGCGGCCGTCGAGATCGTGCAGCGGCTGATCCGCGAATATCCACGCTGCCCGATCCGCGTTGTCGTCGATCGGCGACAGCACGGCAGCAACCGCAAGGTGGGCAACCTCATCAACATGATGGCGGCCGCGCGCCACGACCATCTGGTGATCGCCGACAGCGACATCCTGGTGGCACCGGACTATCTGCGGCGCATCGTCGCGCCCTTGCTCGATCCCGCCGTCGGCATCGTCACCTGCGCGTATCGGGGCCTCGCGGAGGCCGGCTTGCCGTCGCTGCTGGGGTCGCTGTTCGTCAATGACTGGTTCCTGCCGTCGGTGCGCATCGCCGCCCTGTTCGGCTCCCGTCGATTCGCCTTCGGGGCGACGATTGCCTTGCGCCGCGATGCACTCGCCGCCATCGGCGGTTTTGCGGCGGTCGCCGACCGGCTGGCGGACGACTACGCGCTCGGCGAACTGACACGCCGGCTCGGGCTGCGCACGGTGCTGTCGGCCGTCGAGGTCGAGACGGTGATCGAGGAACGCCGGCTGCGCGATTTGCTGCGCCACGAGTTGCGCTGGCTGCGCACCATCCGCGCGGTCCGGCCGCTGGGCTACGCGCTGTCCGTCGTGACCTTCGGGGTGCCCGTCGCCGCGCTCGGTGCACTGCTGTCGGGGATCGCCCCGGCCGCGCTCGCCTGTACCGGCATCGCCGCCGGGGCCCGCCTCGTGCTACATTGGCGGGTGCGCGGGCGTGGTGCGCCTCCCTGGGACTGGCTCGCGTTGCCGCTCGGCGATTTGCTGAGCTTTGCACTTTGGTGCTGGGGTTTCGCCGCGCGCCGCGTGCAGTGGCGCGATGACCGTTATCTCGTGACCGGCGACGGTTCCGTCCAGCAATATGAGGATTCGACTCGATGAGAACACTGTTCCTTCATCCCCCGTCGTTCGACGGCTTCGACGGTGGCGCCGGAGCGCGCTACCAGGCGAAACGCGAGGTGCGCTCGTTCTGGTATCCGACCTGGCTCGCGCAGCCCGCGGCGATGGTTCCCGGTAGCCGCCTGCTCGATGCCCCGGCGGACGGCCTCGGCATGGACTCGGTGCTGCCGCTCGCGCGCGACTTTGACCTGGTGATCATGCATACGAGCTCGCCGTCGTTCCCGAAGGATGCGCGCGTCGCGGAGCTCCTCAAGGAACAAAATCCGCGGCTCTTGATCGGCATGGTCGGCGCCAAGGTCGCGGTCGATCCGGAGGGCTCTCTTGCCGCGTCGGCGGCGATCGATTTCGTCGCCCGCGAGGAATTCGACTACACCTGCAAAGAGGTCGCCGAAGGGCGGCCGCTCGCGCAGATCGCGGGCTTGAGCTTCCGCGCCGCCGACGGCAGCATCTGCCACAACGCGGCGCGGCCGCTCATTGCCGACATGGACGAGCTGCCGTGGGTCTCGCCGGTCTACAAGCGGGACCTGAAGATCCCGAACTATTTCATCGGCTACCTGCAGCACCCATACGTGTCGATCTACACCGGACGCGGCTGCCGATCGAAGTGCACCTTCTGCCTCTGGCCGCAGACGGTCGGCGGCCACAAGTACCGGGTGCGCAGTCCGCAGAACGTGGTCGACGAGGTTCGTTGGATCAAGGAGAACATGCCGGAGGTCAAGGAGATATTCTTCGACGACGACACGTTCACCGATTTCCGGCCGCGCGCCGAGGAGATCGCCCGGGGCCTCGGCAAGCTCGGCGTGATGTGGTCCTGCAACGCGAAGGCCAACGTGCCTTACGAGACGCTGCGCGTGTTGAAGGACAACGGGCTGCGCCTGCTGCTCGTCGGCTACGAATCCGGCAATGACCAGATCCTGCACAACATCCGCAAGGGTCTGCGGACGGACATCGCGCGCCGCTTCACGCGCGACTGCCGCAAGCTCGGCATCACCATCCACGGCACCTTCATTCTCGGCTTGCCGGGCGAGACACCGGAGACGATCCGCGAGACGATCGACTATGCGGTCGAGATCAATCCGCACACGATCCAGGTGTCGCTCGCGGCGCCGTACCCGGGCACCGAGCTATACGCTCAGGCGATCGCGAACGGCTGGCTGAAGGAGAACGACGGGCTCAATCTGGTCAACAGCAAGGGCGTGCAACTCGCCCCGCTGTCGTACCCGAACCTCGACGCGGCGCAGATCCACGGCGCCGTGGAGACCTTTTACAAGAAGTTCTACTTCCGACCGCGCAAGATCGCCGAATTGACCGGCGAGATGTTGACGAGCTGGGATCTGACGAAGCGGCGGCTGCGCGAAGGCATGGAGTTCTACCGCTTTTTGCGGGCGCGGACCGCCTAGAGGTCGCGACCGGTGCGCCGCGCGGCGGCGTCGCGGCGCGGTGCTGCGGCAGACATGCGCAAGTTCCTGATCGTGACGGCCGACGACTTCGGCCTGCACCAAGCGGTCAACGAGGCGGTCGAGACCGCGCACCGCGACGGCGTGTTGACCGCGGCGAGCCTGATGGTCGCCGCGCCCGCGGCGGCGGACGCAGTGCGGCGTGCACGCCGACTCCCCGGCCTGCGGGTGGGGCTGCACGTGGTCCTCGCGGATGGTGTGGCCCTGCTGCCGCCGCAGCGGATCGCGGCGCTCACCGGCCCGGACGGGCGCTTCGGCGACCGCATGTTCGTCAACGCACTGCGCTACTTCGCGCTCGCCGGCGTGCGTCGCCAGCTCGAGGCGGAGATTCGCGCGCAGTTCGCCGCGTTCCGCGACACCGGGCTGGCGCTCGATCACGTCAACGCGCATAAGCACTTCCATCTGCATCCGAGCCTGCTCGCGATGTGCCTGAGGATCGGCGCGGAATTCGGGGTGCGCGCGGTGCGCGTGCCGCAGGAACCGCTCTGGTTCTCGAGGCGCGGCGGCGCGCGTTTCGCCGGACCCGCCGGGGCGCTGCTGCTCGCGCCCTGGCTCGCGCTGATGAAGCGGCGCCTGCGCGGCGCCGGCATCGACTACAACGACCGGATCTTCGGCATCGCCCGCAGCGGCGCAATGGACGAGGCGACGCTGCTCGAGATCCTTGCGAGGCTGCCGCCCGGAGCGACCGAGATCTACGCCCATCCGGCGGCGGGTGGGGGGCCGGTCGCCGCCTCGATGCAAGGCTACCGCCACCAGGACGAGTTCGCCGCACTGCTCAGTCCGCGGGTGCGCGCTGCGATCGGCGCGGCTGGCGTCGAAGTGGGCGGCTTCGCCGACCTCGCCAAGGCGCGTGGGCGGCGGATCGCTTGAAGCTCGCGATCCGCATCGCGTTCATCATCGGGCTCGGCCTGATGATCGCGCTGATCGTGCACGACGGGGCGTCGCAGATCTTCGCCTTGCTCGCGCATGCGAGCTGGCTGCTGCTCTGGTTGGTGCCGCTGCGCGCATTGCCCATCGCGCTCGATGCGACCGGTTGGCGTGCCTTGCTGAGGCATGGGGTGCGCCGGCGAACCTTGTTCTGGATCGCGTGCCTGCGCGACGCCATCAATCGCCTACTGCCGGTCGCGAACATCGGCGGCGAGGTCGTCGGCATCGGACTGCTCGCGCGCACCGGTGTCGATGCGACCACCGCCGCCGCGAGCGTGGTCGTCGAAATCCTGATGATGCTCGTCAGCCAGTATCTGTTCGTCGCGCTCGGCGTCGTCTGCATCCTGTATCTGACCGGAGCGGTGCCGTTCGCCGTCAACCTGGCCGTGTTGCTCGCCGCGAGCCTGCCGGCGATCGGCCTGCTCGTCGCCTTGATGCGCTACGGCTCGCTCTTCGGCTGGTTGCGGCGCGTCGCTGCGCGCATCCTCAGCGGCGCGACCCGCGCTCCACGGGTCGGTGCGGATGGCCGCGACCTCGACGGGGCGATTCGCGAGCTGTGCCGCGCACATGCGCGCTTGCTACGCTCGATCGCCTGGCAGCTGAGCGGGTTGATCGCCGGATCCGCCGAGACCTGGCTCGCGTTGCGCTGGCTCGGACACCCGGTGGCGATTGCCGAGGCCGTGGCCCTGGAAAGCTTGACGCAGGCCGTGCGCAGCTGCATTTTTCTCGTGCCGTCGGGGATCGGCGTACAGGAGGCGAGCCTGGTCGCCTTGGGCCATGTGCTCGGCATTAGCCCGGACATGGCGCTCGCCCTGTCGCTCGCGAAGCGCATGCGTGAGGTGCTCTTTGGCGTGCCGGCGTTGATCGCCTGGCAATGGATCGAGGGACGCAGAGGCTTGGCAGAGGTCCACCAGCGGGGCGGCCCTTGATGTCGGCCAAGCCGACCTGGTACGCGGCTAGGGGCGCGGCGACGGACGGCGCAGCATGCCGCGCTCCTCGAACCAGCCGACCGCGTCGCGTAACGCCGCGGCCGGCGGGCGCCACCGGTAGCCGAGTTCGCGCGCCGCCTTGTCGCTGCTGAAGTACATGCGCTTGCGCGACAGGCGCACTCCCTCGAGCGTGATCCGGCCGCTGCGCCCGGTCAGCGCCGCGATGGCCTCCGCCGCGTAGGCGATCGGCAGGACCGCGGCGTAGGGCAGCCGGATGCGCGGCGCAGGGCGCCCGACCAGCGCGGCGATCGCGCCGATAATCTCCTTGAGGCTCAGGTTCTCGCCGCCGAGAATGTAGCGCTCGCCCGGGCGGCCGCGTTCGTAGGCCGCCAAATGACCCGCGGCGACGTCGTCGACGTGTACGACGTTGAGTCCGGTGTCCACATAGGCGGGCATCCGGCCGCGAGCCGCGTCGAGCACGATCTGTCCGGTCGGGGTCGGCTTGACGTCCCCGGGGCCCACCGGCGTCGAGGGGTTGACGATCACCACCGGTAGGCCGCCGCGCGCGAAGTCGAGCGCGACTTGCTCGGCGAGGAATTTCGAGCGCTTGTAATGGCCGATCATGGCCGCGAGCGACACGGGCGTGCGTTCGTCGCCCGGCGTCCCGTCGGCCGGGATGCCGATCGTCGCCACGCTGCTCGTGTGCACGACGCGCGTGACGCCCGCGGCGCGGGCCGCGTCGAGCACATTGCGGGTCCCATCGACGTTCGTTCGGTACAACGCGGCCGGGTCGCGGGCGCCGAGCCGGTAATCCGCGGCGACGTGAAACACCGCCTCGCAGCCCTCGATCGCCTTGCGCAGCGATGCGGCGTCGCCAAGGTCGCCTTCGACCGGTTCGACCGCGAGATCGCGCAGATTCCACCGGTCGGCTGCCGGACGGACGAGCGCCCGTACCTGCCAGCCGCCCTGCAGCAAGACGCGCCCGACGGCCGCGCCGACGAATCCGGTGGCGCCGGTGAGGAAGGCTTTCATGGCGGCGGGGCGAGGCCCGTATGGGCGATGTCGGCCAAGGTGCGGCACGCAATGCCAAAGCGGCGGGCGAGCCGCAGCAATCCGTGCAGGTCACGGGGCGAGCGCAGGATGCCGGCGGCCAGCCGCCAGGCGCGCAACCGGCCACCGCGGCTCGCATCGACGATCGCCCGCGGCAGCTCGTCGTCCGCGGCATCGACGACCACACGCACCGCCAGGAACGGCAGCCGGCGGGCCGCCGCGACGCCCGCGATCGCGGCGCTCTCCATGTCGACCGCGACGGCGCCGCTCATCCGGCGCGCCGTGGCCTTCGCCGCCGCCCCCCCGATCGCCGTCGCACGCGATAGCAGGGCGCCCGAGGCGATGCGATGGTGCGCCGCGAGCGCCGCGTGCTGCCGTTCGCGCCAGGCAGGTGTTGTCGCGAAACGGCGGCCATCCTCGGCGAGAATCTCGACCGGCAGCAAAATGGCGCCGGCGCAAAGATCCGCATCGAGGCCGCCCGCCACTCCCCAGCTGACGAGCGCGGTCGCGCCGGCGTCCGCGAGCACGCGCGCCGCGCGCTCCGCGGCGGCGGGACCGATGCCGCCGACGATCACGTTGGCTCCGTCCGCGAGCGCCGCGACGCCTGCCCGCACGCGCCGGGCGCCGCGCAGCGCACGCGCCTCCGCGCCGAGCGCCGCGACGATCCCGAGCGCCTTCAATGCGTGCTTGCTCGACGCGAGAGGGTGCGGTAGGCAGCGAGCGCCCAGAGCGGAAAATAGGCCGCGTAGCCGTGATACCGCAGGTAGAACACGCGCGGGAATCCGGGGGCGGTGAAAAACGGATCGCTCCAGAGTCCATCCGCCGCCTGGGTGCGCAGCAGATAGGTGGCGCCGCGATGCGCCGCCTCCGAGCCGGCCTCGCCGGCGGCGGCGAGGCCGAGCAGGGCCCACGAGGACTGGTGTGGAGTGCTGCGTGCGTCGGCGGGTTTGCCGGCGTAGCCGGCGTTGCTCTCGCCCCAGCCGCCATCGGCGCGCTGCCGATTCTTCAGCCAGTCGACCGCGCGCCGCACGGCCGGGTCGTCCGCGCCGACGCGCGCCTGAGCGAACGCCGTCAGTACCGACCAGGTGCCGTAGACGTAGTTCGTGCCCCAGCGGCCGAACCAGCAGCCGTCCGCCTCCTGCTCGCGGCGCAGGTAGTCGATCGCCGCGGCGAGCGCGGACTCATCCTGTGGTCGCCCGACGCGCGCGAGCAAAGTCACGACCCGCGCGGTGACGTCGCTGGTCGGTGGATCGAGCAGCGCCCCGTGATCGGCGAACGGAATCTGGTTGAGGCGGTAATGGGTGTTGTCGACGTCGAACGCGGCGAAGCCGCCGTTCGAACTCTGCATGCCCACCAGCCAGTCGAGCGCCCGCCGGATGCTGTCGGCGTATTCGTCGGCGCGGTTCGATTGGTGCATTGCCCAGGCAACGACCGCGGTGTCGTCGAGATCCGGATAGTGCGGATTGGCGAACTGGAACGCCCAACCGCCGCCCTGCAGGCCAGGGCGATTGACCCGCCAGTCGCCCCGGTCGTCCAGCAGCTGATGCGGCCGCAACCAACCGAGCGCGCGCTCCGCCGACGCGCGCGCCGCCTCGTCGCCGGCTTCCTGCATCGCCAGCGCGGCGAGCGCGGTGTCCCACACCGGCGAGACGCAGGGCTGGCAGTACGCCGAGTCCGCGGTCTCGATCAGCAGTTTCTGCAGCGCCCGCTTCGCGGTGGCGCGCCGCGGATCGTCCACCGGATAGCCGAGAATCGTCATCACCTCGAGCGCGTTGACCATCGCCGGGAAGATCGCTCCCAGGCCATCCTCGCCGTTCAGCCGCTCGAGCATCCAGCTTTCCGCCCGTCTGGTCGCCGCCGCGCGCATCGCGGCGGGTATCAGCGGGTCGATCGCGCGGAAGATGCGGTCGATGCCGAGGAACAGCACCGGCAGCAGTCCACCGCGCCGGCGACACTCCCGGAAATAGTCCCGCTCGAGCTCCGGCGGCGTCGTGAACAGCTCCCGGATGCGCACGCCGCGCGGATTCTTCGCGCGCGGTTTGCGGGTGCAGAGCACGAACAGCGGCACCATCACCGCGCGCGACCAGTACGAGACCTTGTCGAGGTGGAACGGAAACCACCGCGGCAGCAGCATGATCTCGACTGGTATGTAGGGCACGCCGCGCCAGGGCAGCTCGCCGAACAATGCGAGGGCGATCCGTGTGAACACGTTGGCGCGGGCCGCACCGCCCGCCGCGAGGATCGCCGCGCGCGCCCGGCGCATGTGCGCCGCCTCCGGGTCGTCGCCGATCAGCTTCAGCGCGTAGTACGCCTTGACCGAACAGCTCATGTCGAATTCGCCGCCGTGATACTGCGGCCAGCCGCCGTGGTCCGCCTGATGGGCGCGAATATAGGCGGCCAGCTTCGGCTCGAGCGTCGTGTCGATCTCGTCGAGGAAGTGCATCATCATCACGTATTCGGCCGGGATGGTGCAGTCGGCCTCGAGCTCGAACAGCCAGTAGCCTCGCGCGTCCTGGCGCGCGAGCAGCGCGTCGCGCGCCGCGGCGATCGCGTTGTCCAGGCGCGAGCCCACGCTCAGGGTTTGCGCGACGACCGCGGGTTCGGCGGCCGCGCCGGCGCTCGACGGGCGTGTGGCGGCCTTCATGCGCCCCTGCTGCCGTAGCGGCGCCGTTCGGCGTCTTCGGCCGCCCCCGCCGAAGACGCGCTACCGGCCGCGGTCGGCGCCGGCCGGCGGGCTGCCGCGGGCAATTGCACGGGCAGCTGCGCGAGCGGCAGGCCGCGCGCGGCGACGGCGAACAAGCGCCGCAAGATCCAGTCGCTGCGAATGCCGATGTCGGTGAGCGAGCGGGTCATCGCGACCGCGGCGTGCGAGACCTTCACCTGCGCGCCAGCGGTGAAGCGCGGGTTGGCATCGATGTTGCGCAAGGTGAGCACCGCCAGGCCCACGGCCCAGAGGCAGAAGCGCCGAATGCCGGTTTCGGATCGCGGGATCAGCAGCGTGTAGTCGAGGGCGTTACGCAGGTGCGCGTGCGCCACGGCGAGCAGTTCGCGCAGGCCTTTGCCGAAGCCATCGTCATGCGGCTCCGGCGCGAGCCGCGACAGATCGACGCCGTGCCGCATGAACACTTCCTGCGGCAACCAGCAGGCCCCACGGCTGCGATCCTCCCAGACGTCCTTCAGGATGTTGGTCATCTGCAGCCCCTGGGCGAAGGAAACCGCCAGATTCTGCATCGCTGCGCGCCGCTGCGCGATCGCCGGCGAATGCTCGCAAAACAGCTCGGTCAGCATCTCGCCGACGACGCCGGCGACGTAGTAGCAGTAATCGTCCAGGTCGCTCGCGCTGGCGAGGCCGCGCAGGCTCGCGTTGGATTGAAAGCGCGGCATTCCGTAGCACATCAGTTCGACGCAGCGGACGATCGCGGCGCGTTGCGGTCCGGAGCAGCGTGCGGTCGACTGCACGACCGCTTCCATGTGGCTCACCAGATCGCGTTCGGCCGGCAGCGTGCTGGCGGAGAGCTGCCGGTCGAGGTCGCGCGCAAGCGCGCCGGCCTCGGCCCGGCCGGCGACGACGTCCTGGAACCGTTCGAGAAACCCGAGCGTTTCTGCCGGCGGGATCGCCGGCTCGTCCTCGATCGTGTCGGCGATGCGGCACAGCAGGTAGGCGCCGGTGACGGCCGTGCGCAGCGCCGGCGGCAATTGCGGGATCGTCAGCGCGAACGTGCGTGATACCTGCGGCAGGATCTCTCGTTGGTAGGCGTCGTCGGAGGTGCCGGGGTCCATCGATTGGGTTCTCGACATTCAAGGGGACGGGGGCGCCGGTGGCGCGCGGCGCACCACTATATCGGCGGCGCCGCGCCCAGGCAACCGAGGCCGGCCCGGGATGCGTCGTCCGGGAGCGGCCTCGGCGACTCAGGCCGAGGCCTTGGCCTTCGCCTTGGCCTTCAGCTCGATGATCTCGTCGGCCACCTGCCGCGGTACGGGGTCGTAGTGCGAGAACTCCATCGTGTACGAGGCGCGGCCGCTCGTCATGCCGCGCAGATGGCCGATGTAGCCGAACATCTCGGAGAGCGGCACCGTGGCGACGACCGCGATGTTGGCGCCGCGCTCGAGCTGATCCTGGATCGCGCCGCGCCGGCGGTTGAGGTCGCCGATCACGTCGCCGAGGTAATCGCCGGGCGTCACGGTCTCGACCTTCATCACCGGCTCGAGGAGGATCGGCCCGGCCTTGCGGATCGCCTCGCGAAAGCACGCCTTGGCGGCGATCTCGAACGTCATCGCGTTGGAGTCGACGTCGTGGTAGCTGCCGTCGGTGAGCGTCGCGCGGAAATCCACCGTCGGGTAGCCCGCAAGCACGCCGTCCTCCTTCTGCACCCGCAGGCCCTTTTCCACCGAAGGGACGAATTCCTTCGGCACCGAACCGCCGACCGTTTCGTCCACGAACTCGAAACCCGTGCTCCGCGGCAACGGCTCGAAGTCGATCCACACTTCGGCGAACTGGCCGGAGCCGCCCGTCTGCTTCTTGTGGACGTATTGCTCGCTTCGCTTCTTGGTGAAGGTCTCGCGGTATGCGACCTGTGGCTCGCCCATGGTGCCTTCGACGCCGAATTCGGTGCGCATCCGGTCGAGCGTCACCTCCAGGTGCAGTTCGCCCATGCCGCGCAGGATGGTCTGGCCCGTCTCACGGTCGGTCTCCAGGTGCAAGGAGGGATCGGCGCGCACCATCTTGCCGAGAGCGTTCGAAAACTTCTCCTGGTCGGCCTTGGTCTTCGGCGTAACCGACACGCTGATGACCGGGTCCGGAAAGCGCATGCGCTCGAGAATCACCGGATGGGCCGCGTCGCACAGGGTGTCGCCGGTTTCGGTATCCGCGAGCGAGACGAGGGCGATGATGTCGCCGGCGCGCGCCTCGTCGATCGGATTCGCCTCCTTCGCGAACATCTCGACCATGCGCCCGATCTTCTCGCGCTTGCCGCGAGTCGTGTTCTGCACCGACATGCCTTTGGTCAGCACGCCGGAGTAGACGCGGACGAACGTCAATGCGCCGTAGGCGTCGTTGATCACCTTGAACGCGAGCGCGGAGAACGGTTCGTCGTCCGAGCACTTGCGCTCGCCGACCGGATGGCCGTCTGCGTCGACGGTGTTGATCGCGGCGACGTCGGTCGGCGCCGGCATGTAATCGACCACGGCGTCGAGCACCTGCTGCACGCCCTTGTTCTTGTACGAGGAGCCGCACAGCACCGGATTGAACGCCGAGTGGATCGTCCCCTTGCGCAGCGCCTCGCGCAGCACCGCCGCGGACGGCACGGTGCCGTCGTTGATGTAGGCCTCCATCGCCGCGTCGTTCTGCTCAAGACAGGTGTCGACCAGTTCGGCGCGGAACTTGTCGACTTGCGCGAGCAGCGCGCGGTCCGACGGCACCGTGATGCCGAGCCGGTCGGCCAGATCAGGGGTGACGTCGAGGACCTGCCAGACGGCGTCCTTGTCGTCCGAATCCCAGACGAGCGCCTGCATCTCGACGAGGTCGATCATGCCGCGGAAATTTTCCTCCGAGCCGATCGGGATCTGGGTCGCGAGTGGTCTTGCGCCGAGGCGCTTCTTGATCATGTCGAGGCAACGCAGGAAATTCGCGCCGCTGCGGTCCATCTTGTTCACGTAGCAGATGCGAGGCACGCCGTAGTTGTCGGCGAGGCGCCAGTTGGTCTCCGATTGCGGTTCGACGCCGGCGACGCCGTCGAACACGACGACCGCGCCGTCGAGCACGCGCAGGGAGCGGTTCACCTCGATCGTGAAGTCGACGTGGCCCGGGGTGTCGATCAGATTGATCTTCTTTTCGCGCCAGAATGCGGACACCGCGGCGCTCTGGATCGTGATGCCGCGCTTCTGCTCCTGCTCGAGGTAGTCGGTGGTCGTCGACGTCTTGAGGTCCTTCGTATCGTGGATGTCGATGATCGTGTGCTTGCGCCCCGTGTAATAGAGGATGCGCTCCGTGGTCGTCGTCTTGCCGGCGTCGACGTGGGCGATGATGCCGATATTGCGGACATCGGCGAGCGGAACTTGGCGGGGCATAATCGATCTTCCGTAGCGTTTGGGTTGAAAACTTAGGGCGCAGGAACCAGCCGGCCCCTGACGCCACGGGCGCGGAGTCTGCCACGGCAACGCGCGCCTGTCGAAAAAATATTCAGGCAGCGGCCCGCCGGGCCCGCGGGTGCCGCCCCCCGAGGGTCGTCGGCAGGCGATTGGGGGCGGCGTCTGCCGATATACTACCGCCGCCGAAGCCGGCCGCCCAAGCCCGAGGAGCCTCGCCCTTGTCCGTTCCGGTCCAACCGATGGTCAGTGCAACGATCGACACCTCCGCGTTGCGGCACAATCTGCTCGCGGTGCGCCGCCGCGCGCCCGATTCGCGGGTGATGGCGGTCGTCAAGGCCAACGCCTACGGTCACGGCTTGGTGGCGGTGGCCCGCGCGCTCGACGGCGCTGACGGCTTGGCGGTTGCGCGGGTCGACGAAGGCTTGGCCCTGCGCCGCGCCGGCATCGGCAAGCCGGTCGTACTCCTCGAGGGCGTTTTCGACGCAGGCCAACTCGCGGCGGCAGGCGCCGCCGGATTCGATCTCGTCGTGCATTGCGCCGAGCAGATCGAGTTGTTGCGCGCCTGCGGACAGCTTTCGTTCAAGGTCTGGTTGAAGCTCGACACCGGCATGAATCGGCTCGGCGTGAGTGCGGCCGATTTTGCTGCGGCGCGGGAGACGTTGTCGTCCTTGCGCTCGGTGCGGGGTCCGGTGCACGCGTTCACGCATCTGGCCCGTGCGGACGAGCCCGGGCGCGGCGCGACCGAGCGGCAGCTGGCGCGCTTCGCCGCGGCGACGGGCGCATGGCCCGGCGAGCGCAGCATCGCCAATTCGGCGGGGTTGCTGAATTTTCCCGGCGCCCGCCTCGATTGGGTTCGTCCCGGACTGATGCTATACGGGGTGTCGCCGATGAGCGGCGCAATCGGCGCCGATCACGGCCTGAAACCGGTGATGACCCTGGGCTCGAGGGTCATCGCCGTCAAGCGGATCGCGGTGGGCGAGGCGGTCGGTTACGGGGGAACCTGGGTCGCGTCGCGGCCGACGATTCTCGCGATCGCCGCGGCCGGTTACGGCGATGGATATCCGCGAAGCCTCGCCTCCGGGACACAGGTGCTGGTCGGCGGGCGGCGCGCGCCGCTCGCGGGACGGGTGTCGATGGACATGCTGACCATCGACGTGACCGGTCTCGAGCCCGCGGTGGCGCCCGGCGATCCAGTCGTGCTGTGGGGCGAAGGGCTGCCGGTCGAGGAGGTGGCGGCCCTCGCCGGCGCGATTCCCTACGAACTGCTGTGCGGGATCAGTCAGCGCGTTGCCGCCGAACTGCGCTAGCTCTCGAAAAAACCCATCTTGACGCCGGCGAGCTGCACGACGTCGTTGTCGTTGAGCCTGCGCGCCTGGGGTCCGATTGCGACGCCATTGACGAGCGGGAAGTCGTTTTCCTTGCCGCTGTCGACGTGGACGATAAAATAGCCCTCGGCACGGCGGGTGATCGCGGCAACCTGTATGCCCGGGCGTCCGAGCGTCGTCAATGCCTTCGTCAGCTCGAGCTCGCGGCCGGCGAATGCGCCGCTCAGGACCTGCAGTTTCGCCTTCGGCAGTGCGACCGGAGCCTCGGCGGGGCCGCTCGGCTTGCGCGTTACGGCCACGGCCTTCGCTGCCTGATCGACCGCCTGGCCGACGCGGCGAATCCGCTCCTCGCCCTGGCTGCTCGGCGTGATGACCATCGTCTTCTCGAACTCGTCCTGCTCGACATCGCCCTCCTGGCTGTCGACGAACCGGAGCTGGTGATGTCCCACCGTGATCACGTCGCCGTGCTGCATCGCATGTTTCTTGATCAGCTTGCCGTTCACGTACGTGCCGTTGGTGCTGTTCAAGTCCTCGAGGAACGAGTCGTTGAGGATGTTGATGATCAGCGAGTGGTGGCCGCTGACCGCCGGATTGTCGATGCGGATGTCATTGTCCGGGAGGCGCCCAATTGTGTAGCGCTCCTTGTTCATGTTGTATTCGGCGAGGACTTGACCGTCCAGACTGAGCATCAGGCGTGCCATTCAAACTCCCAGTTTAGCTAGCCGAACCATCCCAGTATTCTGTCAAATATACGCCGCTGCGCAGGGAACGGTTCGTTTATATGCGCCATGATCACGGAAATATTGTCGCGACCGCCATTGTCATTTGATAGTTGGATCAATTGCTTGGCGACCGTTTCAAGGTTAGCACTAAAGGTGCTGATTGTTAAATGGATGTCTTCGTCCTCGATCATGTCGGACAGTCCGTCCGAACAGAGGACGTAATAGTCGCTCTTGTGGACCGCATCCTCGTTGATCTCCACATCGACGGTCTGCTCGACGCCGAGCGCCCGGGTGACGTAGTTCTTGTTCGACGCCCGCTGCGCCTCCTGCTGCGAGTAGAAGCCCCGGTCGACGAGTTCCTGCAGCAGCGAGTGGTCCAGCGTGAGCTGTTCGAAGCGATTATCGCGCAGCCGGTACATTCGCGAATCGCCGACGTGCGCGATCGAGACCTTGTTGTCGTGGAACAGGCAGGCGACGACGGTCGTTCCCATCCCCTCACACTGTGGCTGAGTGCGCGAGGTGTGGTAGATGATTTTGTTGGCTCTGTGAATCGCGTCACGCAGCACGATGCTGCGCCGGGTGAGCCCCGTCTCCGGATCGCGCGCGGCGAGGTTCTCGCGCGTCACGGCGTCACGGACGAGGTTGACGATCGTCTTCACCGCGATGCCGCTCGCGACCTCGCCAGCGTTGTAGCCGCCCATGCCGTCGGCGAGCACGAACAGGCCGATGTCCGCCTCCGCGCCGATCATGTCCTCGTTGTGCTCGCGCACCTTGCCGGTGTCCGACAGCGCGACGCTCGCGATTTTTCCCCGTAAGTTCATGGTGACCAATACGCTCTTGGTGATCCTGCTCGCTCGTCGCTCATGGGCTGCCGCTCGGAATGCGCAGCTTGCAATCTTCCAGCGCGGCCGCCATCTGCGCCCCCGATTCGAACCGTGCTTCGGGGGCCTTCGCCAGCGCCCGATCGACGACTTGCTCGAGGCAGGCGGGCAGATCCGGGCGATACGCACGCAAGGGCGGATGCGGCGTCTCCGCGATCTGTTGCATGAGTCCCGTCATGGAATCGGCCGTGAAGGGCAGCTGCCCGGTCAAGAGCTGAAACAGGCTAACGCCGAGCGAGAACAAGTCCGAGTGACCGGTCACAGTTCGTCCCTCGAGCTGTTCCGGCGACATGAATGAAGGCGTGCCGAGGACGATGCCGGTGCGCGTGTTGCCGGCGTCGGTGATGCGGGCGATGCCGAAGTCGGTGATCTTCAGTACGTCGGTCGACGGGTCGTACATAAGGTTCGCCGGCTTGATGTCACGGTGCACGACCTGCTGCTTGTGCGCGAAGCCGAGGGCATCGGCCGTGCGCCGCACGAGCTCGGCGACCTTGCGAGGTTCGAGCAGTTTGTTCGCTGTCGCGTAATCGCTCAGGTGGCGGCCTCGCAGGTACTCCATCGCGATGTACGCGAGACCCCGCTCCTCGCCGACGTCGTAGACCGTCACGATGTTCGGATGATTGAGGCGGCCGGCGGTCTCGGCCTCGCGGAAGAAGCGCGATCTGGCCTCGGCCAGTTCCGAATCGCTGAACTCGCTCGCGAGTGGTATTGCCTTGATCGCCACCAGCCGGTTGATCGCGAGATCCCGGCCGAGGTACACGACCCCCATTGCGCCGCGGCCGATCTCGCGTTCGAGCCGGTACCGGCCGAGTTGCGCCGGCGCGGCCGGATCGGTCCCCGTGGCGCTGCTGCCCGGAACGGACTCTGGCGCCGTGCGATCGCCGTCGCCCGGCGCCGACGCGGTCCGGTTCGCAGGCGACTGCGTGGCGGGCGCCACGGAGCCGGCGGGAGCGGCGGGTGTACGCGGTCCGATGGGCGCACGCGCGGCGGCCGGCGCGGCGGCGCTCGCGCGCGGCGCGGCGCCCTTCGGCTCGCTGCGCCGCGACGGGACGCGCTCGGTGTCCATCAGCCGTTTCAAGCGCGCCGCGACATCGCGGTAGGCTGCGTCGATGCGCGCGAGGTGGCGGAACACAGCGGTCGCCTGCGGCACCCGGCCGCGCTGTTCGAGTTGGCTGCCGAGCGTGTACAGGTCGCCGAGCACCGTCGCGCTCGGCTTGCGGGCCTTCAATTCCGCGAAGCGCTGCTCGAAATTGTCCAGCAGCCTGGCCGTGTCGGGGCCCGGAAACGGCTGCGGGTTCACCGCGACCGACCGCGGACCGCCCACACCGAGGCGCCTCGCGAGCAGCGCTCCCGCCGCGATCGCGAGCAGCGCGGCGCCGGGCAGCCAGATCCACGACCCGCGCACGCCGCTCAGGCGCAGTACGAGATCCAATGCGAGAACGGCGCCGCCGGCGACGGCCGCGATCAAGCCCAGTTTTCTCATGCAGCAGACATAATCCCCGTCGATGTGCCCGCGCAGTATAGGGGATCGAGCGCCATACGCGGCAATGCTAAGCTCACAGTTCCAGGCGAAGGACGACCATGGCGAAGTCGAAGGCGGTGTTCATTTGCGGCAGCTGCGGGGCCGAATCGCCAAAATGGCAGGGTCAATGCGCCGTCTGCGGGGAATGGAACACCCTGGCCTCGGAGCCGGCGCGGGCGACACCGAGCGGATTGCGCGGGCCGCGTGCCGCCACCGAACCGACCTCGACGCTCGCCGCCGAGTCGGCAACCGCGCCGGCCCGCCATGCCACCGGCTCTGCCGAACTCGACCGGGTTCTCGGCGGCGGTCTGGTCGCCGGGTCCGCGACGCTGATCGGCGGCGATCCTGGCATCGGCAAGTCCACCCTGATGCTGCAGGCGGCCGCGGCGCTCAGCGACACGGGAGCGGTCCTCTACACGACCGGCGAGGAGTCGCTGCAGCAGGTCGCGTTGCGCGCGCGCCGCCTCGGCCTCGCGACTGCCGCGGCCCGGTTGCTCGCCGAGACCTGCGTCGAGGGGATCGTCGCGGCGGCTACAGCGGTCGGCGCGCGCGCGCTGATCGTCGACTCGATCCAGACGATGTACTCGGAGGGAATCGAATCGGCCCCCGGCTCAGTCGCGCAGCTGCGCGAGTGCACGGCGCTTCTCGTGCGCCATGCGAAGCGTTCCGGGACCGCCGTATTGCTGGTCGGCCACGTGACCAAGGAGGGTCAAATCGCCGGGCCGCGCGTCCTCGAACACATGGTCGACACGGTCCTGTACTTCGAGAGCGACACGGGCACGCGCTTCAGGATCCTGCGGGCGGTCAAGAACCGCTTCGGCGCGGCCAATGAAATCGGCGTTTTCGCGATGGCCGAGCAAGGCCTGCGCGAAGTCACCAATCCCTCGGCGATCTTCCTCTCGCGCGATCCCGAGCCGGTCTCGGGCAGCACCGTCACGGTGCTGCGCGAGGGCAGCCGGTCGCTGCTGATCGAGGTGCAGGTGCTGGCGGACGACGGCGCGGGAGGCAATCCGCGGCGGGTTGCCGTCGGCATCGACGGCAATCGCTTGACGATGCTGCTCGCGGTCGCCCACCGCCATGGCGGACTCGCACTGCACGGCAAGGACGTCTTCGCCAACGTGGTGGGCGGGGTGCGTATCGCCGAGACCTCGGCGGACCTCGCGATCGTGCTCGCCGCGCGATCGAGCCTCGCCGACGTGCCGGTTCCGCACTCGCTGATCGCGTTTGGCGAACTCGGTCTCGCCGGTGAGATTCGGCCGGTGCCGTTCGGCGAGGAACGGCTGCGCGAGGCGGCCAAGCACGGCTTCACGTCGGCGATCGTGCCGCTCGCGAATGTGCCCAGGCGCGTGCCGCAGGGCATGCAGGTGCGCGGCGTGAAGCGCCTCACCGAGGCGCTCGAGCCACAAGGGGCGCCGGCGGCACGATCACGCGCACCGTCTTGATCGCGTTGTCGCCCGTTTGCAGCACCTCGAGCGTGAATTCCGCGAGCTTCAGCGTCGTCCCGGGCTCGGGTATCGTCTCCAGGAACTCGACGATCAGACCGTTCAGGGTCTTCGGCCCGTCGGTCGGCAGCGTCCAGCGCATCGAGCGGTTCAAGGCGCGCACGGTCGTCGACGCGTTGACGACGAAGCTGCCGTCGGCTTCCCGGTGCACGTCCTTGTGCATCATCGTCGCGGGGTCCGTGGTGAATTCGCCGACGATCTCCTCGAGGATGTCCTCGAGGGCGACGAGTCCCTGGATGTCGCCGTACTCGTCGACGACAAAGGCGAGCCGCCGTTTGTCGCGCTGGAAGTTGAGCAGCTGCGTGTTCAGCGTCGTGCCCGAGGGCACGAAATAGCTGTCGCGGGACGTCGCCGCCTCGATGAGCGCCTCGCGGTCGAGTCGGCCGCGCGCGAGCGCATTCACGACGCGCTTCAGGTGCAGCACGCCGACGATCTGGTCGATCTCACCCTCGAAGACCGGCAGCCGCGTGTGCTGGCTTTGGCCCAGCTGCTCGAGGATCTCGTCCCAACCGTCCTCCAGGTCGAGGCCGACGATTTCCGTCCGCGGGACCATGATGTCCTCGACAGTGACATTTTCCAGATCGAGGATGCCGACCAGCATCTGCCGGTGGCGCTGCGGGATCATCGCGCCGGCCTCGGCGACGACGGTGCGCAGCTCCTCACGGCTAAGCGCCTGGGAACTCTGCCGCGGCGACACGCCAAGCAGGCGCAGCACCCCGTTCGCGAGCAGGTTGGTCGTCCAGACGAACGGGTACAACAGCCGCAGCAGCGGCGTGTAGACGTAGGCCGCCGGCATCGCCAGCATCTCCGGATGCAGCGCCGCGAAGGTCTTCGGTCCCACCTCGCAGAAAATCAGAGTCACGGCGGTCAGCGCGATCACGCCGATCGCGAGCAGCAGATCGCCGCCGAGGCGAAGCGCGATCAGGCCGACCAGGGTCGGAGTGATGACGTTGACGACGGTGCTGAGCAGCAGGATCAGCCCGATCAAGCGATCGGGCTGGGCGAGCAGCCCTTCCACCAGGCGTGCGCCGCGGTGGCCCGCCTTGGCGGCGTGCCGCAGGCGGTAGCGGTTCACGCTCATCAGCGCCGTCTCGCTGCCGGCGAGGAAGGCGGCGAGCACCAGCAGGACGGTGAGTGCGACGAACAGCGATCCAAGCGACGGGTGCGGCATCGAACCGGTCAGCCTCATCCCCAGTGCCGTCCGAAAATGTCCTCGAGCACGAACTTGGAGCCGAAATAGGCGAGCGCCAGCAGGATGAAGCCGGCGAGCGTGAGGCGCACCGCAAACCGGCCGCGCCAGCCGTAGCGTACCCGGCCGATCAATAGGATCGCGAATACGACCCAGGCCATCAGCGACAGCACGGTCTTGTGCACCAGATGCTGTTCGAACAGGTTCGTCACGAACACGAAGCCGGTGAACAGCGACAGCGTGAGGAGCGCGAAACCCGAGCCGATCAGGCGGAACATCACCTTCTCGAGAACGTCCATCGGCGGCAGCAGGTCCGACAGCCGAGCGATGCGCCGTGCCCGCAGGCGCCGATCGAGCAGCACCAACAGCGAAGCGGTCACCGCCGCGGCGAACAACAGCGCGGCAGCCGCCATCGACAGCAGAATGTGAGCCGAAAGCTCCCATGCCGGCACTGCATCGACCCGGAACTTGTGGCCGCTGCCCGTCGCGGTCGAACCGAGCGCGGCGCTCCACAGCAGGATCGCGCTCAACAGGCGGTACCGGCGCTCGAGCGCGATGAGACAGGCGAGCACGGCGAGCGTCCAGGCGAGCAACGAGATCGCCTCGAGCAAGCCGATCGAGAACGGTCCCACCGTGCGCATCAGGTGGATGATCGCGCCGCTGTGCGCGAGAATTGCGCCAAGCGACAGTGCCCAGGCGTAAGGTTCCAGGCGTCGGCTGCTCACGCTGCGCAGCATCAGCCAGGCGCTCGCCGCGTATAGCAGGAACAAGGTGATTGGGACGATCACGGCCGACCAGGGTTCATCTGCGCCGATCATGACACAAGGACTTGCCGCCTCCTAGCCGCCTATACTAGCCGCCCATGTTCGAGCAACTCAACGCCAGACTCGCCGCGGCGCTCAACAGCCTGACGGGCCGCGGGCGCCTCACCGACGAGAACATCGCCGACACGGTGCGGCAAGTGCGCCTCGCGCTGCTCGAGGCGGACGTCGCGCTGCCCGTCGTCAAGAGCTTCGCCGAAGCGGTGCGCGCGCGCGCGGTCGGCGTCGAGATCGCCAAGAGCCTGACGCCGGGTCAGACGTTCATCAAGATCGTGCACGAGGAACTGGTGCGCCTGATGGGCGAGACCAGTATCGGGCTCAATCTGCGCGCGCAGCGCCCGGTCGTCGTGTTGCTCGCCGGATTGCAGGGCGCGGGCAAGACCACCACCGCCGGCAAGCTCGCACATTGGCTGATCGCCAAGGAACGCAAGCGGGTGCTCCTCGTCAGCACCGACGTCTACCGGCCGGCGGCCATCCTGCAGTTGCAGACACTCGCGGGGCAAGTCGGCGCCGGCTTTGCCGCGGCGGCGGCCGACGAGGCGCCGCTCGCGATTGCGAAGCGCGCGCTCAACGAGGCGAGCTTGCAGGCCTACGACGTGCTGCTGCTCGACACGGCGGGGCGCTTGCACGTCGATGCCGGGATGATGGCCGAGGTACGCGAACTCGAGGCCGAGATCCACCCGCACGAACGCCTTTTCGTCGTCGACAGCATGGCCGGCCAGGACGCGGTCAACGCGGCGCGCGCGTTCAACGAGGCCCTTGGACTTACGGGCGTGATCCTGACGAAGGCCGACGGCGACGCGCGCGGCGGCGCGGCGCTGTCGGTGCGCCAGGTGACCGGCAAGCCGATCCTGTTCATCGGCACCGGCGAGAAATCCGATGCGTTGGAGTTGTTCCAGCCCGAACGCATCGCCTCGCGCATCCTTGGCATGGGCGACGTGTTGTCCTTGGTCGAGCAGGTCGAGGGGCAGGTCGATCGCGAGAAGGCCGAGAAGCTCGCCAAGAAGATCGGTTCGGGCAAGTCCTTCGACCTGACGGATCTGCGCGACCAGCTACACCAGTTGCAGCGCATGGGCGGCATGACGGCCCTGCTCGACAAATTGCCGGCACACCTGCAGGCGAACGCGGCGAAGGCGGCCGGCGCCGTGAACCCACAGGCGCTCAAGCGCCAGGTCGGGATCATCGATTCGATGACGCCGAAGGAACGCCGGCGCCCCGAGTTGATCGACGGTTCGCGCAAACGCCGTATCGCGACCGGTGCCGGCGTAGCGCTGCCGGATGTCAACCGCCTCCTCAAGCAGTTCGATCAGATGCAAAAAACGATGAAGAAGCTCGCCAAGGGCGGTATGTTGCGCAACATGATGCGGGGCATGGCGGGGCGGTTGCCGCCGGGGTTTGGTCCTTAGGGAGCGCCGGCCGGCGCCGGGAATTCGCTGCCGTCCTTGCCCTGGAGGGCGGAGCACCGCTAAAATGCGCGGCTAGGCTTTAATCCCAAGGTGCAGCAATACGATGGTGACGATCCGTTTGACCCGGCGTGGCGGCAAAAAGACGCCGTTCTATCACGTCGTCGTGACCGACAGCCGCAAACGCCAGGGCGGTACCAGCCTCGAGAACGTCGGCCTGTTCAACCCTGTCGCGCGCGGCGGGGAAGTCAAGCTGCGCCTCGACGTGGCCCGCATAGAACATTGGGTCGGCCTGGGCGCCCATATGTCGGATCGCGTCAAGCAACTGGTGACCGCGTTCCGCAAGCAAGCCGCCTGAGCGCGGTGGTGACGCGATGGGCGAGGAGGCTGCGCCGCTCGTCGTGCTCGGCGCAATAACCGCCCCGTTCGGCGTCAAGGGCTGGGTCAAGCTGCGATCCGACACGGATCCGCCGGAACGCTTGTTCGATTATCCAAACTTGTGCTTGCGGCAGCGCGGAGCAACCGCCGCCTGCCGCGTCGAGCAGGCCGGGCGCAGCGCGGGCCGCTTGACGGCGAAGTTCGCCGGCATCGACGATCGCAACCGCGCCGCCGGCTTGGCGGGGGCGGAGGTGTGTGTTACGCGCAGCGAGCTGCCGGCGCGCGCGCCGGGCGAGTACTATCGGGCCGACCTGATCGGCCTGCGGGTGGTGGACCTGACCGGCGCCGAACTCGGCATCGTCGAGCATTTCGTCGAGACTCCGGCGCATGCGTTGATGGTCGTGCGTGGCGCCAAGAACCTCTGGGTTCCCGCGGTGCCGCGACATTTGCGGCGCGTGGATCTGCGGGGCCGGCTGATCGTGGTCGATTGGCAGGAACCGGCGGACTAGTCCCATGCGCGTCGCGGTCGTCACGATCTTCCCGCGCATGCTGCGCGAGGCGCTGGCGTATGGCGTCGTCGGTCGGGCCGTCGAGCGGGCGAGCTTGGTCGTCGATTGCTTCGATCCGCGGGACCATGCAATCGACGTGCACCGCACGGTGGACGACCGGCCGTACGGCGGCGGCCCCGGGATGCTGCTGAAATACCAACCGGCGGCGTGTGCGCTGCGGGCGGCGGTCGCGACCTTCCCCGGCGACGTGCGCCGAGTGTACCTGGGCGCGGACGGGCGGCGGTTCGACCAGGGTCTCGCCCGCGAGGCGGCGGCGTGGCCGGGTCTGGTGCTGCTCGCCGGTCGGTACGAAGGCGTCGACGAGCGCCTGCTGGAGAACGAGATCGACGAACGATGGTCGATCGGTGATTATGTGCTGTCGGGCGGCGAGCTGCCGGCACTCGTCGTGATCGACGCGCTCGCCCGCCTGATCCCCGGCACCCTGGGCGCGGCGGATTCCGCCGAGCAGGAGTCCTTTAGTGACGGATTGCTCGATTGGCCGCATTATACGCGGCCGGCGACCGTCGAGGGACGGGGCGTGCCCGAGGTACTCGCCTCGGGAGACCATGCGGCGATTGTGCGCTGGCGCCGGCGGGAGGCCCTCGGGCGCACTTGGTTGCTTCGTCCCGATCTGCTCGAGCGGCGCGGGATGAACGCCGGGGAACGGGCTTTGCTGGAAGAATTCAAGACCGAGCGCGTGCAGCGCGCCGGTGGCAACGACGATGATTCAATGACGAGGTCGCAAAAGTGAACAAGATCATTCAACAGCTGAACGGTGAACGGGAAAGGGCGAAATTCCCCGAATTCAATCCCGGCGACACGGTCGTCGTGCAGGTCAAGGTGGTCGAAGGCGAACGCGAGCGCGTGCAGGCGTACGAGGGCGTCGTGATCGCAAAAAAGAACCGCGGCCTGAACTCTTCGTTCACGGTGCGCAAGATCTCGCACGGCGAGGGCGTCGAGCGCGTCTTCCAGACCCACAGCCCGTCGATCAGCGAGGTGAGCGTCAAGCGCCGCGGTGCGGTGCGCCGCGCGAAACTCTATTACCTGCGCGACCTTTCGGGCAAAGCGGCCCGGATCGAAGAGAAGATCTGAGGCTGCGCGGTCGCGTGTCGGCAGCGGACGGTGGCGGGCGTCGTTCCATGAGCATCCGCGCGGCGCTTGGCGGCGTTTTTTCGCTCGTCTGGCGCATTCTCGACGGAATACGCAAGACGCTGCACCTGTTGCTATTGCTGGTGATCTTCGGCTTTCTGCTCGCCGCCCTGCACACTTCGATTCCGATCGTGCCGGACTCGGCGGCCCTCGTGATCGCCCCGCAGGGCAGGCTCGTCGAGCAGATATCGGGCGACCCCCTGCGCCGGGCGATCGGCGAGGCCTCGGGAGGCTCGGCCCACGAGACGCTGCTGCGCGACGTCGTCGATGCGATCGAGGCGGCCAAGAGCGATTCCAGGATCAAGGTGCTGGTGCTGCAGCTCGGCGAGCTGGCGCCGTCCGGACTGCCGAAGCTGCAGGCGATCGGCGCGGCGATCCGCGACTTCCGTGCCTCTGGCAAGCCCGTGATTGCGACCGCGGACGAGCTCGATCAAACGCAGTACTACCTCGCCGCACAGGCGGGCAAGGTGTACCTGGATCCCCTCGGCGCGGTTTCGCTCGAGGGATTCGCCTACTACCGGATGTACTTCGAGGCCGCCATCGCCAAGCTTGGCGTCGACGTCAACATCTTCCGCGCCGGCACCTTCAAGAGCTATACCGACCAGTATTCGCGCAACGACATGTCCACGAGCGAGCGGCAGGAAACCCAGGCCTGGCTCGGCACCTTGTGGGACGCCTATCAGCAGGACGTGACCCGCGCGCGGGGGCTGCCGCCGGACGCGCTGCAGACCGACATCGACGCGGAGCCGACGCAGTTGGCCGGGCTGAACGGCGATCAGGCGAAACTCGCCCTGCAGGAGCGGCTGGTCACCGGGCTGAAGACCCGCCCGCAGGTCGACGCTGAGGTCGCCAAGCTCGTCGGCGACGACGCGGACACGCATTCGTACAATGCGATCTCGATGGATTCGTACCTCGCCGCGCTGCGCGCGAAGCATCTGTTCCAATCCGAGCCGGCTGCGCGCGTCGCGATCGTCGTTGCCTCGGGCGAAATCCTCGACGGGCGGCAACCCCCCGGCGCGATCGGCGGCGTGAGCACGTCGGGTCTGCTGCGCACCGCCCGGTTCGATCCGGCGGTCAAGGCCGTCGTCCTGCGTATCGACAGTCCCGGCGGTAGCATGTTCGCGTCCGAACAGATTCTGCGGGCCGTGTGGCGCCTGCGCAAGGCGGGCAAGCCGGTCGTCGTCTCGATGAGCACCTACGCGGCGTCCGGCGGCTACTACATCGCATCGGCGGCGAACGAGATCTTCGCCAATCCGACGACCCTCACAGGCTCGATCGGCGTGTTCGCCGTGGTGCCGACGTTCCAGCGCAGCCTCGGCAAGCTCGGGATTTCCGTCGACGGTCTGGGCACGACGCCGCTCGCCGGCATGGACCGTGTTGATCGGCCCTTGAGCGACGGCGAGAAACAGATCCTGCAGAGTTCCGTCGATCATGCCTATGCGCAGTTCCTGCTGCGCGTCGCCCAGGGGCGCAAGATGAGCGTCGCGGATGTCGCGAAGATCGCCCAGGGACGCGTTTGGTCGGGTGTCGACGCCGCGCGTCTCGGGCTCGTCGATCACCTGGGCGGCTTGCGCGCCGCAATTGCGGCGGCGGTGAAGCTCGCCGGCCTGCGTGGCCGTTACGGCATCGACTACTTGGAGCCGCAGCTGGGCTTTCGCGAGGAGATGCTCATGCATTTGCGCTCGGACGTGACGCGCTGGGGCCGTCTCGCCGGTCTGGATGCGGGTCGCTCGCCGTTCGGATCGGTGTTCGATCCGCTCCTCGCCCAGGCGCGCGAGGTCGCGAGGTTCAACGATCCGCACGGCATCTATGCGTACTGCTGGTGCGAGTCGCCGGGCGGTTGAGCGATTTGTCGGGCGGTTGGGCGGGCTGGTGCGTCAGATCGCCGACCAATCGAGGATGACCTTGGCCGAATTGCCGGAGTTCATGATCTCGAAGCCTTCGCGGAAGTCGCGGATGCCGAGCCGGTGGGTGATCACCGGCCGAACGTCGAGTCCGCTCTGCAGCATGCTCGCCATCTTGTACCAGGTCTCGAACATCTCGCGTCCGTAGATGCCCTTGATCACCAGACCCTTGAATATCACTTGATTCCAGTCGACCGAGGTCTCGCCGGGGGGGATCCCGAGCATCGAGATGCTGCCGCCATGGTTCATCGTGCGCAGCATTTCCCGCAGTGCCGCGGGATTGCCCGACATTTCGAAGCCGACGTCGAACCCCTCCTCCATCCCGAGCTCGCGCATCGCCCCGTCGAGCGAGTCGCGCGAGACGTTCAGGGCGCGGCTCGCGCCCATCTTCGCCGCGAGCGCGAGACGGTAGTCGTTTAGGTCGGTGATGACGACGTGCCGCGCGCCGCAATGGCGCGCGATCGCGACCGCCATGATGCCGATCGGTCCGGCGCCGGTGATCAGCACGTCCTCGCCGACGACATTGAACGCGAGGGCCGTGTGGGTCGCATTGCCGAACGGGTCGAGAATCGAGGCGACTTCGTCGTCGATCGCCGCCGGCAGCTTGAAGACGTTCGAGGCGGGAATCGCCAGGTACTCGGCGAATGCGCCGGGACGGTTGACGCCGACCCCCATGGCATTGCGGCACAGATGCCGCCTGCCGGCGCGGCAGTTGCGGCAATGACCGCAGGTGATGTGCCCTTCGCCGGAAACGCGATCACCGACATGGAAGCCGCGCACCTCGCCGCCGATCTCGACGATCTCGCCGGAATATTCGTGGCCGACGGCCATCGGCACGGGGATCGTCTTCTGCGCCCAGGCGTCCCAGTTGTAGATGTGCATGTCCGTGCCGCAGATCGCCGATCGGTGAATCCGGATCAGGACGTCATTGTGACCGACCTGCGGCTGCGCGATCTCCTCGAGCCAGATGCCGGGTTCCGCGCGGGCCTTGACGAGTGCCTTCATGAGTGACCCCTAGTGAATGATGCCGAGATTGCGGCCCGCGCGGCCGAACGCGCCGACGACCCGATCCACCTGTTCGGTCGAGTGCGCCGCGTTCATTTGCGTGCGAATCCGCGCCTTGCCCTGCGGCACGACCGGATAGGAGAAAGCCACCACATAGACGCCTTCGGCGAGCATGCGTTCGGCGAGCTGCGCCGCGAGAGGCGCATCGCCCAGCATAATCGGGATGATCGGGTGCTCGCCGGGGAGCAGGGTGTAGCCGAGGCGCAGCATGCCCTCGCGGAAACGCCGCGCATTTCCCTGCAGCCGCTCGCGCAGCTCTGGGGCACTCTCGAGCAGATCCAGCACACGCAGCGTGCCGGCGGCGACCACGGGCGGGATGCTGTTGGAGAACAGGTAGGGGCGCGAGCGCTGACGCAGCCAGGCGACGATCTCCCTGCGCCCCGAGACGTAGCCGCCGCTCGCCCCGCCGAGGGCCTTGCCGAGCGTCCCGGTGAGGATGTCGACGCGGCCGGCCACGCCGCAGGCCTCGGGCGTTCCGCGACCATGGGGCCCGATGAACCCGGTCGCGTGCGAATCGTCGACCATCACCAGCGCCGCATACCGCTGCGCGAGATCGCAGATCTCGGCGAGCTTCGCGATCGAGCCGTCCATCGAGAACACCCCGTCCGTGGCGATCAGGCGGACGCGCGCGTCGCGCGATTCGCTCAGGCGGCGTTCGAGTTCACTCATGTCGCCGTTCGCGTAGCGCAAACGGCGCGCCTTGCACAGCCTGATGCCGTCGATGATGCTCGCATGATTGAGCGCGTCGCTGATGACCGCGTCGCGCTCGTCGAGCAGCGTCTCGAACAGGCCGCCGTTCGCATCGAAACAGGACGAGTAGAGGATCGTGTCCTGCGTGGACAGGAACGCCGACAGGCGTTCCTCGAGCTCGCGATGAATGCGCTGTGTTCCGCAGATGAACCGCACCGAGGCTATGCCGTATCCATACCGGTCGAGGGCGTGATGCGCCGCCTCGATCACAGCCGGGTGCGCCGCGAGGCCGAGGTAGTTGTTGGCACAGAAATTGATCAGTTCGCGGCCGTCGGCGAGACGCACGACCGGCCCCTGTGCGGAGTCGATCACCCGCTCCCGCTTGAGCAATCCGGCCGCCTCGAGGCCGTCGGCCTCGTGGCGCAGTCTGTCGAGAAATTCGCTGCTCACTGCACACTCCGTCGGGCGATTGCTTGCCGCGCAATTGCGCGGGCAGCCAGTATAGCGATACGCGGCCGGGAACCCGACCATGGTCCGTCAGCGCGCGTCCACCCGCGCCATCAGCCCGAAATCGACTGCGGATCGTCGAACTCACAGCGATGCGCGTCCGGCGGTGCGATGTCGTCCCAAGCGCCGTCCTCCCAGAGCGCGCTGGCGAGGCCCGCCGTCGGTAGATGGCGCGACTGCGGCAGGGGCCCGAGCCGGCTCGCCAGCTCCGAGAGGCCGGGGTTGTGCGCGCAGATCAGCAGGTGATGCACGTCGCGGTCGCAGGCCGCGGCCAGCCGCCATATCGTCCGCCATTCGGCGGCGTACAGCTCGTCGGCAGCCCGCAGGCGCGAGCCCTCGAGTGCGCAGGTGCGCGCGATGATCTCGGCAGTCGCCCATGCCCGCGCGGCCGGGCTCGCGATGATCAGGTCCGGAACAAGCTGCCGCGAGCGCAGACGGCGCGCCATTTCCTGCGCTTCTTGCTTGCCACGCTCGGTCAGCCGGCGTTCCCGGTCATCGCCGTCTCGTTCGGCGGGCCGAGCGTTGCCGTGTCGCAGCAGAGTCAGTCGTCGACGCGCACCCATAGCCGGCCGGCCTCGAGCTTGGTTTCGAAGGTCTTCACCGATTCGTAGGCGGGAGGCGTCAGCGCGGTGCCCGTGCGCAGGCAGAAGCGCGCGCCGTGGCGCGGGCAGACGATTTCGCAGCCTTCGATCGCGCCTCCGGTCAATTCCGCGCCGTCGTGGGTGCAGAGGTCCTCGATCGCGTGCACGCCGCCCTCGCAGCGGACGATCGCGATCAGGCGCGCGCCGGCGAGCAGCGACAGCGCCTGGCCTTCCTCGAGGGCAGATTCCGGCCCCGCGTCGACCCAATTCAAGCCGCGCCCCGGTTCACATCATGCCCGTCTGCAGGCGCGCGGCTTCCGACATCATCGTGTGGTTCCAGGGAGGATCGAAGACGAGTTCGACGTCCGCGCGGACGATCGTCGGGACGATTTGCACCTTGTCGCGGACGTCCTGCACGAGCACCTCGCCCATGCCGCAACCGGGCGCGGTGAGCGTCATCTTGATGTCGACGCTGCGGCCCTCCGGGCCGCCGTGCAGTGTGCATTCATAGATCAGACCCAGATCGACCACGTTGACCGGGATCTCGGGGTCGTAACAGGTGCGCAGCTGATCCCAGATCACGTTCTTGATGTCTTGCTCTGAAGCCTCCGGCGGCAGTTCGGGCGGCTTGGCGGCGGTCATGCCGATCGCATCGGCGTCGGCGCCCGCGATGCGAAACAGGTTGCCATCGACGTAGACGGTGAAGCTGCCGCCGAGCGCCTGGGTGATGTAGCCGACGGCTCCGACCTGCAGATTGACCTCGACGCCGGCGGGGATCGCGATCGCCGTGACGGCGCGCTGGACGACGATCGGTTCGTTCTCGTGGCTGCGCATCGATGCCTTCAGTTCACTCGGTCGAGACCGCGGCCAGGGATTGCGGGGCCGGCGCCTTCAGCGCCGAGGCGAGCGTGTGCCAGCAAAGGCTCGCGCACTTCACGCGAGCCGGAAATTCACGTACTCCCGAGAGCGCGGCGAGCTTGCCGAGGCTCTCGTCCACCTCGGCGGCGTCGTCCGTGAGCAGCGCATGCACTCGCTCGAACAAGGCCAGTGCTTCGGCGCGCGTCCTGCCCCTGACCGACTCGGTCATCAGCGAGGCGGACGCCGTGGAGATCGCGCAACCCTGTCCTTCGAATCGGATGTCCTCGACGCGCTCGCCGACGAGCCGCAGGTGCAGCTTCAGCCTGTCGCCGCAAAGCGGGTTGAAGCCCTCGACGTCGGCCGATGCGCCCGCCAGCGGGCCGAAATTCCGTGGATTGCGGTTGTGATCCAGGATCACGTCGCGATACAGATCTGCAAGTTCCATCAGCCGCCACCCCGGCCGAACAGGCGCCGTGCGCGCTCGACCGACGCGGCGAGCCGGTCGATCTCCCCGAAGGTGTTGTAGAACGCGAACGAGGCGCGCGCGGTCGCCGGCACCCTGAAGAATTCCATCACCGGCATCGCGCAGTGATGGCCGGTCCGCACCGCGATGCCGTCCCCGTCGAGAATCGTGCCGAGATCGTGCGGATGCACGCCGTCGACCACGAACGAGACGAGTGCGGCCTTGTCGCGCGCCGTGCCGATCACGCTGAGCCCCGGTATTGCGCCGAGCGCGGCGTGTGCGTGTGCGAGAAGCGCGGATTCATGGGCGTGCGCCGCCGGCAGGTCGAGCGATTCGAGATAGCCGACGGCGGCGCCGAGTCCGACGGTGCCGCCGATGTTCGGCGTGCCGGCCTCGAACTTGTGCGGCAGCGCGTTGTACGTCGTCCCGGCGAAGCTGACCGTCCGAATCATGTCGCCGCCGCCCTGCCACGGCGGCATGCGTTCTAGCAGCTCCTCGCGGCCGTACAGCACGCCGATTCCCGTCGGCGCGAACATCTTGTGGCCGGAGAAGGCGTAGAAATCGCAACCGAGTGCGCGCACATCCACCGGCATGTGGGCGATGGCCTGCGCGCCGTCGATCAGGGTCGCTATGCCGCGGGCCCGGGCGCTCGCGACCAGGCGCGCCACCGGCAGCACCGTGCCGAGCGCGTTGGAGACGTGCGCGCAGGCGAGCAGGCGCGTCCGCGGGCTCATCAGGGCTTCGACCGCCGCCGCGTCGACCTCGCCGCGCGCGTCGATCGGCGCGACCACGAGCTTCGCGCCCGTCTGCGCGCAGACCATCTGCCACGGGACGATGTTGGCATGGTGTTCGAGATGCGTGATCAGGATCTCGTCGCCGGCGCGCAGCAGCGGCCGCGCATAGCTTTGCGCGACGAGGTTCACCGCCTCGGTGGTGCCGCGCAGGAGAACGATCTCGCTGCGGGACGCCGCGTTGATGAAGCGCACGAGCCGGTCGCGGGAATCCTCGTACAGCGAGGTCGCCTCCTGGCTCAATGCGTGGACGCCGCGGTGGATGTTCGAATGATGCCGGCGCACGTAGTCATCGACCGCATCGATGACCGCATTCGGGCTCTGCGAGGAGGCGCCGTTGTCGAGATAGGCGAGGCGGTGGCCGTGGACGCTACGCGCGAGCACCGGGAACTCGCGGCGAATCGCCTCGACGTCGAACGGTGCCGGTGTCTTTGCCGCGGCGCGAGCCGCGCGGGCCGTGTCGCTCATCGGAATGTCCGCAGCAGATCGGCGTCCGGCAGCTGGGCGATCAGCGCATCTTCGATCGCGCGGCGCGCCGGCGCCGAGGAGATGCCGGTCAACACGTCGTCGAGAAATGCGTAGATCAGCAAGCTTTGCGCGGCGGGGCGCTCGATGCCGCGGGACAGCAGATAGAACAGCATGTCCGGATCCAGCCGGCCGGTGGTCGCGCCGTGCGCGCATTGCACGTCGTCCGCGTGGATCTCGAGCTGCGGCCGCGTGTCCACCTCGGCGGTCGGCGAGAGCAACAGGCTGCGGCAGGATTGCCGGGATTGCGCGCCCACGGTGCCGCGATCGACGATGACCTTGCTGTTGAACACGACGCGGCTCGTGCCGGCGCCGATGGCCCGCGCGGTCTGCGTGCTGTGCGTGCGCGACGCCGCATGGACGATCGTGTTGACGCAATCGACGTGCCGCGCGTCGTGTCCGACGAGCAGCGCGTAGCTCTCGTGGGTCGCGCCCGTAGCGCCCAGGCGGACCCGCAGATCGGCCCGAACGAGTGCGCCGCCGAGCACGATAGTGAACTGCCGACAGCGGCTATTCGCCGCCTGGCGCAGGTCGAGAGCGTCGAAGTGTGCCGTACGGTCGTCGCCCGAGAACACGCGGAAGTGTTCGATCGCGGCGCCGGCCTCCAGGTCGATCTGCGTCGCCTGGTTCGCGAGCACGGGGTGCGCTGCGGGCCCGAGGTGATGCTCGATGATGGTCGCTTCGGCGCCGGGGGCGGCCTCGACGATCAGGCGCGAATGAATCGCGAAATTCTCGCCGGTGGAATTCGCCGCGTGCACGATCAACATCGGTGCGGCGACCCGGCCCGTGATTCGCAGGTATAGCCCGTCGACGAAGAGTGCACGGTTGAGCAGCGCCCAGCGACCCTCGTCCAGATCCTCCACCGGGGCCATGCGCGCGGCGAGGAAGCCCGGATCGTGCGCGAGGATCGAGCCGAGACTTCGCACCGCAAAGGGCGCATCCGGCCGGTCCGCGGCATCGCCGATTTCCGGATAACCGTTGACGATCCGGATCACGGCCATGCCGGGGCCGGCGAGCCAGGATTGCGCCGCCGTCGCCGGCGCCGCCGCGCCGGCGCCGATCCGCGGCGCATCGACGAAGCTGCGCGCGGCGATCGTCCGCAGGTTCGTGTAGCGCCAGCTCTCGTCGCGCGCCGTCGGCAGGCCGAGCGCGAGGAAGCGGTGCATGGACTGCGCGCGCATCGCCGCCAGCGGATCGGCCGGGCGTGCCCGCCAGGCGGCCTCGAAGGAGCGCAGCGCCGCCGAGGTCGCGGCGGCTGTGCCGGGCAGCGCGCTCATGCGACGCGATCCTCGCGCAGCCAGTCGTAGCCGCGCTCCTCCACTTCCAGCGCGAGCGATCGGTCGCCCGATTTCTGGATGCGGCCGCCGGCAAAGACGTGAACGCGGTCCGGCGTGATGTAATCCAGCAGCCGCTGGTAATGCGTGATCAGCACGATGGCGCGATCCGCGCCGCGGACGCTGTTGACGCCATTGGCGACGACCTTCAGTGCATCGATGTCGAGGCCCGAGTCCGTCTCGTCGAGCACGCTGAGTCGCGGTTCGAGCACGAGCATCTGCAGGATTTCGTTGCGCTTCTTTTCGCCGCCGGAGAAGCCCTCGTTGACGCCGCGGGTGAGGAAGGATTCGTCCATTTGCATGAACTGCATCTTCGTCTTGATCAGCGCGAGGAACTCGTAGGCGTCCACTTCCTGCAGGCCGGCGGCCTTGCGCTTGGCGTTGAGCGCCGCTTTCAGCAGGTACGCGTTGTTGACGCCGGGAATTTCCACGGGGTACTGGAATCCCAGGAAAAATCCGGCGCGAGCGCGCTCCTCCGGCCGCAGCGCGAGCAGGTCGGCGCCGTCGAATTCGACGCTGCCGCCGGTAACCTGGTAGTCCTCCCGGCCCGCGAGCACTTGCGCGAGCGTGCTCTTGCCCGAACCGTTCGGTCCCATGATCGCGTGCACTTCACCGGCGCGGACCTCGAGGTCGACGCCCTTGAGAATGCTCTTGCCCGCGACGCTCGCGCAGAGTTTGGCAATGGTCAGCACGCTGCTCCCCGACATGGGTTCATCCGACGGCCCCTTCCAGACTCACGCTGAGCAGGTTCTGCGCCTCCACCGCGAATTCCATCGGCAATTCCTTGAACACGGCCTTGCAGAAGCCGCTGACGATCATGTTGACCGCGTCCTCGGCGGCGATGCCCCGCTGCAGACAATAGAACAGCTGGTCTTCACCGATCTTCGACGTGCTCGCCTCGTGTTCGACGATTGCGCCCGGGTTCTTCACCTCCATGTAGGGGAAGGTGTGCGCGGCGCAACTGCTGCCCATCAGCAGCGAATCACACTGCGTGAAATTGCGGGCGCCGGTCGCGCCGGGCAGAATTTTGACGAGACCCCGGTAGGTGTTGCTCGCATGGCCCGCCGAGATGCCCTTTGACACGATCGTGCTCTTGGTGTTGCGCCCGATGTGGATCATCTTCGTGCCGGTGTCGGCCTGTTGATAGTTGTTCGCGACCGCGACGGAATAGAATTCGCCGACCGAATCGTCGCCTTGCAGCACGCAGCTCGGGTATTTCCAGGTGATGGCCGAGCCGGTCTCGACCTGCGTCCAGGAGATCTTCGAATTGCGGCCGCGGCACTCGCCGCGCTTGGTGACGAAGTTGAAGATCCCGCCGACGCCGTGCTCATCGCCCGGGTACCAGTTCTGCACGGTCGAATATTTGATCCGCGCGTCGTCGAGCGCCACCAGTTCGACCACCGCCGCATGCAGTTGATTCTCGTCGCGCATCGGCGCCGTGCAGCCCTCGAGATAGCTGACCGACGCGCCTTCGGCGGCGATGATCAAAGTGCGCTCGAATTGTCCGGTCTTCGCCGCGTTGATGCGAAAATAGGTCGACAGCTCCATCGGGCAGCGCACGCCCGGCGGCACGTAGACGAAGGAGCCGTCGGAGAACACCGCCGAGTTGAGCGCGGCGAAGAAATTGTCGCCGGCCGGCACGACCGTGCCGAGATAGCGCTCGACGAGCGCCGGGTGGTTGCGCACCGCCTCGGAGAAGGCGCAGAAGATCACCCCGGCCTTCGCCAGCTTGTCCTTGAAGGTCGTCGCCACCGAGACACTGTCGAACACCGCGTCGACGGCCACTCCGGCGAGGCGCGCGCGCTCGTGCAGCGGAATGCCGAGTTTCTCGTAGGTGGCGAGGAGCTTCGGATCGACGTCCTCCAAGCTCTTCGGCGCGTCGGCCGGGGCGCGTGGCGCCGAGTAATAGCAGATGTCCTGGTAGTCGATCGGCGCGTGCTTGACCGTCGCCCACGTGGGTTCGCGCATCGTCAGCCAGTGGCGGAAGGCCCGCAGACGCCAGTCGAGCAGGAACTGCGGCTCGCGCTTGATGCGGGAAATCGCCGTGACGACGCCTTCGTCGAGACCCGGCGGCAGGCTGTCGGACTCGATGTCGGTGATGAAGCCGTGCCGGTATTTCTGGCGCAGCAGGGCTTCGACGTCTTGGCTGTTGCTTGACACGATGTTGCCGTTGACCTCGAATCGTCTACGGTTGCGCGGCGCCGACGCGGATCTGCGCGGCAAGCGGCGCGACGCGTAGATCCGCCGGATCGCGTCCGGCGAGCTGTTGCAGGGTGACGTCCTCGAGCGCGCGCCGGATCGCGGCATTGATCCTTTGCCAAGCGCCGCCTACGCGGCACAGTTTCTCGATGCCGCAATGGCTCGCCGCGGTGCTGCACTCGGTGATCGCGATGGGGCCTTCGAACACGTCGAGGATCTGCGCAGCCGTGATCAATTCCGGCCGCCGCGCCAGGCGGTAGCCGCCGTGCGCGCCGCGCGAGGAGATGACCATGCCGGCCCGCTGCAGTTCCTTGAGGACCTTGCTGACCGTCGGCTGGTTCAGGTGCGTGCGCTGCGCGAGCTCCGTCGCGGCCGCATGCGCCAGCGGCTCCTCGGCGAGCGCCGCGAGCACGACCGTCGCGTAATCGGTCAATTTTCCCATGCGCAACATTGGACCGCCCGGTGCATCCGCCGCGTGAACGCGGCGCTCCAACTAGAAAGTAGGACAAGTTTAGTCCTATTTAGCTGGATTGCCAACGCCGACGCCCGGAAACACGCACATTTGCTATCCTCGTACGCCGAGGCACGGGAACGGATCGGGATCAGGCGGGTCATAGAGGCACGTCCGAGCCGTTCGCGGGCTGACAAATCTCCATCAAATCAAAGGAGTCCGGCGCGCCGCGGGCGCGGGGACGCAAGCGCCACGCCATTGAGCCAAGCTTCACAGATCATCGAATTGCGGGATGTGCGCTATCGCGTGGGCGGCCGCTCGATCTTCGACGGTCTCAGCATGGAATTTGCGCGCGGTCGGGTCTCGGCGGTCATGGGTCCGAGCGGCACCGGCAAGACCACGCTGCTGCGCCTGATTACCGGCCAAGTCCGGGCAGAATCTGGATCGATCGAGGTCGCCGGAACGCTGCTCGCCGACTTGCGGCGGGCGCAGCTCTTCGCATTGCGCAAGCGCATGGGCATGCTGTTCCAGAACGGTGCGTTGCTGACGGATCTCAGCGTGTTCGAGAACGTCGCGTTTCCGCTGCGCGAGCACACCAGGCTGCCCGAGCGCCTGATCCGCGAGTTGGTGCTGACGAAGTTGCAGGCCGTGGGTTTGCGCGGCGCGGCCGAGCTGATGCCCGCGGAACTGTCGGGCGGCATGGCGCGCCGCATCGCGCTCGCGCGGGCGATCGTGATGGATCCGGAAATCCTGATCTACGACGAACCGTTCGTCGGGCTCGATCCGATCTCGATGGGCGTGATATTGCGGCTGATTCGTCGTCTGAACGACGCGCTCGGACTGACGAGCATCGTGGTCTCGCACGACGTTCGTGAGATCTCCTCGGTGGCGGACAGCGTCTTCCTCTTGTCAGGCGGCAAGGTGGTCGCGCAGGGAACCCCGCAGGAACTGCAATCCGACCGGTCGGAGGTCGTCAAGCAGTTCGTCGGCGGCCTCGCCGACGGTCCGGTGCCTTTCCATTATCCGGCGCCCGACTACTTTGGCGAATTGCTCGCCCGGGATGGAGGACGGTACGCGTGATTGCCGATCTCTGGAACAGCATGAACGACTCGCTCGAGCGGGTCGGCGACATGAGCCGGTTCCTGCTGCGGATTCTCGCCCAGGTCCCGCGATCGCTGGCGCGTCCGCAGTTGATCGTCGATCAGGTATTCAATACCGGTGCCCTGTCGCTCGTGATCATCATGCTCTCGGGATTGTTCGTCGGCATGGTGCTCGGCCTGCAGGGCTTCGAACTCCTGCGGCGCTTCGGCTCGGAGGAGGCGCTCGGCACGGCAGCCGCGATCGGCCTCGTCAAGGAACTCGGCCCGGTCGTCACGGCGCTGCTGTTCGCCGGCCGCGCGGGCACGGCGCTCGCGTCGGAGATCGGCCTGATGCGCGCGACCGACCAGCTGGCGGCGATGGAAATGATGGCCGTTGATCCGGTGGGGCGCGTCGTCGCGCCGCGCTTCATCGGCGGCGTCATCGCGATGCCGCTGCTGGCGGCGATCTTCAGCCTGATCGGCATCTACGGCGCGCAGCTCGTGGGCGTGCAGATGATGCACGTCGACAGCGGCAGCTTTTGGTCGCAGATGCAGGCGTCGGTCAATCTGCGCGACGTCTACGAGGGCGTCGTCAAGAGCGGCGTGTTCGGAGTGGCCTGCAGCCTGATTGCGGTCTACGAGGGCTATCATGCCGAACCGACGGCCGAAGGGGTCGGTGCCGCGACGACACGCACGGTGGTGACCTCGGCGGTGACGGTGCTCTTCCTCGACTATCTGATCACGGCGTTCTTCCTGAAATGAGGGATCAAGGTATGCGCAAGTCGCGCGCGATGAATCTCGGCACCGGCCTGTTCTTGCTGCTGGGGTTTGCAGCGCTGTTCTTCCTGACCACGCAGACGACGAGCCACGGGCTTGCGTTTCGTTCGGCGCCGTCCTACGAAGTGACGGCCAAGTTCGGCAACATCGGCGATCTCAAGGTCGGCGCGCCGGTCTCGATGGCCGGAGTCAATGTCGGCCGGGTCGCCGGCATCTCGTTCGACCCGCGCGACTTCAAGGCCGTCGTCGCCCTGCGGATCGACGATAAGTACAATCAAATTCCGACCGATAGCGACGCCAGCATCTACACACAGGGCCTGCTGGGCGGCCAGTACATCGGGCTCGGTCCGGGCGGCGCGCAGACGTTCTTGAAGAACCACGATCAGATCGTCTTCACGCAGTCGGCACTGGTGCTGGAGAATCTGATCGGCCAATTCCTCGCCAATTTCAACAAGAATTCCAGCCAGCCCGCGGCGGGCGCGGCGGCCGGAGGGAAACCGAAATGAAGTCGAAATCGCCGAACTCAATCGCCAAAGCGGTGCTGCTCGCCGCCTTCGGCGCCGCCTGCGGCGCCGTCCATGCCGGGCGTGCCGCGACGCCCGGCCCGGCGCCGGCGGCGACGCCCGCCGTGGCGCAGATGGGGCCGGAGCAGGTGGTCGAGAATTCCGCGAAGCGCATGCTGACCGAGCTCAGTGCGCACCGGGCGATGTACGCCAAGGATCCCGCGAAGCTCGACGCGCTCGTGGCCAACGTGCTGCTGCCGAACTTCGACAGCGAGTATGCGGCCAGGCTGGTACTCGGCCCCGCCTGGCGCACCGCAACCCCGGAGCAGCGCAAGCGCTTCGTCGCCGCGTTCTACCATTCCTTGCTGCATAGCTACGGTGCGGCCCTGGTCGATTTCACGGCCAACCGATTCCACATCCTGCCCTATCGCGGCCGTGCGGGTGCCACGCAAGCGACGGTGCGCACCTTCGTGATGCGCGCGAACGGCGAGAGGGTGCCGGTCGATTTCACCCTGCACAAGACGCCGGGCGGCTGGAAGGCCTGGGACGTGGTGATCGAGGGCATCTCCTATGTCAAGAGCTTCCGGACGGATTTCGCCTCCGAGATCCAGCAGAAAGGGCTCGCCGAGGTGATCACCCGCCTCGAGCGCGAAAACGGCGGATCCTCGACCGGCCCGGCGGGCCCGAAGCCGCGGAGTAACGCAGGTTGAGGCGCGGGGCGGCAAGCGACGCTGCACGCCTGGAACCGGGGGAGGGCGGCAGGACGAGGGTGCTGGGCGTGCTGAACTACGACACGGTCGCGGTGCTCCTCCTGGCCGGCAGCGAGGGGATCGCCGCCGGCCGCACCGCGGTGATCGACCTCGCGGGGGTATCGGCGAGCGACAGCGCCGGACTCGCGCTGTTGATCGAGTGGCTCAGCGTCGCGCGCGCCGCGGGTCACGCTCTGCGCTACGAGAAGGTGCCGCCGCAGTTGCTGCAGCTCGCCCGTCTGAGCGAGGTCGAGGACCTGTTGACGGCCGCGTGAGGCTGCGGCGCCCGCTCAAGGCTTGCCGCCGGCCGGCTTGGCGACTACGCGGTCGTTCCCGGGATTCTCGCTCGGCGAATCGTCGGCCGAGCTGTCTTTGACCTGGGCAATCATGTAGGCCCGGTGCTGCAGAAAAGCGTTGCGAATGAATGCGTAAGGATCAAACGCGTTCTTCAATGTCGCATCGAGCGGCAACAGACTCGCCCGGGTCTTCACCAGATCGAGTCCCAACAGCCCGTACGTCACGTCGGTGTTGGTCACGTACTTCGCCGGATTCGTATAGGCGTCGACGACGCGCGCCGGCCCGTCGCGCATGTCCGAGGGGCCGAGCAAGGGCAGCTCGAGGAACGGTCCGGGATGCATGCCCCAGACGCCGAGCGTCTCGCCGAAATCCGCGTCGTTGCGGTCCATGCCGATTTGTGTCGCCGGATCCAGCAGGCCGCCGAGGCCGACGGTCGAGTCGAGGAGGAACCGTCCGAGGTCGTTCGCGGCCGAGCGGAATTGGCCCTGCAGTGCATCGTTGATCATCACCGTCGGCGTGTCGAGATTGGCGAAGAAATTGCTGACTCCGGTGCGCACCGGATGCGGCACGACGCGCACGTAGGTGCGCGCGACCGGCTTCGCGACGTGGCGGTCCAGCACGTCGTTGAAGTTGTACACACCGCGGTTCCACCGTTCGAACGGGTCCTGGCGCGAGCGTGGCGCGTTCGGCGGCAGCGTGACACAGGCGCTGAGAGCAGTCGCCGCCATCAGCCCGAGCACGGCGAGGGCCGGTCGTTTGTTCGACATCTTCGCCATCCTATGTCAGTTGTCGCCGCCGTCGCCGGCATGCTTCGCTTTCTTCGAACGCTCGATCGCCGAGCGAACCTGCGCCAAGCGGGCGCTGAAACGCGCGCGCTGGACCGGGTTCAGGTTGGGCAATGCGAGTGCGAGGTGCAGTTCGTTCGACGACCGGCCGAGCTCGCCGTTCATGATATAGAATTCCGACATGTAATAGTACGAGTCGCCGATGTCACCGGCGGCGTGGGCGGCCTTGGCGATCAGCTGCGTCTGCGAGGGAGTCGGCTCGACCCGGTTGAACAGGTCGAGCAAGATTTCGTGCGCGCGCTTGTTCTGGCCTTCCTGCATGTAGGTCTGTGCGAGGCGGATCGTGATCGGCTCATTGCGTGGGAACAGCTCCCGCGCCTGCTCGAGGATCGCCTGGGAGAGCTTGGGTTGGCCGTTGGCGAGGTACGCCTGACCGAGTGCGCCGTAGAGTTGCGTGACCCGCGGGTAGCGCGCGAGCAGCGCCTTCAGCTCCTTGATCGCGGGCGCCGGATCCTTGGCATAGGTCTCGGCCACCGCCATGCCGTAGCGATCGTCGAGACCGCGTCCCCCGCCGTTGTGCAGCAGGTCCTGGTAATAGGCCATCGCCGTATTCGGGTCGCCGACCAGCGAGCGCAGACGCTCGCGCATCAAGCCGTAGCTGATGGAATCGACGTGATGGATGCGGCCGATCTGCGCGGCCCGGTTGCGCGCCTCGGCGATTCGGTCCGCGGTGACCGGGTGGTCCATGAGAAAGCCGTACGCGTCCATCCGCGCCGGGTTTCCCTCGCCGCCCTCCAGGTTCTGGAAGAAGTCCGCCATCGCGAGCGGGTCGAAGCCGGCGCTCGCCATCGTGTAGATGCCGATGCGGTCGGCTTCGGCCTCCTGCGAGCGCGAGTAGTTGATCTGGTGCTGGATTGCGGCACCCTGGCTCGCGACGATGGCTCCCTCCATCGCACTCGGCGAGCCGCCGCCGGCGGTGGCGCCGAGCAACACCGCGGCGAGCATGGCGGCGGTCGAAATCAGGCCGGAATGCTCGCGGTCGACAATCGAGCGTGCGATGTGCCGTTGGGTGACGTGCGCGGTTTCATGCGCGAGCACGGCGGCCAGCTCGCTTTCGTTCCTGGTCGCGAGGACCAGTCCGCTGTTGACGAAGATGAATCCGCCGGGGATCGCGAACGCGTTGATCACCGGGTCCTTGACCGGGATGTAGGAGAACTGATGGCGCCCTTCCTGGGCGTAGCTCGACAGTTCGTGGCCGATCTCCTCGATGTAGTCGCTGACCTCCGGGTCGTTGAGGATCATGCCCTTGCGGCGCATCTGCTGGGTGTACATGAGCCCGACTTCGTATTCCTCCTGCAGGCTGATCGCCGCGTTCGCGGCGCTGCCGAGATTCGGCAGCTCCCCTTCGGTACCGACAGCCCGCGGCGCGGCAAAGGCCGCGGACGCGAGCGTGTCGTCGGCGACCGCCCCGGCCACATAGGCGAGGCTGACGCCGAAGGCGACGATCGTCGCAGCGCACAACGCAAGCAGGGGATGCGGGCGTGAGTTGCTTCTAGGCATGGGTCATCGTTGGAGTCGCGGACCGGCCGATAAGTTCGGTGCAGCCGGAGCGGGCAGTCTATAGCGCTTCGGACGCGTAATCGGCGAGCCGCGATCGCTCACCGCGCATCAGCGTGATATGGCCGGCGTGCTGCCAGCCGTGGAAGCGGTTGACGACGTAGGTCAGCCCCGAGGTCGTTTCGGTCAGGTACGGCGTGTCGATCTGGGCGATGTTGCCCAGGCAGACCATCTTCGTGCCGGGTCCGGCCCGCGTGACGAGTGCCTTCATCTGCTTGGGCGTCAGATTTTGCGCCTCGTCGATGATGATGAATCGATTGAGGAACGTGCGGCCGCGCATGAAATTCAAGGAGCGGATCTTGATCCGGTGGCGCAGCAGGTCGTTGGTCGCGGCGCGGCCCCAACTGCCGCCCGCCTGGCTCTGGGTCAGCACTTCCAGGTTGTCCATCAGGGCGCCCATCCACGGTTCCATTTTTTCCTCTTCGGTGCCGGGCAGGAAGCCGATGTCCTCGCCGAGCGGTATCGTCACCCGGGTCATGATGATCTCGCTGAAGCGATTGTGGTCGAGCGTCTGCGACAGACCGGCGGCGAGCGTGAGCAGGGTCTTGCCGGTGCCCGCGGGACCGAGAATCGTCACGATATCGATCTGCGGATCGAGCAACAGGTTCAGGGCGAGATTTTGTTCGCGATTGCGCGCCGTGACGCCCCAGACGCTGTTGCGGTCGCCGCGGTAATCGACCGTCAACTCGAGAATCGCCGCGTCGCCTTCCAAATTGCGGACAATCGCTTCGATGCCGTTGCCACCATCGTGGACGAACTGGTTTGGCCGCCAGTCGCCGATCAGCGGTCCGCGCAGGCGATAGAACGTGCGGCTCTGGTGCTGCCACGACTCCATCCCCTTGCCGTGGCGGTCCCAGAAGTTCGCCGGCAGTTGCTGCACTCCGCTCGACAGCAGGTCGGCATCCTCGATCGTCTTGTCGCTCGAGTAGTCCTCGGCATGAACGCCGACGATGGCCGCCTTGATCCGCAGATTGATGTCTTTCGAGACGAGGGTGACGCGCGCCTCACGGAAAGTTTGTTGCATTGCAAGCGTATTGGCGAGGATTGCATTGTCGGCACCGTGACCGGGCAGGCTGTCCGGCAGCGCCGATTCGAGCAACGCGGTCTGGAAGAACAGCCGCCCGCCCGGCGGCCGTTTGCCGCGATCGATCGGCGCCGTGGTGGGGAGCGAGAGCCCGCGGTCGATCTGTTCCTTGGTTGCCCCCTGCATCAGCTCGTCGAGAAAGCGGCTGACCTGGCGCACATTGCGGGCGGATTCCGATAGACCTCTCTTGCCGGCGTCGAGTTCCTCGAGCACCGTCATCGGAATGTAGACGTCGTGCTCCTCGAAGCGAAAGATCGCGGTCGGATCGTGCATCAGCACGTTGGTGTCGAGGACGAATATCCGGCGTTCGCCGGGACGCTTGCGGGCCGTCGCAGCGACACCGCGGGCACGCCGGCGCTCGGCGGTCACAACGTCTTCACCGGTGCGAGTACCGCCTCGGCGTGACCGGTGGCCGTGCCCTCGAGGTCGACCGCGGGTGCCTTGCCGCCGATTTGGATCGTGCCCATGAGCCGCGGCCGTTCAACTCTTGACGGGTTCGAATATCGCATCAAGATTCTGGTGGTCGCAGAAATCCAGGAATTCCTCGCGCAGCACGCCGATGTGCAGCCGGCTCGGAACATTCACGATCATCTGGATGGAAAACATCGGCGCGCCGGTGTGGGCGGCCGCATAGGCGCGGGTCGACAGTTCCGCGATGTCGACGCCGCGCTGGGAGAAGAAGCCGGACATCGAGGCGACGATCCCGGTCTGGTCAAGACAGACGACGTCGATCGAGTAGGGCAGCATGTCGTTGCGCGCCGCCCGCGCCTCCGTGCGCCGCAACTGGATACTGATGCCGCTCGCGTCGCCGAGCTTCTTGAACTCTCCCTCGAGCTTGGCGAGCGTATGCCAGTTGCCGGTGACCAGCAGCAGCATTGCGAATTCGTTGCCGAGGGAGGTCATCCGGCTCTCGCTGACGCTGCCGCCGCAATCTGCGACAGCCTTGGTCAGTTCGTGGACCATGCCGATGCGGTCCGGACCGACCGCCGAAATCACGATGTGTTGTTTCATCGGCTCGAATTCTACTAAGGATCGCTCCGCGAGGCGATGCGCGCAACGACGGCGTGCTTGCCAGGCGGCGGTGCCGCCATTTATCGTAGCGGGTTTGAAGGCGGCCGAAGCCGCGAGCGGAGCCTGACGATGTTTTCCGGTAGCTTGGTGGCGATGGTCACGCCGATGGCCGCGGACGGGTCGCTCGACCTGCCGGCGTGGGACCGATTGCTCGATTTTCACCTCACAGAGCACTCCGACGGAATCGTCGTCGCGGGCACGACCGGCGAGTCACCGGCGCTCACCGCGGAGGAAACCATCGAGTTGACCCGCCGGGCGGTCGCACGTTGCCGGGGGGCGATTCCGGTGGTCGTCGGCACGGGCACCAATGCGACTGCCGAATCCCTCGCCCGCACCAGGGCTTTGTCGCGCTTGGGCGTCGACGGGGTCATGCTCGTCACGCCGTATTACAACAAGCCGCCGCAGGAAGGTCTGTACCGGCACTTCTGGGCCGCCGCCGAGGCGTCCGCCGCGCCGCTGATCCTGTACAATGTGCCCGGGCGCACATCGGTCGATCTGTTGCCGGCGACGGTCGCCCGCCTCGCGCTGCACCCGCGGATCGTCGCACTGAAGGACGCGACGGGTTCTCTCGATCGGGGACGCGACTTGATCGCGGCGTGCCCGCCGAAATTCACGGTGCTGTCCGGGGACGATGCGACCGCTGTCGAGTGGATCGGGATCGGCGCCAAGGGCGTGATTTCCGTGACCGCGAACGTCGCACCGGCCCGCGTGCATGCCGCATGCGCCGCCGGCTTGCGGGGCGACATGAGTGCGGCACGAGCGATCGATCAGACGCTACGGGATCTACACCGCGATCTGTTCGTCGAGGCGAGCCCGATACCGGTCAAATGGGCGGTGGCACGGATGGGCCTGATCGGCCGCGCGATCCGGCTGCCGCTGGTCGAGATGTCTGGCGTGCATCAGGAGACCGTGTTGCGCGCGCTGCGCGCCGCCGGTGTTGCAACAGAGGATCAAGCCGCATGACGATTCGCCGATTGATCGTGTTCCTGTCTCTGGCGGGGCTGACCGCCGGTTGCCACATGCTGCGGCCGAATTGCCGTGGCATCGAGGACTACCAGACGGCGCAGGAGGTGCATGCGCTGCGCGTCCCGGCCGGGATGGATTCGCCCGACGTCAAGAACGTCTTGAAGATTCCGCCGCCGCCGGTCGCGCCGCCGCCGCTGGGCGGAAAGGACGCGTGCCTGGAAGCGCCGCCGCGTTACCGCGAGGCGCCGAAAGGCGTCGTCGCAGGCGGCTAGGCGCCACCGCCGGCGCGGGACACCGATGGATTTGCCCGACCGGGCCTGCTCCGGTAGTCTTGCGCCCCCCGTGGGTCGCGCGCGGAGAGGTGGCCGAGTGGTCGAAGGCGCTCGCCTGGAAAGTGAGTAACACCCCAAAAGGTGTTCGAGGGTTCGAATCCCTCCCTCTCCGCCAATCCCCACGATTGAGTCCATGGCGGCTCGCGTTTGCATCTTCGCGACGACCGGCCGCGAACCCCGTCAGGCCCGGAAGGGAGCAGCGGTAGCGGCATCAGGTCGGGCGCCGGAGTCCTGCGGGCGCGGGCTGCCACCTTCGACGACGATGGGGCCGCGCGTGGGCGCGTTCCCGGCTAAACTTCCGCCAATGAGCTACGTCGTTTTGGCGCGCAAGTGGCGCCCCAAGAATTTCTCGCAGATGGTCGGCCAGGAACACGTCCTGCGAGCGCTCGCGAACGCGCTCGACACGGGCAGGGTGCACCATGCGTTCCTGTTCACCGGTACCCGCGGCGTCGGCAAGACGACCATCGCACGCATTCTCGCCAAGTCGCTGAATTGCGAGACGGGGGTCGGTTCCAAGCCCTGCGGGATATGCGCCGCGTGCCGGGAGATCGACGAGGGACGATTTGTCGATCTGATCGAGGTCGATGCCGCCTCCCGGACCAAGGTGGACGACACGCGAGATCTGCTCGACAACGTGCAGTACGCGCCGACGCGCGGGCGCTTCAAGGTCTATCTGATCGATGAAGTGCACATGCTGTCGAATCATTCGTTCAACGCCTTGCTGAAGACGCTCGAGGAGCCGCCGCCGCACGTCAAGTTCCTGCTGGCGACGACCGACCCGCAGAAGTTGCCGGTGACCGTGCTCTCGCGCTGTCTGCAGTTCAGCCTCAAACGCTTGTCCTCGGGGCTGATCGGCGAGCGCCTGCGGTTCATCGCCGGCGAGGAAGGCCTGCGCTACGAGCCGGAGGCGATGGCGCAGATCGCCCGGGCCGCGGACGGTAGCATGCGCGACGCATTGAGCCTGCTTGACCAGTTCATCGCCTTCGGCGGCGGCGATTTGAGCGCGCTCAACGCGCGCGCGCTGCTCGGCACGATCGACCGGCGGCACGTCGTGCGCATGATCGACGCCTTGGCGAGCGCCGACGGCGCGGCATTGCTCGCGATCGTCCGCGAGTTCGATCAGGACGCTCCGGATTACGATCGGGCGCTGGTCGAGATGGCGGCCTACCTGCAACGCATTGCGATCGTCCAGTCGGTCCCGCAGGCGGCGCAAGCGGACCCAGAGTTCGCCGACGCGGATCTGCCGCGGCTCGCCCTGGCGCTCACCCGGGAGGATGCGCAGTTGTATTACCAGATCGCGCTGCTCGGCCGCAGGGATCTGAATCTTGCGCCGGATCCGCGGGTCGGCTTTGAGATGACGATGTTGCGAATGCTCGCGTTTCGCCCCGACAGCGATGCGCCGCGCCCCGCCGCCGCGGCCCCGGCCCCGGCCGGAGCGCCTGTGCGAGCGGCCAGAGCGAGAGCCGAATCGGCACCGCCGTCTGGTAGAAGCGAGTCGGCCGGAGCGCCTGTGCGAGCGGCCGGAGCGAGAGCCGAATCGGCACCGCCGTCTGGCAGGAGCGAGTCTGCCGGAGCGTCTGTGCGAGCGGCCGGAGCGAGAGCCGAATCGGCGCCGCCGTCTGGTAGAAGCGAGTCGGGGGGGGGGGGGGGGGGGGGGGGGGGGGGGGGGGGGGCCCGCGCCGCCGGCACG
>Ga0307374_10000569_pt1 | contig 70430 bp, 76 predicted proteins | sample OX3MG_FD_202532 | JGI IMG/M metagenome (GOLD analysis project Ga0307374, IMG submission 202532) | Soil microbial communities from Risofladan, Vaasa, Finland - OX-3 | ecosystem: Environmental > Terrestrial > Soil > Coastal area > Acid sulfate soil | place: Finland: Risofladan, Vaasa | collected... | reverse complement strand
GACGGCCGTCCGTGAACCGAGTCAGGGGTGGAAGCCAGCAGCTCTCAGCGGATCGAGTCGGGTGCCACGGTCAGCCTGACCATCGCTGTGGACCTCGGCGTAGAACAGCCCACCGTTAGCATCGAGGAGTGATCGAGCCAGCCGCCGCGACCAACGCCGCGGGCGCCACCGCCCTCTATCGGCGCTTCCGACCCGGGCGTTTCGCCGAACTTCGGGGCCAGGACCACGTGGTGCGAGCCTTGCAGGGCGCGGTCAAGAACGGCCGCGTCGTGCACGCCTATCTCTTCTCCGGACCGCGCGGCACCGGAAAGACAACCGCCGCTCGCGTGCTCGCCAAGGCCCTCAATTGCGAGCGACCGGTCGACGGAGACGCCTGCGACGAGTGCGCCAGTTGTGTGGCCATCACCCGCGGGTCCTCACTTGACGTCACCGAACTCGACGCAGCGTCCAACAATGGAGTGGACGACATCCGCGAGATCACCGCCGGGGCCTGGCACCAGACCCCGGGGCGCTGGAAGGTCTACATCTTCGACGAGGTCCACCAGCTATCCAAGGCGGCGTCCGCCGCGCTGTTGAAGACGCTCGAGGAGCCGCCCTCGCACGTCGTGTTCGTGCTCGCCACGACCGATCCGCACAAAGTCCTGCCGACGATCCGCTCACGTACCCAGCACCTGGAGTTCCGCCTGTTCTCCGGTGAGACGCTGAGTTCGCTGCTGCATGACATACGTCAGGCGGCGGACCTGCCCGCCGATGAGGAGACGCTGGACGCGGCTGTTCGACTGGGCAGGGGATCGGCTCGAGACGCCTTAAGCGCCCTGGACCAACTTGTCGCGACCGGCTCGACGCACGACGTCGGTCCGGTGTTCGACGGGTTGCTCGGTGCGCTGGCTGACGCCGACGCCGTGGCGGCCCTGCGTGAGCTCGCCAAACTCACCGGCGACGGATGGGACCCCGAGCAGTTGACGGAGAGCTTCGCCGCAGAGGTTCGCCAGGTCTTCTTGCTCCAAGTGGCCCCCGATGTGGCCGACGCGGTGGACCAGGACCGCGAACGACTCTCGTCGTGGGGCGAACGGCTCGGCCTGGCGCGCAGCGTACGAATTCTCGAAACATTCGGTCGCGCGCTACGCGAGATGAAGAGCGCGCCCGAGAAGGTTGCCGTTCTCGAGGTGGCCCTGGTTCGTCTGGTCCATCCGGAGCTCGATAACACCGTCGAAGCGCTCGGCGAGCGGCTCTCTCGGCTCGAGCGCGGCGCCTCGACCCCGCCCCCCTCGGCGCCAGCTCCCGCACCGGTCCTTCGACCGATCGGGTCCGTCGCCCGCACGCCAGCTCCTGAGCCCACCGCGACCACGCCGTCAACGACATCGTCGCAGGTCAGCGCGCCGGTTGAGGCTTCCGTCGGTGTTGAGGTCGTCGAGGCAACTGTGGGCTCGCGCGACGAATTGACCCTCGAAGAGGTTCGCGAGCGCTTTGTCGCCCACGTCGTCTCGCGCACTTCGCGCGCCGCCCAAATGCTCCTGCGTCCCGCTCGGGTCACCGCGTACGAGGCGGGCCGCGTGACCATCGCCCTGCCAAGTGAGGAGGTGCGCCGCAGCGTCCAGGACTATGCCGCCGCGTTGCAGCGGGCGCTGGACCACGAGTTCAAGTCGACCCTCCACGTGGAGTGGACCGTGGACCCCACGCTGGCGACGTCCAACGGAGCCGAAATGTCGTATCGATCCGTGGCGTCGTCGCGGGTTGCGGCCGCGTCTCGACGTGACGAGCCCGACGACGAGGACGCGGGAGAAGCGTCGGCCGTCGTGGTCGAGTCAGCCGCTGACCACCTCATCAACGAGTTCTTTCCCGGTTCCGAGGAGGTGCGGTGAGCTACCCACCCGCGCTCCAGTCGGTCGTCGACGAACTGGGCAGGTTCCCCGGCGTCGGACCGAAGTCGGCCCAGCGAATCACCTTCTGGCTGATGCGCCAACCGGCCGAAGACGTCGCGCGCCTCGCCCAGGCTCTGGATGAGATGAAGACGAAGCTGGCGTTTTGCGACCGATGCTGCAACATCGCCGAGGCCGGAGGGCTCTGTCCCATCTGCTCCGACGACCGGCGCGACCAGACGGTGATCTGCGTGGTGGAGACCCCGCCCGATGTCGTCGCCGTCGAGCGCTCGAGGTCCTTTCACGGGACGTATCACGTCCTGCACGGCGTGCTGAATCCCCTCGAGGGCGTGACGCCGGACCGGCTGAAGATCCAAGAACTGCTGGAGCGACTGCACGGTCCGGTGCGCGAAGTCATTCTGTGCTTCAACTCCAACGTCGAGGGTGACGCCACCGCGATGTACCTCAGTCGGCTCCTGCGCGCACCGGGCCTCGTGATCTCGCAACCGGCGAGCGGCCTGCCGGTCGGCGGCGACCTGGAGTACGCTGACGACCTCACCTTGGGCCGGGCCATCGACGGACGCCGTACCCTCACCGACTGACGCCCATAATCTCGGCACGTGCAGTTTTCCTGCGCCCAGTGTGGCTGCGTGGTGGAGGGTGGAGTGCGCCTTGAGCTCTGCGCCGACCCGGACTGCTGCTGCGCGGGGCTTCCCGCGTGCGACTGGGCGAGAGTGCAAAGGTCCGCGTCCGACGACGTGACGTAACCGCCGCAACCGCCGACGTGGCGACGTCGGACCGACGACCATGGAGGTGACCTCGGCCAGGAGGGTAGGCGGTCCGGTCACTTATGATGCGACCAAAGGAGACAGCATGGACGACAAGAGCACGTGCCCCGTCTCGGGCGGAGCGAACACGGACGCGGCGGACAGCCTGGCCAACGAGCGGTGGTGGCCGAACCAGTTGAACCTGGGGATTCTCCACCAGCACCCTTCGTCGTCCAATCCCCTCGGTGACGAGTTCAACTACGCCGAGGCGTTTGCGACGCTCGATCTCGACGCCCTGTGCAAGGACCTGACGGCGCTGATGACCGACTCCCAGGACTGGTGGCCCGCCGACTATGGCCACTACGGCCCGCTCTTCATCCGTATGGCGTGGCACAGCGCGGGCACCTACCGGATCGGCGACGGCCGGGGTGGTGCGGGTTCCGGCGCGCAGCGCTTCGCGCCCCTCAACAGTTGGCCCGACAACGCGAACCTCGATAAGGCCCGTCGATTGCTCTGGGGAATCAAGCAGAAGTACGGCCAGAAGATCTCCTGGGCCGACCTGATGATCCTCGCCGGCAACTGCGCGCTGGAGTCGATGGGGTTCAAGACCTTCGGTTTCGCTGGCGGCCGCGAGGACATCTGGGAGCCCGACGAAGACGTCAACTGGGGGCCGGAGAAAACGTGGCTGGGCGACGAGCGCCATAGCGGCGACCGCGACCTCGCCGATCCCCTCAGCGCCGTCCAGATGGGTCTCATCTACGTGAATCCCGAAGGTCCGAACGGAAACCCCGATCCGATTGCCGCCGCGCGCGACATCCGCGAGACGTTCCGACGCATGGCGATGAACGACGAGGAGACGGTGGCACTGATCGCCGGCGGTCATACCTTTGGCAAGACCCATGGTGCGGCTGACGGCGACCGCTACGTCGGCCGCGAGCCCGAAGGCGCCCCGCTCGAGGAGCAGGGTCTCGGTTGGAGGAACGGCTTCGGCAGCGGTCGAGGTGACGACGCGATCACCAGCGGACTTGAGGGCGCGTGGACCGACAACCCCACGACGTGGAATAACGACTTCTTCGACAACCTGTTCAGCTTCGAGTGGGAGCTGGTGAAGAGTCCCGCCGGCGCGTCACAGTGGACCCCGAAGGATGGCGCCAGCGCGGGCACGGTGCCCGACGCCCACGATCCGACGAAGTCCCATGCCCTCGTCATGCTCACGACGGACCTCGCCCTGAGGTTCGACCCGGTCTACGAGCCGATCTCCCGGCGCTTCTACGAGCACCCCAAGGAGTTCGCCGACGCCTTCGCACGCGCGTGGTTCAAACTGACGCACCGCGACATGGGCCCCTACGTTCGGGGCCTTGGCGCGCTGGTTCCCGCCAAGCCCCAGTTGTTTCAGGACCCGGTGCCGGCGCCCACTCACGCAGTGATCGGAGCGAAGAAGATCGCTGACCTGAAGGGCCGGATCCTGGCGTCGGGGCTCTCGAGCGCACAGTTGGTCGCGACCGCGTGGGCCTCGGCGGCGACGTTCCGCGGCACGGACAAGCGCGGGGGGGCCAACGGCGCGCGCATTCGCCTCGCGCCCCAGAAGGACTGGACGGTCAACAGTCCGACCGAGCTCGCGAGAGTGCTCAAGACCCTCGAGGGGATCCGCAAGGAGTTCAACTCCTCGCTAAAGGGCGACAAGGCGGTCTCGCTGGCCGACGTCATCGTGCTCGGCGGGTGCGCCGCGGTCGAGCAGGCGGCCAAGAGCGCCGGGCACGACATCCGCATCCCCTTCACGCCGGGGCGCACGGACGCGACACAGAAGCAGACCGACGTTGAGTCGTTCGCCGTTCTCGAGCCGACCGCCGACGGGTTTCGAAACTATCTCGCAGCCGGGCAACGCCAGAGCGCCGAGGAACTGCTGCTTGATCGCGCGAAGAAGTTGACGCTGACGGCGCCGGAGATGACGGTACTGGTGGGGGGCTTGCGTGTGCTGAACGCCAACGTCGGTCACTACGAACTCGGGGTGTTCACCACCCGGCCGGGGGTGCTCTCCAACGACTTCTTCGTGAATCTCCTCGACATGGCCACGGTCTGGACGTCCACGTCCAACGCCGACGAGACCTTCGAGGGCCGCGACCGCGAGACGGGCGCCCTGAGGTGGACGGGCACTCGCGTGGATCTGGTCTTCGGGTCGAACTCCCAGCTGCGAGCGATCGCCGAGGTCTACGCGAGTGACGACGGCCAGGAAAGGTTCGTGCGCGACTTCGTCGCGGCGTGGGACAAGGTCATGAGTCTCGACCGCTTCGACGTTCGCTGACCTCGACGCACCGGCGTCCGCGGCGCTCAGGCGAAGCGGATCACACAGGCGACTCCGACAACCAGGCTGTAGATCCCAAAGGGTGTCAGAGTCTTGGTGGTGAAGTAGCGCGTGAGAAAGCGAACGGCGAGGTAGGCCGCGACGCCCGCGCACAACGCGCCGACCAGGGTTTGGTAGCGCACGCCGTCACCGAGCGGTCCGAAGAGATCGGGGACCTTGAGAAGCCCCGCGGCCAGGATGACGGGCGTCGCCAATAAGAAGGAGAAGTTGGCGGCGTCCTCGTGATCGAGTCCGCCGAGCAGTCCGGCCACCATCGAGGAGCCGGCGCGCGAGATTCCGGCGAACAGCGCGAGGATCTGGGAGCACCCGATGAGGAAGGCCGCGCGAACGCTGAGTGTCGCGAGTTCCTGGTGCGCGACGTGGCGACCGCGCGAGCGACGCAGGCGTTCGCCGTAGAGCAGGATCACGCCGTTGATCGTGAGGAAGATTGCTGCGGCCAGAGGCTTGGCGAACAGAACGCGGAACTTGTGCTCGAAGATGAGTCCGGTCAGGCCCACCGGCACCGTCGCCACCGCCAGAAGGACGAGCAATCGGTAGTCGGCGTCGAGGTCGGGGTCTGAGAGACGCCACAGCGACGCGACGCCGCGCTCGGGCACCGCGGCCAGCTGTCGACCCAGGCCCTTGAAATAGGTGGCCCACCGGTCGCGGTAGTAGACGATCAGGGCCACGGCGGTCCCGACGTGCAGGCCGACGAGGAACGCGAGGAAGAAGGACTCGGACTTCGACTGGCTGTTGACCAGGTTGTGCCATCCCAGCAGGGCCGGCACCAGGACGCCGTGACCCAGACTCGAGATCGGGAACAGCTCCGTGACACCCTGGACCAGTCCCATGACGACGGCCTGGAAGTACGTGAGGGCGGCGTGCACCCGACCACGCTAAACCACGCGAAGACCCCTTTCACTAACCGCGTCGGCCAAACTGGTCGGGTGCGCTACCTCACGATCGTGCGCCACGGCGAGTCCTCACCCGCGTCAGTGGGCCAGACGGACTTCGCGCGCACACTGAGCGAGCGCGGGCGAGCCCAGTGCGTCCGCCTGCGCGAGTGGGCGAGTGACCCCGACGCGCTGGGGGCCTACGGCCCGGTCACCGCCCTGGTGAGCGCGGCAGCCCGCACGCTCGAAACATTTCAGTTCGCCTTCGAGGGTCTGGAGTTCGTGGCGTCAGTCCAGTCCAGCGAGCTGATGTACAACGGAAAGCGCGACGTGACCGGAGAGGACCTCCTCATCGACCTGGCCGCGCTCGATCCCGTGACGACCTCGCTGCTGGTGGTCGGCCATAACCCGACCGTGTTTGAGCTGGTCACCGAACTGGCGGCGAGACTGCCCGGAAAGCTGCGTCGCGGTCGCTTCCCCACGGGGGCGGCCTACGTGCTGGCGCTTCCCGAGGACCGCCCGGTGGGCTTGGGGCCTTACGAGCTGGTCGCGAAGTTCGTGCCCGGCTAGAGCGCGCGAAGGATGGCGGCGTCGCCTTGGCCGCCGCCGCCGCACAGGGCCACGGCCGCCACACCGCCGCCCCGACGGCGCAGCTCGAAGAGGGCGGTCAGCGCGAGGCGCGTGCCCGACATGCCGATGGGGTGGCCGAGCGCGATCGCACCGCCGTTGACGTTGATCTTCGTCTCATCGAGCCCGAGGTCGTCGGCGGACGCCAGCCCGACCGCGGCGAAGGCCTCATTGATCTCGTAGAGGTCCATTGTCAAGGGATCGAGTCCGGCGCGCTTGGCCGCGAGGAGAATCGCGTGCGAGGGTTGCGTCAGCAGTGAGGCGTCAGGACCCGCGACCTGGCCGTACCCAACCAGTTCGCCCAGCGGCGCCAGGCCGAGCGCGGCGGCGCGATCGGCCGACATCACCACGACCGCGGCGCCGCCGTCGGAGATCTGTGACGCATTGCCCGCGGTGATGGTGCCCGCCGGGTCGAAGGCTGGCCGCAGTTTGGCCAGTGACTCGGCAGTGGTGTCCGCGCGCACGCCCTCGTCAGTCGTGACCGAGATCGGCTCGCCGCGGCGCTGGGGCACCTGGACCGCAACGATCTCGTCGTCGAAGCGACCGGCCGCCGCGGCCGCCGCGGCCAACTGGTGGCTGCGCGCCGAGAACTCGTCCTGGCGAGCGCGAGAGATGCGGCCGTGGTTGTGGTTCTCGGTGGACAGCCCCATGGCGCAGTTGTCGAAGGCGCAGTAGAGGCCGTCGAACATCATCGCGTCGACGACCGTCTGGTCGCCGAGGCGGTATCCGGCCCGCGCGCCGGGCAGCAGGTAAGGCGCGTTCGTCATCGACTCCATGCCACCGGCGATGACGACCTCGGCTTCGCCCGAGCGGACCATGAGGTCTGCCAGGTAGATGGTCTGCAACCCCGAGAGGCAGACCTTGTTGATGGTCGTGGCGTGCACGGTCATCGGGATCCCGGCCTTGACCGCGGCCTGGCGGGCGGTGATCTGACCCTGACCCGCTTGGAGGACCTGACCCATCAAGACGGCGTCGATGGTGGCGGGGTCGAGCTGGGTGCTGTCGAGAACACCCTTGATGGCGGCACCCCCGAGGTCCATCGCGCTGAGGCTGGCGAACTGACCGGACAACTTGCCGATGGCGGTGCGGTTGCCCGCGACGATGACACTGCGTGACATGAGTCCTCCGTTTCGCCCGTGCGACCTACTCACGATAGGCGTCGTTGCGCGCGAGCCTTCGGGCCGCGCGACGCGACCGTTATCCTCACGGGGATGAGTGGGATCCTTGACGCGGTGCGCGACGGAGCCGCGCCCGAGGAGCTGGCGGCGACGCCTCTGCCGGCGACCTACCGGGCAGCCGTCGTGCGGCGCGGCGAGCAGACGATGTTCGACGGGGTGGACTCCGGTGACAAGGACCCGCGCGCGAGCCTGCACGTCGATGAGGTGGCCCTGCCGGAGCTGGCCCCCGACGAGGCCCTGCTGGTGGTCATGGCCTCGTCCATCAACTTCAATACCGTGTGGACGAGCATCTTCGAACCGCTGCCGACGTTCGGATTCCTCGACCGGTTGGGTCGCGAGTCGTACTGGGGACAACGCCACGCCCTCGACTATCACGTCGTGGGCTCAGACGCAGCCGGCGTCGTCGTGCGGGTCGGCTCGGCCGTGCGCAACTGGACGATCGGTGACGAGGTTGTCGTGCACTGCAACTACGTCGACGATCAAGACCCTTCCAGCCACGACGACTCCATGCTTGCGAGTAACCAGCGGATCTGGGGGTTCGAGACGAACTTCGGGGGGCTGGCCGACCTGTGCGTCGTGAAGGCGAACCAGCTGATGCCCAAACCGGGCCACCTCACGTGGGAGGAGGCGGCGGTCAACGCCCTGTGCAACTCGACCGCGTACCGAATGCTGGTGTCGCGAAACGGCGCGCCCGTGACCCAGGGTGATCGGGTGCTCATCTGGGGCGCCTCGGGCGGACTCGGCTCCTTCGCCGTCCAGCACGTCCTCAACTCTGGGGCCACGCCCATCGGCGTCGTCTCGAGCGCGCGCAAGGCGGCCACGCTGCGCGAGCTGGGCTGCGAGCACGTGATTGACCGAACCGAACGCGACTACCGATTCTGGAAGGACGAGCACACCCAGGACGAGTCCGAATGGCGCCGCCTCGGGGCGGACATCCGCGACTTGGTGGGCGCGGACCCTGACATCGTCTTCGAACACCCGGGACGAGCCACGATGGGGGCCAGTGTCTTCGTGGCCCGGCGCGGCGGCACGATCGTCACGTGCGCGGCGACGAGCGGCTACCTGATCGAGTACGACAACCGTCACCTGTGGATGAAGCTCAAGACCATCCGGGGAACGCACTTTGCCAACTACCGCGAGGCGTGGGCAGCGAACCAGACGCTGATCGACGGTCGTGTCGTGCCGCCACTGTCGGCCGTCTTTAGCTTGGAGGACGTTGGCGAGGCGACCTACGAGGTCATGCGCAACCAACACGAGGGAAAGATCGGCGTGCTGTGCGCGGCCGGGCGGGAGGGTCTGGGCGTCAGCGACCCAGTGACGCGCGAGCGACTCGGCGAGCGACTGACCATTTTTCGCCGTCACGACCGGGAGGGTTGAGTGCTGCTCACCGAGATCGATCACGTGGCTATCGCCGTCACCGACCTGGACGCGGCGATCGCCTGGTACTCGGACGTATTCGGCGCGGTCGTCGAGCACCGCGAGCGAGTCGAGAGCGACGGGGTTGACGAGGCCCTGGTTCGCGTTGCCGACTCGTACGTGCAACTGCTGACGCCGACGCGCGATGACTCGCCGGTCGCGCGCTTCCTTGCGCGGCGTGGCGAGGGACTGCACCACGTGGCCTATCGAGTGGACGACTGCGCGCGGGCTCTGGACGCGGCGCGCGCCAGCGGCGCGCGGCTGGTCGACCAGGCGCCGCGACCGGGCTCGCGCGGCACGACGGTCGCCTTTCTCCACCCGTCGAGCTCCTTCGGAACGTTGATCGAACTGGTGGAGGATCCGGCGCGCCGTACCACGTGTTCTGCGCCTACTAACCAGTAACCGCGCGCGGCGCCGACTCGAATGTGACCGCGCGTTCGCCGCGACGATCGCCCCCGACCGTCGCGCACGGCGATAGGTAACCTGGGCCTCCATGGATCATTCAATGTCTGAGCGCCTGGCTCAGCTCGCCGAACGCAAGCGACAGGCACGGCTGGCCGGGGGCGAGAAGGCCATCGAACGCCACCAGGCCAAGGGCAAGTTGACCGCGCGCGAGCGCATCGAGTACCTGCTCGACGAGGACTCCTTCTCCGAGTTGGACATGCTGACTCGGCACGGGGCTTCGGGTATGGGCCTGGAGGAGTCGCGTCCCTACACCGACGGGGTCATCACCGGCTTCGGAACGATCGACGGGCGCAAGGTGTGCGTCTACTCGCAGGACTTCACGGTCTTCGGCGGTGCGCTCGGCGAGACCCACGGCGCCAAGATCCACAAGATCATGGACCTGGCGACCTCTACGGGGCTACCCATCATCGGGCTCAACGACGGCGCCGGTGCGCGGATCCAAGAAGGTGTCGCCGCGCTGCACGCCTACGGCGGGATCTTCCGGCGTAACGCCCAGGCCTCCGGCGTGGTACCCCAGGTCTCGGTCATCCTCGGCCCGTGCGCGGGCGGCGCGGTCTATTCGCCGGCGTTGACCGACTTCATCTTCATGGTGAAGGACACCAGCCACATGTTCATCACCGGCCCCGACGTGGTCAAGACCGTCACTGGCGAGGACGTGACGCTCGAGGAGCTCGGCGGCGCTCAGACTCACGCCACGAAGTCGGGCGTAGCCAACTTCGTGATGCCCGACGAGAAGAGCGTGCTGGACGAGGTGCGCTACCTCCTGTCGTTCCTGCCCTCGAACAATCTCGAAGAGCCGCCGCGCATCATGACCGGCGACGACCCCAACCGGCTGTGCGAGAACCTGCGCGACCTTCTGCCCCTGTCGTCCAACCAGCCCTACGACATGAAGAAGGTCATCACGGCGGTGGTCGACGGGGGCGACTACATGGAGGTGCACGCCACCTACGCCCAGCAGATCACCTGCGGCTTCGCGCGCGTCGACGGCCACACCGTGGGCATCGTGGCCAATCAGCCCCAGATCCTGGCGGGCGTGCTGGACATCGACTCGAGCGAGAAGGCCGCGCGCTTCGTGCGTACCTGTGACGCATTCAACGTGCCGATCGTCACCTTCGTCGACGTGCCGGGCTTCATGCCCGGCGTCGATCAGGAGTACCGCGGGATCATCCGCCACGGCGCGAAGCTGCTCTACGCGTTCTGCGAGGCGACGGTGCCGCGCATCTCGATCATCACGCGCAAGGCCTACGGCGGGGCGTACGTCGTCATGAACTCCAAGTCGATCGGCGCCGACCTGGCCTACGCCTGGCCGACCGCGGAACTGGCGGTCATGGGGTCGTCGGGCGCCGTGGAGATTGTTCACCGGCGTGACCTGGCCGGTTCGATCGACCCGTTGGCGCGTCGCGCCGAGCTGCTCGAGGACTACGAGGAGCGCTACGCCACGCCGTACATCGCGGCTGAGCGCGGGATCATCGACGACGTCATCGACCCCGCCGACACCCGTCGGGTGATCAGTCGCGCCCTGGATCTTCTGCGCGGCAAGCGCGAGGACCTGCCCCGGCGCAAGCACGGAAACGTGCCGCTATGAACTACGGACTGTCGCCACGGCCCTCGCTCGAACCCGATGACCTGGCGGCACTGGTCGCCGCCGCCGAGCAGGTGCTCGCCCCACCGGTACGCCGGGACCCGGTCTCGCTCACGCCGGCGTGGCGGTTTTCTGGTCGGTGGTTCGACGTCGCCCCGTTCTCTAACCGACGCCCCTACCGGCGTCACTGAGCTTCGACGAAACCTAAGAGGTCGTCCATGATGGACGCCAACGCGAAGTCCTTGGGCGTGTACACCGCCAGGACTCCGGCGTCGAGCAGTTCTTGAGCGTCGGAGTCGGAGACGATGCCCCCGACCACTACCGCGGCGTTCACCTTCGCCGCCCTCATACCCTCGAGGATTCGCGGCACCAACGAGAGGTGCGAGCCGGAGAGGATCGAGATGCCGACCAGGTCGACGTCTTCATCACGCGCCGCCGCGACGATCTCGTCGGGCGACAGCCGGATCCCGGGGTAGACGACTTCGAAGCCGGCGTCGCGCGCGGCCACCGCGATCTGCTCGGCTCCGTTGGAGTGTCCGTCAAGGCCCGGCTTGGCGACCAGCAGTCGCGGAGGATATCCCCGACGACGGGCCAGATCCTTGGAGCGTTCGACCAGAGTTGCGAAGGCGTCGCCTCGAGCACTCACTCCCGCGCGCACCCCGGTGGGTGCGCGGTAGTCGCCGTAGACCTCGCGGAGCGCATCGGTCCACTCGCCCGTCGTTCCCCCGGCTCGGGCCAGCGCCAAGCTGGGCACCATCACGTTGTCACTCGGATCGTCGCTGGCCGCGACGCGCCGCAACTCCCGCAGCGCCGACTGAACGGCCGCGGGATCGCGCCGCGCGCGCCAGGATGCGACCTCGGTGGCGAGCTCGCGCTCGACGGCCGGGTCCACGGTGAGTACCGCGTCGACCGTGGGGTCCGAGGTGAGCGGCGACGCCGCGGTCTCGGTGTAGCGGTTGACGCCCACGACGACCTGAGCGCCCGACTCAATGCGCGCGAGCCGCTCAGCCTGGCTCGCGACCAAGCGCGTCTTCAACTCCTCGACCGCGGCGAAGGCCCCGCCGAGGGACAACACGTCGTCGAGCTCCTCGCGCGCGGCGGTCGACAGGTCCGACACGAGCGCGTCCATCACCTGGGAGCCCGCGAAGAGGTCGGGGTACTCGAGCAGGTCGGTCTCGTAGGCGAGGACCTGCTGGGCGCGCAGGCTCCACTGCTGGTCCCACGGACGCGGCAGACCCAGCGCCTCGTTCCACGCGGGGAGCTGGATGGCGCGCGCTCGTGCGTCGGCCGACAGCGTGACGCCGAGCATCTCGAGGACGATGCGCGTGACGTTGTTCTCGGGCTGCTGCTCGGTGAGGCCGAGTGAGTTGACCTGGACGCCGTAGCGGAAGCGCCGCAGCGCCGGGTCCTCGACGCCGTAGCGGGTCCGACAGATCTCGTCCCACAGGGCGGTGAACGCTCGCACCTTGGCGACCTCTTCCACGAATCGGACCCCGGCGTTCAAGAAGAAAGAGATGCGGCCGACCACTTGCGGTAGCCGCGCGGGGTCGACCTTGCCCGAGTCGCGTACGGCGTCGAGCACATCCACCGCCGTCGCTAGTGCGTACGCGACCTCTTGGACCGGGGTGGCCCCGGCCTCCTGGAGGTGGTAGCTGCAGACGTTGATCGGGTTCCACGCCGGTACGTTCTCGATGCCGAAGGCGATCATGTCGACGATCAGGCGCTTGGACGGTCCCGGGGCGAAGACGTAGGTCCCACGGCTGAGGTACTCCTTGACGATGTCGTTCTGGGTCGTGCCGGTGAGGCGGGTCCAGTCGGCGCCCTGCTCGTCAGCCAGCACCAGGTAGAGCGCCCAGAGCCACGCGGCCGTGGCGTTGATCGTCATCGACGTGTTCATCTGGGCCAGGGGGATCTGGTCGAAGAGCTCACGCAGGTGTCCGAGATGCGCGACCGGCACGCCGACCTTGCCGACCTCGCCGGCCGCCGCCGGCGCGTCGGGGTCGTAGCCGGTCTGGGTCGGCAGGTCGAACGCCACCGAGAGACCGGTCTGGCCCTTCGCGAGGTTCTCGCGGTACAGCGCGTTGGAGGCCACGGCGCTGGAGTGACCCGAATAGGTCCTCATCACCCAGGGCTTGGACGGCTCGCTCACGTCGTCCCCCGATCCGCTACTGACGGTAGTCGTAGAAGCCGACGCCCGACTTGCGACCAAGGTGTCCGGCGCTGACCATGCGACGAAGAGTCGGACGAGGCTCCAAGTGCGCGTCGGCGAGCTCGGCGTGCAGCGTGTCCAGGATCGCCACCGCGACGTCGAGGCCGATCAGGTCGAGCAGGGCGAAGGGGCCCATCGGGAACCCGCACCCACCCTTCATCGCCGTGTCGATCCCGTCGGTCGAGGCCACCTCCAGCTCGAGCAGGCGCACGGCGTCATTGAGATACGGAAAGAGGAGTGCATTCACCACGAAACCCGGCTGGTCCTTCACTACGACGGGGTCCTTGCCGCACGCGCGCGCGAAGTCCACTACCGCCTCGATCGTCTCGTCACTGGCGCTCATCGGGCGCACGACCTCGACGAGGGTCATGACCTGGGCCGGATTGAAGAAGTGCATGCCGCAGACCCGCTCGGGTCGTGACGTCGCCATCGCCAACTCGAACACCGACAGGGTTGACGTGTTCGTCGCCAGAATCGCGTCGGGGCGCACGAGGCGATCGAGCTCATCGAACAGCGCGCGCTTGGCCGGCATCTCTTCGACGATCGACTCGATCACCAGGTCACAGTCGGCCAGGTCCTCCAAGCGTTCCGTCACCGACACCCTCGCGCGCACCTCGTCGACGTCCGTACGCGAGCGCTTGGCCTTCTCCACCTCGCGCGCGAGAGAGCGCTCCAGTGTGCTGAGCAGCGAGTCGCCGCCGTCGCTCGAGCGGCTGCGCACGATTACCGTCGCGCCGGCGTTCGCGCAGACCTCGGCGACACCGCTGGCCATCACGCCCGATCCGACGACTCCCACGACCGCGAATCTCATCTCGGCACTCTACTGTCCGGTGTCGCGAGGTCCCCGTGCGAGACTCGTCGCGTGGAGCGCACCACGCTGGCCGCCGGATCGCTCAGCGCGGCGCGCGCGGTCCTCAACTCCGACGAGTTCGTGCTGGGCCCCGGCGCCGACGTCGTCGTGGTGCCGACGGCCGCGGCCTTCACCGGCGCGACGCACGCCGCGGTGACGGTGGCGGACGCGCTCTCCGAACTCGACGCGCGCATCGAAGGCGTCATGGTGGTCGACCGCGCGTCGTCCGCCGAGCCCTACTTCGCGCAACGGATCACCGGCGCCGACGTCGTGGTGCTGGTCGACGGATCCGCGCTGCACGCGCGTGCGGTGTGGCGCGACACACCGGTCGGCGCGGCGATCGGCGCAGCGCGGCTGCTCGTCGCCGTTGGGTCGGTGGCCACGGTGCTGGGCGACGTGATGATCGATCCTCGTGGCGGAGCGCCCACCGTCGGCCTGGGCTACCGGTCCGGGCTGGTGCTCGGGCACCCGGCGCCACCCGACCAGCTCGCGCGCACGCGCGAATTGCTGGGTGAGGACGAGACATTCGTCGTGGTCGGTCCCGAAGGAGCGGTGATCGGCGTGGAAGGTGCGTGGCGTGTGGTGCGTCCCGACGTGGTCGTCACGCGCGGCGCGCAGACCGTGTCGCTCTAGGCGTCGGCCTCGGTGATGGTCACCGATTCGATGATCACGTCCTCGCGCGGCCGGCCCGACGAGGAGCCCACGGCGTCGATGGTCTCGACCACGTCCAATCCCTTGACCACTTTGCCGAACAGGGAGTAGAGCGGGGGAAGGCGAACGCCGTCGGGGCCCGAGATGATGAAGAACTGCGACCCGTTGGTGTGAGGACCGGAGTTCGCCATGGCCAGCGAACCGAGTTCGTAGCGCCCGGGCTTGGGCAGTTCGTCGTCGAAGCGATACCCCGGGCCGCCGGTGCCCGTGCCCGTCGGGTCGCCGCCCTGGAGGACGAAGCCCGGTATCACGCGGTGAAAGACGATGCCGTCGAAGTAGTGCCAGCGAGCGAGGAAGACGAAACTGTTGACCGTGGACGGCGCGGCGTGGTGGTCGAGGGCAATCTCCATCGTGCCCTTGGACGTCACCATCGTCGCGCTGTAGCGCTTCTGCGGGTCGATGACCATCGGCGGAGCCGCGCTGAAGCGCTGGCGCGGTGCGCTCGTGCCGTCAGCGTTGGGCAGGTCGGTCACGGCGTCTGGCTAATCGTGACGGTCAGCATGCGCTGAGTGACCAGCGGGGTACCGCTCGCTGTCCCCTCAGCGCCAATTGTCCTGACGACGTTCTGGCCACTTATCACCTGACCGAAGAGTGAGTAGCTCGGCGGCAACGTCTCGCCGCTCGCTCCGATGACGATGAAGAACTGGCTTCCTCCACTGTGCGGAGCGCTCGTTTTGGCCATGGCGACCGAGTAGAGCGGGTAGGTCGGGCTGCCGGCCTTCGGAAACTCGTCGGGGAGGGTGTAGCCCGGGCCGCCGCTCCCGGTGCCAGTCGGGTCGCCGCCTTGGATGACGAAGCCCGGGATGACGCGGTGGAAGATGACGCAGTTGAAGTACTTGTGCTGGGCCAGGAAGATGAAGCTATTCACCGTCACCGGCGCGGCCGTCTGGTTGAGCTTGATGACGAATGCGCCCGCCGTTGTGTTGACGTGCGCGTAGTACGTGGCCGTCGCCGAGATCGCATTCTTGGGCGCGGTCTTGAAGGTCAAGTTGTTCGCCCGCGTGGACGGTAGCGCCGGGCAACCCGCGCGCACGGCCAGCGCGTTGGCGGCCGTCTGCTTGGTCTGATCGACCTTGGGGATTGTCGACGTCGTGGTGGTGCTGGTCGTCGTGGTGGTCGTGGTGGTCGTGGTGGGTGACTTGGACCCGGAGAACAGTAAGACGGCCGAGCCGATGACGATGGCGGCGACGACGGCCACGATCACGCCACGGCGTAGCGTGCGCCGACGTCGCGCTTCGCGCTGCATTCGCTCAAGTTTCTCGCGGCGCGCGGCCTTTTGACGTTCGCGTTTGCTCGTGGCCATGGGTGCAAAGACTAGTGGAGGCCGGGAAACCCCTTTGGTCGTCCGGTAGTTTGGACTCCGTGGGGCTCATCGTTCAAAAGTACGGTGGCACCTCGGTCGGTGACGCCGAACGCATCCGCGACGTGGCTGCCCACATCGCGCGCACCCGCGACGGCGGCGACGACGTCGTCGTGGTCGTGTCGGCGATGGGCAAGTTCACCGACGACCTGATTCGTCTGGCTGGCGAGGTCTCGCCGACCCATCCTCCGCGCGAACTCGACATGCTCTTGACCGCGGGTGAGCGTATCTCGATGGCGCTGCTGTGCATGGCCCTGGCGGACCGCGGGGTGGACTCGACGTCCTTCACCGGCTCCCAGGCCGGGATCATCACCGACACCGAGCACACCCGCGCGAAGATCCTCGAGATGCGACCCGACCGGGTCCGCGAGGCCCTGGACGCCGGGCTGGTGCCGGTCGTGGCGGGGTTCCAGGGCGTGTCGGTCGAGCGCGACATCACCACGCTCGGGCGCGGGGGGTCCGACGTCACCGCCGTCGCACTGGCTGCGGCGCTGAGGGCCGACGTCTGCGAGATCTACACCGACGTGACCGGCGTGTTTTCGGCCGATCCGAGGGTCAACGCCCGGGCCCGGCGCATCGCGCGGGTCTCCTTCGACGAGATGATGGAGATCTCGGCGTCGGGCGGCCGCGTGCTGATGCTGCGCTCAGTTGAGTTCGCGCGTCGCCACGGCGTGCCGTTGCACGTTCGCTCGAGCTTCACCTGGGAGCCAGGAACATGGATCGTTGAGGAGGACCCCGCCATGGAACAAGCCGTCGTTACGGCCGTCACCGATGACACGTCGGAGGCCAAGGTCACCGTCGGTGGAGTGCCCGACCGACCTGGTGTGGCCGCGCGCCTCTTCCGCGAACTGGCTGACCGGGGCATCAACGTCGACATGATCGTCCAGAACACCGGGGCCCACGGACTCACTGACATCTCTTTCACCGTGGTCAAGACCGATCTGGTCGCCGCGCGCGAAGCGTGCGGAGCGATCCAGGGCGAGATCGGCGCCGCGACGCTGACGAGTGACGACGACATCGGCCGGGTTTCGCTCGTTGGCGCCGGAATGAAGTCGAGCCCTGGCGTCACCGCGCTGATGTTCGAGACCCTCGCCGAGAGCGGCATCAACATCGAGATGATCTCGACCAGCTCCATCCGCATCTCGTGTGTCGTGCGCGCCGACAGCGTCGTCGATGCGGTGCGCGCGTTGCACACCGCCTTCGGACTCGACGGGGCCTCGACCTAGACTTTTTCCATGCGCGTCGCGGTTGTCGGAGCCACCGGTCAGGTGGGAACAGTCATGCGCGCGATCCTGCTCGAGCGCGACTTCCCGGTCGAGTCGATGCGCTACTTCGCCTCGGCCCGTTCGGCGGGCTCGACCCTCGACTGGCGCGGCCAGGCGGTCGAGGTCGAGGACGCCGCGACCGCGGACTTCGCCGGGATCGACGTGGCCCTCATGTCATCGGGTGCGTCCTCGTCGAGGGAGCTCTCGCCACGCCTCGCCGCTGCCGGCGCGATTGTCATCGACAACTCTTCGGCGTGGCGGATGGATCCCGAGGTGCCACTCGTGGTGCCGGAGGTGAACGCGCACGCGCTGGAGTGCGTACCCAAGGGGATCATCGCCAATCCGAACTGCACGACGATGGCCGCGATGCCGGTGCTCAAGCCGCTGCACGTCGCCGCGGGACTGCGCTCGATGGTGGTCACCACCTACCAGGCCGTGAGCGGCGCGGGGCGAGACGGGATCGAGGAGCTCGCCGGCCAACTCGCCGGTCCCGGCGACCCCGACGTGCGCGGGTTGGCCTTCGACGGGTCGGCGTTACCGCTGGGTCCCGGCGTCATCTTCCCCGCGACGATCGCCTACAACGTGGTGCCGCTCGCCGGCGCGCTACTCGACGACGATTCGCTCGAGACCGTGGAAGAGAAGAAGCTGCGCGACGAGAGTCGCAAGATCCTCGAGATCCCCGATCTTCTCGTGGATCCCATGTGCGTGCGCGTACCGGTCTTCACCGGTCACTCGCTCGCGATCACCGCGGGCTTCTCTCGACCGATCTCGCCCGACGAGGCAATCGCGCTGTTGACGGATGCGCCCGGGGTCGAAGTCTGCGAGTTGCCGACGCCACGTCTCGGCGCCGGCCGCGACGCGGCCCTCGTCGGTCGGATCCGACGTGCCGCCACGCTGGAGAACGGGCTGTCGCTCTTCGTGACCGCGGACAACCTGCGCAAGGGCGCGGCGCTCAACGCGGTGCAGATCGCCGAAGCGCTGCTAGCGCGGCGTTAGTCGCCGCCGTCGCGACCGACCTGGCGCCGTGCCAGGTTGACGCAGTGATCACCGAAGCGTTCGTAGAAGCGCGCCAGCAGGGCGAGTTCCACGGCGACCGGCAGCGCCATTGAGCCCGAGGTGAGTTCCGCGGTGAGCGAGACGTGCAGGTCGTCGAGTTCGTCGTCGATGACCTCGATCGCTCCGGCCGCCTCGGTCTTGCCGTCGATGATGACGTCGGTCGCCTCACGCCAGATCGTCGAGGCCACTTCCCCCATGCGCTCGACGAGGCCGCGGCTGCGCGGCGACATCTCGCTGCCCAGACCGCGCGCGGCGCGGCGCGCGATGTGCTCAGCCAGGTCGCCGTTGCGTTCGACCTCCGGCAAGATCCGCAGGAGGGTCAGCAGGGTTTGACGTGACTGAATGGGCAGCGACGGGTTCTCGAGCAGCTCCATCTCGGCGGTGGCGACCATGGAGTCGACCATCGCGTCAATGAGAACGTCGTGCTCGACGACGCGCTTGGCCAACTCTCGATCTCCGGCGAGGAGGGCGTGGGTGGCCTCGGCCATGGCTTCACCGACCAACGCGAACAGGCGCACGATCTTCTGGTGCCACTCGGCGTCGAGACCGGCGTCCACCGGCGTCGGCGCGACGTTGGCGTGACGAAGACCGAACAGGCGATACACGTGGCCAGGATATCGGGGTGTGGCACGGTATCTCTAGGGTGGTGACGACGTAGGAGGTCGATGCACGTGGTGCTCGGGGTGATCGCGGGGGTGGTGTTCGGCGCGCTGGTCGCGTGGATCGTGGCCACCCGTCGCGCGCAGGGTCTGCGTGGCGAAGTGGCGTCGGCGCGCCAGGACTTGGCGGTGCGCGACGCGCAGTTAGTTGAGTCGAATGCGTCGCTCCTTCGCGAGCGCGACGAGCACGCCAAGGAGCGCGAAGAGATCGAGGTGTACCTCGAGAGCCTGTCGAACCGAGTGCTCGGCCGGACCGTGGAGGAGTTCCGCAAGCAGCAGGCCGACATCCAGGTCGAGCGTGACGCCAAGTTGGGCGACACGCTGCGTCCTCTCGAGATGCTCCTCGGTGAGTACAAGACCAAGCTTGAGACGTACAACGAGGAACACACCGACGCCATCAGCGACGTGAAGGGCCGAGTCGCTCAGTTGCTCGAATCCGAACAGCGCCTCGCGATCGAGACGCAGCGCTTCAATCAGCTCCTCGGGCGCAGCGATCACCGAGGACACTGGGGCGAGGTGCAGCTGGCCAACGTGCTCGAGCAGTCGGGCCTGCGGCCCAACGTCGACTTCCAATTACAGGTGTCGAGCACCACCGAAGCCGGCAAGGCGCAACGACCCGACTGCGTGGTGAATCTCACCAACGGCACCCAACTGGCGATCGACGCCAAGTTCCCCTTCGACCGCTTCGAAGAGGCCATGGCCGCCGACGACGTCGAGGCGCGCCGCCGCCTCTACGTCGCGCACGCGGGAGACCTGCGCGGGCACCTGCGCAAACTCGGTGAGAAGTCCTACTGGGAGGGACTGAGTCCGAATCCCGAGTTCGTCGTGTGCTTCGTGCCCAGCGACGCCGCCATCGCAGCGGCCTTCGAGAACGACCGCGACCTGCAGGCCTTCGCCGCGCGCGAGCGCGTGCTCATCGCCGGACCGACGAACCTCCTGTCGCTGCTGTGGACGGTCGCGATGGTGGTGCGCAACGAGCACGCGCGCCTCAACGCCGTGGAGATCTTGGCCCTGGCCACCGAGCTGTACGACCGGATCGGCAAGGTCGCCGAACCCACGGCCAAGGTCGGTAAGGCGCTCAACGAGGCGGTTCGCCACTACAACTCAATGGTCAGCTCCTTCGAGTCGCGACTGATCGTCACCGCGAACCGGGTCCGGCGCCTGGGCGGCGCACCGGGCGCCACGCAGGTCGCGCCGATCGGACCGGTGACCGAGTTGGCCAGACCGCTTGACGACGCCAAATGGGGCGTTGACCCGGAGTCCGGAGTTCCCGAGGGGGTCTCGGACATCATCGAACTCGAGTTCCATGACGACGTGTAATCGGTCGCTCAGACGAGGGACCAGTAACTTCGAGGTCCGTGGCCCGCACGCACGCGCAGCGCCGTCGTCAGAACGTCATCTTGCTGGTGGCGCTGGTCGCCACGCTGCTGGTGCTGCTCTTTGCGCGTGACGTCAATCGAGCCGCCCACAACTCCACCGCCGTTCGTCGAAGTGAGAACCGGAGCTTCGCGCGCCTGGCCAACTCGCTACTGGGATCCGAGCAGCTCTTCGAAGACCACCTGGGCTACCTGCTGACCCACGGCGCCACGCTCAGCCGACCGGTGTTCGCCGCCCGATTGGAGCAGCTGGCTCTCGTACTGCCCACCTGGTCCAGCGACGCCAACCTGCTGCGCCGGCCCGGCATCGCCCACGACCTCAACACCCTGGTGGACCAGCTGACCGATCAGCGCGTCGCCGACTACCAAGTGGTTCTCGACTCCGTCGCGACCTCGCTGGACCTGCCGTGGAAGACCCTCAACTCGACGGGCCTGACGTCGGTGGCGGCGCGATCGTCGCTGTTGGCGACCGACCGCTCGTGGAACGCAGTACACAACTCCCTGCTGCAAGAGCCGGGACGAGTGAAGCTCGCGTCGACGTCGACGCCGTCGTCAGTGGTGACCTTGCCCACGACGCTCGGCGCACTGAGCAACGCACCGGCGCTCCAGGTCCAACGCGCCGTGGCCATCTCGGCCATCGAAGTGACGCCGTCACCGTTGCCGGCGCCGGCGGGACAGATCGTGTTGCCGCCGGTCAGCACGTTTCGCCTCGGCGTATCGGTGACCAATGACGCCTTCGTTCTCCAGCCCGTAACCCTCACCGTGACGCTCACCGCTCTCTCGGGCGCGCAGACGGCGCCCCAGCACCAGGCGATGTCGGTCACTCTCGGGCCCGATCGCTCGTACGCGTTCTTGCCGCGACACCTCGCGACGTTGCCCGGGGAGCACGCCCAGCTCACCGTCACTCTTAGCGGCACGCACGGCGCCGCGGCGGCCACGCGTCGTCGCACCTATCAAGTGATCCTCTCGCCGGCCGTTGCAGTCAGCGCGACCTTCTCGGGCCAGCCCACCAACACGACCACGGGCGTGGCGACGCGTGCTCAGGTGACCGTCCTCGACGGTTTGGGAACTCCGGTCGCCCACGACACCGTCACCATGGTCCTGGCCAGCGGACCGGGAAATTTCACCGCCCACAGCCGCCTGACTGCGACCACCAACGCCTCGGGCGTCGCCACCTTTACCAAGGTTGCGTTCACGAAGCCCGGCGTCTACACGCTCACGGCCGTTGACGGTTCGGCCATCGTGACCTCGAATGGCTTCACGGTCTCGGGCGCGGCGCTGTCCAGCGCGGACCCCGCAACCCCGTCGGTGTTCGCCTACGGGCGGGTGCGCGTCACCTCGCGTTCACTCGCCACGTGGGCCGGCGAGCCGGCACGTGTCGACGTCGCCGTGAGTCGCGCATCGAGCTCGTCGACGAGGACACCTCGACGTTGATCTCACGCTCTCCACGCACTTACGAGGGCGGACGCGACGAAGGGTTACTGACGAGTTGGCATAGTGTGGGAAGGCTCCCTAGGTTCAAGTGAGGCACCGTGACGGACTCGATAACAGTGACCGACAACCGGACTGGTGAGACCCTAGAAATCCCCATCGTCAACGGGGGAGTCGCCGCGAAGGAGTTCTCCAAGGTCGTGCCGGGTGTGTGGTTCTACGACCCCGGCTTCATGGCCACCGCGGCCGCGGAGTCCTCGATCACCTACCTCGACGGCGACGCCGGGGTGCTGCGCTACCGCGGCTATCCGATCGAACAGCTAGCTGAGAACTCGACGTATCTGGAGGTCGCCTACCTGCTCCTCTACGGCGAACTGCCCACCGCCGACCAGGCCGCGGCGTGGGAAGAGGAGGTCACGTACCACACCTACATCCACGAGAACGTCCGCAAGCGCTTCTTGGAGGGTTTCAACTACGACGCGCACCCCATGGGGATGCTGGTGTCAGCGATCGCCGCGCTCTCGACGTACTACAAGGACGCGAAGATCCTCGACGACCCGGAGATCCTGCACCGCCAGATCGTGCGCCTGATCGCCAAGATGCCCACGCTGGCCGCCGCGGCCCACCGGTTCTCGGTGGGGATGCCGTTCGTCTACCCGGACAACTCACTGGGGTACACGCAGAACTTCCTGTCGATGATGTGGAAGGTGGCCGAGCCGCGCTACGCCGCCAACCCGATCCTCGCGCGCGCTCTCGACGTGCTGTTCATCCTGCACGCCGACCACGAGCAGAACTGCGGCACGACGGCCATGCGTATCGTCGCGTCGAGTCACGGCGACCCCTACTCGGCCACCGCCGCCGCCACCGCCGCTCTCTACGGCCCTCGTCACGGCGGCGCCAACGAGGCCGTGCTGAAGATGTTGGGCAAGATCGGCTCCATCGACAACGTCCCCGCCTTCATCGAGACGGTCAAGCAGGGCCACACGCGCCTCGAGGGCTTCGGTCACCGCGTCTACAAGAACTTCGACCCGCGCGCCACCATCATCAAGAGAACCGCCGACGAGGTCTTCACGGTGACGGGCAAGAACCCGTTGCTCGACATCGCGCTCAAACTCGAGGAGATCGCCCTTGGCGACGACTACTTCACCTCGCGCAAGCTGTACCCGAACGTCGATTTCTACTCGGGCTTGATCTATCAGGCCATGGGCTTCCCACCCGAGATGTTCACCGTCCTCTTCGCGATTCCGCGCACGTCCGGCTGGCTGGCGCACTACAAGGAACTGCTCGACCAGGACCTCAAGATCGCGCGTCCCCGTCAGCTCTACATCGGCAGTGAGGCGCGTGACTACGTGCCCATGGCACAGCGGTAATTAGCACCGTCCGATCGTCGCGCCGAACTGAGGCGACCTAGGCGTCGGCGCGCTTCTTAGCGGGGTCCACCGTGCGGGCCAGGCCCTCCTGGACCAGCGAGACGCACAGCTCGCCGGCCTGGTTGAAGAGGAAGCCGCGCGCGAGTCCGCGCGCGCCGTGGGCAATCGGCGACTCGGTGTCGTAGAGCAACCACTCGTCGGCCCGCGCCGGGCGGTGGAACCACATGCAGTGGTCGAGGCTCGCGCCCATGAACGAGCCGTCGTCCCAGCGCACGCGGTGCGGCGCCAAGATCGCGTCGAAGAGACTCATGTCGCTGGCGTAGGCGATCACGCCGGCGTGCAGCATCGGATCATCGGGGAGCTCACCGTCGGCGCGGATCCACAGGCGCTGGCGCGGCTCGCGGTCGCGGTTCGGACTCCAGGGCAGCTCGCCGAGGAAGCGCTGGTCGATCGGGTGGATCCGCTTGAACCACTCGTCGGCGTCGCCCCACTCCTCGCGCACCCGCTCGTACAGCGGGCGAACCGACTCGGGGCCGGCGACGACGGGCATCTCGATCTGGTGATCGATGCTCGCTTCGTCGTTGTGGAAGCTCGCCTGCATGTTGTAGATGGCCCGGCCGTGCTGGATGGCCACGACCCGTCGCGTGGTGAAGCTGTGCCCGTCGCGGATGCGGTCGACCTCGTAGAGGATCGGAGTGCGCGGGTCGCCCGGACGCAGGAAGTACGAGTGCAGTGAGTGCACGCGCCGGCCCTCGACCGTGCGGCCGGCGGCGATGAGGGCCTGGGCCGCCACCTGCCCGCCGAATGTGCGCTGGCGTTCCTCTAGCGGGTGCTGTCCGCGGTAGACGTTGACCTCGATGGTCTCGAGGTCGAGGAGATCAACCAGGCGGTCGAGGGCTTCGGACATTGGTCCATTGTGGCATGGGGCACCAAAGACTCGAAGCGTGCGAAGTAGACTCTTCGTGTGCCGTCGCTCCTCAAACGGTTCCTCGCGTGGACCAAGACCCACCAAGGGCGCAAAGTCATCCGCTTCACTTCCGTGTCGGGAGTGTCAACGATCGTCTCATTCTCATCGATCGCGATCTTCTACGGATTCCACATCATCAAGGGCGTGATCTGGGCCACCGTGGCCGGCAACCTGGTCGCCACCCTGCCGTCGTACTACCTCAACCGCAGCTGGACGTGGGGCAAGCACGGGCGCAGTCACTTCCGCAAGGAGATCGTCCCGTTCTGGATGATGTCCGGTCTGGGCATCGGCGTGTCGATCCTCGGCGCGACCTGGGCGCGCCACATCGTCCACACGCACCACTTCGCGCACATCGTCAACACCTTCCTGGTGTCGGGCACCAACGTGGTGAGCTTCGGGCTCTTCTGGGTGCTGAAACTCATCGTCTTCAACCGCATCTTCCACGTGCACTCGCTCGAGGAGATCGACGCGCACCTGAGCGCCGAGGAGAGAGCCGCCGTCAGTCGCGGAAATTCGTGAACTGCAGGGGCACGGTGAGGTCGGCCCCCTTTAAGGCGGCGATCACGGCCTGAAGGTCGTCGCGCTTCTTTCCGGTGACCCGAACCTGGTCGCCCTGGACCGAGGAGCTGAGGTTCTTGAGCCCCATGTCCTTGACCATCTTGTTGATCTGCTTGCCGATCTCCTGGGAGATGCCCGCACGCAGTGCCACCTTCTGGCGCGCCGTGCCCTGGCTGGCCTGCTCGACCTTTCCCGGGTCGAGGGTCTTGAGCGAGACCTCGCGCCGCACGAACTTCTCTTGAAGCACCTGGTAGAGGGCGTGCAGCCGGTCCTCAGTCGAAGCGCTCAGCGTGAGTTCCTTCTCGGAGAACTCGACGTGCGCGTCGGTGCCCTTGAAGTCGAAGCGCGTCCCCGCCTCGCGATTGGTCTGATCGACGGCGTTGCGCACCTCCTGGACGTCGAGCTCGCTCACCACGTCAAATGTCGGCACGAGTGCATCGTAGATGTTGCGTTGTTGGGAGTCACGCGGGCAACAACGAGTAACATTCTCGGCGGGTCGGTGCCCGAGCGGCCAATGGGATCTGGCTGTAAACCAGACGGCTTTGCCTACGGGGGTTCAAATCCCTCCCGGCCCACCACACGGTCTGTCCCACGCGGGACGGGCCGTGCCTCGTTGTAGGCACCTTTAGTACCCTGGCGTTGTTTGGAAGGGAGCGGTGTGAACCGACTGAGGTCTCCGGCCGGTGCCGTGCGGCGCGGCTACGAGCGCTCCGCTGGATGGCTCGAGTCCGGCGTCCAGCTCCTCGAACGGCGCTACACGCCGCTTGGTCGTTTCTCGCCCGGTCCCTTCGAAGGGTGGCGGTTCCTTTGGCAGCCGGCGTTGCAGGGATTCGTCGGTCTGGTGATGGTGCTGGCCGGGTGCTCGTTCACCAACTCGCCCTTCAAGTACAACCTGACCGGCACGTGGTTCTTCGGCGAACCCGTCGCTGGCTACAACGGGGTCCCCAGCGAGACCAAGTACATCGTGGCTGTCGTACTGGTGTACGGCGGCTTGGTCCTCTTGATGCGCGTCTGGCTGCGCCTGGCCGAGGTCATGCAGTTGCACGGCGGCGCGCCGATGCGCTCGCTGTGGTGGATCCTGCTGCTGTGGTCGATTCCGATGATCATCGCGCCGCCGATCTTCAGCCGTGACGTCTTCAGCTACGCGGCCCAGGGCGAGATGACCAGCCACCACCTCAACCCGTACCTCTATGGGCCGTTCACGCTTGCCGGAGGGTCGGGCGCGTCCAACGCGTGGACGAACCCCGTGGACCCGCTTTGGGGCAACACCCCCGCGCCCTACGGGCCTCTCTTCTTGTTCATTGACGGCTCGCTCGCACGACTGACCAACCACGATCAACTGGCCACCGTCGTCGGCCTGCGTCTGCTCGAGGTGGGCGCGGTGGCGCTGATCGGCTACAGCGTGACCGTGCTGGCGCGCGGCCTGGGCCGCGACCCGGGCGAGGCCTTCGTGTTATCGGCGCTCAATCCTCTGGTTCTGCTCACCCTCATCGGCGGGGCCCACAACGACGCGATCATGGCCGCGCTGCTCGTCACCGGTGTGGCGCTCGCGGTGACGCGCCGTCCGGTGTGGGCGCTGGTGCTGTGCTCGTGCGCCGCGGCGATCAAGGCGCCCGCGGCGTTAGGACTGGCCTACGTGGCCTGGACGTGGCATCCGCCGAACGCGACCTGGCGACAACGGGCCCGACCCTTTGGTGTGACGGCGCTGGTCGCCGCCGCGGTGCTGAGCGTGTGGACCTGGCTCGCGGGGTTCGGCTTCGGGTGGGTCAACAACCTCCTCACCAATGGCACGGTTCGATCGTGGGCCGCGCCCGCGACCAGCGTGGGCCTGGCCATCAGTTACGGCCTACACGGCATGGGCTTCGCGTCGGTCTCGGTGGCCGGCGTCCTGTCGGTGACACGCCTGCTCGGGTTGCTGGTCTTCGCCGCGCTCGCGTGGTGGCTGATCGTCCACGCCGAGTGGCGCGGGTGGGTTCGCTCACTGGCCGTGTCGCTGGTGCTGCTGGTCGAGTTGGGACCGGTCGTTCAGCCGTGGTACCTGGCGTGGGGGTTGATCCTGCTCGCCGCGAGCTACAAGGGCCGCGAGCACTTCTGGCTGCTGGCGCTGTCGATCACCGCGCCGTTCATTGGCATCCCCGGCGGTCGCGAGCTGCTCGACGGCCTGATCCACTCCAATCCTCTGCTGACCGCGATGGCCGTGGCGCTCTTGGGTGCGGTGCTCATCGCGCCGATGGGGCGCTGGACCCAGTGGTCCTGGCCTGAGAGACAGGTCCGGGTCGAGGTCGACGCCTAGTTGGCGGCGTCCATCACGTACTGATACTCGACCACGTCGAGCCACTGGCCGTGCTTGCGCCCCACTTCGATCTCCGTGCCGACCAGGGTGAAGCCGCACTTCTCGTGGAGCCGGATCGACCCCTCGTTCTCGCCGACGATGCGCGCGACCAGGCAGTGGAACCCGAGGTCGCGCGCCGCGTCGACCAACGCGCGCAGCAAGGCCTCGCCCACGCCACGCCCGCGCGACGCGCGCAGCACGTAGACCGAGTTCTCGACCGTGGTGGCGTAGGCGGGGCGGTCGCGAAACGTCGACAGCACCGCGAAACCCAGCAGTCGCTCGCTCCGGGCGCCGATCTCGCCCAGCCCGTCCTCCTCGTTGACCGCCACCAGGCAGGGGTGGGCGGCGCGGTGCGCCTCGATCCACTCGACCTGCTCGTCGGAGGTCCGCGCCACCAGGTCGAAGGTGTTGGTGGTCTCGAGGACCTCCGGGTTGTAGATGCGCAGCAGCGCCGGGGCGTCGTCGACCTCGACCAGGCGCACCTTCATGGGAGCCACGGTAGCCGGGGGGGTTGGAATCCCTGGGGCGAGGGTGGGTAGACTTCTCTCTCGCGCCACAGCGGCGTGATGCCCTCTTAGCTCAGTGGTAGAGCACTTCCATGGTAAGGAAGGGGTCGTCGGTTCAACCCCGACAGAGGGCTCGCCAGGCGGCGTAGCTCAGGTGGTTAGAGCACACGGCTCATAATCGTGGTGTCGCGGGTTCGACTCCCGCCGCCGCTACCAGGCAGCACCGGGTTCGCCCGGAGAGGAGAATGACGATGGCCAAGAACGAGAAGCGGGTCCAGGTCACCCTGGCCTGCGAGAGCTGCAAGCGGCGCAACTACATCACGATGAAGTCCAAGGTCAATGACCGCGAGCGCATCGAGATGTCCAAGTACTGCCGATTCGACCGGCGCCACACGCTGCACAAGGAGACCCGCTAGGGATGCTGCGCGGGCCAGATGGTAGGCTGGACGTTCCCTACGGCCCGCAGGCGCCGCAGAGGGCAGTGGCTCAATTGGTAGAGCACCGGTCTCCAAAACCGGGGGTTGGGGGTTCGAGTCCCTCCTGCCCTGCTCGGAGGGGACTTCGATCCGTAGTGCCGAACAGAGACGTGAGATGAACCGCGAACAGAAGCGCATGATGCAGCGACAGGGCCAGGTAGGCGCCGACGGCGACGCCACGTCGCGACGTCAGACCACGGTTCAGGACGTCCAGCGCCGCAAGTCACCGCGCACCACGCCCGCCGCGTTCCTGCGTGAGGTGCGCGAGGAGATGCGCCAGGTCGCCTGGCCCACGCGCCCCGAGGTCATCAACTACACCACCATCGTGTTCTGCGTGCTGGTCTTCATGACGTCGCTCATCTTCGGACTGGGATTCGGCTTCTCCAAGTTCGTCACGTTCCTCTTCCACAAGTAAGGCACCCGTGAACGACCTCGAGACCAACGACATCGACGAGACCGCTGAGGGCGACGTGTTAGACGTCGACATCCTCGACGAGGAACCCCTTGTCGAGAGCGCCTACGACCGCCCCGGTCGCTGGTACATCGTGCACACCTTCGCCGGCCACGAGCAGAAGGTCATCGGCGCGCTCAACAACATCATCAAGAGCCGTGAGCTGTCCGAGTCGATCTACGAGATCTACATGCCCGAAGAGGACGTCACCGAGTTCAAGGGTGGCCGCAAGGCCACGGTCTCCAAGCGCATGTTCCCGAGCTACCTGCTGGTGCGCTGTGAGCCGGACCCCGAGATCTTCTACGTCATCGGTTCGACGCCAGGGGTGACCGGATTCGTCGGTGCCGAGAAGACCCGCCCGACTGCGCTGACGCGCCGCGAGGTCGACAACATCATCCGCCCGCACGTCGAGGGCGTCGAGCAGCCGGTGATCAAGCGGCGCATGCCGACCCACGAGTTCGAGGTCAACGACACCGTCCAGATCAAGTCCGGACCCTTCGCGACGTTCTCGGGCCACGTGGCCGAGATCAACGAGGACCAGATGAAGGTCAAGGTGCTGGTGGACATCTTCGGGCGCGAGACCCCGGTGGAGCTGGACTTCACCCAGGTCACCAAGCTCTAGATCGGTTAAGGAGACAACCATGGCGAAGAAGATCGTCGCAGTCGTGAAGATTCAGCTCGAGGCCGGCATGGCCACCCCGGCGCCGCCGGTGGGCACCGCGCTGGGGCCTCACGGCGTCCAGACGATGGAGTTCTGCAAGCAGTACAACGCGGCCACCGAGTCGATGCGCGGCACGGTCATCCCGGTGGACATCTCGATCTACGAGGACCGCACGTTCACCTTCGTGCTGAAGACCACGCCGACGCCGGTGCTGCTGCGCCAGGCCGCCGGACTGGCCAAGGGCGCGCACACCGCCGGTCGTGAGACGGTCGCCTCTGTCACCACCGACCAGCTCGCCGAGATCGCCAAGATCAAGATGAAGGACCTCAACACCGATGACCTCGAGATGGCCACGCGCCAGGTCGCGGGCACTGCCCGCTCGATGGGCATCACGGTCGCGGGCTAGGAGAGAGTCGTGAAGCACGGAAAGAACTACACCAACGCCCTGGCTCAGGTCGACCGCGAGGGAACCCTGCCGGTGGTCGAGGCCGTCGAGAAGGTCAAGGCCCTGTCGACCGCCAAGTTCGACGAAACCGTCGAGCTCGCGGTACGTCTCGGCGTCGACCCGCGCAAGGCCGAGCAGATCGTGCGCGGCACGCTCTCACTGCCCTCGGGTACGGGCAAGACCAACCGCGTGGCGGTCTTCGCCGACGGCGAGGCGGCCCAAGCGGCCCGTGACGCCGGAGCCGACGTGGTCGGCGCCGACGACCTGGTGACGAAGGTCGCCGGCGGATTCTTGGACTTCGACGTGGCCATCGCCACGCCGGACCTGATGGGCAAGGTCGGCGGATTGGGCCGGGTGCTCGGTCCGCGTGGGCTCATGCCCAACCCCAAGACCGGCACCGTGACCACCGACGTGGCCAAGGCCGTCACCGAGTTCAAGGGCGGGCGCGTCGAGTACCGCACCGACAAGATCGGCAACGTGCAGCTGCGCGTGGGCAAGGTCAGCTTCAGCCGCGACGACCTGGTGCGCAACGTTCAGGCCGTGCTCGACGAGCTCGTGCGCGCCAAGCCCGCGAGCGCCAAGGGGCGCTACCTGTTGAGTGTGACCGTCTCGTCGACCATGGGACCTGGGGTCAAGATCGACCCGACGCGCGCGCGTGACGCCGACGAGGTGCTCGCCCCCGCGTGACCGTTTTGACGTGTTGAGGCTCGCCAGGTAGGCTGACCCCTCGCACGAAGCAGTGCCACAGACGTAGAACGCCAGAGACATCCGGTGTGGGAAACCACGTAAAGGGCCTTGCGGTCCGCCCGACGAGGAGTTCGAGTCGGCCGAGAGGCTCGGCTCGCTCGGATGTCCCGGCCCGTACCGGGCGGCATCCGGTGAAGGAGCGAGATGAGCAAGGTTCGACCCGACAAGGTCGCCACCGTCGACGAGGTCGTCGCGCGGGCTGCCGCCTCCTCCACCGCCGTCGTCACCGAGTACCGCGGGCTCACCGTCACACAGATCTCGGCGCTGCGCCGCCAGCTGCGCACCCTGGGTGCTGACTACAAGGTCTTCAAGAACACCCTGGTGCGCCGCGCAATCGTGGGCACCACGGCCGAACCAATCGGTGCGTTCCTCGAGGGACCGACGGCCATTGCCTTCATCGACGGCGACGTCACGGCCGTCGCCAAGGCGCTGCGCGACTTCGCGCGCGAGTACCCGTCGCTGATCGTCAAGGGTGGCGTGCTCGACGGCAAGACGCTCACGCTGAGCGACCTGAGCGCGCTGGCCGACCTGCCCAACCGCGACGTGCTGCTCGCGCGCCTGGCCGGTCTGTTGGCCTCGCCGATGCGCACCATGGCCGGTCTGCTCCAGGCGCTGCCCCAGAACTTCGCCTACGGCCTCTCGGCTCTGATCGACGCCAGAGGCGGCCCCGTCGCCCCGAGCGTCGTCGAGCCCGAGGTCGCCGAGACTCCGGCCGGGGTTGAGGACGCCGCCGGGGCGGCGAGCGACGACCCCGCGACACCCGTCGCCGAGGTCGCGGTCGTGGTCGAGGACGCGGCACCGGCCGCCGAGGCGACCGACACCACCGAGGCGCCCGCAACGGACGCCGCGGTCGAGGACGCGGCTCCCGCCGCCGAGGCGACCGACACCACCGAGGCGCCCGCACCGGACGTCGCGGACGAACCGGCCGATCACTAAACCGCACCACCTAAGAAAGGAATCACCATGGCTGCAACTATCACCAAGGATCAGATCCTCGACGGCATCGCCGCGCTGTCGGTCATCGAGCTCAGCGAGCTTCTGAAGGAGTTCGAAGAGAAGTTCGGCGTTACCGCGGCCGCACCGGTGGCCGTGGCCGCCGCACCGGCGGGCGGAGGCGGGGCCGACGAGGCCGCCGCCGAGGAGAAGAGCGACTACGACGTCATCTTGACCGGTGGCGGCGACAAGAAGATCCAGGTCATCAAGGAGGTCCGCGCTCTCACCAGCCTGGGTCTCAAGGAGGCCAAGGACCTCGTGGATAGCGCCCCCAAGCCCGTCCTCGAGAAGGTCTCCAAGGCCGACGCCGATAAGGCCAAGGCGGCCCTCGAGGCTGCCGGCGCGACCGTCGAGGTCAAGTAGTTTCACCGCTCTTTGGGTGTCGCCCCGACCGCCTGGTCGGTCGGGGCGGCGCCCGATCTGCGGTACTTGACCGGGCCGCGGTTTCTGCCTAGGGTATGGCCACCGCTCCGGCGGTCGCGCTGCCCACAACGGGGAGCGCTAGTTGCGCGTCTGCCCAAATTCCCGCTAGAATCGACTCACCGTGTCCTTGCGCCTTGCTTTGTCGTCTCCGGACGGCGCCGCTGCGCGCGGATACGCCCTCTAATCGCCCACCTACACGGAGGATTGACCGTTGACGTCTCGGTCTACTAGCCCAGAGCGCTTTAACTTTTCGGCCCTGGGTGAGGCATACCCCCTGCCAAACCTCTTGGAAATACAGCGTGACAGCTTCGACCTGTTTATGAAACAGGGGCTGCGCGAGGCCTTCGAGGCCATCTCGCCCATCACCGACTTCACGGGACGCCTCTCACTCGAGCTCGAGTTCGACCCCGACGACGCCGACCTCAAGAGTCCGCCCAAGTTCACGGTTGAGGAGTGCCGCCAGCGTGCGACCACCTACAGCCAGCCGATCTTCGTGCGCGCTCGCTTCCTCAACTCCGAGACCGGCGAGATCAAAGAGCAGACGGTCTTCATGGGCGACTTCCCGATCATGACCGAGCAGGGTACGTTCATCATCAACGGCACCGAACGCGTCGTGGTGAGCCAGCTGGTTCGTTCGCCGGGCGTGCTGTTCCAGCCGGGCAAGGACGAGAAGGTCGCCTTCGAGGGCACCATCCACCCGAGCCGCGGCGAGTGGCTCCAGGTCGACCTCGAAGAGAAGCGCAACAAGGCCGCCAACGCCGGCGCGCGCATCGCGCGCAAGCGCCGCGTGTCGATCTTCACGCTGCTGCGCGCGCTCGACACGACGATGGACGAGCCGTTCTTCGAGCGCTTCGTCGCGCACTTCGACTTCCTGGAGGACCAGTACCACGCGGACTGGAAGAAGGCGCTCACCGACATCGCGCGTCACATGGACAAGTACAACCTGGATGACACGCCCGAGAACTTCGCGCGCGCCAGCCAGGAGACCGCCTGGCTCGAGATCTATCGTCGCGCCCGTCCCGGCGAGGTCCAGACCGTCGAGGCCGCCCGCCAGTACTTCGAGGGCGCCTTCTTCTCCGAGAAGCGCTACGACCTGTCGCGCGTGGGCCGCTACAAGTTGGACCGCAAGCTCGGCACCGAAGTCGCCAAGAACCTCGAGCTCTTCGGCGACGTGCTCGAGCGCCCGAACCCGGCGCTGCACGTGCTGGCCAAGGCCGAGGTGCTGGCCACCGCGACCTACCTGCTCAACCTGGCGCGCGACCGCACCGCCAAGGAGACCACGTACCACATCGACGACCAGGACCACTTCGCCAACCGGCGCATCCGCAGCGTGGGCGAACTGATCCAGAACGCCCTGCGCACGGGACTGTCGCGCATGGAGCGCGTCGTGCGCGAGCGCATGAACACCCAGGACGTCGAGGCCATCGCGCCCCAGACGCTCATCAACATCCGTCCAGTGATGTCGGCGATCAAGGAGTTCTTCGCGACCTCCCAGCTCAGCCAGTTCATGGACCAGAACAACCCCCTGTCGGGCCTGACCCACAAGCGGCGCCTGTCCGCGTTGGGACCCGGCGGCCTGAGCCGCGAGCGCGCGGGCCTGGAAGTACGTGACGTCCACTCGAGTCACTACGGACGCATGTGCCCGATCGAGACGCCCGAGGGCCCCAACGTCGGGCTCATCGGCTACCTCGCCAACTACGCGCGCATCAACGAGTACGGCTTCATCGAGACGCCGTACCGCGTCGTCGCCGGCGGCAAGGTCACCGGCGAGGTCCGGTACTTCACGGCCGACGAGGAGGAGCGCTACGTCATCGCCCAGGCCAACACCGAGGTCGACGAGAACGGCGTGATCAAGGCCGAGCGCGTCCTGGTACGTCGCGGCCCGATCGGCACCGGACTGCGCGTGGGCGCGTCCAACAAGTCGTCCTCGACCACCTCAGAGATCGACTTCGTCAAGCCCGACGAGGTCGAGCTGATGGACGTCTCGACCAAGCAGATCATCTCGGTGGCGACGTCACTCATTCCTTTCGTCGAGCACGACGACGCCCAGCGCGCCCTCATGGGCGCCAACATGCAGAAGCAGGCCGTGCCGCTCATCATGCCCGAGGCGCCCTTCGTGGGCACCGGCATGGAGGCCCGCGCGGCCCTGGACTCGGGTGACGTGCTCATCGCCGAGGGCGACGGCGTCGTCAAGTTCGTCTCGGGCGACCGGATCGTGGTCGAGTACGACAAGGACGTCGCCGACCGCTACGGCAAGCCCCTGGGCAAGAAGCAGTACAACCTCAACAAGTTCCGTCGCTCCAACCAGGACACCTCGATCAACCACAAGCCGCTCGTCGTGGGTGGCGAGACGGTGGCCGAGGGCGACCTGCTGGCCGACGGCACCTCCACGAGCCACGGCGAGCTGGCGCTCGGCAAGAACCTGCTCGTCGCCTACATGCCGTGGGAGGGCTACAACTACGAGGACGCCATCATCCTCAATGAGCGCCTGGTGCGTGACGACGTGCTGACCTCGATTCACGTCAAGGAGTACGAGATCGACGCGCGTGACACCAAGCTCGGCGCCGAGGAGATCACCCGGGACATCCCGAACCTGCCCGACGACATCCTGGCGGACCTCGATGACCGCGGCATTGTGCGCATCGGCGCCGAGGTGGACGCCGGCGACATCCTGGTGGGCAAGGTCACACCCAAGGGCGAGACCGAGCAGTCACCGGAGGAGCGTTTGCTGCGCGCGATCTTCGGCGAGAAGGCGCGCGAAGTGCGCGACACCTCACTCAAGGTGCCCCACGGCGAGTCCGGCAAGGTCATCGACGTCAAGGTCTACAGCCGCGACGAGGACCACGAGATGCAGCCGGGCGTCAACCAGCTGGTCAAGGTCTACGTCGCCCAGAAGCGCAAGATCTCCGAGGGCGACAAGCTCGCCGGGCGTCACGGCAACAAGGGTGTGATCTCCAAGATCCTGCCCGAAGAGGACATGCCGTTCCTGGCCGACGGCACCCCCGTCGACATCATCCTGAGCCCGCTCGGCGTGCCGAGCCGCATGAACGTGGGTCAGGTGCTCGAGAGCCACCTGGGATACGCCGCGCGACACGGCTGGGCCGGCATCGAGGTCAACCCCGCCGTGGGCACCTCAGGTCACGCCGACCAGCAGGACCCCACGACCCGTCCGTATCGCAAGACCCGTCCGCGCACCGAGCCCGCCGTCTACGTGGCCACCCCGTCCTTCGACGGCGCCCACTGGGACGAGAAGGAGTGGGCCAAGGACAAGCCGACGATCCAAGAGACCTTCGCGTCGCTCAACGTCGACGGGGCCAACGGCAAGCGTCTGCTCGCCGGCGACCTCGACGGCAAGGTCGAGCTCTACAACGGCCGCACCGGCGAGCCGTACGACAACCCGATCTCGGTGGGCTACGCCTACATCTTGAAGCTGGCCCACATGGTCGACGACAAGATCCACGCGCGCTCGACGGGCCCGTACTCGATGATCACGGCCCAGCCGCTCGGCGGCAAGGCCCAGTTCGGTGGTCAGCGCTTCGGTGAGATGGAGGTCTGGGCCCTCGAGGCCTACGGCGCCGCCTACGCACTCCAGGAACTTCTCACGGTCAAGTCCGACGACATGAAGGGTCGCGAGCGCGCCTACGAGGCGATCGTCAAGGGTCAGAACCTGCCCGAGCCGGGGATCCCCGAGTCGTTCAAGGTCCTCATCAAAGAGATGCAGTCGCTGTGCCTCAACGTCGAAGTGCGCGACAAGAACAAGCAGCACGTCGACCTCGCCGACACTGAGGAGGACTTCTTCTCGGTGACCCGTGAGCTGGGCATCGACATCAGTCGCCCCGAGCGCGGTAGTGACGAGGAAGACGCACGCCGCGCCGCCGAAAGGAAGTTGTCATGAGCCCCCTGGACGTCAATCAGTTCGACGAGCTGTCCATCGGCCTGGCGACGGCCCAGAACATCCGCAGCTGGTCCTCGGGCGAGGTCAAGAAGCCCGAGACGATCAACTACCGGACCCTGCGTCCCGAAAAGGACGGCCTGTTCTGCGAGAAGATCTTCGGGCCGCAGAAGGCCTGGGAGTGCGCGTGTGGCAAATACAAGCGCGTTCGCTTCAAGGGGATCGTCTGCGAGCGCTGCGGGGTCGAGGTCACGAGTGACAAGGTGCGCCGCGAGCGCATGGGTCACATCGCGCTGTCGGCGCCGGTGGTGCACATCTGGTACCTGCGCGGGACGCGCTCGTGGCTGGCCTACCTGCTCATGGGCACCGCGCCCAAGGAGGAACTCAAGGCCAAGCAGCTCGAGAAGGTCATCTACTTCGCCGCCCACATGGTCACCTTCGTCGACGTCGACAAGCGCCACGAGGAGCTGCCCGAACTGCGCCAGGCGCTGGCCGACGAGTTGGTCGAGGTCGCCGAGCGCGAGGCCAAGGCCATCGACGCCAAGCTCAAGGACATCGAGTCACGCGCCGAGAAGCTCGAGGCCGACGGGGCCAAGGAGTCCGAGCTGCGCGCCCTGCAGCGCGGCACCGAAAAGGAAGTCGACGGGGTGCGTCAGCGCTTCGCCGAGGAGCGCGAGCTCGCACGCCAGGCCTTCGACACCTTCGAGGCGCTGCACTCGCGCCAGATCGTCGAGGACGAGGTCCTGTATCGCGAGATGGAGTTCCGCTACGGCGAGTACTTCGAAGGCGGCATGGGCGCCGACGCCATCATGCAGCTGATTGAGCGTATGGACCTCGATGACGAAGAGAAGGTCATGCGCGAGATGATTGACGCCAAGGACGGCCGCAAGCCGCTCAGCGCGCAGCGTCACGCCAAGTTCCTGAAGCGACTGGCCATCGTCCAGTCCTTCAACCGCCGCGACGACCAGGGTCGGCGCCTCAACGACCCTCGGGCCATGATCCTCGAGGCCGTGCCGGTGATTCCGCCGGACCTGCGTCCGATGGTCCAGCTCGACGGAGGCCGTTTCGCCACCAGTGACCTCAACGACCTCTACCGGCGTGTGATCAACCGCAACAACCGTCTGAAGCGCTTGCTGGACCTCGGCGCGCCCGACATCATCGTCAACAACGAGAAGCGCATGCTCCAAGAGGCCGTCGACGCCCTGTTCGACAACGGCCGTCGCGGACGTCCGGTCGCCGGCCAGAGCGGGCGGCCCCTCAAGAGCCTGTCGGACATGCTCAAGGGAAAGCAGGGACGGTTCCGTCAGAACCTGCTGGGCAAGCGCGTCGACTACTCGGGCCGTTCGGTCATCGTGGTCGGACCTCAGCTCAAGCTGCACCAGTGCGGCCTGCCCAAGATGATGGCCCTGGAGCTGTTCAAGCCCTTCGTCATGAAGCGCCTGATCGAGACCCAGGTGGCCCAGAACATCAAGTCGGCCAAGCGCATGGTCGAGCGTCGCAAGACCGTGGTGTGGGACGTCCTTGAAGAGGTCATCCGCGAGCACCCGGTGCTGCTCAACCGCGCGCCGACGCTGCACCGACTGGGCATCCAGGCCTTCGAGCCGGTCCTCGTCGACGGCAAGGCCATCCAGATCCACCCGCTCGTGTGCAAGGCCTTCAACGCCGACTTTGACGGCGACCAGATGGCCGTGCACGTCCCGCTGTCGGCCGAGGCCCAGGCCGAGGCCCGGATCCTGATGCTGTCGACCAACAACATCTTCACCCCGGCGACCGGACGGCCCATCACTGAGCCGGCCCAGGACATGGTCTTCGGCGCCTACTACCTCACCCTGCCCTCGGACACCGAGGTGGAGAACCCGCGGGTCTTTCGCCACGTGTACGAGCTCGAGCGCGCCCTGGCCGACAAGGCCCTCGGTCTGCGCACGCCGATCGAGATCCGCCCACCGGAAGGGTCCTCGCTCGACACGCGCTTAGAGGACGCCGGCATTGAGTCCAACGGCAAGCCGCGCAGTCTCATCACGACGCCCGGGCGGGTGCTCTTCAACGAGGCGCTGCCCTTCGGGTTCCGCTACGTGAACGAGCTCATCGGCAAGAACGCCACGCCCATCGGCACGATCGTCGAGGAGATCTCGGGCAGCTACAGCCGCCAGGAGGTCGCCGAGTCGCTCGACGCCATCAAGTCGCTGGGCTTTCGCTTCGCAACCCAGTCGGGCCTCACGATCTCGATCGACGACGTCGTCACGACGCCGGAGAAGACGGCGATCCTCAACAAGTACGAGGAGCAGGCCGCCAAGGTCGAGACCAACTACCGACGCGGCGTGATCGTCGACGACGAGCGGCGCCAGCAGGAGATCGAGATCTGGACCAACGCGAACAAGGAGGTCGGTGACGCCACCGACCGCGCCATGAACGCCAAGGCCGACAACCCGATCCGGATGATGGTGGACTCGGGTGCGCGCGGTAACTCCCAGCAGATCCGTCAGATCGCGGCCATGAAGGGTCTCGTGTCGAACCCGCGCGGCGAGATGATCCCGCGCCCGATCAAGAACTCGTTCCGTGAGGGACTGTCGGTGCTGGAGTACTTCATCTCGACCCACGGCACCCGCAAGGGCCTCGGCGACACCGCCTTGCGCACCGCGGACTCGGGCTACCTCACGCGCCGCCTGGTCGACGTGGCTCAGGAGCTCATCGTCAAGGAGTTCGACTGCGGGACCAACCGCGGCATGTGGATCGAGCACGTCGCGCCCGACACCCGGGCCCAGCGCGCTCACCTCGAGACCAAGCTCTGGGGCCGCGTGCTCTCCGAGGACGTGACCCTGGTCGACGGCTCGGTCATCACGGCTGGCACCATGCTGATGGCTGACGACGTCGATCGCCTGCGCGACGACGTGGTGGTGGACCGCGTGCGCGTGCGCACGACGCTGACCTGTGACGCGGTCCAGGGCGTGTGCGCCAACTGCTACGGGCTGTCCCTGGCCACGCACCAGCTCGTCGAGCTCGGCGAGGCCGTCGGCGTCATCGCCGCGCAGTCGATCGGCGAGCCGGGCACCCAGCTGACCATGCGTACCTTCCACTCCGGAGGCGTGACCGAGAGCGACATCACCCACGGCCTGCCGCGCGTGGTCGAGCTCTTCGAGGCCCGCACCCCCAAGGGCGCGGCCAAGGTGGCCGAGTACTCAGGCGTGGTGCGCGTCGAGCTGATCGGCCGCGAGCGCAAGGTGACCATCGTCTCCAACGAGGGTGACGTGCAGGAGGAGTCGATCTCGATCGCGCGCCACCTGCTGGTCGACGACGGTGCCGAGATCGAGGTCGGCACGCCGCTGCACGATGGCCCGCTCGACCCGAAGCTCATGATGAAGTATCGCGGGACGCGTGAGACCCAGCAGTATCTCGTCGAAGAGGTCCAGAACGTCTACCGCGACCAGGGCGTGTCGATCCACGACAAGCACATCGAGCTGATCGTTCGCCAGATGACGCGTCGCGTCCAGATCGTCGACGCCGGAGAGTCCAACTGGCTGCCCGGTGCGATGGTCGACGTGAAGCTCTTCAACGACACCAACGACGAGATCGAGGCCAGCGGCCTCGAGGCCGCCGACGGCCGGGCCCAGCTCATGGGAATCACCAAGGCGTCGCTGGCCACCGACTCGTGGCTCTCGGCGGCCTCCTTCCAGGAGACCACCCGTGTGCTGACCGAGGCGGCGATCGAAGGCAAGCGCGACCACCTGGTGGGCCTCAAGGAGAACATCATCATCGGCAAGCTCATCCCCGCGGGGTCGGGCCTGGAGTACTACAACCGGCGTGAGCTGCGTCTGGACATGCCGGGCGCCGAGTTGCTGCCGGCCTGGGCCCAGGTCAGCGACGACGACCTCGACTTGGCCAGCCTGCTGGGCGAGCTCTCCGGCGACGACACCTTCAGCGCCGACATGGCCGCCTTCCAGAACATCGGGGCCAGCTACGACGAGTCGGCGCTGCCCGAGAACGACGTGGTCAACCCCGAGGACGAGTTGGGCGGTCGGGCGCTCTAGCGAGGCGACCGGCCCTCGGGCCGGGCGGCTTGCCGGTCTTGGCGAAATTGCCCTAAGATGGAATGTCCGCGCGCCGGTCTCTCTCGGCGCGTCCCACGAGCGATGTACAACTAGAAGAGGTTCCGCGTGCCCACCATTGCCCAACTGGTCCGAAAGGGCCGCCAGGACAAGGTTTCCAAGACCAAGACGCCCGCGCTCAAGGGCGCGCCGCAGCGTCGCGGCGTGTGCACGCGCGTCCACACGGTCACGCCGAAGAAGCCGAACTCCGCCCTGCGCAAGGTGGCGCGCGTGCGCCTCACCTCAGGCGTCGAGGTCACGGCCTACATCCCCGGCGTCGGACACAACCTCCAGGAGCACTCGATCGTCCTGGTGCGCGGGGGCCGGGTCAAGGACCTGCCGGGCGTGCGCTACAAGATCATCCGCGGGGCGCTGGACACCTCGGGCGTGCGCGACCGCAAACAGGCCCGTAGCCGCTACGGCGCCAAGAAGGAGAGCTAATGCCGCGCAAGGGCCCCGCCGACCGCCGCGAACTGGTTCCCGACCCGATCTACAAGTCGGTCCTGGTCACCCAGGTGACCAACAAGATCCTCGAGCGCGGCAAGCGCACCATCGCCGAGCGCATCGTTTACACCGCGCTGGAGCAGGTCGAGCAGAAGACCAGCGCCGACCCGGTCGCCGCGCTCAAGCGCGCGCTGGAGAACGTCCGGCCCGAGCTCGAGGTGCGCCCGCGTCGCGTGGGCGGCACCACCTATCAAGTCCCGGTCGAGGTGCGCCCCCGGCGCGCCACGACCCTGGCCATTCGCTGGCTGACCGACTTCGCCGCCAAACGGCGTGAGAAGACGATGAGCGAGCGCCTGGCCAACGAGATCATTGACGCCAGCAACGGCGTGGGCGCCGCGGTCAAGCGGCGTGAGGACATGGCCAAGATGGCCGAGTCCAACAAGGCCTTCGCCCACTACCGCTGGTAAGAAGAAGAAAGTCCCCCCTGCAATGACCGCGCGTGAATACCCCCTCGAAAAGGTCCGCAACATCGGCATCATGGCCCACATCGACGCGGGCAAGACCACCACGACCGAGCGCATCCTGTACTACACCGGCAAGAACTACAAGATCGGTGAGGTCCACGAGGGCGCCGCGACCATGGACTGGATGGAGCAGGAACAGGAGCGCGGCATCACCATCACCTCGGCGGCGACCACCTGCTACTGGAATTCGAACCGCATCAACATCATCGACACGCCGGGCCACGTCGACTTCACCGTCGAGGTCGAGCGCTCGTTGCGCGTGCTCGACGGCGCGGTGGCGGTCTTTGACGCCGTCGCCGGCGTCGAGCCCCAGACCGAGACCGTGTGGCGCCAGGCCAACAAGTACCACGTGCCGCGCATCTGCTTCGTCAACAAGATGGACCGCATCGGCGCGAACTTCTTCCGCTGCGTCGACATGATCCGCGACCGCCTGGACTGCGTGCCCGCGGTGGTGCAGCTGCCCATTGGCTCCGAGGGCGGCTACATCGGCCTCGTCGACCTGGTCGAGATGAACGCCGTGCTCTACCACGACGACGACAAGGGCGAGAGCTTCGACGTGATCGAGATCCCCGAGGAGTACAGGGCCCAGGCCGAGGAGTACCACCACGCCCTGCTCGACGTGCTGACCCGCTTCGACGACCACCTCATGGAGAAGGTCCTCAACGAGGAGACGGTCCTCCCCGCCGACATCCGTCGCGCGCTGCGCGTGGGCACGCTGGAGAACCACTGCGTTCCGATCCTCAACGGCAGCGCCTTCAAAAACAAGGGCGTCCAGCCGATGCTGGACGCCGTCGTTGACTACCTGCCGTCGCCGGTGGACCTACCGCCGACCCAGGGCACCAAGCCCGGCAAGGACGAGGTCCTCGAGCGCAAGCCCAGCGACGACGAGCCGTTCGCCGCGCTGGCGTTCAAGATCATGACCGACCCCTACGTCGGCAAGCTGATCTACCTGCGCGTGTATTCCGGCACCCTCAACAAGGGCGACACCGTGGTCAACACGACCAAGGGCGCGCGCAAGGAGCGGCTTGGCCGCCTGCTGCTCATGCACGCCAACAACCGCGAGGACCTCGACACCATTCGCACCGGCGACATCGTGGCCGTCGTGGGCCTCAAGCAGGTCACCACCGGCGACACGCTGAGCGACGTCGACCACCCGATCCAGCTCGAGACGCTGGTCTTTCCCGAGCCGGTCATCCACGTGGCCATCGAGCCCAAGACCAAGGTCGACCAGGAGAAGCTCTCCAAGGCGCTGTACGCGCTGTCCGAGGAGGACCCGACCTTCCGCGTGCGCAGCGACGAGGAGACCGGTCAGACCGTCATCTCGGGCATGGGTGAGTTGCACCTCGAGGTGCTGGTCAGTCGCATGCAGCGCGAGTTCTCGGTCGACGCCAACGTCGGCAAGCCCCAGGTCGCCTACCGCGAGACGGTCAAGAAGACGGTCACCAAGGTCGAGGAGCGCTACATCCGCCAGACCGGCGGGCGCGGCCAGTACGGCCACGTCGTCATCACGCTGGAGCCCACCGGGCCTGGCGGCGGCTACGAGTTCCTCGACGAGATCACCGGCGGCGCCATCCCCAAGGAGTACATCCAGCCGGTCAACCAGGGCATCCAGGAGGCGCTGACCTCGGGCGTGCTGGCCGGATACCCGGTGGTCGACGTGCGCGTGCGCCTCACCTACGGCAGCTACCACGACGTGGACTCCTCGGAGATGGCCTTCAAGATCGCCGGATCCATCGCGGTGAAGAAGGCCGCGCGCCTGGCCCACCCGGTGCTCCTCGAGCCGATCATGTCGGTCGAGGTGGTCACGCCCGAGGACTACATGGGCGACGTGATCGGCGACCTGTCGAGCCGGCGCGGACGCGTCGAGGGCATGGAACACCGGGGTAACTACCAGGTGATCGCCTCTCAAGTGCCGCTAGCCGACATGTTCGGCTACGCTACTGACCTGCGTTCACGCACCCAGGGGCGCGCGACGTACACCATGCAGTTCCATTCGTACGCAGAAGTACCCGACGCGATCGCCAAGGAGATCGTCGCGAAGGCCACGGGCGCGTAAGAAGGCTGGGCGACCAGCGAAAACCAGGTCCAAACCGTGGTCGGGGAGGGCCGAAACAAACCCGACGGAGTCCCCAACCCGTCACGAGAGAGAAAGTTAGTCCCCGACAATGGCAAAGCAGAAGTTCGAGCGCAACAAGCCGCACGTCAACGTAGGCACGATGGGTCACATCGACCACGGCAAGACGACGCTGACGGCCGCCATCACCAAGGTCCTGTCCGAGCGCGTGGGCGGCACGACCTTTACGCCCTTCGACCAGATCGACAAGGCTCCCGAAGAGCGCCAGCGCGGGATCACCATCTCGATCGCGCACGTGGAGTACGAGACCAAGAATCGCCACTACGCGCACGTCGACATGCCCGGTCACGCCGACTACGTCAAGAACATGATCACCGGCGCCGCCCAGGTCGACGGCGCGATCCTGGTCGTCTCGGCGACCGACGGGCCGATGCCCCAGACGCGCGAGCACGTGCTGCTGGCGCGCCAGGTGGGCGTGCCCTACATCGTGGTGGCCCTCAACAAGGCCGACATGGTCGACGACGAGGAGCTGCTCGAACTGGTCGAGCTCGAGGTGCGTGAGCTGCTGAGCAGCTACGGCTTCCCGGGCGACGACACGCCGATCGTGCGCGTCTCGGCGCTCAAGGCCCTCGAGGGCGACGAGGCCTGGGGCGACAAGATCATCGAGCTGATGGACGCCGTCGACAGCTACATCCCCGAGCCCGTGCGCTCCACCGACAAGCCGTTCCTGATGTCGATCGAGGACGTCATGTCCATCACCGGCCGCGGCACCGTCGTGACCGGTCGCGTGGAGCAGGGCGTCATCAAGGTCGGCGACGAGGTCGAGGTCGTCGGGCTGCGCCCGACGCAGAAGACCGTGGTCACCGGTATCGAGATGTTCCGCAAGCTGCTCGACCAGGGCCAGGCCGGCGACAACCTCGGCGCGCTGCTGCGCGGCACCAAGAAGGAAGACGTCGAGCGCGGCCAGGTTCTCTGCAAGCCGGGCTCCATCACGCCGCACACGCAGTTCCAGGCACAGGTCTACGTGCTGACCAAGGAGGAGGGCGGACGCCACAAGCCGTTCTTCGCCAACTACCGCCCGCAGTTCTACTTCCGCACGACCGACGTGACCGGCACCATCGAGCTGCCCTCGGGCACCGAGATGGTCATGCCGGGCGACAACACCGAGATGACCGTGGAGCTGGGCAAGCCGATCGCGATGGAAGAAGGCCTGACCTTCTCCATCCGCGAGGGCGGGCGCACGGTCGGCTCCGGCCGCGTCGTCAAGATCCTGAAGTAAGAGAGACATGGCCGACAACCGACAGAAGATCCGCATCCGGCTGAAGGCCTTCGATCACGGCGTCTTGGACCAGTCCACCGCGAAGATCGTCCAGACGGTCGAGCGCACCAACGCGCGCGTGCAGGGGCCGGTGCCCCTGCCGACCGAGACCCACCGCTACACGGTGGTGCGCGGGCCGCACAAGCACAAGGACAGCCGCGAGCACTTCGAGATGCGAGTGCACAAGCGGCTGCTGGACATCGTGGATCACACCGCCAAGACCGTTGACTCGCTCCAGCGTCTCGACCTGCCGGCCGGCGTGGACATCGAGATCAAGATCCGCCAGAACTAGCGTCGCCCCCGGTGGCTTTGCGCCGCCGGGGCGCAACGGTGTAACCTGAAAGGCCCCCGAAATTGGGGAATGTCGCGGCTTCGGCCCGGCGAACAAATGACGTGTCCGGATGCCCGAGGGAACACCGGACCGAACCAGTCGAGCGCTCCGTTCGGGTCACCAGCCCGGCGGGGCGTCTGTGTGTCGGACGAACCGATACGCGGAACAGTTAGAGAGAGGCACTACGTGGCGACCAAGGCCATCGTCGGCGAGAAGGTGGGCATGACCCAGGTCTGGGACGAGCGCAACCGCGCCGTGCCGGTGACCGTCGTGCGCGTCAGCCCGGCCCGCGTCGTCCAGGTGAAGACCCCGGAGAAGGAGGGCTACAGCGCCCTGCAGGTTACGTGGGGTACCCAGCGCGTGACGGCGCTCTCCAAGCCCGAGCGCGGCCACTTCGACAAGGCCGGCGTCGCCCCGGGCAAGCGCCTGGTCGAGCTGCGCCTCGACGACGTGAGCGGCTACGAGGTCGGCCAGGAGATCCTGGTCGACACCCTGGAGAAGGGTGAACGCATCGACGCCACCGCGGTCTCCAAGGGCAAAGGCTTCGCCGGCGCGATGAAGCGCCACAACTTCAAAGGCCAGGGCGGCGCCCACGGCAACCACAAGCACCACCGCGCGCCCGGATCGATCGGCGCCTGCGCCACGCCGGGGCGGGTCTTCAAGGGCACGCGCATGGCCGGACGCATGGGCGGGATCCAGGTCACCACGACCAACCTCGAGGTCATCGGCGTGGACGTCGAGCGCATGCTGGTACTCGTCAAGGGCGCCGTGCCTGGACCGCGCGGCGGCGTCGTGGTGCTGCGCACCAGCGTCAAGAACCCGATGAAGGCGGGAGGCGCGCGATGAGCGACGTCGACTACCTGCGCGGTCCGGTGAAGAAGGACCGACCCGAGCCGGTCGCGCGCACGGTCACGCGACGCGACCTCGCGGGCGCCGAGCTAGGCACCGTGAACCTCGAGCCCACCATCTTCGGCATCGAGCCGCACGTCGCCGTGCTCCACCAGGTGGTCACGGCCCAGTTGGCCGCCAAGCGCGCCGGCACCCAGTCGACCAAGACGCGCACCGAGGTGCGCGGCGGCGGCAAGAAGCCCTTCCGTCAGAAGGGCACCGGCAGCGCGCGTCAGGGAACCATCCGTGCGCCGCAGTACCCCGGCGGTGGCATCGCCCACGGACCCAAGCCGCGCTCCTACGAGCAGCGCACCCCCAAGAAGATGATCCGCCTGGCGCTCAAGTCCGCGCTGTCGGACCGAGCCGCCGAGGAGCGCGTGGCGCTGATTGACAGTTTCTCCGCTTGGGACACTCCCAAGACCAAGGACGCGCTGGGCGCGCTCGTCGCCCTGGGGCTGTTGGGCAAGGTGCTGGTGGTGCTGGGCCGTGAGGACGTCGTGGCGTACCGCTCCTTTAAGAACCTCGACTTCGTGACCACCATCGACGCCGGCGAGCTCAACGCCTACGACGTCTTGAACGCCGACTGGGTCCTCTTCACGGACGAGACCCTGCCCGCTGCGAAGGAGCACGACTGATGCGTGATGCCATGAGCGTCCTGATCCGCCCGGTGGTCTCAGAGAAGACCTACGCCCTGATGGAGAACCACACCTACGTCTTCGTCGTCGACCCGCGGGCCACCAAGATCGACGTGCGCAACGCCGTCGAGCAGGCGTTCAACGTCAAGGTCGTCAACGTGAACACCCTGAACCGCAAGGGCAAGGCCACGCGCAACCGGCGCACCAACGTCACCGGTCACCGCTCGTCGTCCAAGCGCGCCATCGTCACCCTGCGCCAGGGCGACTCCATCAACCTGTTCGAGAACTGAGGACGACCGTGGCCCTGCGACACCGCAAACCAACCAGCCCCGGCCGGCGCTTCCAGACGGTCTCGGATTTCTCCGAGATCACCAAGGACCGTCCCGAGAAGTCGCTGCTGGCGCCCAAGCCTCAGTCGGGTGGGCGCAACAGCTACGGGCGCAAGACCTCGCGCCACCGCGGCGGCGGCCACAAGCAGCAGTACCGCATCGTCGACTTCAAGCGCAACAAGGACGCCGTGCCGGCCAAGGTGGCCGCCATTGAGTACGACCCCAACCGCAGCTGTCGCATCGCGCTGCTGCACTACTACGACGGCGAGAAGCGCTACATCCTCGCCCCCAACACCCTCAAGATCGGCGACGTCGTCGAGTCAGGCCCCAAGGCTGACATCCGCACCGGCAACGCACTACCCATGCGCTACATCCCGACCGGTTCGACCGTCCACAACGTGGAGCTGCGTCCCGGCGGCGGCGGCAAGATGGCCCGCAGCGCCGGCATGAGCGTCCAGCTGGTCGCCAAGGACGGTGGATTCGCCACCCTGCGTCTGCCTTCGACCGAGATGCGTCGCGTGCCGATTGACTGTCGCGCCACCCTCGGAGTGGTGGGTAACGCCGAGCACGAGCTCATCAAGATCGGCAAGGCCGGCCGTAACCGCTGGAAGGGCGTTCGCCCCCAGACCCGCGGCGTGGCCATGAACCCCGTCGACCACCCCCTGGGTGGCGGCGAGGGCAAGACCTCCGGTGGACGCCACCCGGTGTCGCCCTGGGGTCAGCCCGAGGGCCGCACGCGCCTGCCCAAGGCGTCCGATTCGCTCATTATTCGCCGCCGCCGTGGTCGCGGCTCACGGAGGTAGTCATGTCACGCAGTCTCAAGAAGGGTCCCTTCATCGACAGTCACCTGCTGAAGAAGGTGGACGCCATGAACGCGGCCAACGAGAAGCGGGTCATCAAGACCTGGAGCCGGCGCTCGACCATCATCCCCGACATGGTCGGGCACACCTTCGCGGTGCACGACGGCCGTCGTCACGTGCCGGTTTTCGTCAACGAGTCCATGGTCGGCCACAAGCTCGGTGAGTTCGCTCCGACGCGCACCTTCCGCTTCCACGCGGGCCAAGAGAAGACGGGGCGGCGCTGATGCCCGGTCCGAAGACCAACGAACGCCTGGGGACCCGCGCGACCCTGCGCGGGTACCACATGTCGGCCAGCAAGGCCCGCGTGGTGCTCAACCTCATACGCAATGAGGACGTCAACACGGCGCGCGAGATCCTGACCGGCACCACCCGCGAGGCCGCCGACGTGATCGCCAAGGTTCTGGCGTCGGCCGTCGCCAACGCGGTCAACAACGACGCGCAGTCGGCCGATGAGCTCTACGTCTCGGCCGCCTACGCCGATGAGGGCATCACGATGAAGCGCTTCACACCGCGCGCGCGGGGCCGCGCCGGCCGCATCCGCAAGCGCGCGTGCCACATCACCGTGATCGTGTCGCGCCTCGACGACGAGCGCCTTGAAGTGCTGCGCGCGTCGCGCAGCGCCCAGGCCGCGGCGTCTCGCTCGCGCCGGGTTGCGTCCTCACGCCAGCGCCCCGCGACCCGTCGCGGTGCGCGTGCCGAGGAGGTCGCCGTCGACGAGACCCCGGTCGACGAGACACCGGTCGACGAGGTCCTGGTCGACGAGGTCGACAGCGCCGAGGTCGACGTCGATGAGACCACGGCCGACGACGTCGTCGAGTCGCCGGCCGACCCAGATGCTGACGAGGCGGCCGAGGCGACCGAGGCGACCGAAGCGACTGAAACGACCGAGGGCGACGAGACCGACGCCGCCGACGAATCAACGAAAGACGAGGCGTCGACCGACGCAACAGAAGAGACGGGCGAGTAATGGGTCAGAAGGTCAATCCCTACGGGTTCCGGCTCGGAATCACGACGGACTGGAAGTCACGCTGGTTCAAGGAGCGCGGCTACAAGGACCTCGTCATCGAGGACTGGAAGATCCGTGACTACCTCACGCGCCAGCTCGAGAGCGCGGCGGTGAGCCGCATCGAGATTGAGCGCAACTCGGACCGCATCCGCGTGGACATCCACACCGCGCGCCCCGGCATCGTCATCGGTCGCCGCGGGGCCGAGGCCGAGCGCCTGAAGAAGGACCTCGAGCGCATCACCGGCCAGAAGAACAAGATCTCGCTCAACATCCAAGAGATCAAGCAGCCCGAGCTCGACGCGGCGCTGATCGCCCAGGGCATCTGCGACCAGTTGATTCGCCGGGTGGCCTTCCGCCGTGCCATGAAGCGCGGCATTCAGACCGTCCAGAAGGCTGGGGCGTTGGGTGTTCGCATCCAGGCCTCGGGCCGCCTCGGCGGTGCCGAGATGTCGCGGCGCGAGTCGTACCGCGAGGGCCGCGTCCCGCTGCACACGCTGCGAGCGGACATCGACTACGGATTCCGCGAGGCGCGCACCAACACCGGACGCATCGGCGTCAAGGTGTGGATCTACAAGGGCGACATCCTGCCCTACCAACTCACCAACGACGAGAAGATCGTGCGCGAGGCCGCCATGGCCGCGGGCGACGCCGTGCCGGTCGGTTCGTCGGCCAGCGCGCCCAAGGGCGTGGTCCGCGCGGGCGGCGGACGGCGTCGCGTCGAGTCCGGTCCGACGAGCGACGAGACCGAGACCACGAGCGACGAGACGGTCTTGGAGCTGGACCCGAGTGTCGAAGAGGTCGTCGTCGACGTCGACCCGGCCGACCTGCTGGCCACGACCGACGAGGTCGAGCGCCAGCTCAGCGTCGAAGAAGAGATCGAACGGCGCACCACCCAGGAGCACACCGACACGCCGCACTTCCGCAAGGACGCGGAGTAGCCATGTTGATGCCTCGCAAGGTAAAGCACCGCAAGCAGCAGCGTGGTCGTCGGGCCGGAATGGCCAAGGGCGGCACGGAGCTGGCTTTCGGTGACTTCGGCATCCAGGCCCAGGAGTCCGGTTGGGTCAGCGCGCGCCAGATCGAAGCTGCGCGAATCGCCATGACCCGCCACGTCAAGCGTGGCGGCAAGGTGTGGATCCGCGTCTTCCCCGACAAGCCCGTGACCCAGAAGCCGGCCGAGACCCGCATGGGTTCGGGCAAGGGCAACCCCGAGTTCTGGGTGGCCGTCGTCAAGCCCGGCCGCGTGCTCTTCGAGCTGGGTGGCGTGGATGAGACGCTGGCGCGCGCCGCCATGGAGCGCGCCATCCAGAAGCTTCCGATCAAGGCGAAGTTCGTGATCCGACCCGGAACCCACGGCACCCCGGAGGTGACGATCTAATGGCCAAGACCAGAGAGCACATCGCCGAGATGCGGTTGCTGGGCGACCACGAACTCCTCGAGCGCCTGGGTGAGGCTCGTCGCGAGCTGTTCAACCTGCGCTTCCAGAGCGCCACCGGTCAGTTGGACAACTCGTCGCGTCTGTCCGCAGTGCGCCACGACATCGCCCGGCTCTCGACCTTCGTGCGCGAGCGCGAGATCGCGGCCGCCGAGGCCCTCAGTGAAGGTGAGCCGTCATGAGTGACACTCCAGCCCCCGAAGCCAGCGAGACCACCGACGTGACCGACGTCGCCGACGCCCCCGTGACGGCACCGGTCGAGGCGTCCGCGCCGGCCAGCGCGCCGGCGAGCCCCGTCGACACCGGTCGTACGAACCCACGCAAGGTGCGCGAGGGCGTCGTCGTCTCGGACAAGATGAACTCCACGCTGGTCGTGGCCGTCAACGAGCGGGTGCGTCACGCGCGCTACGGCAAGACCGTCCAGCGCACGAAGAAGCTCTACGTCCACGACGAGAAGAACGAGGCCAGGATTGGCGACCTGGTCCGGGTCCAGGAGACGCGACCGCTGTCGAAGCTCAAGCGCTGGCGCCTCACGGAGATTGTGGAGCGCGCGCGATGATTCAGCAGGAGTCGCGCCTTAAAGTGGCCGACAACTCAGGGGCCAAAGAGGTCCTGTGCATCCGCGTGCTCGGCGGGTCACGGCGGCGCTACGCGTCGATCGGCGACGTCTTCATCGCCACGGTCAAGGACGCCATCCCGGGTGCGGCCGTCAAGAAGGGCGACGTGGTGCGCTGCGTCGTGGTGCGCACGGCCAAAGAGAAGCGTCGGCCCGACGGTTCGTACATCAAGTTCGACGAGAACGCCGCGGTGCTGATCAATGAGCAGAGCCAGCCCCGCGGCACGCGCATCTTCGGCCCGGTGGGCCGCGAGCTGCGCGACAAGAAGTTCATGCGCATCATTTCGCTCGCGCCGGAGGTTTTGTAATGAAGATTCGTAAGGGAGACGACGTGCTGGTCATCGCTGGCAAGTTCGTCGGACAGCGCGCCACGGTCGAAGAGGCCCTGCCCGCGAGCAACCAGGTGGTGCTGGACGGCCTCAACGTGGCCAAGCGCCACACCAAGCAGCGTGGCTCGACCATGCAGGCCGGCATCATCGACAAGGTCATGCCCCTGGACGCGTCGAACGTGGCGCTGTGGTGCCCGAGTCACAAAGGCCCGGCCAAGGTCGGCTACCAGGACAACGACGGCGTGAAGATCCGCGTCTGTCGCAAGTGTGGAGAGACCCTGTGACCACGACCCGCCCACGCCTGAAGGTCCGTTACGACCAGGAGATCCGCGCCGCGCTCAAGGAGGAGCTCGGACTCGACAACATCATGCAGGTTCCGCGCCTGGTCAAGATCGTTCTCAACTCCGGGGTCGGTCGCGCCACCCAGCAGGCCTCGCTGCTCGAGGGTGCCCAGCGCGACCTCGAGACGATCAGCGGCCAGCGTCCGGTCATCACTCGGGCCAAGAAGTCGATCGCGAACTTCAAGCTCCGCGAGGAGCAGCCCATCGGCGTCAAGGTCACGCTGCGCGGCGACCGCGCCTGGGAGTTCTTCGACCGGCTCCTTAGCCTGGCCGTGCCGCGCATCCGCGACTTCCGCGGCCTGTCGCCGCAGTCCTTCGACGGTCGGGGCAACTACACCTTTGGCATCAACGACCAGTTGATCTTCCCCGAGGTCGACTACGACAAGATCGACGCACCGCGTGGATTTGACATCACGATCGTCACTACGGCGGTCAACGACGAGCAGGGGCGCGCGCTGTTGCGCGCGTTCGGCTTCCCCTTCAAGCAGGAGACCCGATAGATATGGCCAAGAAGGCTCTCATCATCAAGCAGAAGAAGACACCCAAGTTCTCGACGCGCGCGTACACGCGCTGCGAGCGCTGCGGACGACCACGTTCGGTGTACCGCAAGTTCGGGCTCTGTCGCATCTGTCTGCGCGTGATGGTGCACGCGGGCGAAGTGCCCGGCGTGACGAAGGCCAGCTGGTAGGGGGATCGATATGACAATGACCGACCCGATCGCCGACATGCTGACCCGGATCCGCAACGCCAACTCGGCGATGTTCGACAGCGTGAAGATGCCCAGCTCGAAGCTCAAGGAGAACCTGGCCAAGGTGCTCGAGCGCGAGGGCTTCATCGCGGGCTACCGCACGACCCAGGTCGAAGGCAAGCCCGGCTCGACGCTGGAGATCACGCTGAAGTACTCCGAGGACCGCCAGAGGACCATCGTGGGGATCAAGCGGATCTCCAAGCCCGGACTGCGCATCTACAAGAAGTCCGACCAGATGCCCAAGGTCCTCGGTGGCGTCGGCGTCGCCGTCGTGTCCACGAGCCACGGGCTCATGACCGACCGCGAAGCGCGCAAGGCCAAGTTGGGTGGCGAGGTGCTCTGTCATGTGTGGTAGCCGTTGTCCTCGTTCGGGGGTGTGCTCATGAGTCGCATCGGCCGCAATCCCATCACCGTGCCCGCCGCGGTCACGGTCAACGTGGCTGACGACGTCGTGACGGTGGCCGGGCCTAACGGGACCCTGAGCCGCACGCTGCCCGCGGGGATCACCATCACCCAGGACGGCGACGTGCTCAACGTCGCGCGGGCCAGCGAAGAGACCAGCCAGAAGAGCCTGCACGGCCTGACGCGCACGCTGGTGGCGAACATGGTCACCGGTGTCACCGACGGCTGGAGCAAGGAGCTCGAGATCATCGGGGTGGGCTACCGCGCCGCCGCGGCCGGCGAGCACGAGCTCAACCTGGCGCTGGGCTTCTCGCACCCGGTGACCTTCGCCGCGCCCGAGGGCATCTCCTTCGTGGTGCCCGTGCCCACGCGCGTGATCGTCAAGGGCGCCGATAAGGAAGCCGTCGGCCAGGTCGCCGCCTCCATCCGCAAACTCCGCAAGCCCGAGCCTTACAAGGGCAAGGGCGTGCGCTACCTCGGCGAGCGCGTCGCGCGCAAGGCCGGAAAGGCGGCGAAGTAATGGCCCGCTCTACCCGAGAACTGCGCCTGCGGCGACACGCGCGCATCCGCCGTCGCCTGTCGGGAACGCCCGAACGGCCCCGCGTGGCGGTGAGCCGTTCCAACAAGCACATCTCGGCCCAGATCGTCGACGACGTGGCTGGCCGCACCCTGGCCTCAGCCTCCTCCGTGGAGCCGGCCCTGCGCGGCGTGTCGGGCGCCAACGTCGAGGGCGCCAAGGCCGTGGCTGCGGTCCTCGCGGAGCGCGCCAAGGCCGCCGACATCTCGACCGTGGTCTTCGACCGCGGCGGATTTGACTACCACGGCCGCGTGGCCGCATTTGCCGACGCCCTGCGCGCCGCGGGACTGGAGTTCTAATGGCCGACGTCGAACAGTTCGAAGAGCGCACCATCAAGGTGAATCGCGTGAGCAAGGTCGTCAAGGGTGGCCGACGCTTCTCCTTCACCGCCCTGATGGTGATCGGCGACGGCAAGGGCCGCGTCGGCTTGGGCTACGGCAAGGCCAAGGAGGCCGGTCTGGCCGTCCAGAAGGGCATCGAAGAGGCGCGCAAGAACCTCTTCGAGGTGCCGCTGGCCGGATCGACCATCATCTACCCGGTTCTGGGCGCGTCGGGCGCCGGTCGGGTGCTCATGAAGCCCGCCGCCCCCGGGACCGGTGTCATCGCCGGTGGCGCCGCGCGCGCGATCCTGGAGATGGCCGGTGTCAAGGACATCATCGCCAAGTCGCTGGGGTCCTCCAACGGCATCAACGTGGCCCACGCCACGATCCAGGGACTGAAGCAGCTGCGCCGGCCCGAAGAGGTCGCCGCCAGCCGCAACCAGGCGGCCGAGCACGTGATCCCGGCCGGTACGCTACGCGCCTACCGTGAACGCCAGCGCGAGGGCGACCTGTTCAAGGTCCCGGAGGTCTCCTGATGAGCGAGCTCAAAGTCACCCAGACGCGCTCTTCCATCGGCACCAAGCCCAAGCACCGCGGGACGCTTCGCGCCCTGGGACTTCGCGGCATCGGCCAGAGCAACGTGCTGCCCGATCGCCCCGAGATCCGTGGGATGATCGCTCGGGTGCCGCACCTGATCAAAGTGGAAGAGGTCTAAATGAAGCTCCACGAACTCAAAGCCCCGCGCGGCGCCACCACCCGTCGCAGGATCGTGGGTCGCGGCACCGCCGGCAAGGGGGGCAAGACCGCGGGTCGTGGCACCAAGGGTCAAAAGGCCCGTCGCCAGATCCCCGCCCAGTTCGAGGGTGGACAGAACCCCCTCATCCAGCGCATCCCGAAGAAGAAGGGCTTCACCAACCCCTTCCGCGTCGCCTACACCCCGGTCAACCTCGACGCGCTCGCCGCCCTCGGCCTAAGCGAGGTCAACCCCGACGTGCTGGTCACTCACGGCCTGGCCCAGAAGGGTGACCTCGTCAAGCTCCTCGGGCGCGGAACGTTGAGCGCGCCGGTCAGCCTGAGCGTGCACGCCGCCTCGGCGTCGGCGCGCGCGGCCGTGGAATCGGCCGGCGGCACCGTGACCCTGCTCGAGCTCCCCTTCTCGGTGCGCCCGCCCGCGTCGGGCAACCAGCACCAGAACCGCTAGGTCGCCCGTGCTGAGGAGACTCGCGAACATCTTTCGCGTCGCGGACCTTCGCAACAAGGTCCTCTTCACGGTCTCGATCATCTGCCTCTACCAACTCGGCGCCAACCTGCCCATCCCCGGTGTCAGCTGGTCCCAGGTCCAGCTCCTGCAGTCCAAGGCCGGAGCCAGCGGCGTGCTGGGCTTCCTCAACCTGTTCTCCGGCGGTGCGCTGACGCGCCTGGCCGTCTTCGGCCTGGGCGTCATGCCCTACATCACCAGCTCCATCGTCATCCAGCTGCTGACCACGGTGATCCCCAAGCTCACCGAGTGGCGGGACCAGGGGGCGGTGGGTCAGAAGAAGATCACCCAGACGACCCGCTACCTCACCATCGGGCTCGCGCTGCTCCAGTCCACCGGCCTCATCTACGCCTTCCACGGCCACGACTCGGCGCTGCTCGGATTCAACATCGACCTGATCCCCAAGTTCTCGCTGTGGCTGGGCTTCTTCATGGTGCTCATCATGACGGCCGGCACGGCCTTCGTGATGTGGTTAGCCGAACTGATCACCCAGCGCGGCGTCGGCCAGGGCATGAGCCTGCTCATCTTCGCCAACGTGGTGGCCGGGCTGCCCTCGGGCGGTCGCGCAGTGCTGGCCGAGGGTGGCCCCGTCAAGTTCTGGACCATCGTCGTGATCTCGATCGCCCTGCTGGTGCTGATCGTCTTCATGGACAACGGGCAGCGTCGTATCCCCATCACCTTCGCGAGACGCGTGGTGGGTCGACGAGAAATGGGTGGCAACTCGACGTACATCCCGCTCAAGGTCAACCAAGCGGGCGTGATCCCGATCATCTTCGCGTCGTCGGTGCTCTACATCCCGGTGCTGATGTCCAACGTCGTGCCCTGGGCGGGCTTCACGAACTTCGTCAACAGTTCGCTGCACCCGACGAGCTTCTTCTACATCCTCTCGGACTTCATCTTGATCTTCGCCTTCACCTTCTTCTACGTCTACATCGCCTTCGAGCCGCACCAACAGGCCGAGATGCTGCGCCAGCAGGGCGGCTTCGTGCCGGGCATCCGACCCGGGCTGCCCACCGAGAAGTACTTCGCCAAGCTGCTCAGTCGCATCACCGTGGTCGGCGCGGTCTTCCTGGCCTCGGTGGCTGTGGTGCCCAGCCTGCTCATGGCCTTTTGGAACATCAACCGCTTCCCCTACTACGGAACCACCCTGCTGATCGCGGTGGGCGTGGCGCTCGAGACGATGCGCCAGATTGACAGCCAGCTGATGATGCGCAACTACGAAGGCTTCCTGAAGCGCTAAGCATGTCCACGCCTCTCTATCTTGTGGTCCTGGGTAAGCAGGGCGCGGGCAAGGGCACCCAGTGTGACCGCCTGGCCGTGCTCTACTCCATCCCGCACGTGTCGACCGGCGACATGCTGCGCGCGGCGGTGAAGGCTGAGACGCCCCTCGGACACGAGGTTGCTTCCATACTCAACGCCGGCGCCCTGGTCTCGGACGAACTGGTGATCCGCTTGGTTGAGGAGCGCTTCGCCGCTCCCGACGCCGCCGGCGGCGCCTTGCTGGACGGCTTCCCGCGCAACCTGGCCCAGGCCGAGGCTTTGCAGGTCCTGCTGGGTGAGAACGGCGTGCGGTTGTGCATCAATCTCGACGTGCCGATCGAGCTGGCGACGGCCCGGCTCTCGTCACGCCGGGTGTGTGAGAACTGCGGCACGATCTACCGCGACACCGATCCGTCGGCGCTCAGCGGCGTGTGCGCCAAGTGCGGCGGCCACGTGGTCCAGCGCGCCGACGACCGGCCCGAGGCCATCCGACGTCGCCTGGAGACCTACGAGCGCGACACCGCGCCGCTGCTCGACTTCTATCGTTCGCGCGGAATACTGGTGACTGTGAATGGAGACCAGACGCCCGATGCGGTGACGGCGGACATCGAGTCCGCGATCGGCGCCCGGGACCTCGCGTGAGGCGCTCGGCCGACGAGTTGGCCAAGATGCGCCGCGCGGGCAAGGTCGTCGCCGAGATGCACGAAGTCACGCGCGCGGCCATTCGTCCTGGCGTGACGACCGCCCAGCTCAACCAGGTCGCCGCCGAGGTGCTCGAGCGGCGCGGGGCTCGCTCCAACTTCCTCAACTATCACGGCTTTCCCGCGGTGATCTGCACCAGCCCCAACGACATGATCGTCCACGGCATCCCCGGGAGCTACGTACTGGTCGAGGGCGACATCATCTCGGTTGACTGCGGGGCCATCGTCGAGGGCTACCACGGTGATGCCGCCTACACCGCGCCGGTCGGGCAGATCAGCAAAGAGGCCCGTCGTCTCATCGACGTGACCGAACGCGCCCTCTGGGCCGGGATCGACCAGATGAAAGTCGGCCAACGCCTGCACGAGATCGGCCGCGCGGTCCAGAGCGTGGCCGAGGCGGCCGGCTACTCGGTCGTGCGCGAGTACGTCGGCCACGCAATCGGCACCGCGATGCACGAGAGCCCGCAGGTGCCTAACTACTGGCCCGGTTCGCCCGGTCCCACCCTTAAGGAAGGCATGGTCTTCGCGGTCGAGCCCATGGTCAACGTGGGCGGCGCCGAGACCTACATGCTCGACGACGGCTGGTCGGTGATGACCGCGGACGGCTCTTTGTCGGCGCACTTCGAACACACCATCTGCGTCACCGACGACGGCCCCGAGGTCTTCACCGTCTAGTTCCGGGGTGCTAGCACGAGGCCACCTCGTGCGGTCACCTTGCTCGTTGCCTGAGGTGTGACGCGCCAGGATGTCGGGGACACCCGTGGACGGGTGCCCGCGGAGGCGCCAATCGAGATGAGACAGGTTCTGCACGTCACGTGGTACCGGTACCGCGCGACCTTCGCCCGCCAGCTCTCCGCCTACCTCGCGGTGGTCCTGCTGATCGGACTGTTGGGTGGCGTCGCGATGGCCTCGGTCGCCGCCGCGCGTCGCACCCAGTCCTCGTATCCGATCTTCCTGGCGGGCACCGACGCGTCGACCCTGACAATGTCCGTCTTCCACACCGCCGGCATTGGGGGCCCGGGGCAAAATATCGCGCCGGCCATTCGTCGCCTACCCGACGTCTCGCACGTCGTCTCGGCGCTCATCCCGAAGATCGCCCCACTCACGGTGGCGGGTGCACCCCGACTCAACACAGTGGCGTCGATCAACACCGCCGGCAGCCTGGACGGGATGATGTCGCACCAGGACCGTCTCGCCGTGTTCGGAGGGCGGACCTGGGATCAGCGTCGAGCCAACGAGATCGTGATGACGTCCGGCGCCGCCCAGCAGCTGGGCTATCACGTCGGAGAGGTCATTCCCTTCGGTGTGTACACGAACGCCCAGACGACGTTCCCGGGGTTCGGGACCCCTCGAGTGAAGCCGACACTGGAGCTGCACCTTCGGTTGGTCGCCCTCGCCACCTTCAACACGCAGCTGGTCCAGGACGATATCGACCGCACCTACGGCTTCATCTTCATGGACCGCGCGCTCACGGAGCGCTTGGCCCGCGTGGTGCCCGACCAACTCACCCCGGCGCTGTACGGGATCCAACTGAAGAACGGCCCGCGCGGTCTTGCGACGGTGGAACGTCAACTGATCGGTCTGGTTCCGCGCGGCGACATCTACGAATTCCACGTCACCTCCACGGTGACCCACGAGGTCGAACTCGCCATCAAGCCCGAGTCCGTCGCCCTCGGAGCGTTCGGCGCGATTGCCGCACTGGCGTGCCTGGTGCTGGTGGCCCAGGCGATCTCCCGGCTGATCCGCCGTGGCGACCAGGACCGTCGTGTGATGCGCGCGCTCGGCGCGAGCCCCCGGGCCAGCGTGATCGAGGGGGTCGTGGGAGCCCTCGCCGCAGTCGGGACCGGCACCGTGCTCGCATTGGGCGTGGCAGTGCTGCTCTCACCACTCGCGCCGTTGGGACCAGTCCGGGCGGTCTTTCCGGACCGAGGTTTCAATGCGGACGCGACCGTGCTGGGAGTCGGTGCCGCGGTGCTGCTGGTGGGTCTTAGCCTCTTCACCCTGGTGCGATCCCTTCGCGAGGTGCAGCGAGGATCGGCGCGACCGAGCCTGCTCGCGGGGCGCGGAGCTCACCTCTCCGAGCGCGCTCCAGTGACGCTCTTGCCCGTGGCCGCAACCGTCGGCATTCACTTCGCGGTGGATCCGGGACGAGGTCGCGCCACGGTGCCGGTGCGTTCGGTGATTGGCGGAACCATCCTGGCAGTGGCGATGGTGGTCGCCACGCTGACGTTCGCGAGCGGGTTCTCGACCTTGATTTCTCGTCCCCCGCTCTACGGGTGGAACTGGAACTACCTTCTCAACCCTTCCAACAATGTTCCTCCCGCGGCGATCGCGGCACTCTCGCACGACCCGTCCGTGGCGGCGTGGAGCGGAGCGGACTACACCGACATCGAGATCGACAACCACGAAGTCCCGATTCTGATGCAAAGGGTGGGGGCGAAGGTGACGCCGCCGACACTCTCGGGCCACGGGCTGAGGACGAGGCATCAGATCGTCATGGGTGCCGCGACGCTCGCTCTCCTGCACAAGAAGGTCGGCGACAGCGTCGAGGTCAGTCTCGGTTCACCGAAGAACAAGGGCTACTACCTCGCACCCACCAAGCTCACGATCGTGGGCACTGCGACGTTGCCGGCCGTCGGCTACGCCAGCTTTGTGGCCGAACACACCGCCATGGGAACTGGAGCTCTGTTGCCGGTGAACTTCTCTCATATCAACTTCTCGAGCGGCGGCTCGGATCCGAACCTCAACGGGCCCGAGCTGGTTTTCGTGCGTACCCGAACTGGCGTGAGCGCCGCTGTCGCACGCGCCGGCCTGGACAGGGTCGCGAGAGTTGCCAACCAGGTCCTTAACCACGACAAGCACTCCGTCGGCAACTCGGTCAGCGTGTTGGGCGTGCTGCGCCCCGTCCAGATCGTGAACTATCGCAGCGTCGGCTCCACCCCAGTGCTGCTCGCCACCGGTTTGGCCCTTGGGGGGATCCTGGCCCTGGGAGTCACGCTGGCGTCCTCGGTGCGACGGCGTCGGCGTGATCTGGCCCTGCTCAAGACTCTGGGGTTCACTCACCGTCAACTCTCCTCGGCCATCGCCTGGCAGGCCTCGACCACGGCGGGCGTCGGGGTCCTGCTGGGGGTCCCCCTCGGCGTCCTCATTGGTCGAGAGCTGTGGACGCTCTTCGCGCGAAGCATCAACGCCGTGCCCGACCCGACCGTCCCGGCCCTGTCGGTTCTTCTGGTTGCGGCAGGGGCTTTGGCTTTTGCCAACGTGGTGGCCGCCCTGCCCGGTCGCAGCGCCGCGCGTACGTCGGCCGCCCTGGTCCTGCGCGCTGAATGAGGGTCCGTTTTGGGTCGTCCAGCGCCCCAGAATCACGGCCCGTCGATTTTGAGGGTCCCTCACGGTATGATTGAAGGGCTCGAGGACCCGTCTGCGTCGCACTGACCAACAGCCGAGTTTTGCGCTCAAGCCAAAAAACGGTAGAATGGTCAGCCGACCTCTTGGCGTGTCCGAGGGTCCATCCGTGGCGGAGCCTGGCTCCACCGCGCCCTGCAGTGCCCAACAAGGAGACAGAACCTGAGCAAGCCCAAGGAAGACGCGTTCACCGTCGAGGGGACAGTCGTCGAGCCACTGCCCAACGCCATGTTCCGCGTGGAGCTGGAGAACGGCTACACCGTCCTCGCCCACAGCTCCGGCAAGATGCGCATGCACCGCATCCGCATCCTGCCCGGCGACAAGGTCCAAGTGGAGATCACGCCCTACGACATGACCCGTGGACGCATCACCTACCGCTACAAATAGCTCCGGTTCCAAAGAGAGAGTTCGATAATGAAGGTCCGCGCGAGCGTCAAGACCATTTGTGAGAAGTGCAAGGTGATTCGCCGGGCCGGTCACGTCCGTGTGATCTGTGAGAACCCGCGCCACAAGCAGCGCCAGGGCTAGGAGAAGAGAATGGCCCGTATCGCCGGAGTCGACATCCCCCGCGACAAGCGTGTGGTCATCGCGCTGACCTACATCTTCGGAGTGGGCCCCACCATCGCCCAACAGGTCTGCGCCGCCGCCGGCGTCGACGAGTCCACCCGCGTCAAGGACCTCACCGAGTCCGAGGTCAACAAGCTGCGCACCTACATCGACCAGAACGTCACCGTCGAGGGTGACCTGCGCCGCGACGTCGCCCAGGACATCAAGCGCAAGATGGAGATCAACTGCTTCCAGGGCATCCGCCACCGCAAGGGCCTGCCAGTCCACGGACAACGCACCCGCACCAACGCGCGCACCCGCAAGGGTCCCAAGCGCACCGTCGCCGGCAAGAAGAAGGTAGCTAAGTAATGGCCAAGCCCAACACGGTCCGCAAGGGTCGGCGCCGGGAACGCAAGAACGTCGCCTTTGGCGTCGCGCATATCAAGAGTTCGTTCAACAACACCATCGTGACCATCACCGACCCCGAGGGCAACGTCCTGTCGTGGGCGTCGTCGGGCAACGTCGGCTTCAAGGGATCGCGTAAGTCGACGCCCTTCGCCGCGCAGTCCGCCGCCGAGAAGTGCGCGCGCGCCGCGATGGAGCACGGCGTGAAGAAGGTCGACGTGCTGGTGCGCGGACCGGGCTCGGGTCGCGAGACCGCGATCCGCGCGCTCGCCGCCGCGGGCATCGAGGTCGTGGCCATCAAGGACGTGACGCCACTGCCGCACAACGGCTGTCGTCCCAAGAAGCGTCGGCGGGGCTAGAGAACCATGGCTCGATACACCGGACCCGTGTGCCGACTCTGTCGTCGCGAGCGCACCAAGCTCTACCTCAAGGGCGAGCGATGCTTCTCGCTCAAGTGCCCCGTCTCGGAGAACTCCGACCGCCAGACCCGCGCCTACCCGCCGGGCATGCACGGGCGCGACCGCCAGCGCCAGGGGTCGGAGTACCTGACCCAGCTGCGCGAGAAGCAGAAGGCCCGTCGCACCTATGGCGTGCTCGAAAAGCAGTTCCGCAACCTCTACGAAGAGGCCAACCGCCGCCCGGGCATCACCGGCACCAACCTGCTGCAGTTCCTCGAGCTGCGCCTGGACAACATTGCCTACCGCGCCGGCTGGGGCGCCTCGCGCAGCCAGGCCCGCCAGTTGGTACGCCACGGCCACGTGAGCGTCAACGCCAAGCGCGTCACCATCCCCAGCTACCGGGTGCGCCCGGGTGACGTCGTCACGTTGAAGGCCGTCACCCGCGAGAACTTCAACGTGAAGCGCAACCTGGACGTTCTCGACCGCGCCGTGCCCGGCTGGCTCGAGACCGCCGAGAATGGCTTCGCCGTCACGGTGCGCATCGTGCCCGCGCGCGAGCAGATCGACGAAGCCATCCGCGAGCAGCTCATCGTCGAGCTGTACTCGAAATAACGCCTGACCACCCCTAAGGAGTACCTATGTTGATCATTCAGCGACCCACCATTGAGGCCCTCGGCGACGAGGTCAATAGCGGCCAGTCCTTTGGGATCGGACCGCTCGACCCGGGCTTCGGCCACACGCTGGGCAACTCGCTACGCCGCACCCTGCTCTCGTCGATTCCGGGCGCGGCGGCCACGCGCGTCAAGTTCGAGGCCGTCCTGCACGAGTTCGGCGTGATCGAGGGCGTCAAAGAGGACGTCCAGGACATCTGCCTCAACCTGAAGGACCTGCTGCTGAAGGTCCACAGCGACGAGCCCGTGACCCTGCACCTGGACAAGCGCGGCGAGGGGCCCGTCACCGCGTCGGACCTGTCGACCACGGCCGACGTCGAGATCCTCAACGGCGACCTGCACCTGGCGTACCTGACCTCACCCAAGAGCGTGCTCACCCTGGAGCTGACCGTCGAGCGCGGCAAGGGCTACGTGGGCGCCGACGGCAACAAGGGCTCGTCGACCATCGGCGTCATCCCCCTGGACGCCATCTTCTCGCCGGTGCGCCGCGTGAGCTTCGAGATCGAGCCGGTGCGCGTCGAGCAGAGCAAGGACTTCGACCGCCTGGTCATCGACATCGAGACGGACGGGTCGATCTCACCGCGTGAGGCCCTGGCCTCGGCGGCCAAGACACTCGGGTCGCTGGTCGAATTGATCGCCGGTTTCGACGAGGAGGCGCCGTCGCTCGAGTTGGGTGACGTGGGCACGGCTCAGGCCGCCGCCAGCGAGTTGGACATCCGCATCGAGGAGCTCGGGCTCACCGAGCGCTCACGCAACTGCCTCAAGCGCGCGGGCATCAACACGATTGCCCAGCTGATCAACGCCACCGAGCGCGACCTCACCTCGATCACCAACTTCGGGGCGACGTCGCTCAAGGACGTGACCGACCGGCTCGAAGAGCGCGGTCTGTCGCTGCGCGTCGAGGACTGATCGTGCGCGGTACACCTACTCGCGGCCGACGCCTCGGGGGCGACAGCGCCCACCAGAAAGCGATGCTGGGCAACCTCGTCGCCTCACTGATCGCTGCCGAGTCACTCGTCACCACCGAGGCCAAGGCCAAGGCCCTGCGCCCGGTGGTCGAGCGAGTCGTGACCACGGCCAAGAACGCGCCGGAGGGCTCGGTGCACGCCCAACGCCGCATCGTGGCGCTGATCCGCGACAAGGACATGACCCACAAGCTCTTCACCGAGATCGCCCCGCGCTACGTGGAGCGTCCCGGCGGCTACACGCGCATCTTGAAGCTCGGGCCGCGTCAGGGCGACAACGCCCCGATGGCGCGCATTGAGTTCGTCTGAGCCACCCGGCGCCACGCAACGCTGGCGCCTCGACCTGGCCTACGACGGCCGGGACTTCCACGGTTTCGCGCTCCAACCCGGCACCGTCACGGTCGCCGGAGAGTTGGCCGCGGCCCTCGCGGTCACCCTGCGCCTGAGCCAACCCCCGACCCTCGTGGGAGCGGGCCGCACCGACGCCGGGGTGCACGCCTTCGGTCAGGTCGTTCACGTCGACCTGGAAGTTCCGCTTTTCGGCGACGAGCGCGGCCCCGAAGCCGACCGCCTGGCGCGCTCGCTCAACGGCCTGCTGGCTGGGCGAGTCCGCGTCCTCTCCGCGCGGGTGGTGGGTGATGACTTCCACGCGCGCTACTGCGCCACGTGGCGTGCGTACCGCTACCTCGTGCTCGAGACGCCGACACCCACACTCGACCTGACCAACGCGTGGTCGTGGGCCGTCGCCGGTCCGCTGGATGTCGCGGCGATGAATCGGGCGGGAGCGGCGGCGCTCGGCGTGCACGACTTTCGATCCTTCTGCCGGCGCCCCGACGGATCGCCGCGCGACCAGCCCCTTCCACGCGACGTCCACGAACTGACCTGGGAGCGGCTGTCTGACACGTGGACCCTTGCGCCGGACGCGTCGACGGCCGTGCGCCTGTCGATTCGTGCCGCGTCGTTCTGCCACAACATGGTGCGATGTCTGACCTCGACCATGGTGGCCGTGGGTCAAGGTCGGCTCGGCGTCGACGTGATCGCCGAGCGACTCGAGACCCCGCAACGCCACGGCTTGCCCGCGCCCGCACCCGCGGCTGGCCTGGCCCTCGTCGCGATTGGGTACCCGGAGCGCTTCGAACGGCCCTGAGGCGTAAACGCGCTCGTCGTGTACGTCGCGCGAATTGACGCCAACGATCATGGCGTTTACGCAAATATCAGTTTTCGGGGGGCGTCGATAATGTGTAGCGAATGGACAGCGCACCCCAGAAATCCGGCATTGATCTTGACGAATTGAGCGACCAGATTCGGCCTCAGGACGATCTCTTTCGTCACGTCAACCAGCAGTGGTTCGGAAGCCACGCCATTCCCGAGGACAAGTCGCGCTACGGCTCGTTCACGATCTTGGACGAGGCGTCCGAGGCCGCGATCCACGAGATTGTCGAGGAGGCCCGCACGGCCGAGCCCGGAAGCGAGGCCCGTAAGTTCGGCGATCTCTACGCCAGTTTTATGGACGAGGATCGTATCGAGGAGCGCGGTGCTGAGCCCCTGCGTGAACGACTGGCCCGAGTCGCCGCCGTGGAATCGGCGGCGCAACTGCTGGCGACGATCGGTGAGCTGCAACGCCGCGGCACCGACGGGATCTACCAGGTGTTCGTCGACAACGACCCCGGTGACCCTTCGCGCTACCTCGTGTTCTTCGAGCAGGGTGGGATCTCGCTGCCCGATGAGAGCTACTACCGCGAGGAGCACTTCGCGTCGGTGCGCGCGGCCTTCGGAGAGCACCTGGCAAAGATGTTCGAACTGGCCGGTCTGGACGACGCCGCGGTCCGCGCGTCGCGGGTGGTGGACCTTGAGACCCACGTCGCCAGCCACCACTGGGACAACGTGGAGTCGCGCGACAGCGTCAAGACCTACAACCTGGTGGCGTGGCCCGCCGCGGCCGAACTCTTCGCCGAGGGGCGTGGTCACCCCGGCGACCCGGCCCCCGGTCTCGACGATTGGGTCGGCGGACTCGACGCGCCCCCCGCGGCCCTCGACGAGATCGTCCTGCGCCAACCGAGCTTCACGAGCGGTGTGGCGGAGCTGGTGAACGACCAGCATCTCGACGCGTGGAAGGACTGGCTGTCGTACCGGATCATCGCCGGCGACGCGCCCTTCCTCTCGACGCCGTTCGTCGAGGAGAGCTTCGACTTCTACGGTCGCACGCTGACGGGCACGCCGAAGCTGCGCGAGCGTTGGAAGCGCGGCGTCGGGCTGGTCGGCGGATTGATGGGTGAGGCGGTCGGTCGGGTCTACGTCGAACGTCACTTCCCGCCAGCGGCCAAGCAGCGCATGGACGCCCTCGTCGCGCACCTGGTGGAGGCGTACCGACAGAGCATCACGAATCTGGAGTGGATGAGCGCGCCCACTCGCCAGCGCGCGCTGGAGAAGCTGGACGCCTTTACTCCCAAGATCGGTTACCCCGTGAAGTGGCGCGACTATTCGACGCTCGTCATCGACCCCTCCGACGTGATCGCGAACGTGCGCGCCGGCAGCGAGTTTGAGTTCCGTCGCCAGTTGGCCAAGATCGGCGCACCCGTCGACCGCGACGAGTGGTTCATGACGCCCCAGATGATCAACGCCTACTACAACCCCGGGTTCAACGAGATCGTCTTTCCCGCGGCGATCCTTCAGCCGCCCTTCTTCGACGTGGCGCGCGACGACGCGGCCAACTTCGGCGGCATCGGCTCGGTGATCGGCCACGAGATCGGTCACGGCTTCGACGACCAGGGCTCGCGCTTCGACGGCACGGGTCGGCTCGCCGACTGGTGGGATGCGGCCGACCGCAGCGCCTTCGAGGAACGCACCCGTTCGTTGATCGACCAGTACAACGCGCTGGCACCGCTCGAGGTCCCGAACCAGCACGTGAACGGCGCCCTCACCATTGGCGAGAACATCGGCGACCTGGGCGGCGTCGGCATCGCGTGGAAGGCCTATCTGATCTCCTTAGACGGGGCCGAACCGCCGGTCATCGACGGGCTCAGTGCCGCCCAGCGATTCTTCATGTCCTACGCCCAGGTTTGGCGCGTGCAGTATCGCCCGGCCGAGACCGAGCGGCTGCTGGCGATCGACCCGCATTCGCCGCCAGAGTTTCGCGTAAACCAGATCGTGCGTAACGTCGACGAGTTCTATGACGCCTTTGGCGTCGGCCCTGACGATTCACTGTGGCTCGAGCCCGCTGAGCGCGTGTCCATCTGGTAGGTCTCGGGCGGCCCGAAATCGCCGAGATTTGCGTACGAACCCCAGGTTTCCTAGACTTGGGGGTCCTCTGGATCCGTCTTTCGGGACCGTCAAGCAAGTTTGAGGGAACTCCTGTGCGCACCTATTCACCCAAGGCCCATGAGATCACGCGCGAGTGGCGCGTGATCGACGCCGAGGGCCTCGTCCTCGGTCGGGTCGCGACGGTGGCCGCGACGTTGCTGCGCGGCAAGCACCGCCCGTTCTTCGCGCCGCACGTGGACACCGGCGACTACGTGATCATCGTCAACGCCGACAAGGTCGTCGTGACCGCCAACAAGGCGCGCCAGAACTTCGCGTATCACCACTCGGGCTACCCAGGCGGCCTGCGATCGACCTCGTGGCAGTCCCTGATGGACGAGGACCCGACCAAGCTGGTGTTCGACGCCGTCAAGGGCATGGTGCCTAGGAACCGCCTCGGGCGCGCTCAGATGGGCAAGCTCTTCGTCTACACGGGCGCGGACCACCCTCACGCGGCCCAGCAGCCCACCGCGTACGACACCTCGGCGATTCGCCGCGGCTAAGGAGCACTTGTGTCCACGCCCCCCATCCAGTCCACTGGCCGTCGCAAGGAGTCTGTCGCGCGCGTGCGCCTTCGTCCGGGCACCGGCACGATCACGATCAACTCGCGGGCCTTCGACAACTACTTCACGTCCGCGACCCATCGCCAGATGGTGATGGAGCCGCTGCGCCTGCTCGACGCCCAGCAGACCTACGACATCGACGCCACCATCGAGGGGGGCGGCGTGGCGGGCCAGGCCGGCGCGCTGCGCCTCGGCATCGCGCGCTCGCTCCTCGTGGTCGACGAGACCGTCCGGCCCGCGCTCAAGAAGGCGGGCCTGCTCACCCGTGACGCGCGCAAGAAGGAGACCAAGAAATACGGTCTCAAGAAGGCGCGCAAGGCTCCCCAGTACTCGAAGAGGTAATGGCCGTGGCCGTGCGCTTCGGCACGGATGGCATTCGAGGGCGGTTCGGCGACGAGATCACCCTCGATCTCGCGTACCGGCTCGGTCGCGCTGTCGCCGAGGTCTTCGCCCTGCCGGTCTTCGTGGGCTACGACACCCGCGAGAGCTCGCCTCCACTGGCCACCGCAGTCCTGACCGGACTGGCCGATGGTGGCGCGACCGGCATCAACTTGGGCTACTTCACCACGCCGGGCGTCGCGGTCATCGCGCGGCAGCGCGGTGGTGTGGGCGTGGTGGTCTCGGCGTCGCACAATCCCTACTACGACAATGGGCTCAAAGTCCTGGGTCCCGGCGGCGGCAAGCTGGACCACTCCACTGAGCGGGCCGTCGAGGCGGCGCTCAATGCCGCGGCGTCGCCGCCGCGTGAGCTGGGGGCCGCACCGCCGATCGACGCGACCGCCGAGGGGGAGTACGTCGAGCACTTGAGGGCGCTGGTGCCCGAGGATCTGTCCTCACTGCACCTGGTGATCGACTGCGCCAATGGCGCCGCGAGTCACGTGGCCCACGAGCTCTTCGCCCAGAGCGGCGCGCGCCTGACGATGATGCATGACCGCCCCGACGGGCACAACATCAATGTCGCGAGCGGGTCGACCAACGTGGCGAGCCTGGTGGGGGCGGTGCGCGAGCGTCGCGCCGACCTGGGCCTGGCCTTCGACGGCGACGCGGACCGGCTCGTGGCCGTCGACGCCACGGGCGTGGTGCGCGACGGCGACGACCTGATGGTCCTCTTCGTGCTCGACCTCCTGGATCGCAACGGGCTCGAGGGGGGACTGGTCGTCACCTCGATGACCAACCTGGGCTTGCACCGGGCGCTCTCCGCACGCGAGGTGACCGTGGTCGAGACCGACGTCGGCGACCGTAACGTCCTGCTGGCCCTGGAAGAGCGCGGCTGGGACTTCGGCGGTGAGCAGTCCGGTCACCTTCTCTTTCGCAATCTCTCTCCCACGGGCGACGGGCTCCTGACCGGTTTGCTGCTGTGCGAACTGGTCGTGCGGCGAGGACCACTCTTCGACATGGCCAACGCGGCGTGGCGCCGCGTGCCCCAGGCGTTGGTGAACGTCACGCACGACCGCTTCGACGACGCCGCGGTCCGAGCGCTCTTTGACGAGGTCGTCGCCGAATATCGCGTCGACGCGAACGACGTGCGCCTCCTGATCCGCCCGTCGGGTACCGAACCGCTCGTGCGCGTCATGGTCGAGGCCCTCGACCATGACGTCGTGGACGCGTTCACCTCGCGACTGCGACGCGACTACGTCGACTAGGTCAGTCGCCTCAAGGGCGCCAAAAAGTCGACGAGTAGGCTGACGTCATGTGCGGCATCATTGGAGTCGTCGGCTCCGCCGACGCTCTGGAGATCCTGCTCGACGGTCTGCAACGCCTGGAGTACCGGGGATACGACTCGGCCGGCGTGGTCCTGGTGCGCTCGGGCGAGACGTGGCGCGCGCGCTCGGCGGCGGGCACGGAGTCGGTGGCCGCGCTGCGTGAGGAGTGCGAGAGCGCCCCGGCGGGCTTTCGCGCCGGTATCGGTCACACGCGCTGGGCGACCCACGGCGCCCCCGACGTCGTCAACGCCCACCCGCACCTGGATTGCTCGGGCCGAGTGGCCATCATCCACAACGGGATCGTGGAGAACCATCGCCCCCTGCGCGCCGAGCTGGAAGAGCGTGGTCACGCCTTCACCTCGGTGACCGACTCGGAGGTCCTGGCCCACCTCGTCGAAGAGGGTCGGGCCCGCGGACTGGACCTGATGGACGCGGTGCGCGCGAGCCTGCTCGTGGTACGCGGCGCGTTCTCGCTGGCCGTGGTGGACGCGTCCGAGCCCGACGTGATCGTGGCGGCGCGCCGGATCTCGCCCTTGGTCGTGGGCACGACCAAGGGGGCCACCTACTTGGCCAGCGACGTCCCGGCGATCCTGGACCGCGCGGGCGCCTTTTACGCGGTGAACGACGACGAGGTCGTGCGACTCGGACCCGAGGGGTTTCGCGCCGTCGACCTCGATGGCGCGCCCGTGCTGCTGCGTCAATTGGCGATCGACTGGGACCTCGAGACCGCTCAAAAGGGTGGCCACGACGACTTCATGATCAAGGAGATTAACGAGCAACCCGACGCGCTTCGCGCGACGTTGCTCGATCGACGCCGCGGCGACGGAACGATCACCTTCGACGAGATGCGGGTCAGAGATCAGGAACTGCGCGACGTGAAGCGCGTGGTCATCGTGGCGGCCGGTACGTCCTATCACGCGGCCCTCGTCGCCAAGTACGCGCTGGAGCGCTGGGCTCGGCTCGGCGTCGAGGTCGACATCTCGAGTGAGTACCGCTACCGCGACCCGGTGGTGGAGGTCGGCACCCTGGTGATCGGAGTGTCCCAGAGCGGCGAGACCATCGACACGATCCAGGCCCTGCGAGAGGCCAAGCGTCGAGGGGCCCGGGTCGTGGCCGTCGCCAACGTGGTGGACTCGTCGCTGGCCCGCGAGGCCGACGCCGTGATCTACACCCGCGCGGGTCTCGAGGTCTCGGTCGCCTCGACCAAGGCCTACGTCGCTCAACTGGCCGCGCTCGAGCTGCTCGCGCTGCGCCTGGCTCAGCTGCGTGCGACACTCGCGCCCGCCGACGTGGATGCGCTGTTCTTGGGACTGAACGCCGTGGGGCCCCAGGTTGCGCGAGCCCTGACGCGACGCGGCGACGTGGAGGCGGTCGCTCGCGCGCTCGTCGGGGCGCACGACTTCTTTTTCCTGGGTCGCCACGTCGGATTCCCGACCGCGCTGGAGGGAGCCCTGAAGCTCAAGGAGGTCACCTACCTGCACGCCGAGGGCTATCCGGCGGGTGAGCTCAAGCACGGCCCGCTGGCCCTGATCGAACCCGGTGTCGTGGTGGTCGCGGTGGCCACCGACCCGGCGCTGCACGAGAAGATGCTGTCCAATCTGTCCGAAGTCAAGGCGCGGGGCGCGAGCGTGGTGGCGGTGGCGTCCGACGACGACGATCAGATCGACGCCGTGGCCGACTTCGTGCTGCGCGTGCCGGTCACTGAGCCTCTCTTCGCGCCGATGGTGGACATCGTGCCCCTGCAGTTGTTCGCCTACTCCGTCGCGCGCGGGCTCGGTCGCAACGTCGACCGGCCGCGCAACCTCGCCAAGACCGTGACCGTCGAGTAGTCGTGGACGCCCACTTCCCCGAGGCCCGCCGTGCCGGTTGAGGGGGTGCGTCGGCCCGCCTGGGCGGAGGTCTCCGCTGCGGCGCTCGCCAACAACGTGGCCGCGCTGAAGACGGTGCTGGGGCCGAGCGACCTGTGCGCGGTGGTCAAGGCCAATGGGTACGGTCACGGTGGCCCCCTCGCCGCCGAGGCCCTGTTGGGTGCCGGCGCCGACTCACTCGCGGTCGCGCTCGTCGACGAGGGTATTGAACTGCGCGACGCGGGCTTCACCGAGTCGATCCTCCTGCTGGCTGAGGTCCCCGCCG
>Ga0307374_10000564_pt1 | contig 70631 bp, 60 predicted proteins | sample OX3MG_FD_202532 | JGI IMG/M metagenome (GOLD analysis project Ga0307374, IMG submission 202532) | Soil microbial communities from Risofladan, Vaasa, Finland - OX-3 | ecosystem: Environmental > Terrestrial > Soil > Coastal area > Acid sulfate soil | place: Finland: Risofladan, Vaasa | collected... | reverse complement strand
AGAGCGCCCTGGAGATCCTCCACCGTCGGCTGGCGGTGGGGATGCCGCCGGAGTCGGTGCCCACGCTGGAGGATCTCGGCTCCTGTCCCTATGTGCTGATCGGCTCCCGGGCCGAGATGGCCGAGCAGCTGGCCGGCCACCAACGGCGCTGGGGATTCCGGCGCTACACCCTCCGCCCTCCCCTGGCTCCCCTCCGCTCGGTCATGGGCGCCCCGGGGGCCGATTGACAAAACCTGAGAGTGGTGTCAGATTTGCCCCGGTAAGGCCGATTGGGGCGGACCGCAGCCATGCGGGCGATCGAGCCGGGGTGGGGAACCTGGGGGGTTCATGGTCGGATCCGACACGCGACACGACGGGGGCGGGGGCACCAGGGACGCGGCCTGGGCCTGGTTCGATGAAGCCCGCCTCGGGATGTTCGTCCACTGGGACCATGCCAGCCAGCAGGGCCTGGAAACCTCCTGGCCGCTGGTGGGCGGGGTCTTCGCCCTGCCGGCAGCCCAACCGGTATCGGTGGAGCAGTACCACTCCTCGGCGGAGACTTTCGACCCGAGAGCGTGGGACGCCAAAGCGCTGGCCCGCACGGCCCGCGAAGCCGGCATGGGTTACGCCGTACTCACCACCAAGCACCACTCCGGCTACGCCCTATGGCCCACCCAGCTGTCGGACTGGTCCATAGCCCGCTCTCCCTATGACGGGGACCTGGTGGGAGAGTTCGTGGAGGCCATGAGATCTGAGGGCCTACGGGTCGGGCTCTACTTCTCCCTGTCCGACTGGCACCACCCCGACTACCCCGCCTTCACCGAAGCCCACAAGCCCTACCTGTTCGGATCATCCCCCCCGATGCCTGACGCCGAGACGTGGGCGCGGTACCTCGAGTACCTGCGGGGGCAGATCACCGAGTTGTTGACCAACTACGGCCGGATCGACCTCCTCTGGTTCGACGGCGGGTGGGAGAGGCAGAACTGGGAGGCGGCCGAGTTGGAGGCGCACATCCGCCGACTGCAGCCGGACATCATCCTCAACGACCGCCTTCCCGGGTTCGGGGACTACACCACCCCGGAACAGTTCGTCCCCGCCCAGGCCCCAGCCGGTCGCTGGGAGACGTGTCTGACCATGAACCGCAGTTGGGGCTGGAACCCGGGAGACACGACCTACAAGTCGTCCCGCTCCCTGATCCACACCCTGTGCGAGGTGGCGGGTAAGGGCGGGAACCTGCTGCTCAACGTCAGCCCGAAGGGCGACGGCAGCCTGCCGGAAGAACAGATGGCGCGCCTGAAGGCCATCAGTGGCTGGATGGCGGCCAACGGGGACTCGATCACGGGGACGACGGCCGGATTGGAGGCGGCCCAGTTCTACGGGCCGAGCACCGTCAAAGCCCGCACCACCTACCTGCACCTGCTGATGCGCCCCTACGACACTTTCGACGTACGCGATGTGTATATCCGCCGGGTCCGTTCGGTCAGGGAGCTGGCCAGCGGCCGGGAACTCTCCTTCCGGACCCACACCGGGATCATCGGGTCGGTCCTGCCCGATCCGTTGGGCACCCTCACCGTGTCGGTCCCCGAGGAGCTTTTGGACAACGACGCCACCGTGGTGGCTGTCGAGTTCCACGACGTCGCCCCGCCCCGGGAGGCCGGATGAGCCCGGTTATCGACGCCGACTCCCACGTGCTCGAGCCGGCTGACCTGTGGGAGAGGTACCTGGAACCCCGCTACCGGGACCGGGCCATCCGCATAGTCGAGATCGACGGAGTCGAACAGCTCATCATGGGCGGGGAAGTCATCATGTCCGGCAACCTGGTCGGCCTGGGCGGGGTCCACCTCGACCGGGCCAGCATGTTCGGCTCGGGCCTCCGCTACCAGGACGGCTGCCCCCCGGCCAGCTACGACCCGAAAGCCCGGGTCGCCCTCTATGACGAATGGGGCGTCGACGCCGGCCTGGTCTTTCCCACCATCGGGATCCTCCCCTTTCCGGCTGCGGATCAGGACCTGGTCACGGCCTACTGCCGGGCTTACAACCGCTGGCAGGCGGACTTTTCCGCTGCCACCTCGGGCCGGGCCCTGCCCGTCGCCCATCTCAACTTGGCCGACCTGGATGAGGCCATCAACGAGCTGGAGTGGTGCATCGAGCACGGCTTCAAGGCCGTGTTCCTCCCCCCCGAGCCCATCGGGGCCTACCGTCCCGGGGAGGCCCGCTTCGATCCGTTGTGGCAGCGCTGCGCCGAGGCCGGCCTGCCCGTGTGCCTGCACGTGGTGGTCCGCTTCGGAGGCGCCGCCGTGCCCTACGCCGCCTGGCACCTGTCCGGGGCGGGCATGACCTTCGGTTTCGCCCTGGGGGCACCGGGCCAGATCATCCCGGCCCTGTCCACGATGGTCCTCGACGGCGTCTTCGAACGGGTGCCTGACCTCAAGGTGGTGTGCGTCGAAGCGGGCTGTGGCTGGGCGGCCCATCTCATGGACCGGCTGGACGAGAAGTGGTCGGTGCTGGGCGCCCTCTCCCCGGCCCCGCTGGCCCAGAAGCCCAGCCATTACCTGGCCCGCAACGTCTGGTACGTGGCCGAGCCCGAAGAGCGGACCATCGGCGCCATGCTCGAACTGGTCGGGGAGGACCGCATCCTGTGGGGCTCGGACTATCCCCACATCGACTCCAGCCTGGAGGCACCCCAACTCATCCAGGCCGGCCTGGCCGGCCTGAGCCCGCCGCGGCGCCAGGCCGTGCTGGGTGGCAACGCCGCCGCCCTGTTCGGCCTGTCGGCCACCCTCAACCGATCGGAGCAACCATGAGCCCGGTACTGGACCAGAAGCACGATTACGCCCACCCGGTGGAATCGGACGGAGCCTGGTCGGAGTCCTACTACTTCAACTGTTACGACCCGAGCACCGACTGCGGGTTTTTCACCCGCATCGGCGTACGCCCCAACGACGGGACGGTCGACGTCGGGCTGTCGGTCTGGAAGCCGGGGGGCGGCCTGACCCGCATCGGCCACGTCCGGCCCCAGACGGAGATGATCGACCAGGACCTCGAGGTGGGCCCGGTGCGCTACCGGATGCTGGAGCCGGGACGGCGTTGGCTGCTCAGCGCCGACGGCTCGGCTCAGGGCCTGTCGATGGAGGCGACCTTCGAGGCTCTGACCCCGCTCATCGGCGCCGACGGACAGGATTCGGCCGGGGAGGGCGCCTCGGCCCAGACCCGATCCATCGTGGGCAAGGGCCACCTGGAGCAGGCCGGCCGGTGGTCGGGGTGGATCGAGATCGACGGAGCCCGGGTGGAGCTGGGCCCGGACACCATGGGCAACCGGGACAAGTCCTGGGGCCCTAGGCGTTGGGGCGGGCCCCGGATGTGGAGATGGTTCTCCATCAACATCGATGAGGGCACCCACTTCGGCGGCATCCGCATAGGCACCGACGCCGGTGATCTGCACCGGGGCTGGGTGTGGCGGGACGGCGCCCTGGCCTCCATCGAGCGCTGGGACGTGTCCAGTGAGTTGGAGGACGACGGCGTCACCCACGCCGTCACCCGCCTGGTGGTGACCGACAAGTCCGGACAGACCCACCGACTGGAGGGCCGCATGTTGCGGGTCGAGCCCGGCCCGGCCGGCATCCGTCCCAACACCACCATCGTCAACGAGGGCCTGGCCACCTGGACCTACGACGGCCGCCAGGGCTACGGGATCAGCGAATACCTGCATCAACTGGACGACCAGGCCAAGCCGGTCGTCGGCATCGAGTAGCGGACCAGCCGGACGACCAGGAGGACACATGCACGATCTAGTGATCAAAGACGCCGTCATCGTGGACGGGACCGGCGCACCGTCCCAGGCCGGTGACGTGGCCGTGGACAACGGCCTGGTAACCGAGGTGACCGGGGCAGGCCAGGCCGGCGCCGGCCGCCAACAGATCGACGCCGACGGGCGCCACCTGCTGCCCGGGTGGGTGGACATCCACACCCACTACGACGGCCAGGTCACCTGGGATCCCGAGGTCTCCCCTTCGAGCTGGCACGGGATCACCACCGTGGTCATGGGCAACTGCGGAGTCGGCTTCGCCCCGGTGCGCAAGGGGTCGGAGGGCTTCCTCATCGAGCTGATGGAGGGGGTGGAGGACATTCCCGGTACGGCCCTGCACGAGGGGATCGACTGGCAGTGGGAGTCCTTCCCCGAGTACCTCGACGCCCTCGAAGTCATGCCCAGGGTCCTCGACATCGCCGCCCAGATTCCTCACGCCGCCCTGCGCGCCTACGTCATGGGCGATCGGGCCCACGACGACGCCACCACCGAAGAGGTGGAGGAGATGGCCGGCTTGGTGGAAGAGGCGCTGCGGGCCGGGGCCATCGGCTTCACCACGTCCCGCACCATCCTGCACAACTCCAAGCACGGGCTGGTGCCGGGGACGGCCGCGCCTGCCGACGAATTGCGCAGCATCGGGCGGGCCATGGCCCGGGCCGGCCACGGCGTGTTCGAGATGGTGTCGGACCACGCCAGCACGCCGACGGAACGGGAGTGGATGATCGAACTGGCCGGCCACACCGGCGTCAAGGTCACCTACGCCCTGGCCCAGGGGCCCGGTGATCCGAGGGCCTACCGGGCCTCACTGGATGACGCCGATCGCCTCTCGGCGGACGGGATCGACGTGGTTCCCCAGGTCTCCTGTCGCCCCACTGGGATGCTCTTCGGCCTGCAGTCCTCCCTGCACCCCTTCATCACCCACCCCACCTATCAGTCACTGGCCCACCTGCCCCTGGCCGAACGGGCCGCCCAGCTCAGCCGGCCCGAGGTGCGAGAGAAGCTGGTCACCGAGGAGCCGGCCGCCAACAGCCCGATAGCCCGCTTCCTCATGTCCCGCTGGGATCAGATCTTCCCCCTGGGGGACCCGCCCGAGTACGAGCCCGAGCCCTCCTCCAGCGTGGCGGCGGTGGCAGCCCGGGAGAACCGCGACCCCCGTCGAGTCGTGCTCGACTGGCTGCTGGAGCGGGAGGGTCAGGCCTTCCTCTTCGCCCCGCTGGCCAGCTACGCCGACGGGGACTTCGAAGCCATCCGAGAGATGATCAGCCACCCCCGCACCGTCCTCGGACTGTCCGACGGCGGAGCCCACTGCGGGCTCATCTGTGACGCATCCATGCCCACCTACCTGCTCACCCACTGGGTGCGGGACCGGACCCGCGGACCCAAGCTGGCCCTGGAGACGGCCGTGCACCTCCAGACCGGGCGCACGGCGTCGGTCTACGGGCTTAACGACCGCGGCGTCATCGCTTCCGGTAAGCGGGCCGACTTCAATCTGGTCGACCTGGACGGCATGCGCCTCCACGCCCCGCGCATGGCCTTCGACCTTCCCGCCGGAGGCCGGCGCCTGGTGCAGGACGTGGATGGCTACGACATGACCGTCGTGGCTGGCCAGGTCACCTTCGAGAACGGACAGCCCACCGGGGCCCGTCCCGGCCGTCTGGTCCGAGCCGCCGGCTGATGGCCCGCCGGGCCGGGAGGGGACGGCTCGATCAGTTCACGCCGATCTTCTACCTCGGCGCGGCCCTGGCCCTGGCCGTGGTCTTGCTGCCCAGCGCCCTGCGGCCGCCGCTGCAACAGCCCGACCAGAGCGGCGCCTTCTCCCCCAACGCCCCCAACAACCGCAACCAGACCATCTATCAGGGCGCCCACGCCGCCACCAGCGGGGCCTTTGCCGGGGTGTCGGCGGTCTCGGCCACCGGGACCACCTTGCCGCCAACCACCACCACGGTGCCGCCGGCCCCCCAGCTGGAGGCCAGCGCCTGTCCGTATGGAGTGGGGAACCCGCCCCGCCAGATTGCTTCGGCCTACGCCCCGCCCTGCGCGCCCGCCTTTTCCGGCAACAACGGGGGCGCCACCGCCTACGGGGTCACGTCCGACACCATCAACGTCTGCTTCCTCATGGCGCTGACCGGAGCGTCGGGTACCGACGGGGAGCAGCCCCAGACCGTCCAGCCCGGGGAAGCCAGCGTGGCCCGCACCTATACGGTGCTGGAGCAGTACTTCAACTCCCGCTACCAGCTCTACGGCCGCCAGCTCCGCTTCTATTACGTCTCGTCGGGCAACAGCGAGTCCACCACCGCCGAGGCCCAGGCCCGGGCGGACAAGGCCAAGCAGACCGACCACTGCTTCGCCTCCATCCAGGAGACCAACCCGGACGAACTCGATGAGTTGGCCCGCGACCAGGTGCTCACCTACACCCTGGCCCAGCTGCCCGAGGCCTACTTCCAGTCCAAGGACCCCTACATCTGGAGCTTCACGCCTTCGGCCACCAACGCCATCAGCATGGGCGCCGAGTACTACTGCAAGAAGCTGGCCGGCCGGCCGCCCACGTACACCAACGACAAGACCTTCAACTACAAGGCCCCCCGCAAGGTCGGCCTCATCGTCCTGGATACCCCGCAGTACGGAAACATGGCCGGGCTGGCCTCCAATCTGCTGGAGTCCGAGTGCGGGGTGAAGCCGGCCGCCATTGTGCAGTACGACCTGGCCAGTACCGCCTCGGGCAGTTCGGGACTGGCCTCGGACATAGTGGCGCTGCGGGCCGCCGGGGTGACCACGGTGTTCTACCTGGGCGACCTGCTCAGCATGGGCATCTTCTCGGAGGCGGCTTACTCCAACAACTACTACCCGGAGTGGTTCGCCCCCGGCTTCGGCGGAGTGGACACCGGCCACATCGGTCGGGACTACAACGGTTATGAGTGGGCTCACGCCTTCGGCTTCTCCTTCTACGAGGTCCCCGAGCCGGACGAGGAGACGGAGTGCTACCAGGCCTTCCACTCCGTCGACCCCAACGATGACCCCGACAGCGGGATGTGCACCTACATGTGGGGGAACATGGTGCAGCTCTTCGGCGGCTTCCAGGAGGCGGGCGCCCACCTGACTGTGCAGAGCTTCAAACAGGCCCTGTTCCATCAGCCCACCCTGGCCCCCAACCCACCCTGGCACATGGCCGGGGGCTACAGCCCGTCCAACCACACCTTCCCCCAGTACGCCACCGAGATCTGGTGGGATCCCAACGCGGTCGGCTCGGATGGCCAGGTCGGCACCTACCGGTTCCTCAACAACGGCCAGCGCTACACCTACGGCCAGTGGCCGTCGGGGCCATCGCCCGGTCTCTTCCAGAGCGGCATCGCGCTGCAACCCGGCACATGAGCGCGCTCGTCCGCACCCGGGTCGTCAAGACTCTGGCCGTGGCCGGCGCCGCCGGCATGGCGATGAGCGGCTGCGGGCTGGCCGCCCGCCAGGCCCGGGCCGACGTCATCAGTTCCGCGCTGTCGCGCACCCTCCAGAACGGCGAAGTAACCGGCATGCTCTACACGGCCGTGGTCCCCCTGCCACCCCGGCGCCCGGCCCCTCCCGGACCCGGACGCATAGCCGCCGCCGGGGCCGGGCCCCTGCCCTTTGTCATCGACATGAGCAGCGGGCGATCGGCGGTGTCGGCGCCCGCCGGCGGACCGCCCCAGCTGATCTTCACGAGCAACTGGATGTACGAGCGACGCCCGGCCAACCCCTCGGCCGCAGCGGCGGCCCTGCTCGCGTCCACCGGGGCGGCCCCCAGCAACGTCCCGCTGCTCAAGGAAGTGTCCGTCACCCCGGTGGGCAGCAGCTCAATCCCCGGCCGCGGCTCGACCGCCGGCGGCGGCGCCGCCACCCCGCCGGCCTCGGCGGTGCCCACCGGCTATCAGGCCGTGTCGGTCCAGTCCCGGCCCTGGCTGGCCCTGGACTACGGCGCCCTGTCGTCCCGGAGCCGCACCGGTGAGGCCGGCAGCCTGGCCATCAGCCCGGCCCTCCTCCTCCGCCTGGCCGGCGGGTTGTTGACCGGCAGCGTCGAGCCGCTCAGCTCCGACCGTTCGGCCGACGCCTCCGACCGTTCCCTGCGGGCCCTGGTGCCCCCGGGCACCACCGCCTACCGGGCCAACTTCGGCCTGGACAAGGCGGACAAGGGCCTGACCGACGCCCAGAAGCAGGTGGTGGCCAAGATCATGACCGCCAACGCCGTGCCCGGCAGCACCCCGGTCTTCCCCGGAGCAGTCTGGCTCGGCCCGGACGGGACCCTGGGGGGACTGTCGGTGGTCATCACCCAGCGCCTCGACCCGGACACCCAGGCCCTGCTCATAGTCAGCCTGGTCATCGGGTCCTCCGCCGGCTCGGCGCCCGCCGCGCCCGGCGCCCAACAGGTCGTGTCGGTGTCGTCTCTGGGCGACCTCATCCACGAGGTGGCCCCGTGACCGCCGACGCTGCCCGGCTCCGACGCTGGGGGTTCTTCCTGCTGGCCATCGTCGCCATCTATGGGGCCGGCGCGGTCGCCCTCCGGATCGGTACAGGCAGGACGGAAATGCCCGTCCTCGGTTACGCCACCGTCTTCGGTCTGGCCGACGCTCTCTTTGCCGTCGGCATTGTCCTCATCTACCGGGCCAGCCGGGTCATCAACTTCGCCCACGCCGCCTTCGGTGTGGTGGCCGCGGCCCTGTTCTACGAGCTGGTCTCCTACGTCGGCTTCCCGTACTGGGTCGCATTGCCGGCCTCCATCGCCGCCGCCGCCGTCCTGGCCATGCTGGCCGAACTGCTGTTGATCCGGCGCTTCTTCACCGCCCCCCGACTGGTGGTCACGGTGGTCACCATCGGCATAGGTCAGCTCCTCTCCGGCCTGGCCGGGGGCATCCCCGGCCTGCTGGGGGACTCCCACTTCCAGCCCGGCCAGCCCACCACACCGCTCACCGACTTCCACTGGCAGGCCTTCCCGGTCGTCTTCACCGGTGATGACCTCCTGCTGGTGGTGGCGTCCGTGGCCGCCTTCATCGGCCTGGCCGTCTTCTTCCGCACCAGCCGGAAGGGTGTGGCGGTGCGGGGGGCGGCCGAGAACGCCGACCGGGCTTCCCTGCTCGGGGCCAACACCCGGTCGCTGTCCACCCTGGTCTGGGCCCTCTCCGGCGCCCTGGCCGGATTGGGCGCCGTCCTGCAGGTGCCGATCGTGGGCTACAACAGCGCCTCGGCCGGGGCCAGCGTCGGCACCGGTCCCCTGCTCCTGGCCCTGCTGGCCGCAGTGGTGGCGGGCATGGACGACCTGCCCACGGCGGTCGTGGCCTCAGTGGCCGTAGCCGTCTTCCAGCAGGTCGTGTTCATCATCTTCCACAACACCGACGCCGTCGACGTCGGCGTACTGCTGGCCATCGTGGTCATCCTCCTGCTCAGGCGCAAGAGCCTGAGCCGGGTGGACGAGGCCTCCACCAGCTCCTGGGCGGCCACCGAGGAGGTCCGGCCCATACCGGCCGAGCTGGCCTCCCTGCCCGTGGTCCGCACCGGAGTGCGCCGTCTGGCCGTCGCCCTCGGAATAGTCGTCCTGGGCTTCCCTTTCGTCATGTCCACCAGTCAGACCAGCCTCGGCTCCAGCTTCCTGATCGACGGCATCGTGGTCATCTCCCTGGTGGTGCTGACGGGATGGGGCGGCCAGGTCAGCCTGGGCCAGTGGGCCTTCGTGGCCGTAGGCGCCGTCATCGGCGGAGGCCTTTACGCCGAGACCCACATGCCGTTCCTCCTGGCCCTGCTCATCGGTTCGCTAGCCGGTTCGGTGGTGGCCGTCGTGCTCGGCTTCACCGCCCTGCGGGTGCGGGGGGTCTACCTAGCCGTGACCACCCTGGCCTTTGCCGTGGTCATGTCCACCGAGGGTCTCAACAGCAAGTACATGGGCGGGCTCATCGCCCCCAACATCAACCGCCCGTCGTTCCTGTCCATCCGTACCAATGACGACCGGGTCTTCTACTACGTCTGCCTGGCCGCCCTCATCGCCATGTGGTGGGCAGCCATCGGGCTGCGCCGCAGCCGCACCGGACGGGTGCTCATCGCCCTGCGCGAGAACGAGCGCGGCGCCCAGGCCCTCGGGGTCAACCTGGTCCGCACCCGCCTGGCCACCTTCGCCCTGTCCGGGTTCATGGCCGCCTTTGCCGGAGTGCTGCTGGCCGTGGACGAGAGAGGCGTCAGCCCGTACGGCTTCGGCGCCGACCAGAGCATCCAAATCTTCATAGCCGCCGTCATCGGTGGACTGGGATCGATCCAGGGGGCGCTGCTGGGGGCGCTGTATTTCGCCGTGGTCGACTTCGTCATCCCCGGGGCGGTGGGCCAACTGCTGGCCAGCTCGGTCGGGCTCCTCCTGGTGCTGTTGTTCATCCCCGGCGGGTTGGGCTCCCTGGCCTACTCGGGCCGCGACGCCGTGCTGCGCCGCATCGCCATCCGCCGGCGCATCTGGGTGCCGAGCCTGCTGCCCGAACGCATGCTGCTGGGCGGCGGGACCGACCGCGCCCCCCTCCTGCCCCGCTCGGCGTCGGCCGCTGAGGAAGGCGAGGTGACCGTCCGCTACCGGCTGCCGTCCCGGGTCCGGGTGGCCGGGGGCAGCCAAAAGACGAGGGGGTGGACGTTCTGAGCGACGTCTTGACCGTTCCCGAACCCGCCGCCGACACCGCCGGCAGCCCGGCCCGGCGGCTCCTCAACAACCTACGTCCCTCGGTCGTGACCGGTGGCGCCCCCGGCCTGCCCCTCCTGGCCCTGGCCGGGATCACCTTCCTCGACCAGTTCGACAAGGGCGCCCTGGCAACCCTGACCCCGGAGATCCAGGACTACTTCGGAATCGACCTGACCGAGGTCAGCCTGCTGGTGGTCCTCGCCTCCCTGGTCACCCTGCTGCTCACCGTCCCGGTGGGCTACCTGTCCGACCGGCGCCGCCGGACCTGGATCGCGGGGGCCGGGGCCCTGAGCCTGGCCGTCTTTGCCGGCATGAGCGGAGTGGTGCCGAGCATCCTCCTCTTCGCCGTCGCCCGGGCCGGCACCAGCCTCAACAAGTCGACCGACGCCGCCCACTATTCCCTGATCTCGGACTGGTACCCGCCGGCGGTGCGCCCGGGTGTCTTCGCCTTCCGCCAGATGGCCATCGAGGCCGGCAGCGCCCTGGGGCCGATCCTGGCCGGGGCCATAGCCGCCATCACCTTGTGGCAGTTCACCTTCGTGATCGAGGCCGTCCCCATGGCCGCCCTGGCCGTGGCGGCCTTCGTCCGGCTCCGGGAGCCGGCCCGGGGTGAGCAGGAACGCCGGGCCCAGGGCCTGGCCGAGGACAAGGTCATGGAGGAAGAGCGGCCGCCCTCCTTCGGCGAGTCGGTTCGCATCGCCTGGAGCGTGCGGACCCTGCGCCGCATCATCTACGCGCTTCCGTTCCTGGCCGGCGCCGGCCTGGGCCTGGCGACGCTGTCGTCGGTGTACTACGACCAGGTCTTCAACGTCGGGCCCGGTCTGCGGGGCGTGCTGCTGGCCCTGCCCCAACCCTTCGCCTTTGCCGGTCTGATAGTCGGCGGGATAGCCGCCAACCGTTTCCTGCAGGAGCGGCCCGCCCGGGTCATCGCCTACACCGGGGTCATGGGCGTGGTGGCCGCCGTCATGGTGCTGGGCATGGCCCTGGCTCCCGACCTGCCGGTGGCGGTGGCCCTCAGCTGTGCGCTGGCCTTTGCCATCACCATCCTGGGACCGGCCAGCGTGGCGCTGCTCTCTCTGGTCATCCCACCCCGGGCCCGGGGCCTGGCCCTGTCCCTGGGTGCACTGGCCGTCATCCCAGGTTACGCCTTCTTCCTCCTGGCCAGCGTGGTCGGTGACCACGTCGGCATCCGGGCCGGGATGGCGGTGCTGACACCCGTGCTGGCCCTGGGCGCCATCATCGTGGGCACCGCCGCTGCCAGCGTGGCCGCCGACATCCGTTCGGCCGCCGCGGCCGCCCTGGCCGCCCAGATCTCCCGGGAGGCCAAGGCGGAGGGAAAGGCCAAGCTGCTCGTGGTCACCGATCTGGACGTGAGCTACGGGCCGCTCCAGGTCCTCTTCAACGTGGACTTCGACGTGGCCGAAGGCGAGGTGGTGGCCCTGCTCGGCACCAACGGCGCCGGAAAGTCCACCCTGTTGCGCGCCATCAGCGGCCTGAGCTCTCCCGCCAACGGGGCTGTCTTCTTCGACGGGGAGGACATCACCCACCTGCCCGCCCACGAGCACGCCGCCCGCGGCATTGTCACCATGCCCGGGGGCAAGGCCACCTTTCCCTCCCTGACCGTGGCTGAGAACCTCCGGCTGGCCCAACTGGACGGATCGGCGGGGACCGCCGGCCAGGAGGAGGTCCTGGAGATCTTCCCCGAGCTGCGGGCGTACATGAACCTGGCCGCCGGGAGCCTGTCGGGAGGAGAGCAACAGATGGTCGGCCTCGGCCAGGCTCTCCTGTCCCGTCCCGGCCTGCTCATGATCGACGAGCTGTCCCTGGGTCTGGCCCCGGCCGTGGTGGGCCGGTTGATCGAGGTCATCAAGGCCATCCACGCCCAGGGCACGACCGTGATCCTGGTCGAGCAGTCGGTGAACGTGGCCCTGACCATGGCCCACCGGGCCGTGTTCATGGAGAAGGGCGAGGTCCGCTTCAGCGGGCCCACCGCCGAGCTGATGGAGCGCAGCGACATCCTCCGCTCCGTATACCTGAAGGGCACCGGCCGGATACGCAGCCTGACCGGGGACCGTCTGTTCAGCGACGGCGGTGACGAGGAGGATGGCCCAGCCCTCGAGCTGGTTGGCCTGCACAAGTCCTTCGGCGGGGTCACCGCCGTCAACGACGTCAGCCTGACCCTGGAGCCCGGGGCCGTCCTCGGCCTCATCGGGCCCAACGGCGCCGGTAAGACCAGCCTGTTCGATCTGATCAGCGGATTCACCCGGCCCGACTCCGGCCGGGTCGTCCTCTTCGGCCAGGACGTCACCGACCTCGGCCCCGACCAGCGGGCCGCCCTGGGCCTGCTGCGGTCCTTCCAGGACGCCCGGCTCTTCCCCGCCCTCACCGTGGCCGAGAACCTGGCCGTCGCCCTCGATCGCCAACTACCCACCCGCAGCGCGGCGATGGCCGCATTGCACCTGCCCAACGTGAGCCGGGGCGAGGCCCGGGTGCAGCGCCGGGTGGACCGGCTCATCGAGACCTTCGCCCTGGGCGGGCTGCGGGACAAGTTCGTCCGGGAGCTGTCCACCGGCCAGCGCCGGCTGGTGGACATGGCCTGCGTGCTGGCCGGTGAGCCCAAGGTCCTCCTCCTGGATGAGCCCTCCTCGGGCATAGCCCAACGCGAGGCGGAGGAGCTCGGCCCCCTGCTGCGCCGCATCGGCCAGGAGGCGGGCTGCTCGATGCTGGTCATCGAGCACGACATGCCCCTCCTGCTGTCGGTGGCGCCGCTGTTGGTCGCCCTCGAGCAGGGCGCCGTGATCGCCAGTGGGCCCGCCCAGGAGGTGCTCGAGCACCCCCGGGTGGTCGCCTCCTACTTAGGAACCAGCGAAGAAGCCATCAACCGCTCTGTCGGAGCCAACCGGTGACGTCAGACCCGAAAGGAACAACCCGCTAATGGACGTCAAGAGATTCCACACCCTGTTCGAAGCCTTCGTGGACAACGTCAACTCGGTCATCCACGGGAAGGACGATGTCGTCCGCCTGTCCCTGGTCGCCATCGTGGCCGGGGGCCACATCCTCTTCGAGGACGTACCTGGAGTCGGCAAGTCCATGCTGGCCCGGGCCATCGGGGCGTCCATGCGCTCGGACATGTCCCGGGTGCAGTGCACCCCGGACATGCTGCCCGGTGACATCACCGGCTCGTCCATCATCGACACCAAGTCGATGAAGTTCGTCTTCCGTCCCGGACCGGTATTCGCCAACGTGGTCCTGGTCGATGAGATCAACCGGGCCACGCCCAAGACGCAGTCAGCCCTGCTGGAGGCGATGGCCGAGCGCAACGTGACCGTGGACGGGACCACCTATCCCCTGCCCAATCCGTTCCTGGTCCTGGCCACCGAGAACCCGGTCGAGCTGGCCGGCACCTTCCCCCTCCCCGAGGCCCAGCTGGACCGGTTCCTCTTCAAGTTGACGATGGGCTATCCCGACCTGGAGGCCGAGCGGCTGGTCATCCGAGGCAACGTCTCCTCGCTGGAAGTGGAGGGACTGGAGCCGGTTATGACGGCCAAGGAAGTGCTGGAGATGATGGCCTTGTCGGCCGAGGTGAAGCTGTCCTCGGCGGTGGAGACCTACATCCTCGAGATCGCCCAGGCCACCCGCAATGAGCCGGCCCTGCTGCTGGGGGCCGGGCCCCGGGCCTCCATCGCCCTGGCCAAGGCGTCCCGGGTCATGGCCGCCGCCGACAGCCGCTCCCAGGTCTACCCGGAGGACGTCAAGGCCCTCCTCACCCCGGTCATCGGCCACCGGGTCATGCTCACTCCCGATGCCGTGCTGCGGGGCGACTCGGTTACCGACATCCTCGAGCGGGTGGTGGGGCGTATCAAGCCGCCCATGGCGGCGGGCACCGGTTCGGCCTCCGGACTCGACACCGGCCGCGACGCCGCCGACGGCGGTGCTGACGGAAACGATGCCAACGGAAACGGCGCCACCGCCGCCCCCCGCCGAGCCACCACCCGCCGCCGGCCGGCGGCCGCAGGGACGCGATGACCCTGGTCGACCCGACCGGGACGACCGCCGGCCCAGACGGCGCCGACACCACGCTCGGAGCCGGGGAGGCAGTAGTGGCCGAGCCCGTCACCCTGGCCGTGGCCCGCTCGGCCGCCGCCAACGGGATGCTGTCCCGGCTGCAGAAGACCATCGAGCGCCTGACCGGGCTCACCTGGTCCGGCCTGGCCCTGGTGGTGGTGATGGTCCTGTCCTGGCTGCTGGGGCGGGTGGTCGGGGGCCGGCCCCTCTACCTCATCTCCTACGGACTCCTGGCCGTGCTGGTGTTCTCCTTCGTGGCCGGACGGCGCCCGCTGGCCCTGGAGGGCGAGCGCTCGGCTGCCCGCCCCCGCCTGTCCGAAGGCGAGACGGTGGAGATGACCGTGGTCCTCCACGCCGCCCGCCGCCTCAGCACCTTCATCCTGGAGGAGCGGATGCCGGCCGCCCTGGGTGACACGGTCCAGGTGCCGGTGCCCGTGGCCGAAGCCGGAACCCCGGTGGCTTTCACCTACCCGTTGACGGCGCGGCGCCGCGGTTCCTATGAACTCGGACCACTGGTGGTGCGCTGGGGCGACCCCTTCGGCCTCACCCGCCGGGAGGCGGAGCTGGCCGGAACGGTCGAGCTGCTGGTCCACCCCGGCGTGGAGTCGGCCGAAGACCGGCCCCTCACCCGCATGTTCGAGGACCCCCCGGTCCGCCCGCCCATCTCCCGGCCCTGGCCCCAGGGTCTCGAGTTCTACGGGATGCGGCGCTACTCGCCCGGTGACGACATCCGCCGCATCGTGTGGCGGGCCTACGCCCGGACCGGACAGCTCCTGGTGCGCGAGGCCGAGCAGGGCATCACGGACCGGGTGACCGTGCTGCTGGACCAGGATGCCGCCAACCACACCGGCGGTGACCCCAGCGCCTCTTTCGAGGCCGGGGTGAAAGCGGCCGCCTCGGTGGGGGTGCGCCATCTGCGCGACGGTTTCTCCATCACCCTGGAGGGCAGTCAGGCCCCGCTCCTGGCCCCGCTGCGCAGCTCCAGCGCCCGGGTCGAGTATCTCGATGCCCTGGCCCGGGTCGAGCGGGTGCGCAACACCCCCCTGCACGAGGCCATCCAGCGCACCGCCGCCCGGGTGGCCCGCAACCAGCACCTGGTCCTCATCACCCCCCGCCTGGATCCCAAGGCCGCCGCCGCCCTCGACCTACTCCTCCAACGCGGTCTGTCCGTGCTGGTGGTGGCCCTCCTCTACGGCGAAGAATCCTTCGACTCCCTCGCCCGCGCCTCCGCCCTGGGCGCCTCCGTGGTCGAGATCCGGCCCCGGGTACCTCTGTCCATCGCCTTCCGCCATCAGGTGGGGGCGGGAATGATGCGATGACCCAGGTGCTCGATCCGACCGCGGACGGCCCGGGGCCGTCAGAGCGCGACGACGGGGCCGGGCTCTCCAACGTGGTGGTGTCCCCCCACCTGTTGGGAACCCTACCGGGCCCGGAGGGGGCCACCCCGGGCAGAGTCGTGCCGGGCGACGGCACCGGCGCCGCCTCGCTCCGGACCGCCACCGGACCGGCGGCGGGCTCCGACACCCCGGCAGTGGCGGCCGGCGGTATGCGGCCCCTGGCCGTGGCCTTCCTGTCGGGCGCGGCGGCGGCCCTCACCACCGGAGGCATCTTCGGGTCCTGGCCGGCCCGGCTGCTGGGCGTGGTGGCCGTCGGGGTCGGTGTGGCCTGGGCCGGCCTGGGCGTGCGCCGGCCCGAACGGCGCACCCTCGTCCAGATCGGGATGGTGCCCCTGGCCCTGATCCTGGCCGCCGCCAGCCTGGTCATCGGGGGCGGCAACACCAGCGGCGGCCCCCTCTCCCTCATGCAGGCGGCGGTGCGGGCCGGGCGCCTGTTGCGACCGCCCGTGCCTTTCGATCCGGGCTGGCGCCCACTCCTCGTCCTCATCTTCCTGTTGCTCGGCTTCGCCACCGCCTGGGTGGGAGCGGCCTTGGGGCGAATGCAGCTGGCCCTGGTCATCCCCCTCCCGTTGCTGCTGCTGGCCGCCATCTCTCAGCCCAGCAGCCAGCAACTCCTGGCCGGCATCCTCGCCTTCGTGCCCCTGGTCGGCGCTTTGGCCGTGACCTTCGGGGGCGACGGGCGCAGTGCCGCCAACCTGACCCGGTCCTTCGAGCTGCGCCGGGCCCTGCGCGGCGGCGCCCTGATGGTGCCGGCAGTGGCGGCCATAGTCGCCCTCAACCAGACCTCGTTCCTCTTCCCCAAACCGACCTACAACCCGCAGTCCAAGCCCCAGAAACCCCAGGCGGTTCCGCTGTCGGCCATCACCGATGTGGATCTCTTCGAGGTCAAAGGCACCATCACCGGGCCCTGGAAGACCGGGGACCTGGACACCTACGACGGCGCCAACTGGCTCCTGCCTCCCTATCTGAACAAGGACATCGAGTCGCTTCCCGCCAACGGCCGGGTGGGCAAGGCATCCGGACCGACCACGACGGTCAGCTTCGCCGTGCGGGATCTGGCCACCACCCCGGTCCTGCCCAGCGTGGTCGGGGCCACCTCCATAGCCGTGGCCGGCCAGAAGCTCATCTACGACCGCCGGGACGGCACCTTCCGGGAGGCCACCGGCCGGGTCCCGACCGGGCTGACCTACACCGTCTCGCTTCCCACCTACCCGTCACCGTCATCACTGGAGAACGCCGGACCCCTGCCCAAGGGTTTCGACCGGACCTACCTGTATGTGCCCAAGGCCCCCCGGGCGGTGCGGGCCCTGCTCCTGCAGGCCCCGGACAATCCGTGGCAGCGGCTCAGCTTCCTCTTGAGCAAGGAGAGCGCGGTGGAGGTGGCCGTGGGCGGGGGCTCCCCGGTCCCGGTGCCGCCTTCGACCGTTCAGCGCATCCTGGCCGGTAACCACCAGGGCAGCCCCTTCGAACTGGTGGCCACCGAGGCCCTCCTGGCCCGATGGGCAGGGGTGCCGGCCCGCATCGGCTTCGGGTTCGATGGAGTGGAGCAGGTCAACGGAGCGGAGACGGTCCGGCCCCGGGATGCCGCCCAGTGGCTAGAGGTCTACTTCCCGGGCCATGGCTGGCTCCCCATTGTCACCACTCCGCCCCGGGCCAAGGCCAGCTTGGACAACAACAAGAACGTCAAGTTCAACCCGCTCATCCAGCCGGGAACCGACGTGGCCGTTTCCATCTACGTCCCGGTGCGCATCCAGAACCTGACCGCCTTGTATCAACAGGTGCGCGACGTGCTGGTGGGTCTGTCCCCGTTCATGGCCGGGCTCCTGGCCCTCTACCTGGTGGAACCCAGCCTGCTGCGGGCCCTGCGTCGGAGGCGACGACGGCGCTGGGCGGCGGCCCGATCCACCGAGACGGCCATCCTGGTCGAGTACTGCGAATTGCGGGATGCGGCCGGCGACCTCGGTCTGGGCGATCCCTACGCCACCCCCATCGAGTTCCTCGACCACCTGGCCGAGGACGATGAGCACCAGGAGCTGGCCTGGCTGGTCACCCGCAGCCTCTACGGGGACATGGCGGGGACGGCCGGGCCGGAGGATCTGGACGTGGCCCGCACCTACTCCCGCTCCCTGCGCCGCCGCCTGGCCGGGGCCCAGCCCGTGCAGTCGCGGGTGCTGGCCTTCCTGTCCCGCAACTCGCTGCGCGAACCCTACAACCGGGAGCTACCCGCCCATCCCCTCTCCCGCCGGCTGCACCGGGCGGGGGGCGGGGCCCGGATGACGGGCGGGGGGCGGCCGGTCAAAACCAGAAGGCGCCGGCTGCGCCTACCCCTCCTCAGTGGGAGCCGATCATGAGATACCTCCTTCCCCTCTCTGCGCAGCGCCGAGCCGGCTCGGTCCGCATGGCGGCCGTGGTGGCGGTGGCCGGCCTGGCTCTGACCGCCTGTGGCCTCAACGCCGGCCGGGGTTTCCAGGTCGGGGTGAAACAGGTCGGGGTCAACCTGGCCTTCGCCAACGGCTCACTGCTCACCACCCGGGTCGTCCACCTGCTGCCCGAGCCGGTGGCCGGCTACGGAGCTTTCCTGGCCCAGATCTCCAACCTGGACAACGTCCAGACCGTCAACGGCGCCCAGCCGTCGGGCCTGTTCCCCCTCCGTCCCCACTCCAACTGTCCGGTGGCCGGAGCCGGGGCTCGGCCCGATCAGCGGGTCAAGGTACTGGTGACCCAGCCGCCTACCCCTGGCCTGTACACCGAGCACAGCACCGGCAAGTTCACCTTGGTGGAAGACGGCCTGTCCCTGTCCGGCCAGTACCCGGCCCAGGGCGAATACACCATCCAGAACGAAAAGAAGGACAGCTCCACCGACTCGACGCCCGTCCAGGGCGAAGCCGGGCCCAACGGGACGGTCACCGACTTCTACTACGACCTGGTGGAGGTCGGGGTGGACGGCAGCGAGACCACCACCACCTACCGCGATCACATCGTGCAGGGCAGCGCCGTCAACAAAGCCCAGTTGGAGGCGGGGACCGGGCCCGGCACCACCGGTGAGCTCGACCTGGTCGAACAGGTGGTCCAGAACTCCCAGGGCTCCAGCACCTTCCTGCCCAGTTCGCCCGTGGAGATAGTCGCCTTCAACAAGGGCGTGGGCGACTCGTGGAACTCGGCTGGGGTGGATACCACCACCGGGACGATCATGACCGTGCAGGGTTCCATCAAGGCGGTCGACAACGTGGATGTGTGCGGCCGCCTGGTGGAGGCCTACCGGGTGGTATCCAACGAAAAGATCAGCAACCCCAAGTCGGGATTCACCTCGGCCACCAGCGCCTCGGATCCGAACGTCTATGAGCTCTCTCCCCAGTTCGGGGGGATCGTGGTCCGCCAGCACATCGACACCACCACCACCTACACCTCGGGCAGCAGTGCCACCGTGGTGGACCTCAACTACACCTCCACCCTCAACTCGGTGACTCCGGAATGACGCCGCGCCGGCTTTGCATCAAGGGCGCCGGCCTCGGCCTGATGATGGCCCTGGCCCTGACGGCCTGCTCGGGTCCGGCCCGCCAGTCGGCCCCGGCCCGGGTTCCGGTCACCCTGGCCCCGGCCGGCATCAGCGGCGGGCTCACGCTCTCGGAGTACAGCGGGGACCGTCGGGCCTTTGCCGAGGCCGGGCGCGACTCCCTGGTGGCCGACGGCCGGCTGTGGGAGATCCACCTGGGACACCTGCTGGTGGGAACGCTGGAGATCGCCACCGTGACCAACGACGTCACCCTGGCCAGTGGCGGGGACCGCAGCCAGATCCTCAACGGGGCCATGGTGGGGGCCGTCCCGGTAGCCATCGATGTGTCAGGCGTCGGCGTGGCCGTGGCCTCGGCGCCGGAGCGCACCGTCTACGTGTGGTTCGGCCGGCAGGTCTTCGAGGTCCTCCAGCTGGATGACCAGCGCGTCGACCCCGAGGCGGTCCTCACGGCCATCCTCAACTACCAGCAGACCACCGGGCTCCTGCATCCCGAGGCCCTGCCGCGCCTCACGTGAGCGCCCGCCAGCCCGTCCCGGACGAGGAGCGGGAGCCGGGGAGCCTGGAGGCCATCTTCGCCGGACGGGTGGTGCGGCGCGAGTCCGGGGAGGACCGCCCGGCCGGCCCCAAGGCCCGACGCACCCGCCAGCTGATCCTGGCCGCGGCCCGGACCCAGTTCGACCATCAGGGTTACCAACGCACGAGCATGGTCGACGTTGCCCTGGCCGCCGGGGTCAGCCAGGGTACCGTCTACCAGTACTTCCGGGACCGCTCCGACCTGGTGGTGGCCATCATCCAGCAGGCCCTGCACCAGTTGCTGACCCGGACCGACACCACCTGGCGGCCCGCCGAGGGCATGGCCGGCCTGGAGCGGATCCTCACCAATTACGCGGTGGGCTTTGCCGAGGCTCCCGACGTGGTCAGGGTGTGGGAGGAGGTCAGCCACACCGACGAGGAGATGGCCGAGTTGCGCCGGACCTTGGGCCACCTCTTCGAGTCGTCCGTGGAGAAGGCCATCCGGACCGGCCAGCGGGCCGGCCGCATCCGCCGCGGCCTGGACCCGGTCGAGACCTCCCGAGCCCTGTGCGCCATGACCGACCGGTACTGCTATGTCTCCTATGTCTTCGACCCTCCCCCCGGGGGCCCGCCCGGCCCGGCCGAGACCGGCCGACTCCTGGCCGAACTTTGGGCGGCGGCCCTCGGCCTGTCCGACTAACGAGCCTCTAGCCAGCTGGCCAGTGGTTCGGCACCAACCCGTCCAGGCGCTCCCAGAGCCGGTCGGGGACATCGGCGGTAAAGGCGGCGGCGGCGGCCCGCACCTCGGCGGCCGAGCGGGCCCCGACCAGGACGGTGGTGACGGCCGGGTGGCGGCTCGGGAAGCGCACCGCCGCCGTCACCAGGTCGACCCCCTCCGCCCGGCATTCCGATTCCAGCCGCCGAGCCGCCGCCAGCAACTCCGGGGGGGCGGGGGCGTAGTCGAAGGTGGCCCGGTCGGAGGGACTGGCCAACAGGCCGCTGTTGAACACCCCACCCACCATGACCGCCACGCCCCGCTCGGCACACAACGGCAGCAGTTCCTCACCTCCTCGGCGGTCGAGCAGGGTCCACCGTCCGGCCACCAGCACGCAGTCGATGTCCGCCTCCCGCACGAACCGGCTCAACATCGGCGCCTGGTTCATGCCGGCGCCGATGGCGGCCACCACCTTCTCCTCCCGCAGGCGGCGCAGGGCCGCGAAGGCCCCGGTCAGGGCCTCTTCGGGGAAGTCGTCCGGGTCGTGGACCAGGAGAGTGTCGATGCGGTCGAGGCCCAGCCGTCCCAGGCTGGCCTCGAAGGAGCGCATCACCCCGGCGTAACTGAAATCGAACACCGGCCGCCCGCCGGGCGTGTCGATGAAGATGCCGGTCTCGTCCCGGCCCTCGACCAGCAGCCGGCCCACCTTGGTGGAAAGGCGGAACTGGTCCCGGGGCCGGCCCCGGAGGGCTTCACCCAGTCGGCGTTCGGCCAGGCCGTGGCCGTAAAGAGGGGCGACGTCGAAATCCCTGATGCCGAGTTCCCAGGCGGTATCGACAGTGGCCCGGGCATCCGCCTCGCTGACCGGCTCATACAGATTGCCGAGCGGGGCCGTCCCCAGCCCCAGGCTCGGTCTCATCCCCTCGGAATGGAGAAGCCGGTGATGCCGCCGTCGATGGCCAGGGCCGTGCCGGTGACGTAGCCGGCGGCGGGAGAGGCCAGATAGACGATGGCCTCGGCCACCTCGGCCGCCGTTCCGAGCCGACCGATGGGCTGGCGGGCGACCAGGTCCCGGCGGGCCCGCTCCGGGTCATCGGCCGCCTCCAGCAGGCGGCCCACCCAGGGCGTGTCAACCGTGCCGGGGCAGACGCAGTTGACCCTGATCCCCTCGCCAACGTGATCGGCGGCCATGGCCATGGTCAGGGCAAGCACGGCCCCCTTGCTGGCCCCGTAACAGGCCCGCCGGGGCAGCCCGGTGGTGGCCACCACCGAAGCGGTGTTGACGATGGCGGCGTGCTCGGAACGGCGCAGCAGAGGCAGGAAGGCCCGGGCCGTGCGCACGATGCCCAACACGTTCACGTCATAGACGCGGCGCCACTCGTCCTCGGGGTTGTCCTCCACCGTGCCCGCCGCCCCGATGCCGGCGTTGCACACCAGCAGATCGACGCCGCCCAGGGTCTCGGAGGTCCGGGCGGCGGCCCGCTCCAGCGAGGCGGAGTCGGTCACATCCGCCACCAACGACAGGATGTCGTCCGAGGCCGGCGGCGGTGTCAGATCCAGGCCCGCCACCCGGGCCCCTTCGGCCACCATCAGTTCCACCGTGGCCAGGCCGATCCCCGAGCCCGCCCCGGTGACCGCCGCCCGCAGGCCTTCCAATCTCATCACCATGTCCCCTTCACGACCGTGCTCTCCTCACGACAGGGCCTCCTGGGCGGCTTGCTGAATGCGGTCCACGGCTTGCTCGGCCCGGCATTGGCCGGTCAGGGCGGCATGGATGGCCCGCCACCCCGCCTCTTCGATGGCGGGGAATCGGGCCAGGGCGGGATAGGTGATCATGGCCTCATCAATGGTCCTCCGGGTGATGGCCAGGCGTTGGGCGTCCGCAGCGTCGGCCGGGGAGATCTGCTCCAGCACCTCGGCATGGGCGGGCACGGATCCACCCCGGGCGTCGAGACGGGCGGTGGGCTCCGACGCCAGTAACCCGAGCAGCCCCAGCGCCGCGTCCAGGTCCCCGCAGGTGGCGGGGATGGCCCAGGAGTGACAGCCGGAGTAGGAGACCCACCGCTCCCGCCCGGCTGGATATGCCGCCGGGGCCAGGAGGCTTCCCAAGGGGCTGGAGCGGATGGGGCCGTAGGCGCCGGGCCAGGCCGCCGCGGCCCAGATCCTCCCCTCCAGCAGTGCCTGGTCGACCTGGTCGTAGTGCCACGTGGGGAGATCCCCGGGAGCACGGGACGCCAAGCGGCTGAGGGTCTCCACCGCCTCCACGGCCAAGTCGGAGGCGACCACCGCTCGGCCGTCCTCGCTGAACAGCCGCCCGCCGTTACCGACCACCAGCTCGAAGAAGGTGCCGAACAATCCCGACTCCCGACCGGGGAACCCGAAGCCGGAGTCCTGATCGACCAGTTCGGCCCAACTCGACGGCGGCGTGTCCATACGATCGGTCCGCCACCACAGCACCCGGACGTCGATGTTGCGGGGCAGGCTCATCAGGCGGCCGTCGAAGCGGCAAAGTTCCACCGCCCCCGGCGCCAGTGCCCCCACCACCTCCGGGGAGACCAGGTCGTCCAGGGGCCGGAGCCAGTGGGCCTGGGACGGCGCGTATTTCGAGTGGGTGGAAACGACGTCCAACCGCTGCCCGGCCTCCAGCCGCTCGGCCACCTCCCGGTTGAGGGTGGGATGGTCGGCGTGAACGATGACCTCGACATCGCATCCGGCCAGGACCTCGTAGAGCCCGTCGTACATCGGCCCGCCCACTAAGGCCAGGCGCAGGGTCATGACCCGGCCCAGATCCGGCCACTGGGAAAGAGGTGGTCGGAGCGCGACGGGCCCAGCAGCTCGGCGCTATAGCCGGGCCGGGACGGCAGCTGGTAGCGGCCCCCTGCCACCCGCACCGGGTCGACGAAGTGTTCATGCAGGTGCTCGGAGTACTCCGTCATCCGTCCCTCCAGCGAACCCGACACGGCTATGTAGTCGAAGGCGGAAAGGTGCTGGACGTACTCACACAGGCCGACCCCGCCCGCATGGGGGCAGACCGGCACGCCGAACTTGTCGGCCAGCAGCAGCACGGCCACCGCTTCGTTGACCCCGGCCAGCCGACAGGCGTCCAGCTGGCACACCGAGATGGCCCCCGCCGCCATGAGCTGTTTGAACATGACCCGGTTATGGGCGTGCTCGCCTGAGGCCACCCGGATGGGGGCCACGGCCCGGGCGATGGCGGCGTGACCGAGTATGTCGTCCGGGGAGGTCGGCTCCTCCATCCAGTAGGGGTCGAAACGGGCCAGGTCCCGGGTGCGGGCGATGGCTTCGGGGACGTCCCAGACCTGGTTGGCATCCATCATGAGGCGCACATCCGAGCCCACCACGGACCGGATCAGGCCAGCCCGCCTGGCGTCGTCATCGGCGGAGCGACCCACCTTCATCTTGAGCGCCGTCCAACCCTCGTCCAACGCCGCCTCACACAGGGTCCTGACCCTGGCCTCGTCATATCCCATCCAGCCGACCGAGGTGACGTAGGCCGGGTAACCCTCGGCCCGTAGATGCTCGATCCGCTCGGACCGTCCCGCCTCCATGGCCGCCAGCCGGTCGGTGGCCTCGTCCTCGTCCAGTGCGTCGCGCAGGTAGCGGAAGTCGACCAGCTCGACCAGGCGGCGGGGGCTCATGCCGGCCAGGAGGGCCCACAGCGGCACGCCCCGGGTCTTGGCATAGAGATCCCAGACGGCGTTGACCACCGCCGCCGTGGCCAGATGGATCACACCTTTCTCCGGTCCGATCCAACGCAACTGGCTGTCCCCGGTGATCCGTCGCCAGAAACCGCCCATGTCCCCGAATAGCTCTTCGGTGTCCATGCCGACCACGAAGCGGTCCAACACGGCGGCGGCGGCCACGCACAACTCCGTGCCCCGCCCGATGGTGAAGGTGAGGCCGTGGCCTTCCAGGGCTGCGCCTGGCCCGTCCCCGGCGCCCGGGCCGTCACCGGCGCCGGCGCCGTCGGTACGGAGTACCACATAGGCGGCCGAATAATCCGGATCCAGGTTCATGGCATCGGACCCGGCCGAACTGAGCGAGGTGGGGAAGCGGATGTCGAAGACGTCCATGGCGGTGATCCGGGTCACGCCACCACCCCCGTCGTCCCCCCGGCTCCGGCCACACGGCATCGTACGCTGCGCCCGCAAAAGCGACGTCCCAGGGGATTCCCAGGAAGCTCCCAAGCCGACCGGAGGCTCAGGCCCGAACATTGGTCACCGGACCCGGACAACGGGTAGGACAGCCTGGAGGGCAGATGCAGGACCGGACCTGGAGTACGCCATGAGCGGGAGACTGATCTGGTACGTGGCCCGCTCCAGCGGGATCGTGACCTGGGCCCTCCTGGCTGCCAGTGTGATCTGGGGTCTGGCCTTGACCACTCGGGCCTTCGGGCGCCGGCCCCGGCCCGCCTGGATCCTCGACCTCCACCGCTTCCTGGGCGGGGCGGCCCTGGTCTTCCTCGGCATCCACATGACCTCGATCTCTCTCGACACCTACGTCCACTTCGGCCCGGTCAGCCTGCTGATCCCCTTCACCGGCTCTTGGCATCCGGTGGCGGTGGCCTGGGGCATCGTGGCCATGTACCTGATGCTGGCGGTGGAGTTGACCAGCCTGCTGCGGACCCGCCTGTCTCCGCAGCTGTGGAGGGCGACCCACTACGCCGCCTTCCCCCTGCTCGCCCTGGGGACCGTGCACGCCCTCACCGCCGGCACCGACCGTCACACCGTGGCCCTGCGCTACGGCATGCTCGGGGTGCTGGCCGTGGCCATAACCCTGGCCGCGGTGCGCATCGCCAAGTCCGAGCGTCACGACGTCATGACGGCCCCGGTCCGCACCCCCGACCGCCGCCCGGCCCACCGGCGGCCCACCGCCCCCAGGTCGGTGACCCGATGAGCGCCGCCACCGAACGGACGGCCTCGTCCCGGAAGGCCCGGGCCCTTCCCGCCTCCCGCCTCCTGGCCGGAGCCAGCGCCGGCTCAGCCATCAGCCTGGCCACCCACCGGCAGACCTACGCCCGGCCGCCCCAGGCTTCGGCCCAGCCCAGGTACAACCTGATCGAGCTCATAGGCGCCGCCGGCCTGCAGGGCCGGGGCGGCGCCGCCTTCCCCACCGCCCGCAAGCTCAAGGCCGTGGCCGACGGTCCCGGCCCCCGGGTGGTGGTGGCCAACGGCACCGAAGGGGAACCCCCCAGTGCCAAGGACCAGACGGTCATGGCCCACAACCCCCACCTCGTCATCGACGGCGCTCTCCTGGCCGCCGCCGCCGTCGGGGCCGCCCAGATCCTCATCGGGGTGGACCGGGCCCACCGCCGGGCCCTGGAGGCCATGCGGGCGGCGCTGACCGAGCGCAACTCCTCTGAACCGATCGGCGTGGATCTGAGGCTGGCGGGCACGCCGTCCCGCTACGTGGCCGGGGAGGAGACCGGTCTGGTCCAGTGGATGAACGGCGGGCCGGCCATGCCCACCAGCGTTCCCCCCCGACCCTTCGAGAAGGGGGTGGCGGGTCGCCCCACCCTGGTTCAGAACGTGGAGACCCTCGCCACCATGGCCCTCATCGCCCAACACGGTCCGGAGTGGTTCCGCCAGCTCGGCACGGCGGACGAGCCCGGCGGCCGCCTGGTCACGGTCAGCGGCGCCGTGCGCCAGCCCGCCGTGGTGGAGGCGCCCATCGGGACGCCGATCGGCCATCTCATCGATGCCGTGGGCGGCCCGGCCGAGGAGCTGTCAGCGGTAATGGTCGGCGGCTTCTACGGGACCTGGTTGCCGGTCAGCGCATTGGGTACCCCCTACAGCCGGGCCGGCCTGCACCCCCTCGAAGCCAGTCCGGGGGCCGGGGTCATAGTGGCTCTGCCGGCATCGGCCTGCGGTCTGGCGGAGACGGCCCGGGTGGTCTCCTGGTACGCCGGGGAGAGCGCCGGACAGTGCGGGCCCTGCATCTTCGGTTTGGCCGACCTGGCCGAGTTGTTCACCCAAGTGGCGACCGGCCGGGCCAACCGGGACGACCTGGAGACGGTACGGCGCTGGGCCGGGGACATAGAGGGACGCGGGGCGTGCAAGCACCCGGACGGAGCGGTCAGGCTGGTCCGCAGCGCCCTCAGCGTTTTTTCCGAGGAGCTCACCAGGCACATGAGCACGGGCGAGTGCCGGGGCCGCGGCCAGGCCGTCCTGCGGGTGCCCCCGCCGGGCAAGACGTGGAGGTGAGGAACTTGAGCGCCACCGTGATGCGGGTCGACGCCATCGCCTGTGTCGGCCACGGCATCTGTGCGGATCTGTTCCCCGAATGGATCCGCCTGGACGACTGGGGTTACCCCATCATCCGCCCCGAGGTCATCCCCGCCCACCTCCTCGATCAGGCCAAGTGGGCGGTGGCCAACTGCCCGGCTCTCGCCCTGCGCCTGGCCGACGTGCAATAGGCCTGGGCGTGACCGGCGCCAACCCCGCCGTCGAGGACCCCGCCCCCCAGGACCGATCCTCCGAGATCAGGTTCCGGGCCATGGGAACGGCGTGCCACCTGATCGTCACCGGCGGCCCCGAGGGACTGCTCGACGCCTTGCGGCAGCGGGTCGATGAGCTCGACGCCCGTTGGAGCCGCTTCCGCTCCGACAGCGAGTTGAGCCGCCTGAACGCCTCGCCCGAGGTGTTCATGCCCGTGTCCCACGACACCCTGACCCTGATCCGCCGTGGCATCCAGGGCTGGAAGCAGACCGGGGGTGCCTTCGACCCCACCCTGTTGGGACCGCTGATCCGGGCGGGCTACGACCGCGATTTCGACGAGCTGACATCCCGGCCGGCGCGGGGCGATAGCGACCTCGGTCGGGGCTGCGCCGGGATCGTCATCAGGGATGGCGCCGTTCGGCTCCCGCCCGGGACCGGCTTCGATTCCGGGGGGCTGGGCAAGGGCCTGGCCGCCGACCTGATCGCCCTCCAGGCCATCCGAGCCGGGGCAACGGGGGCATGCATCAACCTGGGCGGGGACATCCGGGTCATCGGCACCGGGCCCGAGGGGGGCGGTTGGACGGCCGGCATCGATCATCCCCGTCAGGCATCTCCCCTCGCCCTGGTCGGGCTGGCCGGGGGAGGTTTGGCCACCTCCACCACCCTGATGCGGCGTTGGTCGGTAGACGGGGAGGAGATGCACCACCTCATCGACCCGGCTACCGAGCTGCCCTCGGCGGGACCGGTCGAATTCGCCACCGTCATCGCCACCGAGGCCTGGCTGGCGGAGGTCCTCACCAAGGCGGTGATGCTGAGCCGGTCGCCCGAGCCGCTATCGGCTCTGCGGGGCACCGGGGCCGAGGGCCTGATGGTCACCTCTGACGGGCGGGTGCACTCCTCGGAAGGCTTCGGCGCCTTCCTGGGCGACGCGGCCCTGCCGGAGCGAGTCTGACCTCCCGGCGCACGCCGGCCAGCTGCCGGCGAGTTCTCTACCCGAACTCCTAGCCAACTCGGAGGCGGAGCCCAGGATCGGGCCCGACAATGAAGGCATCACCACGATGGATCGACCACGGGAGGCCCGACCATGACCATGACCATCACCACCTCCGTCAGACCGGAGAGCCAACCCAGCTCCGGAGCCCGCGCCTGGATGGGCCGAGCCGCCTGTGCCACCCGGCCGGATATCGACTTCTTCCCCGAAGAACCCGATTCCGAAGGGCCCGCCCTTCGCCTCTGCGGCACCTGCCCGGTGCGCCTACCTTGCCTCGAGCACGCCATAGCCCACCGGGAGCTCGGAATCTGGGGCGGCACCAACGAAGGCGAACGCCGGCGTATCCGGCTGCGATCGCTGACCTCTTCGGTGTCCAGATGTCTTCGTTGGCATCCATCATTAACTCCTTCTTGTACGACCTGAGACGACGGTACGGACCGGCGCCTTTAGCCGACCGCTCCACGGGGCTAAATCCGGGATAAACCTGCCGCGGTCGCTTCGCGGCATTGGCGGTGATTAGCATGAACAGAAGAGCCGCCTTGGCCTGGACGGCGTCCGCTTTGGCCGCGGGCGGCTTGAGTTGGTCAGCCGCGCCGACCTCCGCGGCCCCGACCGCCGTGGCCGCGTCGGTAGGTCCGACCACCGGCGGCTGGACCGTTTATCACGGTGACCCCCTCGGAACCGGAACCTGGACCGGCCTCACCGCCGTCAATACATCGGCGCCGGTTTGGACCTCACCCCAGCTTGACGGGGAGATATACGGACAACCCCATTACGCCGGGGGGGACGTGTTGGTCGCCACCGAGAACAACACCGTGTATTCCTTGTCGGCGCAGACCGGCTCCATTGTGTGGTCGAAACACCTGGCCACTCCCGTTCCCAACTCGGACCTGCCCTGCGGGAACATTTCCCCCGTGGTCGGAGTAACGGGCACGCCGGTTATCGACGGCTCGCGGCGGGAGCTCTTCGTCGTGGCCGAGGAGTTGACCGAAGACTCGGTCCACCACGTACTGGTCGGCTTGGATATCGGCACGGGCCGAGTGGAGGTGACCGTGGGCGTCGATCCGCCCGGGGCCGAACCCGCCGCCCTGCTCCAGCGAACCGGACTCAACCTCGACGCCGGCTCGGTTGTGTTTGGGATGGGTGGCAACTACGGGGACTGCGCCGCCTACCAGGGCCGGGTCGTGAGCGTGGCGGAGACGGGAGGGTCGGCGGCCGGTTACTTCACCGTGGCGGCCGGGACGGGTCAGGACCAGGGGGCGGTGTGGATGGGTGGGGCCGCACCGGCGGTCGACGCCTCAGGCCATGTCTGGGTGGCAGTCGGCAACAGCTCGGCTCACTCTTCTGCCGATCGTTACGACTACAGCGACTCCGCTCTGGAGCTGTCGTCTTCACTCAGCCTGCTCTCGTACTTCGCTCCGAGGGATTGGGCCCAGGACAACGCCGCCGACCGTGACATGTCCACCGTCCCCGCCGTGCTCAACGACGGCCAGGTGGTCGTGGCCGGCAAGTCGCGCATCGCCTATCTGCTCAGCGGCGGCGGCCTGGGCGGAATCGGCGGTCAGGAAGCCGAACTGGCCGTCCCCTGCGGCGACGACATCGACGGCGGCGTGGCCGTGAGCGGGACGACGGTCTACCTTCCCTGCCTCACCGGCCCGGTGGCCGTGGCCGCCCGAATGCGTCGTCTCTGGTCCGAACTGGCCTGGCCGGCCCGGTCTACCGGCGGCTGTGGAAGGCCCTCGGCCTGTGGGATGACGCCCCATCGGCCGGCTAAAACTCCAGACGGAGGCTGAGCAGGCTTGAGCGCCCCTCACCTTCTGAAGGGAGATCGTTGGCGGTCAGTTTCGCTCCTCGAGTCACCCGGGCAGATCGGGGCGCCGGCGCAGATGATACGCACGCCGCTCCCGTCCGCCCGGCTCACCCCGGCGGCGACTTAAGTCGTGGGCACTAGATCACGTCCCGATCGTGCATGACCGTTTCTCGCCTGGTGGTGGTGGCGAGAGTCGAGGTCGGCCGGCGGAATCCTCCCCAGCTGCCCCAGAAGATGAGGGACAGCACAAAGCCGATTCCTCCGACGATCATCAGGATGACCCCGATGGTGTGCAGGTTTACTCCGTGAGAGTTAGTCACGCTGATGGCGAAGTCCAAAATGGCTCCAACCGCCACCACGATGAGACTGGGAATGACGCCCATGCTCCTGACCTTCTTCCCCGCCCGGTTGCTCCTGGGCGGCCGTTGTGCGATCCACTGGCCAGTTCCCTGGTCGATGGCGCAGCTGTTGATGCGCTACCAGGGGTCCGGGGCAACACTCCGGGAGGGTGCCGGTGCTGAGGGCAGAGTCCAACACGGAACGGGTTAGGACTGCCGTGTCAACGTCAACAGTACGCCCAATGCGCCCGGATAGCAACGAACCGACCCACGCATTGCGTGCGGAGCCCGAGGTCGGATTCGAACCGACGACCACCCGCTTACAAGACATGCCCGAACGGTCCTCTCGAACGTGAGTTTTTCGCCGGCAGGCTGCTGATTGACTCCTCCCATGGGGATAGAAGCGGACGGGGCGGAAACTGCGGTTGAGGTACTCATCTCCGGCGGCGGTCGCCAGAGGAAGCAGTTCCGGGGCGTGGGTCGACCGCCATCTGTCGGGTGTCCTCGAAATCAAAGCGGGGGTTCCCTCCGTCCATCCCGCGGGACCAAGGTGTCGCCGATATCCAGGAGCACGCCTCGGATCGTTCCGACCTCCTTTGGGCGTTTCTAATCAGCCCAAGGCGGCAGGCAGCCCGAGGCTTGAGGCGGGTGTGACCTGATCAGGGGGAGGCGGCTGGACATCGACGGGCACCCCGAAGTCGTAGAAGTCGGTGGTGATGTTGGTGGTGCCCGTCATCGAGCTGGTTCCCACTACGACGGTGATGGCGCTTAGAGGCATGTTCTCCATCTGGCTGATGGTCGCTCCAGGACTCCCGGTGGGCGAGGTCCCCGGTGCTCCCGATCCCCCCGCGCCCGCCGGTGCGGGCGAGGAGACCCAGGGTGTCGGAGAGTGCCGCGCTGCCTGGAGCAGCGCCGGCAGCTTCTCGTAGGCCATCCCTCCCGCCAGCCGGATCTCCAGGCCGGCGGCCGGACCCTTGGCCGTGACCAGGTCGGCTAGGCCACGGCGGAAGTCTGTGATCCCCTCCGTGGTCTCGGTCACCGTGGAGTTGAAGGCAATACCGGTGACAGTGGCTTTGAGCGTCATCTCGATCCGGGCTGTGCCCGAGTCCTGGGTCAGGGCCGACGCCGCCTTCACGGCGTGAACTAAGGCGGCGAGGCTGGGGGCGGCGGGTACCATCACGATGGCGACCACATCGGCTGCCAACAAGGCAGCCACCGCCGTAGCCGCTGCCAGTACAGCCGCCCCCTCATGGCTACCCCGGCCATGACCGAAGAGTAGCCACTGGTCGTTGCGACGGCTGGCCCAAAGAGAGGCGGATCCGACGGACGAGGAGTTCGGGCTCCAGCACTGGGCAGCGTGAGCAACAGGGGTCGATCCGGCTTCCGCGATGAGTGCTCATACCGGTCGATCGCAGATGGTTCGATGTCAAGCCAGCGATGCTGCCTGTTGAACGACGAATGGTACTTCTCGCTCGCTGTGCTGAACTTTAGGGGGTGGATGCGGGGTGATCCCCAGGCGACAGCGCGGGCCGCGAAGAGGATGCGAGTCCCGGCATCCAGCAGGCCGGGCTCCCGGCAGGCCGACACTTCATGGTCGAGGAAGCGGCGCCACCCGGCCGGATCCTCCCCCAGCTGGGCCAGGGTCTCCTCGTGGCCAAGCGAGGCCCAGTTACTGGCACTGGCCGAGACGACCTCGCCGCCGGCCGCTCCAACCAGGGCCTCCACCTCCCGCCAGCGGCACATCTGGCAGGTATGGCCCTCGGCCCGGCCCTCATGGCGCAGGTCGCCGGTCTCGAATATGGCATCGTCCGCAGCCACCCCGATGTCGCTGACCACCACCCTGGCCCCCATCTCGGCCAGGGCGATGGTGAACCGGCCCGGCCCGGCGCCGATCTCCAGGACCCGGTTGCCTGCCGAGACGCGCTCAGCCAGGAACCGGCGGTGGATCTCGAAGCTGACCCGGGTGCGCGGGTTGGCGTCCAGGCGCTCCCACTCCCCGTCGGCCAGTTGGTCGAAGTGGCGGCGGACCCGCTCGGTCTGATCCATGAGTGATCGTAAGGCGGCGAGCGTGTCTGCCGATGGGGACTTAGGCGACAGTGTCGACATCCTGGTGAATCTCGGTGGCAGCCAGGCGCCGGGTTGACCAGCATGTGTCCGGTGGGAGCGCTGGAACCCGAGATCGTGGAGTACTACCAGCGCGGCCGTGAGGCCGGGCGCCTCGCCGGCGAGTTTTCCTCCGGACCCCTCGAGCTTGCCCGTACCCAGAAACTGATGGGCGATCAGGGTCCTATGGCCCGACCCCGCTGTACTGGTCGGGGATCCAAGCTGAGGCTCGGGTGAGAGCACCCGGGCAGTGGCGTCAGCCCCCCGGCATGGCGGTGAGGCCCGCGACCCTCGAGGACGCCCTGTCGGTGGCGGAGGTTCACGTCCGCTCCTGGCAGGAGGCCTACCCCGGCCAGGTGCCCCAATGGTTCCTGGACGGCCTGTCGGTCGAGAACCGTCACCACGCCTGGACGGAGATGATCGGCAGTCCCATCGCAAACGCCGGCGTCCTTGTCCTGGAGGACCAAGGCATGCTCGTCGGCTTCGTCGGCTTCGGTCCCAGCCGGGACTCAGACGCCTCGCCCGAGACCGGTGAGATTGGCTCGATCTATCTGCGGGCCTCGGCGTGGGGCCGCGGCGGTGGTCGACTACTGATGGACAGCGCCCTGGACATCCTGCGCGGCTCCGGGTTCAACTTGGCAACCCTATGGGTGCTCGACACCAATATTCGGACACGCCACTTCTACGAAGCTGGTGGCTGGGTGACCGATGGAACCGAGGTGGTGGACGACCGGCGAGGCTTTCCGCTTCGAGAGGTGCGTTACCGACGGACGCTGTGAGAGCAGGCAGGTTTCCTACCGAGGCGGGTTAATGGCAACGCTTGGTGCCCCGGACGGGTCTCTGGGAGGGCGCACCGATAAGGAGCGGCCTGAACCTGGCTTCGGAGTCGCAGGAACCGTCGTCTCGCTCGCCTCCCAGGCTCTGGACCTGGGAAGCTGCGGTCGGGCCGGTCGCTCTGGTCTGAGTCTCAGGAAGCACTGAGTCGCCGTGGCGCTGATTTCTGTCGATCAAGGACAACGCGGTGCGGGTGTTCACGCCATGCGGGGTCGATCCTCGGCTCCAGCATCGTCGTCCGCCTGAGTAGCCAGGCGCGGCGACTCGGGCTCTGGCCACCGACGGTGACGGTCGCCTCGGGTCAGGCACCGCTCTATCCATCGGAGATGGAGAGCCCCGCGATCCTGGTCACCGGTCCACGAGCCGTCGGCACCTCGATGGTCGCCTGGCAGGTGCTCATGGATTCGGTCGCTTCGGACCACTGCACCGGCTATCTCGACCTCGAGCAACTTGGCTTCCTTGCCCCCGACCTCCAGTCGGCCTCGCTCGTGACGAAGCTGGCCAACGTTGCCACGTGCTGGAAGGGCTTGCGGGACCAGGGCGCAGAACGGCTCGTGCTCTGCGGCCACCTCGACGGCCGCGGAGTGACCGCTTTCCGCCAACTGATGCCTTCTCTTCGCGTCGTCGCATTGACCGCCGAGCCGGACACCCTGCTCCCACGAGCCGCTCGGCGCCGCCGGCACAAGGACGTCTGGCTCCCGGGAGACGATTTGTTCGGCTGTGACGGTGACCACCTGCGGGATGTGGTGAGCCAGGCGGCCACTTGGCAAGCAGAGCGGGCAGATCTGGTCGTCAACACCGACGGCATGATGCCTAACGAGATCGCAGCCCGCATCACGCCGCTCTGGCTGGAGGCCGGGACCTCATGAGGAGGTCTCTTGATGTCTTGTCGCCGGTAGCGGAGACCACGAGCCACTTCAAGGCCCAGGTCACTCACGAGAGGACTTCCACCTCGTCACCATCACTCAGCTGGTGTTCTCGGCCCACCTTCTGGCCGGGGAACTTGGCCGAAGTTCCCCAGACCCTGCCTCCTAGACAGTTCCTTCCCAGATCGTGGTGGATGGCATCTGCCACCTCGGCTACCGTCACCGGCGGGTGGAAGGCCATGACCGAGTCCGCCTCCGCCCCCGCCTGGCGCAGCCCGACTCGGATCAGACCGGTCAGTTCCCACACCGCCGTCCTGAACCGAGCTAGCGAATCGTCATCGAGGACTGAGACAGCGACCACCGCCAGGCCTGTCGCCTCACGGACGGCCGGCAGGTCCAGCCGGTCGGCCTCGTCGGCTCGGGTGACGGCGACCACCGCCGGCAGATGTATCCCAGCTTCTGCCAGCTCGGATCGGACCACGACCAGTTCAGTCAGGGGTCGGGTGCCGGCGTGGCAGAGGACCATGGCATCACAACCACGGAGCACTCCCAGGAGCGCCTTGGCCCCACCCCGCCCCTGAGCGGCTCCCTCGATCAGCCCCGGGATCTCCACCAACTGAATAGGCACTCCCTCGATCCGGGTCACCGCCCCCACCGGTCGGGTGGTGGTGAAGGCGAAGTCACCGGTGCGGATCTGGATATCCGAGAGCGTCTGGAGCAGGGTCGACTTTCCGACGTTGGGTGGACCAACCAGGGCGATCTGAGCCGACCCCTGCCGGGCAACGTTGACCGAGTCCCTCCCCACCACCTTGGCTCGGCTGCGAGTCGCCTCGATCTCGGCGTTCACCCACTTGCGGATGTCGGCGTAAGGGCCGTTTTTGTAGTCCGGCAGCTCGGCCAGGATGGCTCTCAGCTCCCGGGTCCGTTGAGTTCCCTCTTTGCCGACCAGCCGGCGCTTGATCAACTGCATCTGCGTTCGATGCGGCATGGGCATCGCCCAACCTCCCGTCTGTAAAGGCGGGAAGAGGCGCGCTACCGGCGGCCTGGCTCAGCAGGGCTACGGCGCGTCCTCTGGGCCCGCCGCTTCCTCTGGACCTTGATGAGGAAGCGGCGATCTAGCCGTTTTTTCGAGTGACGCTGGTCCGCCAGACCAGAACGAGGTCAAGGGCGGGTCGTGGCGTCACGGGTGGGACTTTAGCCAAGAGCACCGACACTCGCCGGACCATTCCTGGCGGCAGAGGCCGGTTCGGCCGGGACCCCCCTCGCTCTCCCCCGCTCTATGACCCCACCAGTTGCTCGAACCGCCGGGGACGTCTTTTCACGAGCTCAGGTCGACCTCGACAGGACCGGAGTCCGACTCGGCTTCCTCCTCGACCACCGCCTCCATCCGCCAAAGACGGCGCATCTCCGGGCTTCGGCCCAACAGCTCCTCGGCCGTACCGATGTCCTCAAGCCGTCCGGCCAGCAGGACGACAACCTGATCGGCCCGCACGAGGACCGCCCGGCGGTGGGACACGGCGAGCACGGTGTGGCCCGCACCTTCGATCACTCGCTCCCACAACGCAGCCTCGGTGTCGACGTCCAGGGCGCTGGATAGGTCGTCACAGACCAGGAGTTGCGGCTGGCGCACAAACATCCGTGCCGCCGCCGTCCGCTGGATCTGGCCGCCGGAGAGCCGCACACCCCGCGACCCGATCCGGGTGGCCAGGCCATCGGGCATCTCGGCCAGATCATCCTCCAGGACGGCCAATCGGACCGAATCGCCTGGATCGGCAGCTGTGCCCAGGAGGATGTTGTCGGCCAGGGTCTCGCTGAACAGCTGGGGTACCTGGGGTGTATAGGCGGCATGGGGAGGAACCATGAAGGCGGCCGGGTCGTCCAGGACCCGGCCGTTCCAGCGGATCACACCATCTGCCGGAACCAGCCCGAGCACAGCACGGAGCAAGGTTGACTTTCCAGCGCCGACTCTTCCGGTCACCACAGTGAAGCTCCCTGCCGGGAGTTGAAGCGAGACCCCTTCGACGCCTCCGCCTCCCGGGTGTCGAAAGGTGAGGTCTTCGATGGCGACTTCCCGGAGCGTCTCAACGGAGGCCGGCCGGGGTGCTCCCGAAGGCAGTGGGCCGCGCTCATAGATGGCGTCCGGCGCCACCAGGTCCGGCTCCGGCCGTCCGGCCATGAGTACCTGCATTCGGTCGAAGGAGACACCGAGCTGGCGATAGCCGGTCAGCCCTGCGCCGATGTCCTCGTTGAATCGCTGGAAGACCGACAGGTAGTAGACGAAAAGGGCCAGGTCGCCCACGGTGAAGGTTCCCGAGCGCATGGACCGGGCCGCCACCACCAGCACAAAGCCGATGCCGAGATTGACAAGCCAGAAGGCCCCCTGGAGCAGGGCGGTGAGCATCGAGTCGCGCACGGCCGCCCGGCGGCGCTGGGCATTGAGCAGGCGGAGGCGCTCGACCACCCGGCTCTCCGCCCCGGCCACCTGGATCGACTGCACCGAGGCGAACACGTCAGCGATGAAACCGGTCACCTCCGAGGTGCGCTCCCGGTTGGCCTGTCGGAAGCTGACGATCCGACGACGGGCGGCCTGGACTAGGAGGACCACCAGGAGAAGCGGAGAGACGACACCCACTGTCACTAAGGGGCTGATGCTGGTCATCACGATCAGGGCGCCCGCCGCAGTGACCATCGAGCCGATGACATTGTTGAACTGGATCGGGTACCAGACCACGGCCTCGGTGTCGTCCCGGAACCGGCTGATGGCCTCACCGGGCGACGACGGAAGGGCCCTCCCGCCGGGAAGCTCGAGGATGCGCCGAAGCATGTTGCGCTGGAGCATCCCGGCGTTGGCATAGGCGAAGGCGCCGTTGGTGGCCTGGAGGGTGAAGGCCACCGCCGCGCTGGCCACGGCGTTGATGGCCAGGAGGACAAGTGGCCAGGCCAGCCATGAGATGGAGCCGTGGCGGCCGATGTTGTCGAACACCACCTTGGCTGCCAGCCCGGGCAGGAGCGTCACGCCCCACCCGACCAGGACCCCGGCCAGGTTGATGAATTGGCGGGTGGGCCGGAACCTATGCATCCGCCAGGCGTAGCGCCACGACGGCCAGGTGGCCGATGTCCCTGGGACACTCATGTTGGGACCAGGTCCAGCCCGGTTCGGAGCAGTCGTCCGAACCAGGAGTGCGGGTCGGCGGCCAGGGCCTCGCGCCGGCCGTACTCGATTATGCGGCCGTGGTCGAGCACGCAGATGACATCGCATCGCTCCAGGGTGGCCAGGCGATGGGCAATTACGATCCCTGTCCGCCCGGACAGGAGCATGTCGACGGCGTCCTCCAGCACTGCCTCGGTGGCGGGGTCGAGCCGGGAGGAGGCCTCGTCCAAGATGACCACCGACGGGTCGGCCAGGAAGGCCCGGCCGAAGGCCAGGAGCTGGGCCTGACCGGCCGACAGTCCAGCGCCTCCCTCCCGGACCACGCTGTCCAAGCCGTCGGGCAGGGAGTCGAACCAGGAGCCCAATGACATCTTCTCCAACGCGGCGCTTATGGACTCGTCGGCGACGGCGCCGTCGAAGAGGGTGAGGTTGTCCCGGACGCTGGCCCGCATCACGTGGACCTCCTGGCTGACCATGGCCACCCGCTGGCGGATCTGCACCAGCTGGAGCCGGCGTAGGTCGACCCCACCCACCTCGACCGTGCCAACCCGGGGATCGTGCAGACGGACAAGAAGTCGAGCCAGGCTTGTCTTGCCACTGCCCGTACGGCCCACGACTCCGAGAACGCTGCCCGCCGGCACCTCGAGGTCGATCTTGTGCAGGACGTCCTGATCGTCCCCGTAGCCGAAGCTGACCCCTCGGAACCGGACAGATAGAGCTCCGCGGGCCAGCTCCGCTCCGGGCCCGTCGTCCAGGGCGCTTCGGATGCCCATCAGCTCGAGCACTCGGCGGCCCCCGGCTATGGCCTGCTGGAGCTGTTCGACCTGCTGGGAGACGTTGGCCAGGGGCTGGGTCAGAAGCTGGGTGTAGAAGTACAAGACGAAGGCCGAGCCGATGCTGAGCACATGGTCGCGGACCAGCACGGCGGGCACCGAGAAGGCCACCGCGTTGGCGGCGGCGGCTATGACGCTGTTGGTGGCCCACGGGATGGCCTCCATGACCCGGGCTCGGCTGGTGGTCCAGGTGCGATCCCGGGCTAGGCCGTAGAAGCCCCGCAAAGTGTGGGGCTCGGCTCCGCACGAGCGCAGGTCTTCGGTTCCCCCCAGGCGTTCCTCCAGGAAGCCGAACAGCATGGCCGATGCCTGACGGGCCCGCTGCCAGGCGGGGGCACCCACCCGTCGCACCGCCACCAGGACGACCAGGGCCAAAGCTGCAAAGGCGGTCATCACCGCGCCAGCCAGGGCGCTTTGGACCCAGAGGGCAACCAGCACACCCACCAGGAGCAGGAGTCCGCCAAGCACGCCCAGGAGGAACTGTCCGAAGAACAGGCTCAGCCCGTTCATGTCCCCGTCGATCCGCTCGATCATCTCCCCGGGCGTGCGCTCCTTGTGAAAGCCCGGGTCCAGGGAGAGGCAGTGGGCCATGAGGTCCACCCGCATCTCGTTGGTGGTCAACCAGCCGAGCTGCTGGCTGGCCCAAGTGGCCATGACAGTGAACACCTGCTGGAGGACCACGGCAGCCACGTAGAGGAAGCCGAGCCAGACCAGGGGCGAAGCCACCCGGGCGGTGGCCCGGTCGATGAACACCCTGATGAGCTGGGGTGTGGCGACCTGCAGGCTGATGCTGCCCAGGAGGAAGACTCCGAGCCCGGTAGCCAGGCGTCGGTGCGGGCGGAGATAGGCGCTGATCAGGGCGCGCCATTCCTGCCAACTCATCCCCACCTCCCAAGCCCCTGCCCTCCCGGCGACAGCCGGGGCCAATAACGCTACCCGACGGCCACAGGGCGGCCCTGGGCAATTTCGCCGTGCCCTGGAAGCCCGGATCGGACTCCTGGGTGAAACGATGGGTCCATGATCGCTGCGTTCTCAATAACCCCGCTCGGCACTGGTGAGTCAGTCGGTGACCTCGTTGCTGAGGCCGTCCGAGTGGCGCGAGCCAGTGGGCTTAGCTGTGAGACCAACGCCATGTTCACCAACATTGAAGGTGAATGGGACGAGGTCATGACCGTCATCAAGGACTGCGTCGAGACCGTCTCGGGCCGTGCCCCGCGCCTGTCAGTCGTGATGAAGCTGGACATCCGGCCGGGACAGCCCTCCGGTCGGTTGGAGGCCAAAGTCGAGTCCATTGAACGGCGGCTGGCGCGGACCAGTCCGTAGGGCCTCTGCTGAGCAGTGTCACCATGGGCTGCTCCGAGGCGGCCGGTGGCTGGCAGAAACGACGCCAGGGCTGTTGCATGCGCCGGCCGAAGAGACTCGAGCACAGTGTCCGGAGCGTGCTCGATGATGTGTGAGAGGGCAACCACCCACGGCTGGTATGGCACGGCCAGACCCTCCTGGCAGTAGCCGTACGCCACTGAGGCCCCGGTGGTGTGGGCAACCCGCGCCGCCTTGGCCGCAAGCGTCGTCTTGCCCATCCCGGGCTCGCCGGCTACCAGCACGACTCCCAGCCCGCTACCGGATGAGGCTGTCTTGAAAGCCGTTTCGATCCGGCCGAGTTCGTCCTGCCGTCCGAAGAAGGCAAAGAGTCCCTCGGCACCGCCTGCAACCAGGCGGGCCGGCAGCGGCATCGAGCCTGATGCTGCCTCGCCAGCAGTCGGTTCCCAGAGGACCTCGACGACCTGGACCGGCTCGGGGATCCCCTTGAGCTGCCGGGGTCCGAGTTCACAGAACTCATGTGCCGCGTGGCGGCCAAGGGTCAAGCGGATGAGGTCCGTGGTCAAGATCTGGCCACCCCCGGCATTGGCGCAGAGCCGCGCCGCCTCGACAACGGGGTCACCGAAGAAGTCGTTGTCCTCTCCTATCGCTTCGCCGATGGCCACGCCGATCCGGATCGCCAGAGCCTCGGGCGAGCGCTGGCTCTGTCGCTCGATCGCCTGCTGCATGGCCACTGCGCACGCCACGGCGCGGCTGGGAGACATGAACACGACCATGAGGCCGTCCCCGAGGTTCTTGACCTCGCGTCCTCCGGCGGAGGTGACCGCTGCTCGTAGGAGCGAGAAGTGAGTCTGGCGCAGATCCTCTGCTGCGGCGCGGTCCAGACGCGAGGAGATGGCTGTCGAGTCGACCAGGTCCGTGAATAGAAACGTGGCCGCAATCGGGGAGGACTCGTTCACCGCTGCCCATAGAACATTGGGTTCTGGAACACCGCAAGGGGTCGACCGTGTCAGAAGTACGCGAATAGGACTTCCGCTATCGAGGGGAACCAATCGGGATGGACCGCTCATGACCCGCAAGAGGGAGGCCGCTCATAATCCCGAACATCACGGAATGACGGCCCGCCCCTTCTGCTGGACCGGTGACACCTATTCGGGAATGACGGTGTCTGAATGGACTCCCTTGCTAACGCGGAACCCACTTGCTACAATGCAGGGTACGTACCCTGCATTGTGGAGTTGAGATGTCCCAGACCGGTGAAGTGAAAGTGAGCGAACGGGGTCAGATGGCCTTCCCGGCCCAGGCCCGGCATCGATGGGGCTTGGATGACGGGGGAGTCATCGGATGGATCGACCTCGGGGATGCCGTGCTGCTCGTGCCTGGCGGGATCGATGAGCTGCGTCGGGAGTTGCTTGCGGCTGCGGACTGGGACGCGGCCCGCAGCGGCTTCGGCGATCCCGAGCTCGCCAACCAGTAGAAGCAGGCCGCGCCCTGACCGTCCTGGTCGACGACCAGACTCTCTCGGCACTACTGCGGGAGGACCGACCATGGCCCGAGGAGGAGGTCTTCACCACGGGGCACTGGTATCTGCGGCTGTGTCAGGCCGTGGTGCGGGGGGCTGGAGGCTCCCTGTCCGGGCCGCTTCTCTCCCTGCCACCGCCCCGCCGAGAACGAGCCCTGCGTTCGATTCTGGAACTACCCGAAGCGGTGCAGATCCTGAGCTGGCGGGTCGTGGCGCCCGTGATGGCGAGCCAGCTGGATGGGCCCGGGCGAGGGCTCAACCTGCTGACACGGGAGGCTCTGGCCGTTGCCAGTGTCCTTCACGCCAACGTAGTGATGGCGCGAGGAAACGAGAATCAACTGCTCCGAGACGCGCTCCGCTTGATCGGCCCTGGCTGACGCGAAGCCTGCCCACTATCCGCTGCCCTTCGACGTGCCAGAGGTGGCCCGTACCGCCGGGGTGGCGACACTGGCAAGAACCGCCAGACTTCAGTCGTGCTCACAGCGTTCGGTATCGCCTCCTTGGTGTTGATGATGGTGATGTACGCGCTCGAACAGAGGGGTCCGGGGTTCACCTTGGGCTTCGTCGCCGGCTGCGTCCTCGCGAGCAGCTACGGGTTCCTCTCTGGCGCCTGGCCCTTTGGAGCGGTGGAGGCGGTCTGGTCGGCGGTCGCCCTCAGCCGATACCGGAGCAGACGCTCGGGGGCCAACTCCGAGCCGGAAACCCGCCCATAGCAACCACCATCCGTTGCCCCCAGGCTCCCCACCTCGCCGGGGGTGGGTGACCGTAGGTCGACCGAGGGTCGGTCGGCTTCTCGTCTGCACACCTTCGACTGCTGAGATGAACGCTGTGCCGGAGGTGACCCCCTGGTGCCGCGCGCCCCAAGTCAAACCCATGAGGAGTCCGAGAAAGTGCTGGACGTTCCGTTCCGCAGCAACGCCGGCCCGGAGACCCTTCGTTCCTCCTTCCGGCCCTGGGAGGATGGAAATTCTGTTGCTCCGGGTCGCGTCGATGTGATCACCTCTGGCATTGCCGGTGTAGCCGGCCCGACCGGAGGAAGGGGTGACCTGAATGTCTGTGGAGGCGAAGGTCGTTGCGTCGCGTGCCCTGACCGGTCCGACCTTGCCTCTGGCCTAGCCAAGGGGAGGGACTCCACCGGGCGCGACGCCGTTCCGTACGGTCTTCGCCACCCGGAGGTACCAACTTGACTCACCAGCCGCGCCAGCGCGTCCACAGACGCGCCCCGGAATCATTCCGATGCCGGCACTGCCGCCTCGATGTTTCGATGGCCGCTCCCGGCACCGCCCACCGCAACCACTGCCCCACCTGCCTGTGGAGCGTCCATATCGATGATCGCCCCGGAGATCGGAGCGCCGACTGCGGCGCCTCCATGGAGCCGGTGGCCATCTCGGTGCGAGGTGCCGGCGAATGGATCCTCGTCCACCGCTGCACTGCCTGTCACGCCGTTCACCTCAATCGGACGGCCGGAGACGACAGCCCCCTGCTCCTCCTGCGTCTGGCCGTACGGCCGCTGGCCCAGACGCCCTTCCCCCTGGAGAGCCTGATACATCTGATCGGAGACGCCCCGCCCATCACCTCGGACGCTCCGGCGCCCCGATAACGCGGATACGCCAGCCGGCCGGCGCGTCCCGGACCGCCGGGTTGTGGCGCACCGTGCCAGCACGCTTCAAGCCGTCTCGGGGCCGGTCTCGAAGGCCCAGGTAAAGACGACCTGGTTGGTTTCGGAAACCCCTCCCGCGCAGGGCGGCTGTCCTGATAGGCGACGAGGAGGTGGTGATCGGGATCGGCGAGAAAGCGAGTCGTAGCCAGGGGTTCCGCCATCCCGTCGAGGAGATGAGAGGCAGCCAGGACCTCTGCGTCGTCACCGGGACCGAGCGATCGGAGCTCCATTCGTCCATCCTGGCTCAGCGCCAGTGACGGATGCGGCGAAGAGGCTCCACTCACGATCTCGGAAGAGAGGGGTCGCCCGTAACGCTGAGCATTACTTCCATCGGCCACTCGGGAGCCGCCTCGGTTCAGCCATCGGCCTCCTCCTTGTTGCCTGGAGGCGAATGCCGCACGGTGGGGAAAGATTTCGCCTCCTATTCGCGTCCTGCCCGCGTCCAGCGCCATGAGACCAGCCGACGCCGCGACGCGAAAGTCCTGGTCAAACGGGCTTTTGAAGAGCCCGAGGTCGGATTCGAACCGACGACCACCCGCTTACAAGGCGGACAGATCGGTTATCCACACCAGGGCGGAAAGTATGTTTTCCCTGCTCAGGGCCCATTTTTGGTCACCATAGGTCCCCACCGGTGACCACTGTTTTCATTTCAAATGTGGTCTTTTTGTGGTCTGCCAAGGGATGCAATCCTCTCGGCGCCCAAGGGGAGACCCTGCCGAAGGTGAGAGCAGCCCTTCGGGCCGGCTGGTGGCCCTGGGATCAGGCTCCAGTCTCCTTGCTCCAGTGTTTCTGTATCGGGTCCCAGCTTCCCGCCGTTGTGGAGCCATCGAGGAGAGGATCGACAAAGAAGGAAACGGCGGCTATCGCCGCCTCGTAGTCGATCGGTAGAACCTCGGCCAGGCCGCTCCGATCGATGTAGGCCGACCAGGATGCCTGGCGAAGCGCCCCCAGCCGGGCGAGCCATCCCCCCAACGGCCGCAGTGTGCTGCCGCGATGGGCTGCCGTGGCCCGCAATGCGGCCAGCAGCTCAGCAGCATCGACGGGGTGACGCCGGGACAGCAGCACCACATCGGCAAAGTCTCGCTCGCGAGTGGTGGCCACCCCGCGCTCGACCATGGTGACCACCTTCTCGGCCAGCACGGTGGCCAGGGGATAGCCGAGCAGGCGGAATGATCCCTCCAGCAGCGCCGGGTACTCAACTTCGACCGGAGCCGGAGTCACCGGATCGCCGACGTTGATGTCGAGCCGCAGCACGACCCGGGCCTGGCCCAGCTGGGCGGGTAGCGACAGGCGAGTGCCGGCGTAGGGCTCGGTATCCCGGATCGCCCGGACGCTCATGCGGCCCGGGTCATAAACCACGCCGTCGTCGACGGGAACCTGGAGGATGGCGAACACGATGCGAGTGACCTCATCGGCATCGTTGGAGATGGCCCGGGCGAGCAGGTCGATGTCCGCGGTGGGCCGTCGGCTATCGAGCGCGGCCAGCAGCATCCCGCCCTTGAGGACGAGCCTGTCCCGGAAGGTGGAAAAAGCCAGGCGGAAAAGGAACCGCTCCAAGACATACAGGACGAGCAGCTCCTGGGTTGGCCGCCCTGTCCGGCGGGCCATGGCCTGCAGGTCGAGGTAGGCCCGGCCTGCGGTGGTGTCCCGACTGACCGGGCTCATTCCTGAAGGAAACGCAACGCGTCAAGGACCGGAGTACGGACTCGAAGCACCTCGGCCAGCTCGAGGACCAGCCCGGGCTTGGCGCCTGGCCGGGCGAGGTAACGGCGTAGTCCCCCGACAGCCAGGGCATCGCCAAGGCGCTGGCGGGTCCGGAAGCAGTCGACCACCGTCCGCTCGGGGTCGGTGATGGCAAAGCCGGCCCCCTGGGTGACCGCCACCCTGATCCTGCCCAATCCGAAGCTCCCCGCATTGAAGACGTGGACCCTGGTCGGGGGGTGGTCGATGCGAGGGCGATGAGCCCCGGAGGGAACGGCGAGGTCGACCCATGCCGTTATCTCGTCGCTGAGGTCCCAGTACGCCAGCGCCGAGCCCAGACAGACCATGGCCCTCGGCGCCCGGGCGCAAGCGGCTACGAAGTCGACTTGATCGAGGCCGGCGGCCTCCCGGAGCTGGAAGAGGCCCCGTGACAGCTCCAGGACCAGCCCGGCGTCCCTGGCCTGGTACAGGTCGCGCCAAGAGACCCCGGCGCCGACCGCGTCGCCCGAGCGGAAGACGGGGCCAAGCCTCTGGAGGCGCTCGGCAGTCGCCTGCTCCGATGACATGTATGAAACTCTACTAAGGGAGTAGCTTCCCATGGTGGATTTCATACAGGATCCGAACCAAGCAAGGCTTGCTTATTGGGCGCTTCGGATCTAAGCGGGGTCTAGAGGCCTCCCGGACGCTCGTGACCACCACGGGTTATGGCGCCGCGGTTATGGGCGGTTCGGGCCACCTGGCCGTCGGGTCTCAGGGCGAGACGCTCCTGCTCGATTGGCAACCAGATGGCGAGGAGGGGGTCGCGGCGCGGCGGAGGGCGGTGTCCGGATCAAGGCCGTCATCAGGCAAGGCTCCGGTGTTCGGGCGCTTTAGGGCTTCTCAACGATGTACTGCCTACGCTCAAGTTCGGAGACGGCCTCGCATAGGTGAATTGACTCGGGAGTAGCAGGAGCAAGACCGAGGCCCCTGCTCGAAAGAACTTCTCCCACTACGTCCTCCTCCCAATGCCGGGCCCGAATAACTTCGTTGAACCTGGCCCAGTTGCTAGCGACCGTCGGGTCCGCTGGCACACATCCTGACAACACCATAGTTGCTACTCCTCCAGCGGAATCAAAGAGCCCGCGTCCCACGATGAGTTCATCAGCGGTATCGAACACGTAGACGTTGTTGAACTCAAAAAGCGATCTGAGGGTATATAGATCGAAAATGAAGACGCCGCCTGGCACTAGCCGGGCACCCACCCAATCAAAGACCTGGCGAAAGCGGTCGACTTCCAACAGATGTCCCAACACCCCATCGGTGGCGGTCACTGCCACCACCTCGCCGACTTCACCCGGCAGGGCAAAGGAGGCGATGTCGCCCTCGACCAAGACGGCGTCGCCTATCTGGATAGCTTCCCGGAGTCGTGCACCAGCGATGTCGAGCATCGCAGGAGACCGATCGATGCAGGCCACCCGCCAGCCCTGACGTAGTAGCGCGCTGGCCAACACACCAGTCCCACAACCGAGATCTACGACCCACTGGCCGTTCCCGATACCGGACCGGCCCGCCAAGACTCCACAGATAGGCGCCGCCACTGAGCGCACGAAGTTTGTCAAGTTCTGGTCATAGAACTCAGCGAAGGCGGCGCCATATGAGAGCGCCTCACTCAGCGCGGGAGAAGGAACGGTAGTCGTAGTCATATGGCTCTCCTGGTGCCAGTCTCATCCCCTAAGGCGGCACAAGCGATAGCCACTTGCTCTGTCAGGGCTGTTCTAGTGCGACCGCTCGGAGAAACAGTTGGTGAGGCTGCGTCTAGCGAGGCGGCGCGGTGGCCCGATAGTCCGAGGCTCCGCGCCGACAGTTGCAACTTCGCCTCCGGGGTCATCAGAGCCGCGCAACGCGCCGAGAGGATGTCCAACCGACTTGACTCAGCAGCAGCGCCTGCCAGCCGCTGCCCCTCTCCCGGATGGCACCGCTCGACCGTCTCGAGAAGCCGTTCGTAAGGCAGTTCCTCAACGAGACCCATCGCGCTCGCAAGCAGGTCGACCGACTCCGCTGCCGATGCGGCACGCAGCCTTCTATCTACGATGTCGGCCAATCTGGACTCTGACGTGTCCCTGAGCACGCGCAACAGCCTCTTCCAACGGAGATCCCGCTTAGACGGAAGAGCCACCCCCGATAGGTGATAGCGCTGTTGCACAACACCAGGAGTATGGTAGTTGCGTACGACCAGCGTCGCGGATGGTGTTCCAAGGTGCTGTACTACGTGGACCAGACAAGGACCGGAAACGATCTGGCGAGCGGATCCTGGATGAAGGATTTCAGCCTGCTCAAGCGCCAGTGCGCCGAATGCGGCCGTGCCATCACGGGACCGACCATCCGACGTCCAGTTATAGACGCAATGCAGGCTTGACCCGAATAGGCTCACGAAGGCTCCGTCAAATCCGTGATCGTGAATCTCGGTGCTTGAGGTCACCCAGAACAGAGCGTCCGCGTATACCCTCGGGCCACGGTAGAAGGTGATGGGTGGTTCCCCAAACACCATCATCTCATCGACCGGCGAGGGTAGGAGATGCGGGAACGAACTCGCCGCTTCTGCCCAGTCGAGGTCGACTAGCCAACCGGCATTAGCAGACAGATATGCCGAAGCCTCTTCGGCTAGGCGGTCATCGAGTACGTTGTCCAGCGCGCGAAGATCCGAGGCCAGTCGCTGGAGCTCTTCAGCTACACCAGGATACTGCCGGGTCATCGCCCTCCAGCCTCCTCGGGGGAGCGATACTCCACACACTCTGACAGCACGCTGGCCAGACCCCGGATGGTGTTCAATCCGCTCAGACAAATTGCCGCCAACTCCCTGCTGTCGGGTTCGATCCGGTCGATCACCTGAGATAGCTCCGCCGCGTGGTCAGGGTCGAGTTCGGCGTGTTCCAACAAGGTCCGGAAGGCTTGCTCGGGAAGCTTGGTGACCTCCTGGATCTGGAGGACTCGTCCGGCGCTTGCCGGGCATCCTTCCAGAATGGCCATGTATCCAAGCAGGCTCAGAGGGGTGGCGAAGTTGATCCAGTAGTACTGGGACCCGACCATCGATGCGATTGTCTGGCTCCCCAATGGCAAGTCGCTCGGGACATAGGCGGGTACACTTTGGAGGTCTTGTAGAAGCCACTCGTCGTGGTCAGCCTCTTCTTTCATGTGACGTTCTAGGTACTGCACATAGGGCGCGAATCGCGCCTGGTCGAGGCTGCGCCGCCGAGCGAGAGACATCAGGGGCACACTCGCTCTGATGACCCCGTACATAGCAAGTAGGTAGACGACGTACTGTCGCGGGGAGGTCATCGAGGCCATTAGTCGCTGTGAAGCTCGTTCTGTTAGACGAGTTCCCAGCGCGAGGCGCTTGGCTATGACAGAACTGGCGCAGTCATCACTTACAGGCACAGCACCGGCTCCATCCTGATACGTGCCTACCCATAACTCGGACGGCGACCCTGTGAGGGGGTCGATCGGAGCATCTGACCAGGGTCTCACGCCGGTACCTGCTCAGGCGCGGTGTGCTGAGCAATTGGCGGTTTATGGCCGAGCCGCAGGAGTTCGTGGTATTCCTCGGGAATGAATCCCTCCTCGGGAGGCGGGGCCTTGGCGGTTCGTAGGAGCGCCAGCTCGAGCCGGCCCTTTGGAGAAACGACGTACGAGGAAACTCTCCTTTCCTCGCTCTCGCGCCCGGCCAGGGCCAGGCACGTACCGCAGTAGTCGCCATCCGAAGACGCGCCGAGTGCGGATTTCGCTGCGAAGCGAGGCCCCGCGAGTCGGATCAGGTCTAGGTAGGTCGAATTCAGACCACGTTCGACCAACGCCGGCCACGAGTCACTTTCCACGGACCCCAGTACCAGCTCGGCGGGCCTCTCTCCGTCGACGACGGATTGATTACAACAGGCCACGACCGCCCCGTCGAAGGCGACTACCGGCCAGTATGCCCCGGAGCACGGCTCAGGTCGTCGCAGTGGTATCGGAGCGTCCGGTAGCAGTCCCAAACCGGTGGCGCGCCCAACTGGGCTCACCTTGCTGACCATCAGAGGAACGTCGTTGCCGAACCGGTCGCGCACCTCCTGGGTCGTATCCTGGATGTACGGGTCCTCGTAGCTTCGGCCGGTCAGCTGTATCGCCACATCGCACCCGAGCTCGCGAAGATCGGAAATGGCATCCAGCGCCCGCTGGCGCGGAACCTCCGCCTCATGCCAGATGTCGAGACTCACGATCACAAGGTCTACAGCTCTAACAGCAGCCCGAATTGAGCGGGGGATACCGGGTGTACGGGCGAAATACAGTCCGGTGCCCATGACGATCTGTGTCCCGATCTCGTGCAGAATCTCCGCCAACCCGATCGCCAGCTGCGGACGGAGGAGTGGTTCTCCCCCCATCAGGCTGACAACTGCCGGGTGACATTCGGCCGTCATGGACCGAGCAAGTCGATAGAAGTGTCCGCTTTCCAATTGCTCGGCGTCGGCGGTTGAACTCGTTGAGCAGTGTGCACAGTGCAGCGGACATCTGCGCGTCACCGAGAAGTACACGCCCGCGTAAGGTTGGGCTCTCAAGCCTATGTAGTCAGCCAGATGAATTGTCGTTCTCCTCTCCTTGTGTAGCAAAACCGCCCGATTGGCTGCCCGGCTGTTGTTCAGGAGTCTCTAGAAGAGACCGTTGCCGTTGATCGGTCCGAGGGCTCGGGGCTCTCCGAACAGATCACCGTCGCCGATCTGCTCCAGCTTGGTCTTCAGCTCAAGAACCGCGAGGGCCTCTTCGAGCGTCAGGTCACCGAGAACGGACTGGACCTCGGCCGGAAGGCCTTCGATGTCAATCCCAGAACCTCGCAGTACTGAGACGGCGTCGGGGGCTACCAGCGTCATGCCTTCAGCGATGGTTGTCGTCATACTTGAATCACCTCCCTTACGATGGTTTCGGCTTCGCTAAGACGCACGGATCGGGAGACGATCTGCGTCGAGGCTCAGGCCGGTTGGTACTGCTGGACTACAGACAGCCGGGCAGTCAAGCGGATGGTCTTGGGATGTGGGCGGTCGGATGCGATGTGTCACTCTGAAAGCGGAGGTGGACGGCCCGAGAGTCGGGCGTTCTCTACGCGGTAACTGAAATTGTCGAGCTCCTGTCTCTTGAAGCACTGTCGCCGGCACTCGGCGTCTCCCCCAGCCCGGGTCCGGCGCCGCTGCCGCCGCTCGCCCCAGTCATGATTGTGAAGCTTATCCTTCAGACCTCAGATGTCGAGCAGTTGTTTCAGACTTTTGTGTCCCCGTCCGCGGGGTGTGGCGAGGGGGATGAGCGCCCTTGACTTGGTCCAACTCTGAAAGATATGCTTCAGACTGTAACTGGAGGATCCTTGTCTCGACCAGAACACCCCCCTGTGGAACTAGACGACCCTCGGGCCATGAGGGCACTGGCTCATCCGGCGCGCCTCCGGATCCTGGAATTCCTAGCCGGCGCGGGCTCCGCGACTGCGACCGAGTGCTCCTCGGTAGTTGGGCTGAGCCCGTCGGCGTGCAGTTATCACCTTCGGTCGCTGGAACGCAGAGGCTTCGTCGAGCGCGAGGCTTCGTCCTCTGACGGACGCGAGAGGCCTTGGCGGGCGCTCGCCGTGCGGATGAGCTTCAATGCTGGTGACTCACCGCCAGGTAGGGCAGCCTCACGAGCCCTCGAGAGCACCCTTCGGACTGAGTGGTCTCGGGTGCTGGCGGAATACAGTCATCACTTCGACGAGTTCCCCGCAGAGTGGCAACTCGCTGGCGGCGCCGACCAAGCCACCCTACGGGTGAGTGCGAGTGAACTAGCGGAGTTGCGCGAGAAGATCCAGAAGCTTCTCCGTCCCTACACGTCTCGCACGCGATCCGGCCAGAAGGTTCAGGTACTAGTGGATTACGTGCCGTCGTTCGACCCTTCGCGGAAGACGAGGCCCTCCGCGTCGCGGCCGCACCCCTAGCCGGCACCCTGCCTACCGCTGTGAACCCAGTACACGAGAAGATTGCGGCTTCCCGCTTCTGGTCGAATACGACTTCTCGGCGACTAGTTCCACTTGGCGCGGCCAGCGCCATCTCGACCGGCGGCGACTACTGCTTTGCCGTAGCCATGCCGTGGCTGGCGCTCTCGCGCCATGGCGGACCCACCCTTCTGGCGTTGGTCATGGCCTCCTATGGGCTCCCGCGCACACTACTGATACCGGCGGGGGGCTTCCTAGCCGACCGATGGGGCTCGATGAAGGTCATGCTGGCCGCCGACGTGGTCCGGTGTCTGGCCGCGGGGTGCCTGGTTTTCGCGTCAACTAGGACCGAGGTCCGCGCCAGCAGTCTGGCGATCCTCGCGGCCGTGCTCGGCGGCGGAGAAGGCCTATTCATGCCAGCATCTTTCTCCCTGCTGCCCAAACTGCTGCCAGAGGAGCAGCTGCAAGCGGGCAATGCCGCGATGACGGTCGCCACACAGCTCGGGACCGTCGTCGGGCCCTCTGTGGGCGGGGCTTTGGTTGCGTCCTTCGGAGTCGCTTCCGCCTTCGGCGCTGATGCGGCAAGCTTCGCCCTTTCTGGTCTCGTACTGGTCCGTCTCATAAGCACCAGACCTGGCAGCCTTGGCTCGGCTCGTCGAGGTGGCGCCCCGAGCGAGGCCTCCTCTGCTGCCAGCGTCTGGTCGTTCCTCCGTCACTCCCGCCTGTTCAAGGTCGTCCTCGGGATGAGCATCGCGGGCAATTTCGCGCTGGGGGGACTCGTCGATATTGGGCTTCCGGGTTTCGCTCATCGACACTTGGGCGCGGTGGGTTACGGCGTGATCCTCACGGGACTGGGCACTGGGATCATCGCTGGGGCCCTCCTAGTTGCCCGCATTGGGACTCTGGCACGGCCTGCGCTCGTGAGCCTCGCAGTCTTCGCGTTGGAGGGGGTCGGGATTGCCTACCTACCCTTCAGCCCTGGGCTCACCGGGCCGGTCTGCACAGGACTACTGGTAGGAGCATGCAGTGGCTTCGCCGACATACTGATCCTGACCCTCATTCAACAGCTAGCGCCCAGGCATCTTCTCGGTCGGCTGATGAGCATCATGATGCTGGGGAGCTACGGCCTGTACCCCGTTTCTGTCCTCTTCTTCGGCGCTGTCCTACGCGCGTGGGGACCTGTACCGTGCTTTCCGCTCGCCGCGGCCATCATCGCCGTGGCGCTCCTTGTCGGCTTAGGCAGCCGGGAGTTCCGGAGGCTCGGCAGCGGTGCGGCGGCCGGTTAATTGAGAGTCGTCGAATCGCTGTCGCGGATCAGTTCGATCTCCCAGTCGATGGCCTCGGGCGTACCTCTTGCCGCCAGCCGGCCGAAGGCCGGCCTTCGACCAGGACCACCCGGACGTCGGGACAAGGGGACGGCGACCATGGCGCTCGAGTTCCAGGCTCTTATGAGTCGGGTCACTCGCTGTCAGGCTGGTGGGGGCATCCGCCTCATGATTCCTGACGTGGGCCAATGACGCCCTCGGCCATGACCGATATCACCAGGCATATCGGACGAGCTGATCCACCACCCGCTGATTCGCGCCATTCGGGGCTACGCCGGCGCCGACCGCTCAGAACATCAGGTATCGCAAGGAAAATCAGGCCCTCGTGGGCACGCCGAATATCGGGAACACTGCTCGGATGCTCGCGGGACCGACCTCGGAGCCACGGATCGGCCAGCCCCAGCCCATACCCGCAGTCGTAGAGGCAGCCAGAATCGTCCCCCGCCCGTGGGCGCTGGCCGTGAGTTGTCAGGATGGACAAGGGGACCATAAGGGTCTACGACTCCTCAGCGGAACATTGGGCTGCTACACGGATGCGAGCCGAGCGGAGTGTTGGACAAAAGCAGGAGGCGTCAGCCTTCCGGACAGAAGTGGGAGCAGGGCTGATCGTGGACCTCGGTTGCGGACCCGGTCGGCTGAGGGAGGCCTTGGGGCACCCCGTGATCAGCCTCGACGCCTCACTGGCGATGCTGTGCTTGGTCGAGGCCCGGCCTCACGGCCGATTGGTGCTCGGTGATCTCGAGGCCCTACCGGTGGCCGACAGCGTCGCCCGGGGCGTCTCCGGAAACCTCTCCTACCAGCGCCTTCCTCGGCCGAACTTCGCTACAGCGCTTGCTGAGGCCGTTCGGGCCCTGGAGCCGGGGGGACTGATACAGCTGGCGATGCACGCGGGTGACTTCGAGGGGGACGACCGGGCCGACAACGACCTTCCGGGCCGGTGGTTCACGTTCTGGCGTCGAGACCCCCTTATGGCGCAGCTGGCGAACGCCGGCTTCGACTTGATCCGCTATGCGGAGGGGCCCGACACACTCCGGGTCACCGCCCGGCTCACTCGACGCCGCTGACTGCGAGAGACCAGGGTGACGCCTTCCTGCAGATCCGAGGGCTCGTGTCGTGGCGGCCGCCTCCAAGGCACGCCGTCGCCAGGACCCGAAGCGCCCGAGATATGCGGGGCCCGTACCGGTAGAGCGGCCTCAGGAGCGTTTGGGCCCCATCCGGTGAGATGATGGTCCGATGGGGTCAGCGCCGAGTTCAGCGGCGGTACGGTGCGTGGTGGCGACCACTGTGATGCTGATGCTCCTGTCCTCGTGCGGTGGGACCGCCACACAGCCCGTTCGGTTGGCGGCGGTCGCTACGCAGACCACTTCGGCCGGGACGGCCCGTGTGTCGGTGAGCTTTGGGGGCACCGACCAAGGAGCGGCCCTCGATGCCGCCGGCGTCTTTGACTTCGTCCACAACGCTGGAGTCATAGAACTCGGCCCCGGTGCCACCAGCATCACTGGTGAGGACCCGAGCCATCCCACCGCCAGCGAGATCGTCCTGGCCGACGGAGCTTCCTACTCGGCCGTGACACCCAATCTGGTGGTGGGTGCGCCCCAGGCCTTCAAGAACCGAAGATGGCTGTTGCTGGCCAATGGCACCGGCGGCATCTTGTCCGGGTCCCTCTCCCAGGGAGAGGAGGCCGTGATGCCCATCTTCGGCCTGGCCCTTGGCCAGGGGTTCCTTGATCCTTCGGTCTATTTCGACACCATGCTCAAGCTGTCGAGCTCGTCTCGGGTGGTCGGCCATGACCTCATCCACGGTTCCCTGTCCACGCACCTCGTGCTGACCGTCGACCCCAACCTTGGCCTGGCGGCGCCCTCGGTGACGACGACCACCGGTGACGGGCTGACCCAGCAAGACCTGAACAAGTTCTTCTCCGCCATCGGAGGCTCGACCCACAGAGTCGATGTCTGGGTCGACGGCCAGAACCGCCTGGTTCAGATCATCTTGAACGCCGTCCTGCCGGCCAGTGCTCAGCTGCCGAGCGTGACGTTTCATCAGGAGATCGACTACTGGGACTTCGGTCTGAGCGTTCAGATTCGGATCCCTCCCAGCGACCAGGTCGCCACACTTGCTGAGCTGAACGGGGTCGGACCTTGATGGACCGCGAGGTCCAAGCCACACCGGGCCGCCTGGCGCCTGTATAGAACAGGTGACCGATAATGCCGCCCACATCGCCCAGAGGCATCCTGACGAGAGTGGCCCACTGGCCACCCCGTCGTGCGCGTAATCAATCAGACGGCTATGTGGGCGGCTGGAACGCCCTCGAAGCCACCCCTAATACCCCCTAATACCGAGCTGACCGCTCGTCTCGATATGGCCGCCGCGACCGGTAGATCGCTGTCCGACAGGCCTGGAGTTCGACTTCGCGGACGGGGAGACCCGGCTGCGCTCACAGTTCGAGCCTCGGCCCTGCAATCCTCGGCACCGGGGGTTCGGGGACGTGATCGGGCCTGGGCGTTGCCTGACGCACCGCGGCCTCCCTCACTTCCTCCAGGTAGCGGGCCGAGCCGGGCCGCAGCTCGAAGAACTCGGACTTCGCCTCGGCCATAGAAGGCGAGCCCACGGTCTCCACCGCCCCCAGGGCCGTCTCGGGAGCCTCCCGGCGCACAGCCCGAATGCTCCGGCCGGCGTCGTAGTCCAGAGAGGAGAGCCGGCGGGCCGCCCCGGGATGGGCCCGGTCGAAGGCCACCCGTGCCGCGCCTTGTTCCTGTAGCTGGACCAGGGTCGCCTCGGCCACCGCCAGCTCGGCCCCGATGGCGGCGCGGTGCGGAGCGGCGGCGGCCTCCAGCACCTCGATGGCCTCGGTGAGGCTCTGGTCGGCGAGCTCGGCCTGGTGGCGTGCCCAGGCGCGGCCGAGCCCAGGGTGAGCCCGCTGCACCCGTTGGTTGGCGGTGTAGACGCCCTGCTGGGCCTGGCGGGCATCCTCGGCCGCCTGCTCCAGCTCCGGGTCCGCCCAGCGGCCCTCCCCCTTGGCCAGGGCCTCCTGAGCCCAGCCGAGCTCCTTGATGCGGCGCCCGGCCCGGTCGAAGTCCTCGGGAGCCACGCCCGGGGGCACGACGGCGGCCAGGGCCTCGACTTCGGCTCGGGCCGCCGCCCGGCCCAGCCCCGGGTAGATGTGGGATAGGGCCACTTCGCCTTGTTCGATGGCCCGCTCGGGCCAGCCGGTGTCGATGGCCCAGCGCACCCGCCGGGAGGAGCTCCAGTCCCGCACCAGGTCCTCTTTGGCCTGGTCCAAGTCGTCGGCCACCACGTACACGTGGGTCTGCTCTTTGGCCCGGCTCATGGCCACGTAGCCCAGCTCGCGTCCTCCCCCATCGGCCAGCACGTGGGCGGTCTCCACCGTGGCGCCTTGAGACCGATGAGCCGTCATGGCATAGGCATGGGCCAGGTGGGCGGCGTCGATGGCCTCGCCCTCCAGGCGGACCCGGCGTCCTGCCTCCAGCTCGAGGATGAGGGCCGGCTCGCTGCCCTGGTCATCGGTGAGGAACACGGTGGCGGTCTGGGAGGTGACCGCCCCGGCGTGGTGGTTGGGGGCGGTGAAGACCACCCGGTCATCCAGGGCGTAGCGGGCGCCGCCGGGGGCGGTCATCTCCACCCGGGACAGAGCGCCGGTGTCCTGGAGGCGAGCTCGGGCCAGGGCGTTCATCTCGGCCACGTGGTCCCGCCGCCAGGCCAGCAACAGAACATCCCGCCCGGCGGCCAGGTCTCCCAGGTAGGCATCCACCGCCGCGGTCATGGCGGAATGCCGGTCCGCCCCGGTCCGGATGCGGTCGGCGCCGGCGTAGAACTCCACGGCGACGCTGACCTCGCCGTGGCGCAGCTCGGCCAGCGCCGCTCGCTCGGCTTCGTCGGACTGGCGGCGGTTCTCTGAGAGCGTGTGCACGCCGGGATGGCGGGCCGAGACCGCCTCCATGGCCCCGCCGGGCCCCACGGCGGAGAGCTGGTGGGGATCACCGACCATGACTACGTGGGCCTTGGCCGCCCCCGCCGCGCTCAGCAGCTTGAGCAGGTCGGCGTCCTCGGTCATCCCGGCCTCGTCGAGGATGACCAAGTCCGTCGGGCCGAGGGTGATCCTGCCCTTCTCCAGGGAACGGGTGAGGGAGGCCACAGTGTGGGCGTCGATCTTCGCCTCGTCACCCAGGTTGCGAGCCGCCTGGCCGGAGGTGGCCGTGCCCAGCACCCGGTAGCCGGCCTGGGTCCAGGCCAGGGCCAGGGCCTCCAGGGCAGTCGTTTTCCCGGAACCGGCCACCCCGATCACCGCGTCCAGTCCGTGACCGTCCCGGGCGATGGCCGAGACGAGACGCAGCTGTTCCCTGGAGAGGCGATAGCCCCGCCGGGCCTCGACCTCGGCTACAGCGTCTCCGATGGACGCGATGCGGGTGCGATCGGTGGCGGTGGCTCCCAGCTCCACCGCTTTGGCGATGCCCACCTCGGCGGCAATGACCGAGGCCAGGGCGTAGACCCGCTCCCGCGCCCCGGCCACGGCGATGAGCGGGATCACCTCGGCGTCTCCCAGCACCGCGTCGATGACCCGGGTGGCCTCGGCCATGTCCTGGCCGAAGAGGCGGGGCCCGGTGGCCACGATCAGGTCCCGGCGGGAGAAGACCTTGGCCCGGGCCAGGGCCCCGTCGGGGGCCAGGACCTCGGCGGCCAGAGCCGCCTCGGCCCCATGGCCGAGGCGCGGGGGGATCCTGGCCGCCTCGTTGGCCAGGGCCAGGTTCTCGACCACTCGTTCCAGCGGCCAGCCGGCCTCGGCCAGCTCCCCCTGCCACAGGCTCATGAGATCGGCGATGGGCTCATGTCGCTTGTGGGCCCGGGAGGCCCGGGCGGCGATGCCCCGGGCCCGGTAGGAGGAGTGCCCCGTGCGCTCCAGCTCTTCTTCGATCTGGGCCGAGCGCTTGGAGTGCCAGTCACAGACAACTTCGGGGATGCCGGTGATCCGCCAGTGTCCGAGACGACCGGACGGGCCGGCATCCGCCTCGATGGCGTAACCCAGCTCCACCGCCGCCCGGGCGCTGGCCAGCCGGCCGATGGTGGTGGCGGCGTGGAGGTGCTCGCGCCAAGCCGTGGTGTCCGCCGCCTTCCAGCCGCCGCGCTCGTCGGCCATGGCGACCAGGTTGGCGAGGAGCACATGGTCATGCGGGGCGGGATCCCCGGCCCGGGAGGTGGCATGGCGGGTGGTGGCGTAGACCAGGCCATAGGTAGGAGAAGGCGTAGCGGCCACTCCCCTTCTCCCGCCCCGGCGCTGGGTGACCTCGTCCAGATAGCCCAGGGTGGCGTCGCGCTCGGCGTCCATGATGGCGTGCATGTCCTCGGCCCGGCCGATGACGCCGAGCTCGGCCACGGATTTCTGCGCTGCCACCACCAGTTCCATGCCGGGCCGGCGGGTGGCCACCAGGCGATCCCCGGTGGTGGGGTCGAGAGCGCCCCCGGGGCCGAAGATGGCGGAGTAGGCCTCATCGGTGACCGCACCAGAGCGGCCGAGCAGCTCGGCGCCGGCGCCACCCCAAACGAGGGGCGTCTCGCCCCGGGAGGCGTAGTAGGCCAGTGCCGCGCCGGGATGGTCGTCGTCACGGCCGAGCACCGTCTGGCGGTGGTACTCCACCGAGTCGATCCCCATCATCCGCATCCACGCCACCGCTGCACTCCCCCGCTGCCGACTCCTCAAGCAGGGGCGGAGCCCTTGCAATCGTGTTCGGAGTCTTTGGCCGTTGGGGGGTTTATGCGCCTGTGGTCGGGCGGCTGTCCAGGGTTATCTCATGAACGGTGAGCAGTGGTCAATGGTTGTGAAAGACGGGGAAGTTGTCGGGCTCATCGACGTCGCGAGGAATGCAGGCGAGCAGCGGCCTAGTGAGGTATGGGTCACGAGCAACCGCGAGTCTCGAGCCCGGCTGGAGCGCGTCGGGAAGGCGTGGGGAACACATCCCGGGGTTCCCCATGGCCCCGGCGGGATCGTTCAGGCGCGTTCCCCATGCCCGCTCAGGGCCCATCTTTGGGTTTCTTTTCAATCCGGGCCTGCTGGCAGCCCAGGTATGTGGGTGAGCGGCCGCCGTCGCGCCCCGGTGGGGCCAGCGCCGAGATCCGCGCTGAGGCCGAGGCGACAGGAGGGGGAGAGATGTCAACGGGCTGGGTGAGCCGGCCAGGGCAGGTGGCGGCCGACGACGGGGTGAGCAACGGAACCCAACCTCGGTGCAGCGCTGCAGGAGGCCTCGACCCTGCAGCCCCGCGTTGTCCCGACTTCGACTCCCAAACCCGAAGCGACGGTGCCACCGCCTCGCTGTCGCCTGCCGAGGTCAACGCGAACGTCAACCCGCACGTCAACATGGCGGCCCTTCCCAAGATGAACACCCGCCGTCGCCAGGGTCCGGCTTCGGCCGCCTCGGCGGTGACCAGGCGGTGCTGGGGGTGCTGAGGTCATCGGGCCCCGGGCCGGACATTTCCCGAGGTCATCCAAAATTCAGCTCCCCGGTGACGCCCTTGTTGACGTCGTCGTCGGATCATTGGCCGATGACCACACCGTGGGCCGGAGCCAGGACCCGGCGCCGGGGGCCGAGGCCGTCGGCGGCCCGGGTGACTGCGGATGGGTCGGTCGTCGGCAGGAATTTTTTGATAGCCCGTCGGGCCCGAGTAGGAGTGGGGCATTCCCCACTCCCGTTCCCCACTCCGTCGTCAACGGCGGGCAAAGGGGCTCTGAGCAGGCCGGACGCGTTCCCCACTCCGGGACCGACCCGAGCCCGACCGGGCCGGGCGCACCTCGCCGGAGGCCGGGGGGAATTTGGAGTGGGGAATGAAACTGGGGAGCAAAGTGGGGAAGTCCCCAGCAGATACTCCGCCCGTGGCGCGGTCTTGGGGAACATTGTGGGGAACCACCCGGGTAGGGGTGCTCGCCCCAAACCAGACCCAGGGAGGGGTCGTCCAGGGACGGCGGAGCCGAGCGAGGCCAGCCCTGGCCGAGCGGCCCTTGACGACCCCGGTCAGGCGCCCGCGCACAATCGGATACGGCCGCCCGGCGTCGAGCCGGGGGGCTTGGTCGCGGCCACCTGGTTCACCACGACGCTGCCCACCACCGGCCCCGAGCAACCGAGGTTGTCGTCGTGGGCCAGATAACGGATTTCTTTTTGACAAACGGGGTCCGGGAGGTCCGGAAGAGGGATGAGCGCGCTTGGCGCGCTCGGGACTTCGGGTCCGCATCGGTGTGGACCCGAGAAAGCCGAGGCCGGCCATGGTCTGGCCGGTGACAGGAAAGGATGGATCGAGTTGTGAATGACATTCAAGAGGAGCGGCCGTTGCGGATCGAAGCCGCGGCCGACTACCTTGGGGTCACCGTGCGCTGGATGCGTCGGGCGGTGGAGAACGAACTGTTCGCCTATCACCGGGCAGGGCGGTACCTGTTGTTCCTCCCGTCCGATCTGCGGGCCTACATGCGCTCGATCCGGGTCGAGCCCGGTGGGAAGGACCGGACGATTGACCTGCGCATCCTCGGTCCCAAGCCGACCATGTCGGGCGGCCCGAGTCGGACGGGATCGGTCAGACGCCGCGGCGCGCCCAGGCGTGAGCCCCACCCGTCGCTCCAGGGAAAGGCCGCTCCCGGGCCGAGCCGGAGCGAAGGCAACCGGCCCACCGACCGGCCGGAGCCTCCGCCGGAGACGGGCAGCGGTACTCCGAGCGTGCAGGGACACCTGTGGCCCTGAACAGGGGCACACTGATACCGCCAGCGGGTCGAGGGGAAAGGCCCGATAGGGCGTCACAGGGCGCTGGCAGGATCGAAGCCGGCGCCAGGAGGTAGGGATCATGGCCAGCATCCGACAGAAGCCGAGCGGGACCTGGGAGGCGCGCTACCGGGACCCGTCCGGCCGTCAGCGAGCAGCCGCCTTTCGGACCAAGACCGAGGCCCGCCGCTACCTCGAACGGGTCGGCACCGACAAGCAGCGCGGCGACTACCTCGATCCGACCCTGGCCCGCACCCGGTTCGACGACTGGGCCGACGAGTGGTTGGCCACGACGGCCCACCTGAGGGTCAAAACGAGGGTGGGCTATGAGTCGCGACTCAACAACACGGTGCGGCCCGCGTTCTCCGGCTATCCCGTCGGGAGCATTGACCAGCCCCTGGTGAGGCGATTCGTAGCCGAGCTGGCCGAGTCGGGGGCAGCTCCCGGGACGATCCGTGAAGCCCGCAAGGTTCTCCGCTTGATCCTGGGAACAGCCGTCGGTGCCGGCGCGCTGCGGGCGAATCCATGCGACGGAGTCAGGGTGGCCCGCTCCTCGCGGACCGAGATGCACTTCCTCACCCCTGACCAGGTGGCCACCTTGGCCGACTCCATCACTCATCCGCCCATCAAGACTGGCGGCGGCGAGTCCCGTCGGCCGACGTTCCCCGAGTACGGCCTGCTCGTCAAGTTCGCGGCGTACACCGGTCTAAGGGCGGGAGAGATCGCCGCGCTGCGGGTCTGCCGGGTCGATCTACTCGGGCGTACCGTCGAGGTGGCTGAAGCGGTCTCCGAGGTCGAAGGTCACGGCCTGGTCTACGGCCCGCCCAAGACCTACGAGCACCGCCGAGTGCCGCTTCCGAGCTTCCTCGCAAAGGAGTTGAACGACTACCTGGTCGGCCGCTCGGTAGGTACCGATTCTTTCCTCTTCACCGCCCCCGACGGTGGTCCCCTGCGGCACCGGAACTTCTACAACCGCCACTTCAAGCCTGCCGTGCGACACGCCGGGCTCGTGCCCGGGTTGCGCTTTCACGATCTTCGCCACACCTACGCCGCCATCATGATCGCCAAAGGCGCGCACCCACGGGCGATGATGGAGCGCCTCGGACACTCCTCGGTGACCGTCACGCTCAACACCTACGGCCATCTGATGCCCGGCCTCGACGCGGCGTTGACCGACTCCATAGACGAGGTCGGCCGGGGGGCACGGAGCGGGTTCACCACCTCCGAGGACGCGGCGCCGATCGCCATCAGGTCAGGAGAAACCGGACCTCGGAGATGATCCGAGGCAGATCGGCCGTGGTGTCAGCCCAAACCCGCTCAGGCGACACGTCACCCGGCAGGGCGTGGGCCACGCGGTTCCGGTAGGCAGCCAGCTCGGCCCACGGCTCGACTCCGGTCTCGAGCCTGGCGCCCCGGCGGTACTCCTCTGCTGCATCCCCGGCGCTGATCCAGAGCCTCTCGACCGCCAGCCGGGTCCGCTCGTCGGTGTCCCAGGCGGCCATGTCGGCCGGCATCAGGGCCTGGATCTGCTCCAGCGTGGCGAGAACTGCCGCCAGGGCCTCGTCAGCAGTCACAGCTCCTGGACGTGAGCCGCTCCGGGGACATCGTCGGTGATCACGTGAACGTAGGTACCCACCACGCGGCTGGCGGCGGCCGACAAGCGGTTGGCCGTCCGGTAACCCGGCTCGGTGGTGTGGATGACCAGCGCCCCGTCGTCTCGAAGCCGAGGCGCGGTCAGGTCGAGATCAGCGGCCAGCGCCCTGATCGTCGCGGCGTGGCTGAGCACCTCGTCCCGGGTGGCCTTGCGGTCGGCGGCTACGGCGTCGGACACCCCTTCATGGTATGGCCCTCCGATGCCGGCTGCGGCCGAGGCGAGGTGGCGAAATTCGTAGCGGTCAGAGCCCCTTTCGACAACGCCGAGGAGGCGTCGTTTGGGTGACCACTGGAGCCCGTTGGTGACCGCCTCTCACCGACAGAACCCGAAAAAGATGTGGTCGAAATGTGGTCTGTTTGTGGTCTGTCGGAGATATCCACAGGCCCGCCTAGTTCAAAAATAGGCTCTGACCAGGACGTCTACGAGAGCCCGAGGTCGGATTCGAACCGACGACCACCCGCTTACAAGGCGGGTGCTCTGGCCAGCTGAGCTACTCGGGCGAGGCGGCCAAGTTACCGCCGGGCGGGGGCAATCAGCCGCAAGTTCCGGGCGGCGGCAGCGTTCAGGACCCAGGACACGCCACAGGAGGCCGCCCATGTTTCGTCACACTGCATCCGGATCCCCCCGACCGGTCAGCATCCGCAGGCTGCGATCTCGGCTGGTAGCCGGTCTCGGCGCCCTTAGCCTGATCGGCGGTCTCAGCATGACCGCGGCCGGTCCGGCCGGCGCCGCTTCGGTGGGGGTGCCAAACGTCAGCGGTAACTGGGCCGGCTACGTAGCCACCGGGGCGAACATCACCTCCGTCACCGGGTCCTGGACGGTGCCCAGCGCCGGGACGGTGCCGCCGGGGCTGAGCGCCACCTGGGTGGGCATCGGTGGCTACAGCACGACCGATCTGATCCAGGCCGGGACCCAGCAGTCCAGCGCCCCCTACAGCTCGGTCTTTGCCGGCGGCGCCTACGGGGCCTGGTATGAGTTGCTCCCGGCCAACCCGGTCTACTTCACGGGCTGCTCGGGAGACCCGACCTGCTCGGTCAGCCCCGGGGATCAGATGAGCGTCACCATCACCAACGGAGGCAGCGGCAACAGCTGGACGATCGATGTAGCCGACGCCGGCCCGGCCGGCACCGGTAAGTGGACCTACACCAACACCAACGTCAACTACGTCTCCTCGGAGTCCTCGGCCGAGTGGATCCATGAGGCCCCCTCCGCCGCCGGGGCGGTACCCATTCCGGTGGGCGGTTCGGGCACCGTCACCTTCGACGGAGCCAACCGCGCCACCATCAACGGCGCCACCGAGACCATCGGCCAGTCCAACGCCATCTCGACCGTGGCCCTGCCCGTGGAGACGACCGTCTCGGCGCTGGACTCCGACGGGGACGGTTTCAACGTCTGCACCTACAGCCTGACCTGCTCGGCGTCGGCCAGCTGACCCACCGGCCCGGTCGGCGCTGCCTGGTCCGGCCCCGCCTACTCTCGTGAAGTGGCAGGTCAGTGGTCCTTCGGCAACGTCGCCGGTGTCGGCAGCTTGGATGTCGGCCGGCTGACCCTGGTCGAGGGCGACTCCTTCTGCATCTCGGCTCCGAACGGGGACATCCGGCCGGGGGCGGTGGCGGGGCTGTTCGACCGAGACACCCGCTTCCTGTCCCGCTTCGAGGTCATGATCAACGACCAGTGGGTCGAACCCCTGTCCGTCCTGCCCTCCACTCCCTTCTCCGGGGGGATTCTGGGCCGGGCCCATCCGGCCAGCGGTGAGGCCGACTCCACTCTGCTGGTCTTCCGCCACCGCTACGTCGGCCGGGGCCTGCGGGAGGACATCGTCCTGCGCAACCTGGCCCGGGAGCCGGCCGCGGTCACCCTGAGCCTCCTGGTGGAAGCCGACTTCGCCCACATCTTCGAGGTCAAGGAGCAGCGCGTCACCGCCCGGGGCGAGTGCTCGGTGCGGGCGACCGCCAATGGCCTTGTCTACGAGTACGTCTGGCGGGATGTCCGCCGGGGAGTGACCGTCGAGCTCCACGCCGACGGGGTGATGTCCGCCGAGGGGGTCATAGCCGTATCGGCCGTGGTGCCGGCCCGGGGTGAGTGGCAGACCTGCGTGCAGGTGACCCCGGCCATGGACGACGGCCCGGTCACCCCCCACTACCGCTGCGGTCACGCTCTGGAGGCGGCCGTGCCCCTGCGCCGGATGCGCCGGTGGAAGCAGTCAGCACCACGGATCCGCTCGGACCACGAGGCCTTCAACCGGATGATGGCCCGCTCCGAGGATGACCTGGGAGCCCTGCGTCTGTTCGACCCGGATCATCCCGACCGGGCCATGGTGGCCGCCGGGGCGCCGTGGTTCATGACCCTATTCGGTCGGGACTCCCTCATCACCTCCTGGATGTCGCTGCTGGCCGACCCCACTCTGGCCGAGGGGACCCTGCGCACGCTCAGTCGCTATCAAGGGACGAAGGTCGACCCTCTTTCCGATGAGCAGCCGGGCCGGATCCCCCATGAGTTGCGCTGGGGGCTGTCCCGCTCCCTGGCCCGCGGGTCGGGCCAGCTGTACTACGGCAGCGTCGACGCCACTCCCCTCTTCGTCATGCTGCTGGGAGAGTTGCGCCGTTGGGGACTGGCCGAGGAGGCGGTGAAGGAACTTCTCCCGCACGCCGATCGGGCTCTGACCTGGATCACCGAGTTCGGGGATCGGGACGGGGATGGCTTCGTCGAATACAAGCGGGCTACCGACGGGGGCTTGATCAATCAGGGCTGGAAGGACTCCTTCGACGGGATCTCCTTTGCGGGGGGGAGGCTGGCCGAAGCCCCTATCGCCCTGTGTGAGGTCCAGGGCTATGTGTACGCCGCCTACCTGGCCCGGGCCTACTTCGCCGATGAGGCCGGGGACGTCGCCACCGCCCGGCGTTGGGACGAGGCGGCGGCGCGCCTGAAGGCCGCCTTCAACGAAGCCTTCTGGCTACCGGAGGAGGGCTACTTCGCCCTCGGCCTGGACGCCGAAAAGAACCAGATCGACTCCATCACCTCCAACGTCGGGCACTGCCTGTGGACCGGCATCATCGATGAGGACAAGGCGGCGGCGGTGGCCGAGCGGCTTCTGGCTCCGGACATGTTCAGCGGCTTCGGGGTGCGGACCCTCTCCAGTCAGATGGGGGCTTACAACCCCATCAGCTATCACAACGGCTCGGTCTGGCCCCATGACAGTGCCCTGGTGGCGGCCGGGCTCATGCGATACGGCTTCGCCGAGGAGGCCTCCCGCATCGTGATGGGCCTGGTGGACGCGGCCGAGGCCTTCGATGGACGCCTGCCCGAGTTGTTTGCCGGGCTGCCCCGGGACGAGTTCCCCGAGCCGGTCCCCTATCCCTCGGCGTGCAGTCCCCAAGCCTGGGCGGCGGCCAGCGCCTACAGCCTGGTGCGCACCGTGTTGCGACTGGACCCTTGGATCCCCGGCTCCACCCTCTGGCTGGCGCCGGAAGTGCCGCACCAACTCGGCAAACTGACCGTCTCCAACGTTCCCATGGGCGCCACCCGCATCGAGGTGCGAGCCGGGCCGGGAGGCGCCGCCCAGGTGGAAGGCCTCTCGACCGCCCTGAGCGTGCGGCCCGTGCCCCGCCAGCCCCAGCGGCGGATCTTCCTACCCGACCGCGAGTAGTCAGAAATAGGGCACTGTTGTAGTGCCGATCTGAACTCGGCAAAGGGAAGAGGGCCGAGTTGTGCGCATAGCCATAGTCGCCCCACCTTGGGTACCGGTTCCGCCCCCGGCCTATGGGGGAACCGAGACGGTCCTCGACACCTTGGCCCGGGGCCTCTCGGCCGCCGGCCACGAGGTGGTCCTGTGGACGACTGGTGACAGCACCTGCCTCGTCCCCCGCCGCCATGTTCTCGAACGCGCCCTGGGGACGGCCTCCGGGGCCATGGCGTCCGAGCTGCGCCATGTGGTGGGCGCTTATGCCGAGATGTCCGGCGTGGACGTCGTCCACGACCACACCCTGGTCGGACCGGTCTACGCCGACCGCCTGCCCTGGCTCCCGGTGGTCACCACCAATCACGGGCCTTTCCAGTCCGACCTATCCGCCTTGTACCGCGCCACCAGCGACCGGGTCCCGGTCATCGCCATCTCCCACCATCAGGCCGCTGGGGCCGAGGGGGTCAGGCTGGCCGGGGTCATCCACCACGGTGTGGACCCGGGAGCCTTCCCGGTCGGGGACGGCTCGGGCGGCTACGCCGTCTTCCTGGGCCGGATGAGCCCCGACAAGGGCGTCGACACCGCCGTGCGGGTGGCCCGTCGGGCCGGGGTGCCGCTGCTCATCGCGGCCAAGATGGCCGAAGCCAACGAGAAGGCCTACTTCGACCAGAAGGTGAAACCGATCCTCGGCGATGGCGTGGAGTACATCGGAGAGTTGGGATCAGCGGCCAAGCTGGAGTTGTTGGGCCGGGCGATCTGCCTGATCAATCCCATCGCCTGGCCCGAACCGTTCGGCATGGTGATGATCGAAGCCATGGCTACCGGCACCCCGGTGGTGGCCACCCCGTGCGGAGCCGTACCCGAGATCGTGGTCGACGGGTTGACCGGCTTCATCCGCTCCGGGGAGGAGTCACTGGCTGACGCCGTCGCCCGCATCGGGGAGATCGACCGGCGCGACTGCCGGGCCCGGGTCGAGGGCTCCTTCTCCGCCGAGCAGATGGTCGACGCCCACCTGGAGGTCTACCGGACCGTCATCGAAGAGCGTCGGCCCCCGGCCCTCGCTCTGGTCCGCCGGGCCGAGGACGCCGAGGCGGTGTGATCAGCTGACCGGGTTCGGCCCGGCCTGTTCGGGCCGAGACGAGCCGCGGGGTGATCAGGCGGCCGAGCGGGCCCAGATGTCGTTGCAGCGCTCGCAGACATCCTCCGGAATGACGCCGGCCCGCATGAGCAGGGCGAAGGTCTTACAGCCCAGGCAGTAGCCGGCAAAGGCCTCCAGCGAGGCGGCCACGATCAGCAGTCCGAGCACAGCGAAGCCGGCGGTGCGGTAGCCGAGAAGCACCAGCAGCCCCGAGGTGGCGCTGAAGGCCAGGCCCATGCCCTGGGCGAAGCGCTTGGGCGCGCCGGGGTAGGGGCGGGCGGCCAGGGGCAGACGGGGCACCACCACCCGGGTGACCAGCTGGCCCAGGGGGCTGAGCTTGGGGCCGGTCAGCACCCGGGCCAGGAAGCCGTAGGCGAGGGGAACGAGGATCCAGGGCTGGTCGAAGGCGACCGTGGCCACCGCCATGATGACCACGCCGGTGGCGACCAGACGGGCGGAAACCTCGTTGACCGGATCGGGGAACGAGATGAGGCGGGGCCGTGCTCCCAGCGATGTGACCGTCATGGAAACAGACATTACCTGATAAAGCCGATCAAGTCACTCGGGATTTGGGCCGGGTCGACGGGCCGGAGATCGGTGCGACACTGGCGCCATGCTCTTCCTCCTGCTGTCGCTCTTCCTGGCCGGCCTGGTGGTCGGCGCCCTAGGCCGCCTGGTCGTCCCCGGGCCCAACCCGATGGGCATCCTCCACACCGCCCTGGTCGGGATCGGGGGCTCATTCCTGGGCGGGCTGGTCGGCCGTTTGATCTTCGGGCTGCGCTACCGCTACTCGTTCGGCCTGGGTCTGGTGCTGTCAGTGGCCTTTGCGGCCGCCATCGTCTACTTCCTCGACCCCCGCCGGCGCAGCCGGGGCCGGACCTTCTGACCCGCGGGCGCTCTAAGCGTCAGGCGACCGCCAGGGTCTCCGTGTCCAGGGCCGCCTCTTGGGCCAGGTGCTGATCCAGCTTGCGCTTGATCCGCTGCAGGGCGTTGTCGATCGACTTGGTGTGCCGGGCCAGGTGGGCGCCGATCTCCTGGTAGGAGCGGCCCTCCACGTAGAGGGAGAGGACCTCGACCTCCAGGCTGGACAGCATCTCGGCCATGGACTGACGGAGCCGCCCCATCCGCTCCGTGGCCACCACCTCATCGGCCGGGTCAGCGGCGAAGTGACCCTCGAGTACGTCATCCCCCGTCCGCTCATTACCGTCGTCACCGGTACGGGTGGCCGAGATGGACACGTACTGGTTGAGGGGCTGGTGCTTCTGGCGGGTGGCCGTCTTGATGGCGGTGATCACCTGGCGGGTGACGCACAGCTCGGCAAAGGCCCGGAAGGAGGCCTCCCGGTCGGTCCGGTAGTCCCGGGCCGCCTTGAACAGTCCGATGAGGCCCTCCTGCTCCACGTCGTCGGCATCGGCGCCGACCAGGAAGTAGGCCCGGGCCTTGGAGCGGGCGAAGCGCCGATAGCGCTCGATCAGCGACTCGAGGGCCGAGGCATCCCCGGCTTGGAACAGTGCCACCAGCTCCTCGTCGGTCTGGTCAAGGAGTGGGGTTGCGCAGTGGAAGGCCATGTCGGGGGGGCTCCTGGAGTGGTGTGATGAATGGGGTTGGTTTGAACCCGAGCTAGTTCCTAAGAACTAGTCGGATATAACCACTCCGCCACCCGGAGTGTCAATGCTCGGGCGCGGCAAATGACCGGTTTGCCGGAAGAAATATCCCGGACCGGGTCTCCATAAACCACAAATCACCCCAGCTGGACTAGTTACCTAGGCCCAGCGGCCGTTCGGTTACAAGTTTCTACCTCGGGCGGGGCCCTTCCTGCCTGGCCCGAGGGAAATTCGGCTCAGGACCCCTGGCGGGCCCGGGCGACCTCGAAGCAGGCCACGGCGGCGGCGGCGGACACGTTGAGTGAGGCCACCGAACCCGACTGGGGGATGCTCACCAACAGGTCACAGCGGGCCCGGGCCAGGCGGGAGAGCCCCTTGCCCTCCGAACCCATGACCAGGGCCACCGGCCGGTCGGCCACCTCCAGACCCCACACGGCCCGGGGGGCGGCGGCGTCGAGGCCGACCGACCAAACCCCCGCCTTGGCCAGGGTGGCCAGGGCGCCGGGGATGCCGGGGACGGTGGCCACCCGCAGATGCTCGATGGCTCCGGCCGCCGCCTTGGCCACCGTGGGGGTGATGCGGGCCGAGGAGTGGCGGGGCAGCACCACCCCGGTGGCCCCGGCGCATTCGGCGCTGCGGAGCACGGCGCCGAGATTGTGCGGGTCCGTGACCCCTTCCAGTATGACCAGGAACGCCGGTCGGCCCTGGGGCCCGGCCAGGACGTCGTCGAGGTCGTATTCGTGGAGCGCCTCGGCGTGGGCGATGACGCCCTGATGCGCCTCGGTGCGGGCTTCGGCGTCCAGCCGGGCCCGGGCCATCCACTGCACCGGGATGCGCCGGGCTCCGGCCAGGTCGACTATGCGGTCGAGCACGGGTGAGGGATCGCTGCCCTGGGCCACCCACACGTCCCGCACGCCCCGGCTACGGGCGGCCAGCAGCTCCTCCACGGCCCGGCGGCCCTCCACCTGCTCCCCGCCCAGGCCGGTGGCCGGCGCCGAACGTCCCGGGGACCGACGCTGCCCTGGATAGGCGGGTCCGGCCCGTCGGCCGGCCGAGGCCCGGGGCCCGCCGGCGCTGCGACCGCCGGCGCGCCGCCCTCCCTGGCCACCGGCGTCCCGCCGGCCCGGGCTCACGGGCGCACCAGGAGCGCCACGGCCCAGCAGGCGACTCCCTCGGATCGGCCCAGGGCGCCGAGTCCCTCGGGGCTCTTGGGCTTGACGGTCACCGGGGCGCCCACCGCCGCCGACAGACGGGCCTGCATAGCCTGGCGATGCGGGGCCAGCCGGGGCGCTTCCAGCACCACCGAGCAGTCCACATTGGCCACCGACCAGCCGGCGCCGGCCACGTCGGCGGTCACCGCCTCCAGCAGGCCGATGGAGTCGGCCCCGGCCCAGGCCGGATCGGAGGCGGGGAAGCGGGTGCCGAGGTCATCCAAGCCGGCCGCCCCCAACAGGGCGTCGGCCACGGCGTGGGCCACCACATCGGCGTCGCTGTGCCCGGCCAGGGCCTGCTCCCCCGGCAGGCGGACCCCGCCCAGGACCAGCTCTCGCCCGGGCTGGGTGCTGAAGGGGTGGGAGTCGAAGCCGTGGCCGATGCGGAGAGTCATGATTCGCCGGGGCGGGGTGGGGTGTCGGCACCGGGCGGGTCGCCTGCGACGGATGCCGGTGTGGCCGCGGCCAGCAGGGCCTCGGCCACGGCCAGGTCGTGGGGGTGGGTGATCTTGAGGTTGGCCGGATCCCCGGCCACCAACGCCACCCGGCCGCCGGCCGCCTCGACCAGGGCGGCGTCATCGGTGGCCTCGGCGCCGGCCTGGTGGGCCGATCGCAGGACGTCGGCCCGGAAGGCCTGGGGGGTCTGCACCAGCACCAGCCCGTCCCGGTCGAGGGTCTGGATCACCCGCCCATCCTGGCCGACCCGCTTGACGGTGTCGGACACCGGGCAGCCGGGCAGGGCGCCGTCCGCCCCTGCGGCCACGGCCGCCACCACCTCCCGGAAGAGGCTGGCCCCGGCCAGGGGGCGCACGGCGTCGTGGACGACCACCAGGTCGACCCGGCCCGGCAGGGCGGCCAGTCCGGCCCGGACCGATGCCGAGCGGGTGGCGCCGCCCACCACCACGGCGTCGGCACCGGTCCGGGCGGCCCCGCCGTTCTCCAGGCCGGCGGGCACGACCAGCACCACCCAGCCGGCCACGCTGCGGGCCGCGGCCACCGAGCGCTCCACCACCGTGCGACCGCCCAGGAGGGCGAACTGCTTGGTCCCACCGAAGCGGGCCCCGCTACCCCCGGCCACCACGATGGCTCCGACCGAGGCGCGCTCGGGGGTGGCGCCGGCCAGGTCAGTCACTCGGTTCGAGGCTACCGCCGCGAGGAGCTCGGTCGGCCGCTACGGCCGCAAACAGCTCAGTCGGCCGCTACGGCCGCAAACGGCTCGGTCGGCCGCTACGGCCGCAAACAGCTCAGTCGGCCGCTACGGCCGCAAACAGCATGGTCCCCAGGCTGGTCTGCACCTGTCCGGTGATCCGGACGTCGATCTCACTGCCCACGAGCCCGTCGGCATCGGTGACCACCACCATGGTGCCGTCTTCCAGGAAACCGACCCCCTGGCCCTCGTCCCGGCCCGGACGGGTGATGGGAACCCGCAGGCGGTCCCCGGAGGCGTGTTCGGGGCGAATGGACTCGGCCAGCTGGCCGGGGTTGAGGCAGCGGACGCCTTGGAGCTCGGCCACCCGCTGCAGGGCCTCATCCACCGTCAGCAGTCCGACCTTCAGGCGCAGGGCGAGGGCGACCAGCTTGGCGTCGACCTCGGTGTGTTCGACCACTTGATCGTCCAGCACGTGCACGGCCGTTCCCATGGAGCGGATGGCCTGGAGGACTTCCAGGCCCCGGCGGCCCCGCCGGCGCCGGGACGGGTCCTGGGCGTCGGCTATGGACTGGATCTCCTCGAGAACGAAACGGGGAACGAGCAGCGGCCCGGGCAGGAAACCGGCCCGGGCCAGGGCCAGGATGCGCCCGTCGATGGCGGCCGAGGAGTCGACCAGGGCGGCGTCGCCCTCCGGATCGGCGCCGAAGGTCGTGGCCCGGACCAGAGGACGGGTGGAGAGCCCGGCCATGGCCAGCAGTTCGCCCGACCGGTGGACGCCGGTCCGGGCCCCGGCCGAGGCGGCCAGCCAGGTCAAAAGCGAATACAGGGGCAGTCCGATGAAGTGGGGCACGGCCACCACGATGGGTACCCCGACCACGGCGGCCAGGCCTCCGGCGGCCAGGGCCCCGAGAG